>Ga0209225_1000031_pt1 | contig 156901 bp, 144 predicted proteins | sample WasSprMetagenome_FD_184732 | JGI IMG/M metagenome (GOLD analysis project Ga0209225, IMG submission 184732) | Sulfidic aquatic microbial communities from Washburn Spring, Yellowstone National Park, USA - WS (SPAdes) (version 3) | ecosystem: Environmental > Aquatic > Thermal springs > Hot... | reverse complement strand
TCCCACCAGCGTTCTTACCCAACCAACATCCATAAACTTTATCATAGTAAGTCTTCCTACTGAGTTTAACAACAGACATAGAATCAGCTCCAATCTGAAGATTCACCTCTAACTTTATATCTCTTTCCCAACATCAACATGTCAAACAGAGTTTAATATGAATGATCTGGAGAGGTTTCTGGCTACTGTTAGCTTTAGAAAGGTTGATAGGTATCCGTATTGGGAGCTTGGAATATGGGGTCAAACGTACGATAGATGGCTTCGGGAGGGTTTGAGTGAAGAAGAGCTTAGAGGAGACTGGTTTAGAGGTGAGCCTAAATTTGCCAAGCTCGATAAGAGAGACTTTATTCCTTTAAACTTGGAGCCGATTCCAGGTTTTGAGGAGAAGGTTATTTCTGAAGACGACCGTTATCTGGTTTTTAGAGACAAGTGGGGGCGTGTTAGAAGGGCTCTGAAGGAGGGTGAAGCTCATGGAACTAGAGCATCGATGGATACCTACATAGACTTCTACGTCAAAGACCGTGAAAGCTTTCGAGAGTTTAAAAAGCACTTCGACCCCTATGATCCTAGAAGGTATCCTGAAAACTGGGAGATGTTAAAGAGAAGGTGGAAGGTTAGAGATTATCCGTTATATTTAACCGAGAACTGCGGCTTTGGGGGTTTATACTGGAATTTGAGGAATATGATGGGCACTGTCAGACTTTCCATAGCCTTCTACAAGATGCCGGATCTGATACATGAAATTCTCGACTTCATGGTAGAATTCTTCATAAAGGCTACTGAAAAAGCCTTAAAAGAAGTTGAGGTTGACGCATTCATCTTTAACGAAGACTTTGCATGTAAAAGTGGACCGTTGATATCGCCCAAAATCTTCCGCGACTTCTTCCTTCCACGATATGAAGAAATTATCAGATATTTGAGGAGGCATGGAGTGAAGGTTATAGAATTGGACAGCGATGGTAATACTGAACCGCTCATCCCTCTGATAATAGAGGCTGGTGTAAATGCACACTGGCCTTTAGAAGCCGCCTCAGACATGGACCCTGTAAAGATTCGGAGGAAATACGGTGAGAAACTGGCGCTATACGGTGGGATAGATAAGAGAGCGCTTGCAAACGGTAGAAAAGCCATCGAGAGAGAAGTGCGTGGTAAAATAGCGCCTATGATTGAACTGGGAGGGTATATTCCAACAGTCGACCACACAATACCTCCAGACGTTCCGCTTGAAAACTTCCTATACTACTTAGATTTAAAGCGTAAACTCGTCGAAACAATGCTTTAAATGAGGGGTGTTATAGCCGTGAAAAACTGTTAGAGGAATTTACGACTATCAAAATTCCTATGGATAGTTATAGTCTTTAGTGACAGATTTATTCTATGGTTTTCTCCCTCATTCAAATTAAAATAAGCATTTTAGCAGCTTAAATTTTAAAATCTCAAAAAATTAAGCCTAAAATTAAAAAATAGCCTTTTTAAAAAGTTTTTGACTATTCAACTCCTATTCTATAGGGTATAGTGGTGTGAGTAAATCCTTTAGCATTTTAGCGATCTTCTTCCTATTGGAAGAAAAAGCAATGGTTAATGCAAAGTGTCCAATGTGCAACGAAGAGGTCGATATAGGTAATAAACCTCAACCGGAAACCACTATAGACTGCCCTTACTGCGGTACTACTCTCGTTATAAAGCGTACAGGACGGAAGTGGATTCTAGAGGTCTTTGAAGAAGAGGAAGAAGGGGAAGAATTGGAGGAAGAAGAGGAAGACTTATTCTAATTGGAGGTGTTTTCCCATGAGCCAGCCAGCTGCGAAGCCAGCTGAGAAGAAGGAAAAGAAGAAAAAGAAGTAGTGGAGTTAATTTCAACTCCACTACTTAACCCCCCATTTTTTCTTTAGAAGAAAATGATAAACTATTTATGTGACAGAAATCATACCATGATGTCTAGATGCCCCTATATATAGTCTGGGGGAAACCTTTACGACCAAAGGATGTTACCCTTCTTTTTGGAAGGGGGTATTTGAGGATTCATAAAGGGCTGTGGATGAGTCGTTCTAACAGCTTGGATTTAGATTTAAAGTCTGTCATAGATGGCTGCTTAGATTCAATTACAGTTCTTAAAACGGCTAGAGAACTTCAGAGACCCTTTATAAATTTTGAAGAGGGTATTTGCAATCTTGGAAGCCTAATACTTGTCGCATACGATTTGCCGTGTAATGCGCGTGTGAGAAAAGCGGTTAGCAGGCTTTTAAGGAGAAGCCCATGTTTTAAGCTTTCTCCTTCAATATACCTCTTCCCCCATGCTAAATATGAGGAGTATGATGGGACGCCTATAGTATCGCCTAGCAATCTAGTTAAGAGGATAATAATCTATGGCGGTAGAGTTACATGTGCTTCAAGACTTATTCTAATGTATGAATGCTCGGCAAAGCGCATAATTGAAGAATTCTTAAACTCGTTAGATAAAAGAGTTGAAAGCGTCTACAATTACTGCTTAACCTTGGAAAACGATGAAAAGCTCAGAGATTTTAAACTTTTAAGTGAATTTAAAATTGAAGTTAAAACCCTTAAAGCCCTATTGAAGTTTTATAAGAGTGAAATGGGGCTGAGTTTGAATGGCGTCTATTCTAAAATCTATAAAGCATCAAAGATTCTATCAAATTTCTAATCAAAATATGCCATCCCTACCTTAAGCTGTTCTATACTACTGTGTGGAAACCCTTATAATAGTGCATTGTGTTCAATCGCTTAGGTGTAAATTCGGTTTAAAAGCGACTTAGAGATATGGGGTTTATGAAGATGCGCAATAAAAGCGTAGAAGCATCTACAACTGGCGGAGTTGCCAGTTGGACTTTACCGAGTACAAGTGAAATTTTAACGTTACCTATAGATGAGCTTCTCTCACGTTTAAAGACGTCTTTATCTGGGCTTTCATCAGATGAGGCTGAAGCACGTTTAAAAATCTTCGGTTATAATGAGCTTGCTAAGAGAAAGAAGCGAACAGCCCTTATAGAGTTTCTCTCCCACTTTAAAAGCCCACTACTGATCATACTATTAATCGCCGGGTTAATTTCAGGCTTTTTCGGAGAAACTGTAAACGCCGCCATAATATTCTCAATAGTATTCGCTAGTGTTCTCCTAGACTTTTACCAAGAATCTAAAGCTGAAAAAGCGGCTGAAATGCTGAAGCAGAAGGTAGCCATTACGGCTACTGTATTGAGAGACGGTGTTAAACGTGAAGTGAAGTTATCTGAGATAGTCCCCGGTGACATAGTATATCTTTCAGCAGGGGATATAGTACCCGCAGATGCGCGGGTGATAAACGCAAAAGACTTATTCGTAGATCAATCTGCGCTAACTGGCGAATCTTTCCCTGTTGAGAAAAAAGCTACACCTTTAAAATCCTACGAACCTTCAATCACGGAATGGAGTAACTACCTCTTCATGGGCACTTCCGTTGTGAGTGGAACTGCAACAGCTGTTGTGGTTAAAACTGGGAGTTTTACAGAATATGGGAGAATTGCCGTTAAACTTACAGCAAGAGAGCCGGAAACGGAGTTTCAAAGGGGGATTAGAAGCTTCGGATATATGATAATACAGGTTACCTTCTTCTTAGTGTTATTCGTCTTTTTCATCAACGCCCTCTACATGCGTAGTGTACTTGAATCGCTTCTCTTTGCTGTAGCTTTAGCCGTAGGTTTGACGCCGGAGCTTTTGCCGATGATAGTTTCAGTAAACCTTTCCAAAGGTGCAATAGCAATGGCTAAGAAAGGTGTAATCGTAAAGCGTTTAGCCTCTATACAGAACTTTGGAAATATGGACGTTCTATGTACGGATAAAACTGGGACTTTAACCGAAAACAAGATAAAGCTTGTACTCTATGTGGACGTTAATGGAGAGGAAAACGATAAGGTATTGTTATATTCATACCTCAACAGCTATTTTCAAACTGGTTTGAAAAGTCCCCTCGATGAAGCTGTACTCGCGTTTAGAAACATTGATGTAAAGGATTATACGAAGGTGGATGAAATTCCATTCGATTTTGTACGTAAACGCTTATCCATAATTGTCGACCATCAAAAACAGCGGTTTATGGTCACTAAAGGTGCTCCCGAGGAAATTGCAAAAATATGTTCATACTGTGAGGTTAGGGACATTATAATGGACATGACGGATGAAATACAGCAGAAAATTAAGCAGAAGTACGTTGAATTGAGCGCGGAAGGCTTTAGAGTTTTAGCCGTGGCTTATAAGCGTTTGAAAGTTGAGAAAGCCGTATACTCTACTAGTGATGAAAACGAAATGGTTTTCCTCGGTTTCATAGCCTTCCTCGACCCTCCAAAGGAGACGGCAAAGGAGTCTCTTCAACTTTTAAAGAATGCGGGTATAGAGTTGAAAATACTTACAGGTGATAATGAACTGGTGACTAGGAAGGTCTGTGAATACTTAGGCTTTGAAGTTAGAGGAATCGTCACCGGGGGAGAAATAGCTCAGATGAATGATGACGCGCTTGCAAGGGTCGTTGAGGAGGCGAATGTATTCTGCAGAGTAACGCCAGCTCAGAAAGACCGTATAATAAATGCTTTAAAGAATAATGGTCATGTCGTAGGTTTTCTAGGCGATGGGATAAACGATGCGCCGTCGCTTAAAAGCGCCGACGTTGGAATATCTGTTGATAGTGCAGTTGACGTTGCGAAGGAATCTGCCGACATTATACTTTTAAAGACGGATTTAACTGTACTCTACGATGGTGTCTTAGAGGGTAGGAAGACGTTCGGCAATACGATGAAATATATATTGATGGGCGTAAGTTCAAACTTCGGAAACATGCTTAGCGTGGCAGCAGCATCGCTATTTCTACCGTTTCTACCCATGCTTCCGATACAGATACTGCTCAATAATCTTCTCTACGACCTCTCGCAATCGGCAATACCGACAGATGAGGTTGACCGTGAGTACGTCGAGAAGCCGAAGAGGTTGGATGTACAGTTTATCAGACTATTTATGATATGCTTGGGTCCAGTGAGTTCTCTCTTCGACTTCTTAACATTTTTCACGATGCTATTTATATTCAATGCCTCCGAACCGTTGTTCCAAACGGCATGGTTTATCGAATCCTTAGTCTCCCAAACGCTAGTGATATTCGTCATTAGAACTAGGAAGTCGCCATTCTGGAAAAGCCGTCCAAGTAAACTACTGCTTCTAAACAATATAGCTATAATCGCCTTTGCATCTATATTGCCTTATACACCTATAGGGGCGATTTTTAGGTTTGTAAAGCCTCCTCCGACATTCTTCATAGCTCTAGCCATCATCCTCGGCTCCTACTTAGCTCTAACGGAGCTGATTAAAAGCATGTTTTACAAGAAGTATGGTTATCGTTTAGAGCAGTTCCTACTGGCGCCTAGAAGAATCGGAATCTATATGAGTAAAACTGCGAGGCTTATTCAGAACACAGTAGCCGTTGTATGTCTAAGACCCGAAGATGAAATTTCAATAGAGTCCCTAATCGAAGATTTGAGAAACACTATAGACTACTCCATCAGCTTAGAGCAGGTCTTCAACTGTCTAAATCACCTGCGTCGGGCTGGGCTGGTAACATTTGACTGGAGGAAAAGAACAGTTAAACGGGAAAAACCACTCGAAGACTATGTAAAAACATACGTAGCGAAAGAGTTTCTACCTAAAATGTTGGAAGATTGGCGGAGAATAAGCTCCTATGTTCAAACCAAATATGGTAAGCTCAATTCAGGGTATGAGAAGCTTTTAACGATGTTGTAACTAACTCTCCATCCTTTAAACCCATTAATGGCTATATACCAAATTCATATTCTTATCTGTGTTTCAAAGCAGAATTTCTCATCTGTGTTCGATTCATCTGGTAGGTAGACCCATTTATCGCATTTACTACACCTATACTCTTTATAAGGCTTATCCATGAAGATTATGATCCTCTTAAACACCAACTCTCCATGGCATTTGGATAGGGCTTCAGCTTCGCTGTGTTTCATCATCCTCTATAGGCGTTTTCTACGATATAGAAGTTTGGAAGTGAAGGCTAGTTTAAAAAGACTTCAAAGATGTGTGTTTTTAACTTAATTCGATCAGACGATGAGAAGAGCATATACATTTATACGGTAGAAAAACCTCCAAAGTCTACTAAAGTTTAAACCTGTATCTAAATTTGAAGCTTTTACTCTCAAAGGTCTACGTTATTCTGAAAATTTTTAAAAGTGAGTGAATATTTCCTAAGCTACGTGGTCTTAGCGATAAGAGCTGGAAGAATCTACACACCGAACACTTTGATTAGAAACGGTATTGTGGTTTTGAAAAATGGTAAGATAAGCTATGTGGGTGATGACTTTGAAAAGGCTAAAGATGCGACAGTCCTCGGATTCAAAGACGGGATATGCGTACCTGGTTTTATAGACGTCCACGTTCATGGGGGTGGAGGCTATGATTTTGCAGATGGAAGCGTTGAAGCTTTTAGTGAAGTTTGTAAATACCACGTGCGTGGGGGAACAACTTCACTCTTAGCTACAATACTATCTTCACCTGTAGATTATACATTTAAAGTTCTGGAGACTTCCAGGAAGCTTTCAAACGTTTCTACAGATGGAGCTGAGATACTTGGACTACACCTAGAAGGGCCATTTTTAAACCCTGAGATGCGTGGAGCACATCCGGTAGAGTTTCTACAGACACCGACTGAAGAACTCATATGGTCGTTTTTAGAGTACGCTGACGTCATTAGGAGGGTTACAATAGCGCCGGAGGTTTCAGGCGGGGTTGAAGCCGTTAAAGCATTCTCCAGTAGAAACGTTATAGTTAGCATAGGGCATTCAAACGCCCCATATGACGTCGTGGTTAAAGCCTACGATGTAGGATTGAAGCATACAACTCACTTATATAACGCTTTAGGTGCTTCGTTTAAACGTGGACCATATAGGATACCGGGGGCTTTAGAATCCGTTTTAGTTTTGGACGGTATAATGGCTGAGATTATAGCTGATGGGAGGCATGTCCATCCAATTCTCATACGTTTGGCTTTAAAAACCAAGGGTTTTGGAAGGCTATGTCTTGTCACCGATGCCATGAGGGCGGCAGGTATGCCCGATGGAACCTATAAGCTGGGCTCGAATATATACGGCTCTGAGGTCGTGGTTAAAGACGGTATATCTTACACGCGTGATATGAACTCCTTCGCCAGTACAACGATATCTATGATTGACGCTGTTAGATTTATGAGAAGCATAGGGTATCCGATGAAGCAGGTTTTACTCATGGCTAGTAGCATACCGGCTAAACTCTTAGGTGTTTCAAATAGGAAGGGTTTTATAGAATCAGGCTTTGATGGAGATCTAGTTGTCTTAGATAGAAAGCTTAGAGTGCTCTTAACGATTGTCAGAGGGCGAGTTGTCTACGCAGAAAACAAGGAGTATATTGGTTTATCGTAGAATAGACTTAGCCACCTTCTCAACGCCCTCTATTATTGAAGCTTCATCTTCATCCGTGAGGAGGGGGCTTACATCTATGTTGATGGCTCTACCTAGGATTTTCAAAGTCTTCGGGCACATCTCTCTACTATACTCTATGGATTTGCCGTAGAGTGGACAGGTATATGGGCAACCTTTAGAGGCGAAGGAGATCTTATTCATAACCATATCCCAGTGGTAGTATACGTGAAGGTCCTTCCTGTTTGGGTTGAATAGGTGCCAAGCACCTATATTCTCGGCGTTTAAGGCTCTAGCGAAAAGCTCGGCTTTTTCAAAGCTTTCTAGGAAAATCACAACGGCTACGGCTATATCGCCCTGAGGGTCTACGGGCTTATGAACCTCTATCCCATCCAGCTCGGATAATGCTTTAACTATATTGGCTTTACGCCTCCTCATTCTAGAGATTATACTGTCTATTTTACGAAGTTGAGCTAGTAATATCGCCGCTGAAACCTCATTAAGCCTAAAATTGAGCCCTAGGCTAGGCTCAGCTCCAAACCTTAAGTAGAATGGGGCATCGTGGAAGACGGCGGCTTTAATATATACGTCATCTTCATTTGTGGTAACAGCTCCACCTTCACCAGCAGTTATGGCTTTGTTGAGCTGAAAGCTGAATGCACCTACATCTCCTATAGACCCAAGTTTTCTACCTCTGTATGAGCCGCCGCATGCTTGAGCCACATCCTCTACCACTTTAACCCCATGTTCACTAGCCACTTTCCTTATACGGTCCATGTCGCATTGAAAACCCCTCATGTGTACGGCTATCACAGCTTTCGTCTTATCGGATATCTTTCTCTCAAGGTCTTCAGGGTCTATCGATAGCGTTTCATCGATCTCAGCTATCACGGGTATTGCTCTCAAAAACAACACAGCCATAGCGTCCATTATCCAAGAGAAACCGGGTATTATCACTTCATCCCCCGGTCCGACGCCTACTGCTGCTAAAGCTGTACATAAAGCTCCAGTACCCGAGCTCACAGCCAACGCATGTTTAACACCTATGTAATCGGCAAAAGCCTTTTCAAACTTCCCAGTTTTACCTAGAAACTTAGGTCCATAATATCTAAACAGGGATTGGGCTTTTAAAACCTCTAAAACCTCCTTCTCTTCTTCAGCATCTATGAACGTTGCCCCCGGAAACATTGGGGGTAGAGGCTTATCGCGTACGGGTTTACCTCCATAAAGGGCTAACTTCTCCCTACTCATAGGATAGCTCACATACTGCAGTAGTTGATTTCTCTATTTAAAGGCTTATCGTCTTTGAGAAGTTTTAACGCCTAGAGATTCGATCAATAATCTCAGAAACTCTTTTCACTCTGCTTTCATCAGACGGTGGAGGTAGCTCGTCGGAAATGCCCAATACCAAATTGTCCGGGAACATCGAGATTATCTTCTCAACGAATTTATCGAATTTCTCCAAGCTTATCGCCTCCGGTATGAAGAATATGAATGGTATTCCATCTAATAGGACCATTTCATCTCCGAGGGCTTTTTTGATGTCTTCAAGCGTCATATCTCCTACTGGTTCAACCGTTAGAGCTTCTACACCGTCTAGTCCAGTTTCCCTAAGAAGCGGTAGAATTGGTTTAGCCCATCCATCCACGTGGATGTGGACGTACTTACCATGCTTATGCAGGTAGTCACTCCTCTCCTGGTAGTAAGGTACACAGTATTTCTCAAAAAGTCTAGGTGATGTTATTCGAGAGTCTATGTTCTCACCTAAGTTCAATATTTCAACTGGAGATTGCGCTAAAACTTCGTAAAACTTGTCATTGGATGCCTTAATATCCTCCATTAAACCTTCAACTTCGCTCTTATACCTGAATAGGAATCGTATAGACCTTTCAACACCCATGTAGTTTATGAATAGTGCTTGTAAAGGTGAACGGGGGAAGAAACACCAGAGTACGCCGCGGTCTCTAAGTTTAAGCTTCATACTTTCATAAACCTTCCAATCAAACTCCACTCTAACGCTTTCAAGAATATAGCGTAGAGGCTTAAAATCCTCCAAGCTTTTAACCGGGTATTCGACGATTCTAGAGGATAACCCAAACTCTCCAAGCATAGATACTTCTCTAAGCACACCCTTAGGTGTTTTAATCTCAGTCGTTATCAGATTGCCATTACGGCTCGTTTTAAACTCTACATCCCCCTCATACCATACCCTTACAAAGCTTTCTACGAAATATCCGGAGTAGCACCTCCAACTTGCACCCCACTCTTCACATATCTCCGCTATGTCTTTATTCGCGTACTTAGCCGGGAGGGTGCCCTTAGCCTTATTGTACACGTACCAGAATTCCGGTCTAATGTTCCAAGGTATTTTATCCTTAGGTTTCCTCTCAAAAACGGCTAATATCCTCTCACGCGGATTCAAGTTTAAACCCACTCATAGAACGCACAGGTACGTTAATAAGCCTAACTGGTGTTCACAGGAGCTCTAATGCAACGGCTCTTATTGGAAACGAATCCAATCCAACTATATTTACGGGTAGTCCTATGAATAGGAATCTACGTTTTCTAAGCTTATCTAGGTTGCACAGCCTCTCTATTATGGGGATGTTGTTCGAGAGTAGATAGTCATGCGTCGCCATAAGCTCAAGAGAGCTTGTGTTTCCGGGGGCTTCAACTTGAACGGAATCGTCAACACCGACCATTTTAACCTTATTCTTAGCAAGCCATTTAGCGGCTTCAGGCGAAATATAAGGGCTATCCTCGCCTTTAAAACGGCTGTTGCCTATGAGAACTATATCTCCTCCCCGCACGCCAGCTCTTTCAAGGTCTTCAACGGTTACAGGTTCACGAGCAGACTTATGAGATAAGTCTACGAAAACGGCCTCACCTAGAAACACTTCAACTGGGATTTCAGATATATCCGCACCGTTAACACCATATCTGGCGTTTACGTAGTGAGATGGGCATTCAACGTGTGTACCTATGTGGCTCATAGTGTCTATATCGTACATGTATTCTCCAGCTATATAGGTGAACCTTCTAATTTCAAGTCTACGCTTCTCCTTACCAGGATACAGTTTAAGACTTAAATCTAAAACTCTACATTCTACGTTAAACACCTTCAAACCGATCACACTGCTTATTTAAATACGATAACGCTTAAAAAACATGTCATATAGCTATTAGAGATCCCCATTTTCCATCATCCATTTAACCTGTATGGATTTTGTATGGAAAATTGTATGGATGTTTGTATGGGTTTTTGTATGGCTGTTCGACCCCCCTCTAGGTAGTGTAGGTTTAAGGTGGTTTAAGCTTCAAAATCCTCACAACTTCATCATGTATAATATGTCCAACGGGATTGGAAAGAGGCGATGAGGTATTACAGGACAAGGGTAATCGTGCATGTTAAAGAGCCACTTAGGCATGGAGATGCAACTACCATAGGCGGTCGCTGTCCCAATATAAACGTCGAATTCTACCGTAAAACCGCATACAGCATAGAGTATGGCCAAATATATAACCGCATTCAACGGGGTAAAGACGTTCAGGTAATGCAAATAAGGAAGTTGAAGATAAGCTTTTGAAAACTAAAAAAATACGCTTATCTATAAGGGGTTCATCTAGAAATGTGTGAATAAGATTTAACGTGGTAACTTTCAGGAGACTGAAGTGCTTGAGGATCGTAGTTGTGGGGCATGTTTCAGTTGATAGGGTTATAACGGTTAAAGGTGAGAATCGTCAGCCTGGAGGAGCCGCCCTCTACACGGCTATAGCTGCTAGAACTCTAGTTAGAAACGTAAACTTGGTGACATGTATAGGTAAAGATTACGCATACATGGACGTTCTACGGTATTTCAATCTTAAAGGCATAAGGGTTTCATCTAAACCTTCAACAAGCTTCACGATAAAGTATGATGAGGATTGGAAGGCGGATTACTTAGAGGTTAAGATAGGAACTGGAGCGTATATAAAGTATTCTCAGATACCAGTTAGCTGGCTTGGAGATAAAACGATCCTCCACCTAGCACCCATACCTCCTAAGAAGGCCCTGAAAATAATAGACTTTATTAGAAGAGTGAGCCCGAAAACGCTGATATCCGTTAACACGTGGATTGGGTACATCCGTAAGAGCACTTTAAGTACTTTAAGAGAGATAGCTAAGAAGGCAGACTTCTTCGTATTGAATGAGTCTGAAGCCTACGCTTTAACTGGCTTAAAAGACCTGCCTAGAGCGGTAGCGAAGCTTGAAGCGGAAACGCTAATAGTGACTTTGGGAGAGCTTGGAGCTGTGGTTAAGAGGGATGATGATATAACGCTTATACCTGCATTGACGAAACTACCCGGTGAAACAGTTGATGTAACTGGTGCTGGAGATGTATGGTGTGGAGGATTTCTAGCAGGATACATGCTCACTAGAGATTTAAATAAAGCCGTTGTTTCAGGTAGCATACTCGCCGGTCTCAAATGTCGAGATTGGTATTTCAGAGCCCTTTTAAGGCTTAGTTTTAACAGCGTTGAGGATCTTATAAAGTACGTGATAAGTCTAAGAGGCGATACGAGGCAACGTAAGATAACGAGCTACGTGAAGTATCCATAGTGTAAATATTATGGCAAACTGTAGCTTTTCTTAGAATACATTTTATACCCTTCTCTCACATTTAGAAAATCATATGACAGGGTCTGTGGATTACGTTAGAAGAGTAGACGTCGCGGTGATTGGATGCGGACCTGCGGGGATGCAGGCTGCGATAACGGCTGCTAAGCGTAAGGTGAATGTTCTCCTAATAGGTAAACCGAGCGGGAGCTCTTTAAGGTATGCGCGTATAGACGACTACTTCGGCGTATTGGGCCCTATCGAAGGGGTTAAACTTCTTGAGATCGGACTAGAGCAAGTCAAGTCTAAAAACGTGGAAGTGATTGAGGAGGACGTTTTAGAGCTGCACAGGGATGGTGACGTCTTCAAGCTGAAGACGGAGAGCGGGGTTGAGGTTTTAGCGGATGCTGTAATACTCGCTATGGGTGCTAGGAGGAATAAGTTGAACGTTAAAGGTGAAGATAGGCTTATAGGTAGAGGTGTAAGCTACTGTGCAGAATGCGATTGCCTTTTCTTTAAGGGGTTGAATGTAGCCGTTGTTGGAAATGGTAGCGCCGCAGCCTACGCGGCTTTACTTATGACGAATTACGCCTCTAAAGTCTCTCTAATAGCGAGAAAAATAGAGTTTTCAAATCGTCTTCTTGAAGAGCTTAAAAATAGGGGTGTGGTTATAGTTGAAGGTAGGCGGGTTGTTGAAATATTAGGTGAGCAGAAGGTTGAAGGGGTTCTACTTGACGATGGGAGTGTTATGGGTGTTCAAGGAGTGTTTATAGAACTCGGTTCAAGAGGCGTTTTAGAGCTTACATCCAGCATAGGTTTACTTCCAGACTCCTCCGGTTATTTGAAGGTTGATAGAAGTCAGATGACGGATGTGGAGGGCGTTTTCGCATGTGGAGATTTATGTGGGCCGCCTTTAAGCTTAGCTAAAGCTGTAGGTGAAGGCTATGTTGCAGCTGTTTCAGCATTTGAATATGTTAGGTCTAAAAGGGGTGGCAAGTAGTGGTTACAGTTGTTAAGGCGGATGGGGCTAGCGAGCCGTTCAACAGGGAGAAGGTTTTTAAAACTTGTCTTAAACTGTGCGGCTCCGTAGAGCTTGCTGAAAAAGTCTCTAAGAGGGTTGAAGAGCAGGTTTATGATGGCATATCTACGCGTGAAATACTGAGCGCGATTTTCAAGATAATGGCTGAGTATAAGCCAGCTATAGCGTACAGGGTTGATTTGAGGACGAGTTTAAGCCTACTAAGGTCTAAACCAGATTTTGAGAACTTCATTTCTCAGATCTTCAGAAATCTAGGCTTTGAGGTTGAGCGGAACATAATCGTACAGGGTTTTTGTATAGAGCATGAAGTGGATGTACTCGCGTCTAAAGAAGATAAGTTGGTATATGTTGAGGTTAAGCATCATATAAATCCGCACAAGTACGTCGATTTAGACGTGGTTGAGAAGGTGTGGGCTACTTTGCTGGATATTAGAGAAGGCTATGAGAAGGGCTTAAATAAGCTGAATATTTCAAAGCCTTTGGTGGCGACGAATACGAAATTCACAAACCATGCCTATAAGTACGCCAAGTGTAGAGGTATTGATCTACTAGGCTGGGGAACCGCAGACACTATGGATCTTGAAAAGCTCATAGTAGAATTTAAACTATACCCAATCACCATTTTGAAAGGATTTGAGTTGAATACTCTATACAAGGTAATCGATATGGGTTATGTAACAGTTAAGCAATTGGCTGATTCAACGGCATCCACACTTTTAAAGGCTGGTTTATCTGAGAAGGATGCAAATCTACTCGTTGAAAGAGCTAGGGAAGTGCTTGGAATCCTCCCCTGATTTTAAAAGCCTTCAATTTTTCAGCTATATTAGCTATATAGTTTGGATCGCTTATAGTCGGCTCAGCTATACCGACCATATCTGCACCGGCGTTGAAAAGCGTTATAGCGTCTTCAACAGACCTAACGTAGCCACTTACCAGTAGGAAAATACCGCCATACCTGTTTTTAACCTCTCTAACGAACTTCACGTTTGGACGTTTAGAATCCTCATCTCTTACGTTAAAGTGTACTCCGAAAATATTCATCCCAGCTATTCTATCGAGTATAGGGCTGTAATCCGGTATTACACCAGCCCTAAACTTCACGATGACTGGGATATCAAGCTTTGAAAATTCTTCAAGCCAGTTGAACAGTTCATTTCTATTCTCAGGTAAAACCATAGCTCTAAGCTTACCCTGCTCTAAATAGCGCTTATAGCCTCCGTGAACATTAAGCTCTACAAAATCTCCACCAGCTTCTCTAAAGCATTCAGAAGCTTCAAGCCCCCATTCAAGTTTTAGAGTTGCTAAGTTTAAACATACGGATACATTCAACCTCCTTTTGACCTTCTCAACCTCACGAGATAGAAACTCTACGCAGTTCTCCCTCTCAGGTGGAAGAATTAAGCCCGGCTCTAAGACACCATACATAGGTGGCTCAGCTAAGTAAGCTCCAAGTTGAACCATAACCGCGCCTAAACCCCTCTCCGCGCAGAACTCTCCATTAGTTACCCCCATCATAGATGATAGGAATAGCCCTCCTCTAAGCATCCTCCTTAACTCTTCCAAACATTACACCGTTTAAATTTTGAAACATTACGACATATAACGTTAACTGGATTTTAGCCCCCTTCGTCTAATGTACTCAGCAGCTCCAATAGCTACGCAGTAGTCGTAGTTTTCCGGTATCATTGTAGACACTTTGAAGAGTTTACACACTTCATTAATACGTTTAGATATAAGTTTACTTCCTGCAAGTCTACCTACAAGTACAACGTCCCCCTCTAAACCATACGCTTTAGCCGCTAGACTGACAACAACCCCTATCACTTCCCCAACTAGGTTGAAAATACCAGCCGACAGGTCTTTTTCATCAGCGTCTTCACTCACCTTTCCAAAGTTTGAAGCCGTAGCTTCGGCTGGAATTATACCTACGGATCTGCCAGCTAGGTCTCCGACTGTTAAATCTACCTTACGTAAATCCCCCTTGGAAGCTAATTCTTCTAAAACTTCAAAATTCTGTCTTCTAAGTATTAACTGTGCTAAACCTCTAATGGTTCCACCGCCTACCCCGGTTCCTCCGATATGCTGTATCCTACCATCGCTATTCGCTACGACTAAAGCCGTACCAGTCCCTAGACTTGCAACTAACGCCCTGTTTTTACCCGATAGGGTTAATCCACCTATGCCTATGGCTTCGATCTCATCAACTTCAACTATCGGAATATCGAGTATACGGCTTCCTAGAAATCTAGCCCCGGCCCCTGAAACCGCTAAGACTTCTACCTCTTTAAGTGGTCTATCTATCTCTGAGAGCAGTTTACCCAGTGCTCCTGAAACTGCTGCAACGGGTTCTGTCGTTAAGACTGTACATAGCCCGATTATATTGGAGTTTTTTAAAGCCACAGCCTTTGTGAAGCTTCCACCTACGTCAACACCAACTATCAAACTGCATCATACCCCCTGAATCTTCAGAAGCTCATAATAGATTACTTTAATATTTTTAAAGTCATTAAAGTTTTCATGAAATATATTTAACTACTTCAAAGTTTACTTGAGTAGCTGTGAAACTTAGAGATTTAAGCGCTACTGTGGTAAATGCGGCTCTATACGCGTCTCTAGGATATTTAACCTACTTAGGCTTATTCACACCTGTAATAGGTGTTGTTAGATTTTGGCCTTCAGTCATAGTGCCAGGGTTCTTCTCAGTAGTCTACGGGCCTATGGTGGGTGGGCTGGGAGCAGCCATAGGCATATTCATAAGCGACTTGGCAATACATGGGAATGCTCTTCTAAGCTTAGCGGTAGGTGTACCTGCAAACTTCCTAGGTTTTTACCTCATGGGTCTTCTAGCTAGGAGGAGGACTGGTAGACTGCACGTTTATGGTTCAATAGCTTTTCTCGCACTGATAGTGGTTTTAACGTCAGCCCTATACGGTTTAAACATAATATCTGACTTCATCACGGTTGCCGCGTTTATATCGGCTTGTATAGTTAGCATCGTATCCATAGCCGCGGTTTACAGATTCTACCCTGAGCTTTCAAGCTACGGTATTGCCTCCGTAGCCGGCTTAGCTTTAGGAAGCGGAATAATAGGTGTTGGGGTTTGGGGTTTCAGCCAATTTCTAGTCCTCCCTTCAGGTGAAATGAACCTTCCAATTCAAGCCGCCTTAATATGGTTCATATGGACGTTTATTACAGAAATACCCTTCCTAACAGTGATAGTTCCACCAGCCCTCAAAGTGTTTTTCAAAGCATATCCAAGCCTCAACCCATTCAAACGTAAAGAGGCATCTAAAACCGTACCCACTACGGAACACTTAAGCAAATAGTCGAAGCGATACTAGTCTCATACAAGCTGAAGAAGCATGTACGGATATGGTCTACAGACCCGTGCGGACCAAGTTTACGCGCTCCAGTGGACCGAAGATTCAAACGTTTATGGACATAAAGGACCCGTTGAGACGTTTTAGGTAGAAACGGGGGTTCAGCTATATTTCTTCCAGTTTCTGAGGAAGAAAGGGGGTAAAAGTTTTGTCTAGAAAGTGATGGTGCCTATATTAGAAAAAGTTGGGGGCTGGAAGGGACAGCTAACCTTTGCTTATAAGATTACTTCAGTTTCGATATTCTCTCATACACTTCTCTAACGTCGTTAAAATTTAGCTGTATATGGATAAGAGAGCTTTATTTAGTCTCTTCCTCTGTACTTAATTGAGTTTTTGAATTACGAAGGATACTATGGCTATGGCTAACATTAGCATGCTCCATGGTTTTGTTATTTTGCGACCCCACTTATTCATCAAAAAACAAGACAAATGTTACAAGTATCATGAAGGGCGCTGTCATCAATATCTCCTTTGTAAAGACGGTGAAGTGCCACTTCATTAATGCCACAATTCCCAATACGAGGGTCATTGTTATTATGTTATCGCCTATCACGTTGCCTATAGATATTTCCTGCTCACCGTGGTAAGCGGCGACTATTGAAGTGGCAACTTCTGGAACTACACAACCTAAAGCCATTATCATAGAGCCAGCGTAGAATTGACTTAAGCCGAAAAGCTCAGCCAAAGTCACTGTGCTATATAGGAGGAGGAATGTTCCAGCCAATAGGGCAGATCCACTTAAGATCATGAATATCACTGGCTTTGTTAGATTCCTATTCTGTAAGTTTTCTGAATCTTCAGTTTCCCCTTTTCCCTTCATGGTTGAATAGTATATGAAGGCTGGATAGAAAGTCAGAAATATTAGACCCATCCACCAAGTCACTGCATGCATTGTCAACGTTAAAATCATTAGTAATGTTGCAAGTCCAATCATAAATAAGCATTCCTTTTCCACCGTCGAATTTTTGATTTTGAATGTACCGATTAATCCACATATGCCGATTATGAGTGGGACGTTATAGATGAAGTTGAGAAGTTAAGGCCAGAGGCACTTGATAAGATATATGTTAGCAGAGAGCTCGAAGTCCCTACACCACTAATACTCAGAAACATAAGTTTAATAAATGATGTTTTTAAAAACCCTGAGAGTTATGTGCTTATAATTGAACCAGTGGGGCTTCTCCAAATATTCAGAAAATTAAAGATATGGGGAGAAAGCCCAAATCTAACAGGCTCAGTGGTTGTTCTAATGGATCCTGAGCCAAGAGAATCAATAAAAGAAGTTGAGGAAGGGGCTCTAAGAACATGGCTGAAATCCTTCGGAATACAAGCCTTAAGACTAAGGTTATCCGGACACTACTTACCACATCAATTCCGCGACATAATTGAGACGTTAAAGCCTAAAAGTCTAATTCCATTACACACAGAAGAAGCCACCCTCATGAATAAGCTATTCAAAAAATTCAATTTCTGCTAAGAAGAGACTGACTGTAAAAGGTAAGTTGAGAAGCCGTTATGAAAATTCGTAAGCTCTTATCATATGCGTCATTAACTGGAATACACTTAAATGATATGGGTGCGAAACTGTCATATATGCTCAGGCTCAGCTACACCTGTATAACTTTGAAAGCCGGTGGTTAGCACCTCAGGAAACGCACCAGAGAACATGGCATAGGGCTCAACAAGCTGATACCCTAACTCCTCAGAAAAGAGGCCTGCCCCATCCATAAGGAAAAGCAACCCAATTTAAGCTACTTTTGTGGGGAGAAGCGGGCCCGGTGGGATTCGAACCCACGACCGACAGCTTAGGAGGCTGCCGCGCTATCCTAGTTGCACACCCCAATTGCAGATGCAATGTGGGGTTCTGCGCTACGGGCCCACTATTTTTAGCCATGTTTATCTCTCTTTAAAACCTTTCTTTAGTAGAGGGTAAAACATTTATTCTTTCGGAGTATAATTTACTTTTCATGTCTCTTAGAGAGGTATATCTTTGGCTTTTAAACGAGTTTGAAGATTTCCATGTTGTAGATGCTCATGAACACCTTCCTCCTGAGAAGTATAGGGTTTCCAAGGACGTTGATGTCTTCACGCTCTTCTCCCACTATACGCTTACAGATCTTATAACAGCGGGTCTACCTGAGGATATGTTTAAGGGTTTTGGAGACTTCAATAGAGTTTTAAACCCATCTCTTCCAATAGAAGAGAGATGGAGGGTTTTCAAACCGTACTATGAAGTCTGCAAGCATACAAGCTACTTTAGAGCTGCTCGTATAGCACTTAGAGAATTCTACGGTGTAGACGATTTAACAGATGAAAACTACCTAGAAGTTTCCAAACGTATGAAGGATGCTAATAAACCTGGACTCTACAGGAGAGTTTTGAGGGAGAAATGCCGTATAAAAGCCGTTTTAACCCAAATAGGGAAGATTCCTGAAGAAGATAGAGACATTTTAATTCCAATTCTACCCATGTGGCTTTTAACGGAGCTATCAAACGCTCAAAGCTTAGAGGCTAGAGGTTTAAAACCTAATGTTGACGTCTCCTCTCTTGAAGACTACCTCTCCTATGTCAAGTCTAGAATGGAGATGTGGAAGCGTGACGGCGTTGTAGGTCTCAAATTCCTAGCCCGTCGAACAGTAGATGTTTCAAGGGAGGATGCCGATAGAATGTTTAAAATGCTTTTAAAGAACGAGTTGGCAGATCCCAAACCTCTAAACGATTTTCTAGTTAATGAAACTGTGAAAATAGCCTCAGAGTTGGATATGGTTATTTCAGTTCACACGGGCATGTTAGCTGGCAACTGGGAAGATTTTTCAACGACAAACCCCATACACATGATTCCAATGCTTAGAAGACATAGAAATGCGAAATTCGACTTATACCACGCAGGAATCCCCTGGGTTAGAGAATTAGTAGTCATCGGTAAAACTTTCCCAAACGTTTGGCTTAACTTATGTTGGTGTCATGTGATAAGCCAAGAGATGACATGTTCAGCTTTAAGCGAATGGGTTGACCTAATACCTATTAACAAGATCATAGGTTTCGGTGGAGACTACTCGATTCCAGTTGAGAAGATCTACGGTCACCTCGTTATGGCTAAAGAAGACGTAGCTAGAGTTTTAGCGCGTAGAGTCTCCAGAGGCCTTATGAAACGTTCTGAAGCCTTAGAAATCGCCCGTATGTGGTTCTACGAAAACCCCGTAGAACTCTACAATTTAAAGCTCAGTTAAAAGTAAACATTTAAACACAACTTCTATCCATCTTCAGTTGAGGTGTCTACTTGTCGGGTGAAGTTTCAATTGAAGAGTTTAAAAAGCTTGACATAAGGGTCTGTAGGGTAGTATCTGCTGAGAGAATTCCAGGTAGGAGTAAAATACTTAAAGCCGTTGTTGACCTAGGTGGAGAGCAGCGAACGGTAGTCGTCGGAGGAGCGGACATATACGGGCCTGACTACTTCATAGGTAAGCTTTTCATAATACTAGCAAACCTCCAACCCAAGGAAATCGCAGGCGTAGTTTCAAAAGGCATGCTACTAGCCGCCGATGTGGGAGGAAAACCCGTCTGGCTTACCGTTGACGGCTCAGCACCACCAGGCTCTAAAGTAACTTAAAACCCAAATTTTTATTAAAATTAGACACAGTAGAGAAAATTTAAATGAGACAAATCTAAAAACCAGAAATAGAAGGTCCGGTGGCTCAGCCTGGTTAGGGCACCAGCTTGGTAAGCTGGGGGTCGCGGGTTCAAATCCCGCCCGGACCTTTAAAGCATTCTTCTGCCTTTATCTCCCAGAATTTTGCTCTATCTTATATGTTTGCAATTATATTGACATTTAAGTCTGATTTCTGCCTCTTTTACAGACCTTTTTAATGGAAAAGCTCATAAGGTCCTTCAACCCAGATGAGGTTGTCGAAGTGAACGGGTTAGACATGGATACTCAAAGACTCGTATGTTTCTAGGATAGGGGCTTGAGGAGGCTCATGGGCACGTGCTCGTGCTCCTCGGCGAACTGCAACGGCTTTAGAATAACGTAGGTGAGGCTCTTCTCATCAAACTTATCAACGTACGTAATTTCCACCCAGCCCACGGCGTATCCTTCCACGATGAACTCTAAGCCGCCTTCATTATACTCAACCCCCCTCGCCCTAGGGAAGATGTACCAGTGCACCCTAGACTTGCTTCGCAGCCTCTTCTCGAACCTCTCATCGCCCTTAAACCTCTCCTCAGCCTCCCTCCACAAGAGCTCGGAGGCCTCTTCATTATAGGGCTCGAGTTTGAAGTCTACGCCTAAGAGGTCTTGGAGCCTCCACCCCATGTGCTGCTCAGACTCGTCGCGGTAGACATAGGCTCTCATGAGCTTAAGAGCCTTATTCCAGGTGAGCCCCATACCACGACTATGCTTGGGAAGTCTCCGCTTTAAAGTTTCCCCTGGGAAACGCGGTTACGCGACGTTAGAGTCTCACGGTCTGCATCAGCTCAAGTATAGTTGCTATAACTGAGGGGGCTGAACCGCTACCTTTAACTTCCGCAGATTCTGCGGAAGTTAGACCCGTCCACGTCCTTTCTACCAACGCTTTCCCGCCGTCTATGCCCAAGTCATGGCTTTAACCCTTTACGCACTATCTCCTCTCATAGAATGGGCAGTGGAAGCATAGGCTTGGGGTGGGCTTAAGCCCGTACTCCTCAACCCTCTCAACCCCAAACCACGTCGAGTGCTCAACGGTTCTAAGCTCTAGAAGCTCCTTGGCTTCTCCACCGTATATGCGCTCGGCCTCATCCTTCGGAAGCTGCCAAGCACTACAGTATCCGTCTTCGCCTAGAAACCTGCAGGTTTTAAGCTTCCAAGTGCCTATGAGCCTTTGGGCTGCCTCAGGCTTCTCAAGCTCAGCCCGCCTAGGCTCGCCTAAGGCTTTCTCCAAAAGCTCGCCTGCGAAGTCCGCCAGGTACGTGTAGCCCCTCTCCCTGGCGGCCTTCTCAAGCTTCTCCTTGACGCCCCTCTTAACCTTCAGGTAGAGCGATACTAGCTCCTCCTTCTCCTCCATGCATTCATGCGCCTCCAATGCGCGTTTAAGATGGCTTGGGCTACGGCTTCCTGAGGTAGGAGTATGTAGCGCGATAAGGCTTTTGCAAGCCTCCCAGCGCCCTCAGATATGCTGATGAGCTCCCCACCACCTTCATAGTACAGCGTGTAGAGCTTCTCCAATTCGCCTTCAAGCTCATTTATGAATTCCTTATCGGCGACTTCCTGGCTCAGGTTTAGGATGTTGTAAACGGTTGACCTCGGCAGTTTTAAGCCCGCCGAGATAGCTGGAACGGTCTCCCCCCTAAGCCTCCTACGGACAACCTCCAAAGCCTTATCATGCGGTATCCTACGCATTCCAGACCAGTATAAGCTCTGCGCGGACTGTTAGATTTAGCTTTCGCAGGGGTTCACAACGCATATTGAACAATACGTATCGTGATTGAGAGTACATGTTTTTCCAAATCGGTTAGAGCTCTGACCCAGGTCAGCCTCGGTCAGAGCATGGGGAGACGAGGTATGTTTATAAGGTATTGCTGGATAGTGTTGTCATATGGTATAAGCGTGTGGTGTGCTATAGGGTATGAGCAGGCGCAAATATCCCCTATCCTACTACAGGTATAGAAAGGCGCACCCAGCCGTGGTCGTGGCTTACGGAGCCTTTAAAAAAGTCGTTGGATACGTATAGGGGAGACCTCAGCTATGGGAAGGCCATCAGAAAGCTCATAGAGGAGAAGGCTGACCTGATCAAGCTTAAGGCTGAAGCAGAGGAGGCTAGGAGGCGCTCATACGAGGAGGGCTTCTCAGCCGCTTTACAGATGTTCATCGAAAATCCATGGGGTTTCTACAAAAAGGTTGTGGAAAAACAGGGTCTGGTATAGGTCCCGGTATTGGTTTGATACCACTTAAATCGCCTGCGATAGAGGGAACAGATTTTATTAATGCATCCGTATATGGGTGCTTCGGATCATAAAATACATCCTCAACACTTCCTATTTCGATGATGTTACCTAGATACATCACAGCCACTCTATCAGCGACCTCTGCAACATTTCCAAGTTCATGTGTTATGAAGAGCATAGTTATCCCCATCTCCCTATTTATATCTTTTATAAGCCTGAGAAAATACTTCTGGGTTAAAACGTCTAAAGCTGAAGTAGGCTCGTCTAGAATTAAGAGTTTGGGCTTTAGTAAGAGGCTCATAGCAGTCACAACCCTCTGTTTCATACCTCCGCTGAGCTCATGCGGAAATAGCTTTAGAACCATATCGGAATCTAAGTGGACAAACTTGAGGAGTTCTGAAGATCTCTTAACGATGTCGTCTTTAGACGTTTTCTCATGTGCTAGAGAGGTATCTATCATGTGACCTATGACCCGCATAACGGGGTTTAACGAGTTTTGAGCGCCTTGGAAAATTATCGCTACATCTCTCCATCTAAACTTCCTCAGCTCTTCCTCACTTAAAGAATATACATCCCTCCCTTCGAATATAACCCTCCCGCTTTTAATGTAACCGTTTGGGTCCACCTGCTTAATAATGGCGTGTGCTAGAACAGATTTACCGCATCCACTCTCACCGACGAGGCCGAGAATCTCCCCCCTTTGAACGTGAAGGTCGACCTCATCAACTGCCCTTAAGATGCCCCTTGAAACTCTGAACTCAACAGTAAGCCCTTGAATTGTTAAAAGGGGTTCACTCATACAATTATAGTAGTTCATTGCCATTACTTTTAAGTTTTCGCTACTTTGGAATTTCCCTCTTCACTTGTCTTCTGACATCCCAAGCTATGAGAAGTAAGAAAACTAGGCTTATTATTAGCGCTAAAACAGCGGTAACAAACTCCGCGGATTGCATGTTAAGAAATGGTAAAGCTATTAGGATAAGAGTTACTAAGAGTATGGCGATGTTAAATGCTATACGTCCTATATGTGGCTCCATTTTCAAGTATTTATTAATGTTGAAGAGCACATTTAAGCACTACTTTACCACAGTTAAATCATAGCATAATGAAAATTTTTCTTCATATGGCTTCCTTAAAGTTGCTAGGGGAAGCCCATCTGCTCTGGTCTAGCGTAAACTTTCATTTCCTCCTTTTGAGAAAGGAGGAAACTCCAATTGCCTCTCTTGGTTTTAACGTTATGAACACTCTCCATAGAGCCAAAGGCGACATTGTTCTTATCGATATCTATAGCCATGGTTTTACCATTCAGCTATAATCCATCCCCTCTTCTGACGAGCTGAGCTTAACCAGTTTTCATCTCTTTAAACTCCTATTCTTGAACGTTTAACCGGAAAACCCCAGAGGCTTTTCCTAGGAAGGGAGAGGCTTCACTTTGACGTAGGCGTGCAACTTGGCTGAGAGTTGCCATAATAAAGAATGCTTCTACGCAAAGTCTAAGGTGGCTGAGTGACTAGATGCGTTTGGAAGGCTTATGAGGCCTCCGCTATGGACTTTGGCTTTCAGGCTTAGACTTTAGAGTGGAAGAGTTCCCCGTTTCGGCTTTACGCTTACCTATGAAGCCCAGCTCCTTAAGATACATTATGGCCGCAAACCTCAATATGTCGGCCTTCGATGCGAACAGCCCGGTCTCCAAGAGCTTGTCGAACTTCTCGCTGACTGTTACCCTTATCTCAGGCATATTCTATCCCTAAAATATCCCTTAAAACGTATAATTTGTGAAGGCTTACATATAATTTCTGCACATAAAGTATACGTTGCTGATACATGTGAGTGGAGAATATTCGGATAATAGGGCGACAGAGGAGGATCTATTTAAGCAGTTGAAGTATGTAGCAGACGCCTTAAACAGGCTTTTCGACATACTGTTCTCATGTGAAGGGTTGGTTGTAAAGGACATCAGCATAAGCGTCACTAGGAGGAAAACCCTTCAAAGTTTCATCTTCAGCATTGAGTCTTCACTTGTCGACTTTTTCATTGTTGCTTTCTTTTCCCAAGCCAGTAAATTATCCCGGCTACTGCAAAACATATTAGCGTGCTAACTGGTGTGAATGAGCAGTGGGCGTAGTAGCCCAGTAATGAAGGTTTACTTGCCGGTGCAGGTATAAAGGTGGATATTCCTAGAGCGATGAAGACTATAATTCCAATCCAATAGTATACTTTCAATCGGCTTCCTCTCCATCATTGCATATGTTGCTAAAACTATTAATGTTTTCGCTTTAAAGCGAAAAGATAGCATGGGGCGCATAAATCTACGTGGCCTTTATCTTAAAAAAGAGCCAGCCGTTTCTAAAAGGCATGAGCATGTATAACCCCTTAAGTCTACTTCCGTAAAACCTTAAAATAGTAAACTTGTTAGTCTCATTAACAACCTCGTAGAATCCCTTATCCCATATCTTCATCGTTCCAGCTCCATATCCTTCTCTAATCTCCCCTTCAAAATCCAACCATGATAGATCGTGGTCTTCCTGAGCAAGACCAAACCTTTTAACCCCTACATCCTCCGGCGGTGCTTTTCTAAAAGCCCAGTCTTTAAGAACACCATTAGATTCAAGTCTAAGATCATAGTGAAGCCCAGCCTTCTTCGCATAATGTTCATGGACTACAAACCTCAACTTTGCAGTCATTATGACGACCAAACGTATCAATATATGGGTTTCAACCGTTTAAAGGTTAAGCGCTTATATAGAAGCACTTTGACATGGGTTTGCCTCAAATTAGTTGAAAGTTTTGAAACAGCCTCTCTCCAGCTTTTAACTGTAGTGGCTTTGAAAGAGTAAATAAAATTTTTAAAATACGATGCCCCGCTCTGCTAGAGCATGTTAAGGTTTCTCGGCTTTTTCCTACATGAAGTAGCCTTCGGATTCCTCTCAGTCTTCTTCCCACTATACGTTATGCTTATCGGCGGCTCTCTAATAGACCTAGGCGTTATCTCCATGTCTGCTCTCCTATCAGCCATTATATTCTCGTTTTTCTGGGGCTATCTATGTGATAGATTGAAACGGTATAAGTGGGCCATCCTCCTATCTTTCTCATCAATAGCAATCATCCTATACGTTTTCACGTTTACGAGAAGCATAGCGTTGCTAACGTTGCTCTACGTACTACTATCCATTTTCCACGTTGCCCACGAAGCTCCGAAAAACATTATAATATCTGAAACGTACGAGCATGAAGAGTGGATTCAAGCCTTCGCCTTCTACGAAGGCTTCACTGAAATCGGATGGTTTATAGGCTTACTTCTAGGATTTTTAACTCCAATCTACAACTTCGATTTGAAAACAATGATGCTAATATGTAGCTTATTACATTTAAGCGCGTTTATCTCGTCTATACTATTCGTAGAAGACCCTCCCCTATTGATTGAAAGAGGTTTAGTGAAGATCGAGAAAACCGTCAACTTCGCCTGCAAAGGTATAACAATCTTATCGAAATCGCTATACGGTATACAGGTCGATGGAAGAATTAGAAGAGAGAACATTCACGGCTTCTGCATAGGGTTAATCCTATTCATGCTGGCTACAAGCATACTTTTCACACCGCTTCCAATATTCTTCTCGAGAAACCTATCCATGTCAACGGACCGCGTTTTCATGGTATTCGCCTTGAATTCTCTCGGCGGTGTTGTAGGCTATTTCATGGCATGGATTGCATCGCAATGGTTGATTGAGAAGAGTAGGATAGGTGAAATCGCGGCTCTTCGAGGAGTTCTCACACTATCGTTAATATTAGCGGCGGAGTCTTCATCGAATAACATCGCCATCATAACGTTAATACTTATACTGATGGGGTTTATGTACGCGGTATTCTACGCGTATACGCTTTCAACATCTATGGAGCTTGTATCCGAAGGTGAAGCCGGGCTATTCAATACGTTAGTGGGCATAGGTAACGCTATAGGTTCTTTCATAGGCCCCTATATCGCCCAGACGCTAGGATTTACACAAGTGTTTCTAGTAGTAGGCGTAGTCTTCCTCATATCCGCAATAATCCTAAAACTCTCAACATGAAGAATGCCGTCTAGATGTAGGTTTACTTTCAGCTCACAGGTTTAAAACAGCCTTAAAGATTTGATCGCACTTACGCATCATATTATCGATGTTTTCCAGCGTATCCACTCCCAGTGTTGGAAACTCCTCCTCAGCAAACTTCAAGATTATAGTAGAAAGTTCTCTAGGTAAATAGCTTAGACTTTCCACCAATAGTTGCTTCAATTCTCGACCGAATCTCATATCGTTCAGAAGAGGAGCAACGCATCCGACGGTTTTCAAAATCGATATTAGATATAGAGCTTTCAGTAGCGGATTCCCCTTAGAAAGCTCCCAAGAGATTACATCATCTTCAGAAACCCTCAATAGGAATTTCACATACTCCACCTGATCTTCGACATACCCACGGCTGTAGAGGAGGCGCGTTGCCTCGTAATCCTTTACCGCGATCGACACGAGGTATAGTACGCTTTTCGTATAATCTCGAGATAAATTAAACCGATTTGCCATTTCTAATAGCAAAGAGGGGGGTCGAATCAGATAGTGCTCTAAACTTCCATGTAAAACGGTGTGAGCCACTTCATGACGTATTCCTCCAAGTTTAACAAGCTCCGGCAATGCTCTAACCTTTTCAAGACATATCGTAACTCTAGGCACACCCCTCCATGCATCATGCGTGGAAAAGAAAGTTTCAGCGAACGGCGTAACCGTGATGCCGAGCTCTTCACACTCTCTCTTGATAAACGCCTCTACAGACGATGAACGTTCAAACAGATATAGGTCTACGAGAGAAACTTCATGAGGCATAAGTCTACTGTAGCACTCCAGCATAGTGTTGAGTATTTCATCCACTTCATTGTCGTATACGTTACCGTACTTTGAAACAACTATGCGTACCAATTTTCCAATTAGAAGAATGTATGCAATACCTTATAAAGTTCTTTCGATGTAGAAGCCTTCACAATTTTTTTATAAAACTATTCTATGCTTAAGTAAGAGTGGTCTATGTCCGATGAGTTTAACGACGCACAAGATACATATACAATAGGCAAGTATAGAGATAGGATAGTTAATGGGCCTATCATTCGTACACTGCTCTGGCTCGGTGCTCCTCCTCTTCTAAATCAGCTTATAGTAGTCGCCTATAACGTGGCTGATGCATACTGGCTAAGCCTATACAGTGAAGTTACCGTCGCAGTACCCAGACAAGTGTGGCCTATCATAACGTTATTTCAAGCTCTTATCAATGCTCTAACGGCTGCAAGTCTAAGCATCGTCTCACAGTACATTGGAGCTAGAAACTATAGGGAGGCTAGTTTATCGGCTTCAAGATTCTTTACTCTGGCATTCTTCTCAGGTGCAATTTTAAACGTTGTCCTTCTAACCGTTAGAGGCTTCATTTTCACGTATATAATCTCCACACCCTCTGAGATATTTGAAGATGTAATGAAGTATTCCGGTGTAATAGCATTCGACATATTCTTCAACTACATATCCTTAACGTATACGACGCTTCTTCAAAGCCTTGGCGATACTAGGAGACCAGCGATAGTCAATTGCATAGCCATCGTTGTAAACACGATTTTAGACCCATTTCTAGTTTTAGGCATAAGCCCATTCCCAAGGTTAGGTGTTATCGGAGCTTCTCTAACAGATGTGATCGGCAAGATTATATCGATAACTGCTTTAGCATATATTACTAGAAGAGACTATCCAGATCTAAGGGTAGCCTTCACCAGAGACATAAACGTTAAATGGATAGCCTTAGTCTTACGGATAGGTTTACCCGTTTTAACGTTAGGCTTGATGAACGGTTTAGCCTTCCTATTACAATTGAAGATTGTAAACATGCTGGGTATAATTGCAGCCACATCATATGCCATAGGTTTTGTTATCATGGATATAGTGGACGCAGCTTTATGGGGATTGAGCGGAGCTACGGCTATAATGGTTGGACAGAATCTCGGAGCTGATAACGTTAAGAGGGCTAAAGAAGTCGCCTATAAATCCGCCCTTCTGATAGCCGCCCTCATAGCATTGGGGGCGTGCATAATATATCCAATAAGAAGTTACTTAGCCGACGTGTTTGCAGATGACCTATGCATAATAGCTGAAACGGACCTTTTCCTTCAAACCTTAGTGCCTACGCTTCCATTCTTCGGATTGTTTGCAGTTGCAACGTCTATTGGAAGAGGTTCAGGGCATACGGTTTTCCCAACAGCTATTGGAATTCTTAGGCTTTGGGTGATAAGAATAGGTTTAGGCTATTTCTTAGCCTTTACACTGGGAATGGGTTCTTTCGGGGCATGGTTAGCCATATCGTTGAGTAATATAGTGGGGGGAGTGATTTCGATATTGTGGATAAAGTATGGAAGGTGGGCTGAGGCCGTTATCGAGAAGAACCATAGAATGTAATCTTTCACGATGCTAATATTTTAATAGCAATAGCCGCTCTATAGTTGCTGGTGTTCTATTTGAAGAAGGGTGTGAACGCGTGGATTTACCCTGAGGGTTTTACAGTCAGTAGAGTTTTAACGGAATCCGCTAAGATAGGGTATGAAGGCGTTGAGTTGAACATGGATGAGCGCGGTGAGTTAAACGTTTTCAAAATAACAGACGCCGATGTCAAACGTGTAAAAGAAGAGGCTGATAGTTTAGGGCTTAAGATTCCAAGCTTATGCACTGGGCTATTCTGGAAGTATAACCTTGCAAGTCCAGATGAATCCGTAAGGCGGAAGGGCGTTGAATTGATAAGGAAGGGTTGCGAGTTGGCTAATAAATTCGAAGCTAAATGCCTACTGGTTGTACCGGCTTTCACAATGCCTGAAGTCCCGTATGAAGACGCTTGGAACCTCTCAAAGAAATCCATACTTGAAGCAGCTCCATCAGCAGAAGACTACGGAGTCTACATAGCTGTTGAAAACGTCTGGAACAGGTTTCTATACAGTCCTTTAGAGTTTAGGAGATACCTTGAAGAGATAGCCCACGATTACGTTAAAATGTACTTCGACGTTGGAAATATACTATTCCTCGGACATCCAATACACTGGATTAAAACATTAGGCAAATACATAGTATGCATCCACGTTAAAGACTTCCTCCTGAATGAGAGGAGGTTTGTACCACTTTTAGAGGGTAACGTCCCGTGGAAAGACGTTATAAAAGCCTTAAAAGAGATAGGCTACGAATACTTCCTAAACGTAGAGGTTTCACCATACCCGGGGCATCCTTTGAAAGCCGCCATAGACTGTAAAATAGCTCTAGATATAATTCTACAAATGTAGATGTAGAAGCATTAGGCCTCTTTAAAAGCCATTCATTTTTTATTAGTAGCTTTATAGTTAATACGACCTTACAAATTTACTGAAAGGGTGTGTAACGCTTATATAGGGCTGTGAAATCTGTCTGAGTTTTAGGTTTAAAATCTACGCGAACAGCCGACCTCTATGAGCTACAATGCCATATCTGCGTTGATAATATTCATAATTACGCTCTTCCTAATGATTAAACGTCCTCGTGGTATAAGTCTAGGTTTAGCTGCTGGAATAGGCGCGGTAATTTCACTCCTAGTTGGAACTGTAACGTTGAGTGATGCCGCTGAGGCTTTTGAAGATATTTGGGATGCGGCTTTAGCCTTCATCGGCATCGTAACTTTGTCGGCAACATTGGATGCTATGGGTTTTTTCAAGTGGGCGGCTATAAAAATTGTTAAGTTGGCTGGTGGAAGTGGCGTAAGACTTTACTTTTACATTTCCCTACTTACCGCTTGCGTCAGTATACTGTTTGCAAATGATAGCGCCGTGCTCATATTAACACCAATAGTTCTTGAAATCGTCAGCCAGCTGAAAATAGATGAAAATGGGAGGCTCGCCTACTTATTCTCCGCAGGTCTCATAGCAGACACAGCTGCAATGCCGCTTATCACAAGCAACCCAGTAAATATCGTCAGCGCGGACTTTTTCCAATACAGTTTCATTGACCATCTGATTTTCATGGGACCTGTTGCCATAGCTACCATAATCAGTAGTCTCATAATGGTTTACGCCTTCTTTAGAAAGAGAGTCCCAAAGACGTACTCAGTAGAGCTTGTAGAGGTGCTAAATGCTGGAGGGTACTTAATCACGCCAACTCTTCTAAAGATAAGCATAGCAACGTTGATCGCGATCGATATAGGCTACGTTCTAACCTCTTTAAGTAGGCTCCCCGTTTCAATAGTTATCTGTTCGGGTGCAATATTCTTATTAGTGGTTTACATAGTATCTTTAAACAAATCTTCGATGCTAAAAGAAGAACGTAAAGGTATAAAGAGTCTAGCTAAAGAAATCAGCTGGGATATACTCCTCTTCATGGTAAGTATATTCTTAGTTGTCCAAGGATTGAGACATACAGGTGCCATAGACTTCTTCTCCTACCTCTTTATAAAGACACTAAACTACCCGTCATTTCTCTCCGTGCTTGTTCCAAGCATGATTGTTACAATCGGAGCAAGCGCTATGAATAACTGGCCTATGACAATCCTCGGCCTCTTATCGATAAAACACGCGGCTGGAAATGCCGGTCTAAATACGCGACATCTAACAAGCTTGATATTCTCAAACATAATTGGGAATAATCTTGGACCGCACTTTTTCCCCTTAGGGTCTCTAGCTATACTGATGTGGCTTGAAACAATGCGTAAGAGAGGCGTGAAAATAGGGCTCGTAGACTATTTGAAGGTCGGGTCTATAGTATCGATAGTTGAAGTCACTGTAGCATCTCTAATCTTATGGCTGGAACTCAATATCTTGGGCTTAAGCTTGAATATTCAGCTCGTCGAATTCATAACGCGAAACAGATGTCTTGCTTGACCTATTCATAGGTTGACTTTTGTAGAAAAATTTCCTCTGCGGGGACAACTTGCATATACTAAATTGATAGATTCTACACCTCCATAGTAATTGCCGAACAGGATTGAAGAAGCAAAATTTTAAACACTCCCTTCACTAAATCATTTGATGTTTCCACAACCGTTGCGTAGGTGACTGCTATTGGTGAAATTTTCAATTTGTAATGAGCTTTTTAAGGGTTGGAGTCTTCCAGAAGTCTTCAGTTGTATTAGAAAACTAGGCTATCATGCTGTCGAATTGGCTCCCTTCACGCTTACAGATGATGTGAGGAAAATCCCAATATCTAAGCGTGAGGCTATTAGGGGCCTTGCCAACCAAAACGGTTTAGAAGTTGCCGGGCTCCATTGGCTTCTAGTTAAACCGGAAGGGCTTCACATAAACCATCCAAACCCAGAAGTGAGGCAGAGGACAGTAGAATATCTGAAGTGTCTAGGAGTTTTCTGTCGAGATTTAGGTGGGAGAATACTGGTCTTCGGCTCACCTAGGCAGAGGTTGGTTCTACCGAATGTAACGTATGAAGATGCATGGGAGTGGACTGTTGAAGCGTTTAAAGACTGCGCGGAATATCTATCGGATTATGATGTGATCTTATGCATTGAACCTCTTAGAAATGAGCTCACAAACTTCATAACGACAATTGAAGAAGCTTTAAAGCTTATAGACGAAGTTGCCAAGCCGAATTTTAAACTCATCCTCGACGTCTACTTTATGAGCGGAGCAGGTAGACCCATTAAGGATCAGATAATCCTCGGCGCTAAGCATTTAAGACATTTCCACGCGAATGACGATAATAAGGGAGGCCCCGGCTTCGGCTCTGTAGATTATAGAGAGGTTGCGGATGCTTTAAGACAAGTAAAATACTCTGGATACGTTTCAGTTGAAGTTTTAAGAGATGAAAACGACCCCGTATACGTGGCTAGTAAAAGCTTAGAAACCCTTAGAAAATTTTTCGAAACACTATAATCGACACGTATAGGCGTTCAACTCGAATTAGCATCAACTATACGATGCTAACAGCCACCTCTTTCCTCCCTCGCCTTCTTCTAAGCCACGCTTTTATGAAATCCTCTATTTGGCGTCTATTGTATGGGTCTTTCCAAGCAGACTCAAGAGCTTGACAATCATCCAATGCGCCCGCGAGCCCGAAATAGTTGAGAAGTTCACGATATAGCTCTTCAGTCTCATAATCGTTAAGCAAAATCCCCATTTTCAATAATATGCTCATCAGTACGGCTCTACTCATATTTTCACTCTATAGAGGATTTTACAGCCGCTTAAAAACATCTCGACGCTTTTCTAAAGCTTGAAAACATATCCCATATAATTTCACCTGTATGACCCTTCATCGTTTAGAAAACCTTCCCTTTGCAAGGAGATTATACGTGGTGAAGCAGATCTGTTGAATAGGGTTTTAGAAATTCCCCCTTAAAGAATAAATTCTTAAGAGTTTCCAGGTTTAATCTAACAAGGTTACCATGACGTTTGAGTTAAAGAAGATTTGTGAATACGTTATTGAGGTACGTGAAGACGACGAGCTTGTATCTAGATACCTTTTCGATAACCGTAAGCAGTTTAAACCGTACATGTATCCTCTGAATGTACCCGGTGGTTTATGTATAACCGAGGATGGCCCTAGAGATCATGTGCATCATAGATCTATGTGGACAGCTCACGGAGATATTAACGGTGTAGACTTCTGGAGTGAAACTTCTGAAAGCGGTAGGCAAACTGTTAGAAGCGTTTCAATTGAAAGTTCAGAAGATTTAGGTATTATTGAATCCGATGAAATTTGGACGTCTAAAACTGGTAGCCCAGTCTTAGATGTCCATAAAAAGTTCATCTTTAGGAAAACAGTAGATGGTTTAAGAATTATAGACGTGGAAGTCAATTTCACGGCAAGCTATGGCGATGTTAAATTTGGAGATACGAAGGAGGGTGGTATAATCTCTTTAAGGGTTGCCCCCTCTATGAGAGGTGATGCCGGAGGGGTCATAAGAAACTCTAGGGGAGGTATCGGGGAGGAGGGGTGCTGGGGTAAAAGGGCTGAATGGTGCGATTACACAGGTACGGTAAACGGTAAGGTTGTAGGGGTAGCGGTTTTTGACAATCCGGGTAATTTTAGGCATCCGACGTATTGGCACGTTAGAGCCTATGGACTGTTTGCCGCAAATCCATTCGGCATCTCCTACTTTGAGGGAGATAGATCTTTAAACGGCTCTCTAATAGTTGGAGAGAACGATAGCTTAAGATTTAAGTATAGAATACTGGTGCATTTAGGCGCTATCAATCCAAACTTTTTAAATGATCTTTACACAGATTACTGTAGGATTGGAGGTTGAACGTTATGGCTGAGCGTTTCAATTGGCCTGACGGTAGGAGAGTAGCCGTTTCACTCACATTTGATGATGGCTTACAGTCTCAGTTGAATATAGCCATACCAATCCTCGATAAGTTTGGTTTTAAAGCTACTTTTTACATAAATCCTAGGGGAGACGACTATAGGAGTCTTCTTAAACCTTGGAAAGATGTTGCAGATCGTGGGCATGAAATAGGTAATCATACCCTTACACACCCATGCTCCTGCAACTTCCAATTTGCAAGAACAGCTGTTAAATGCTTGGAGAATATGACGCTTGAAGATATAAGGGCTGATATAATGGAGGCGCATAGGAGGATTAGAGAAGTCATACCTAACGGTAGTAAGACATTTGCATATCCATGCTATGAAACAACCGTCGGCAGAGGATTATCTAAGAGAAGCTATATACCAGTTGTTGCCGAGGTTTTCCTAGCCGCTAGAGGTTGGGGTGAACTCGGCTATCCCAACTCCCCACTTACATGCGATCTACATGAGCTTTGGTCTTGGCCCGCCCATAGGATGAGTTTTGAAGAAATGATAGGGTTAACCGTTAGAGCTTCTTATGAAGGTGGATGGGCTATATACACGTTTCACGGCGTTAACGAGGGGCATCTGCCAGTTTCAGATTACGATTTAACGGGTTTCCTAAAATTCCTAAAGGACAACAATGATAAAATATGGGTTGCACCGGTCTGCGAAGTCGCAGAGTACATAGTGGAAGTACGTAGCAAACTTGGGCTATGTCTTTAAAACCAGCCCAACCTTTTCATCCCAGCGGTTTTCGACATGAACATCCTACAGTAAAAAATATATCTTCGTATTCTATGGGTATTTTTCTTGACCATGTCTTCTATAACTCCCATTTCTCCTAAAGGTTTTGTAAGGGTTGGCGCTCATAGTCATATTAAAGGCTTAGGTCTTGATAAGAATCTTAAAGCTAAACTCGTAGCCGACGGTATGGTTGGTCAGACAGAGGCGAGGGAAGCCGCTGGCATAATAGTTCGAATGATTAAAGCTGGTAAGATGGCTGGTAGAGCCATACTGTTAGCCGGTCCTCCTGGGACTGGTAAGACCGCCATAGCCATCGCCATCGCCAGGGAGCTCGGTAAGGATGTACCCTTCATAACTTTAAGCGGCTCTGAAATATACTCTAGCGAGCTTAAGAAGACTGAGGTTTTAATGCAAGCCGTTAGGAAGGCTATAGGCGTTAGGCTTCACGAAACTAGAAAAGTGTACGAGGGTGAACTCACTCAATTCGACATAAGGACTACCAGACACGCCTATAACCCATATCAGCAGGTTCCAGAGTCTGCTAGGATAACTCTAACGACTAAGAATGAAAGTAGAAGCTTCAACGTCGGCAGCTCTATAGTCGTTGCTATGCTCAATCAAGGTATACGGGTTGGCGACGTTATACAGATAGATGCTGAAACTGGTAAAGTCATACGGGTAGGTAGAAGCGAAGAAGTAGCTGAAAGGTATGAAATCGCTGGCTATGATGAGAAGCCTGTACCTAGACCTTCAGGGCCAGTTGAAAAGGAGAAGGAGTTTGTTTACGTTGTAACGCTTCACGATTTAGACCAGATGCAGGCTCAAGCTAGGGGAGGATTCTTCTCACTACTGTTCGGCGGAGGTGAAGCTAGAGAGATAGACCCTGAAATTCGAAGAAGGGTTGACGAATACGTTAAACAGAGGGTTGAAGAGGGGACTGCCGAGATAATACCGGGCGTCTTCTTCTTAGATGATGTATCAATGCTTGATATTGAGGCCTTCAGCTTCTTAAGCACAGTCTTAGAGTCTGAGCTCGCGCCGATAGTCATATTTGCCACGAATAGAGGAATTACAACTGTCAGAGGGACCGACCTTCAGGCTCCTCACGGTATGCCTTTAGACCTCTTAGATAGGCTACTCATCATAAATACGAGACTTTACACAGAAGAGGAGATAATGGAGATCCTTAAGATTAGAGCTAGGGAGGAAAATGTAAATATCACAGAAGAAGCTTTAAACTACCTAACTAAGATTGGCGTTGAAACATCGCTTAGATACGCAGTTCAACTCCTATCTCCAGCAGCTGAAAAGGCGAAGTCTGATAATAGAGACACGGTAACTAAGGATGATATAGAAGTCGTTAGAAAGCTGTTCTCAGACGTTAAAAGATCCGTAGAATACGTTAAACAGTATGAAGAGTACATGCTAAGATGATGCCAAATTTACAGTGGCGGTGAAGTCTTCTTTTAATCGTGAAGCAGACCTAGTTAAATTCAAAATGGTTATCTACACTTAAGTTTACAGAGGCTTCTCAGCTTAGAAATCGTAAATCTTCTAACAGAGTCTGAGTAAATTGTGCAACGAAAGGAAACTATTGAGTGTAATTTTGGGTATATTGTGAATGGTAGGGAGTCATCTATGGGAAATATTCGCTTAAAACGCTTCAATTCGAAGAAGTTACTGCTAATTATCCTCGTAATCTTAGGACTGGTCATCACATTTTATTACTTTGAAAATCTAATCTTTGGAAGGGCTCCCATGAAGCCTAGTTTAAGCATAATCCGGGTGAGTTCTCAGAAGGTTCCATTATACGGTCTCTTAGAACTAGATTTAAATGTAACGGGCAACTTCAAAAACCCATTCAACCCGGATGAAATAGAGGTCTCAGCTATAATCGAAACGCCTAAAGGTGAAACGATTGAAATACCAGCCTTTTACTATCAAGAGTTTAAACGTGAACTTGTAGAAGGTAGGGAAACGCTAACCCCCGTGGGTGAGCCATACTGGAAGATAAGGTTTACGCCGATGGAGGTGGGTACTTACAGGCTCCACGTACTTCTTAAAACAACCGACCACACGATAACCTCGGAAGAACTCACATTTGACGTATATGAATCCGATAGGGGAGGCTTCGTCAGAGTAAGCGAAATAGATAAGAGGTACTTCAAAGTTGAGAACGGTGAATCTCTCTTCTTCATAGGGCATAACGTCTGCTGGTTCGGCAACCGAGGGACGTTTGACTACGATGAATGGTTTTCAGCCATGAATAATTCGGGGGAGAACATAACTAGGATTTGGATGGCGCCTTGGGCATTTGGAATAGAGTGGAAGAAGCTTGGATACTACGATTTAGCGGAGGCATGGCGTTTAGACTACGTGATTAAAAAAGCTGAAGAGAAGGGTATTTACATAATCCTGTGCCTTATGAACCACGGGCAGTTGCAGTCGAGTGGATTAACTGGACAGTGGAACGACAACCCATATAATGCTAAAAATGGTGGGCCTCTAAGTAAACTTGAAGACTTCTGGACGGATGAAAACACCATAAGACTATTCAAGAAACGTTTAAGGTATATAGTCGCTAGATGGAGTTATAGTACACACGTTCTTGCATGGGAGCTCTGGAATGAAGTTGAATTGACAGATAACTACGATTTCGACGCTGTTGCTAAGTGGCATGAGGAAATGGCCAAGTATATAAGGGAAATAGACCCTTATAGACACTTGATTACGACAAGCTCAGACCCTAGACTGGGAGGCTTAAACGGAATAGACTTTGTAACAGTTCATAAATACGGGCCTCAATCTTTCAAAGACATTGCTGGTGTAATTCCAGAAATAATTGAAAATTTATGGATTAGCCACGGTAAGCCAGTTTTAATCACGGAGTTTGGAGCGGATTGGAGGTGGTTTGACAACCCATACTACTATAAGGATGTTGAAGGGGTTGAACTACATAACGGAATATGGTCATCCGTGCTCTCAGGCTCGGCATCTACTTCCATGCTTTGGTGGTGGGACAACCACATCCACCCATATAACCTCTACGGACACTTTAAAGCATTAAGCAACTACCTTAAAGGTGTAAATCCGGAGGAGAGTAGATTCGTCAAAATTCAAGCTAAAGTCTTAATTCCAAGCCTGCTTAAGAGAGAGGATTTAACGGAAATTACCATATATCCAAGTTTAGGATGGGTTAAGCCGGCAGTCAACGTATTCAAGATAGAAGTAGATGGGAAAGTCACAAATGTCTCACAGCTTTCATCTTTCATACACGGTAAAGCCCACCCAGAGCTTAAAAACAATCCGACATTCATAGTTTCACTCCCCTATGGTGGAGAAGCGGTAATACATGTAAACTCCGTAAGTAGGAGTGGAGCTACTCTAGACGTATACGTAGATGATCTCCTAGTGGAGAGTAGAGTTTTCAAAGACATTGACGGTAAAAACGACGCTGAAGCCGAAGAGTACAATTTAGACGTTAAAGTAGCTGTTCCACCTGGGCTTCACAAATTAAGATTCGACAATTCCGGTGGAGATTGGCTCACGTTCGACTACGTAAAATTTACAAATGCCGTAGCCAAACAGAGCAAGTTGAGGGTAATAGGTCTGAAGAATGACACTATGTCGCTTATATGGGTTCAGAATAAAGACCATACGTGGTGGAATGTAGTCAACAACATGTCCATAGAGCCCATTGAGAAAGTCGAAGTCGAATTATCCGGCTTTAAGGATGGAAATTACGTCATTGAATATTGGGATACGTACTCCGGGGTTGTGATGAAAACTGAGGAAGTGGTTGCGGTAGACGGGGAAATCCATTTGATAATCGAGGACGTTAAAAAGGATATTGCCTTAAAAATTTACCGTAAAACCTCCTAAATGAAATTCACCTTCAATCAGCCTTACACATGGAAACTAGTCTATTTACTATTTTAGCGATTTGCGCGCAAAAACTAAGTAACCTGTATGGCCGATCATAACCGTTTCAGGTCTCGTTTCACCAGCTTTAACTTTCAAATGCCGTTCTAAACATTCAACAGCCTCTATGGATGTGAAGCCATTTATCCTAGCTGCTTCAACGGTCTTCTCTACCTGATTTATAGTTGGGCTGAAGCTTACTAAGACGCCGCCATTTTTCAAAGCATCGTAAGCCTTAGGTACAACCTCCCAAGGTGTTGGGAGGTCTAAAACTACGGCATCGAGGTCTTTCTCATCAAAACCTTCTCTGACATCTTTAAGTTTAAGCTCTATATAATCCATTAAACCAGTATATGAGAGATTTTTCCTAGCAATTTTAATGAAGTCTGACCTAATCTCATAACCATAGACTTTACCAGTAGGTCTAACGTAGTATGCGAGAAAGGCCGTTAAGGCACCAGAGCCAACTCCAGCTTCAGCAACTCTAAAACCAGGCCCTATACCAGTGTATGTTAAAATTAAACCTACGTCTTTAGGGTAGACTATCTGAGTCGGTCTTCTAAACTTTTTAAGTACGAGTTCTCTAAGAGCGGGTTTTAACACTATGAATTCTACACCCATACTGCTTTTAACACGTGACCCGTAAGGTTGACCTATAAGCTCCTTAAGCTTTAAGTATCCCCTATGGGTATGGAAAATCCTATCCGTAGCCTCAACTAGGAAGCTTCTCCTACCGTCTAAATATAGGAGTATGTAGTCCCCCTCATTTATAACTTCCAAAAATTCTAATCACCAAGACATAATTTGCAGCCGATATTTCTAAATAAACCCTTCCTTTTAACGACTATACAGTTTTCGCAGACTTCCCGGCCGCAATTGGGGCATTTAACGATGCGTGTCCGTCCTACGAAGCCTCCGCAGGACTGGCATTTAACGGCATCATCACCGCATATCGGTTTACCGCAGACTCCGCAGATATATTTCTCCTCGTTTGCGCAGAAGCTTTTACCGCAGACGTTACAAATCCAAGCGTGATCTGGGCATACAGGCTTACCACATTTAGAACATTTAACTACGCATGAGGAACACAGCGTTTTACCGCATATTGAGCATACGCTGGCAGATTTAATGCATACTTCTTCACCGCAAACGTCGCACCATGTTAAATGTTCTTTAAAGTGCTCCTTACATAAGCTTAAACCGCAGTGAGGACATTCAACGATATCGTCTGGACAGTAGGCAGTAGAGGGGGCGCATTCTGCACACTTTCTAGCGCACCTACCGCAGATGAGTTTTGAGCATAAACCACATGTGTATTTCTCTTCATTATCGCATAACATCCTACCGCAAATATCACACTTCCATGAATGTAGTGAGCATACAGGCTTACCGCAGCTTTCACAAAGGTGCTTATGTTCGTCACATATCGGTTTAAGACAGATCCAGCATAGTAGGAACTCATCTGGAACAGTTATAGTTTTACCACATTCTACGCATTCCCCGTAAGACCCCTTACCGTTGACGGCATTCCAAGTCACAACCATGGTTGTCTTAGAATCGCCTGAAGAAACAGTTAAAATCGTTTTAAATGTAGGCACCCATACGAGTTGAAGAAGGGTTACCTCCAGTTCTTTGGAAGAGGGCTGTATAACGTAGCTTCTCACAGCCGTATTCTCAAGGTTCATATATTTATCCTTTATAGAGTTCATCTTAGTATTCCAATCTTGCAGTAAAGATTCCTCATATCTTTTAAGCTCCTTTAACTCCTCCTCTAACGCGGCGATCTTCTTCTTAAGTTTTTCAATCTTCTCCTCCTTCGCCTCAACCATTGTTTTAATCCTTCTAGCGGGTTTGCTTGATCTACGGGCGTCGTTAAGCTCACTTTTAAGCCGTTTAACGCTTTTCGTGAGCTCTTCAAGCTCATCCATGCTCTTCATCATAATCTCCCTCTTACGCTTATATTCTTCCCTAACATTCTCCAAAATCTTCTGAAAACCATCGAATTCTTGCTTAATCTCATTCTCTATGAGACGCTTAGCTTCTCGACGACACTCTTCAATAAACGCCTTCTTATCTGAAGTTTGAGATGCATATCCTAGACCTGGATGATAGTAAACCACTTGAGCAAGCCTCATAGACGTATTTACCTTTAGACCTTTGAGAAGCCTTTTAAAACCTCTCTCGGATAAATCTACACCTGGCTGAACATAACGCCCCTTAGACGGTGGCTCTGTTAAAAGTGTAGTGGAGGATACTTCATCGAAAGTTACTCCATAGGCATCCATACGCGTTAAATTGAACCCCTCAGTTAACGGTGTAAAACCAGCTAGATCACGCTGGAAATTTACATTGGGCTCTCGTCTGTTGACTTGAGCCCGTACTTCATATTGAAGTGCAGGTTTATATTCAAGCTTATAGTCGCTGAGCTCTATGGATAAGTATGGACATCTGCTTGAAAGCTCATCGATGATCTTTTTCACTTCAACCTTCATCGGTAGGAAACCTTGAGGTAGATCTGGAGTTATATCTGGAGGAGTATCCCAGTACTGTTCATCCCTCTGCCTGCTGATAAGCCTACGCTTAGTATCTCTAATGCGCTGTGAAATCTTATCCTTCAACTCAGGCTCAGCGAAATCGAGGGGGTTAAAACCTGGAGCACCGTGCATAGTTTCTCTAGCCCTAATTTTAACAAGTATTGGAACTTTTTCGACAACCTCTCCAGTGATAACGGCTTCACCCTTATCAAGCCATTGTATTATCTCTTCCCACTTCTTCCCTAAACCTCCACTCTCTAAAACTATTTTAATGTCGTTTGGATCCGTCACCCTATGTATTATCCAAGTACCTACAAGACCCCTAACAGTGGTATCTAAAAGTTGAGGCCTCTGAGTAACCACTACGAGATTTGCTCCAAACTTTCTACCTTCTTGAGCAAACCTCTTAACAAACTCCGTAGTAGACCTCTTCTCCTTACCCGCAAACCTATGGGCTTCATCCATAAAGCAGTAGAACGGTTTAATCCTCCTAGTTATAGATGCCTGAAAAAGCTTGTCTAAGACTTCGCTAACCAGTGCAACTTGCTCCTCTTCAACTATTCCTCTGAGGTTTATAATTGTACACTGACCGGGTACAACGAGGTCTTCAGGTTCAGCAACTTTTAAAGAATCTAATCCAACGTCAACACCGGGGTTTATCTGTGGGTCTCCAAACTCTAAAACCTGGTTCACGTAGGATTTAGATTCAACCTCGGAGCTGGATGATGGGTTTGGAATCTTCAGACTAGAGTATTCTCCGTGTGGATCTATTATGACGACTGGAATACCCTTCTTGAGAAACTCCTCTACTATAACACCGACTGTATAGCTTTTCCCGGAGCCGGGTTTACCAACTATGAATATCCTACCCATGCCTTTAATGGGCAGAAAGACTTTACAACCGTAGCCTATTAAACGGCCTATGTATATGCCCTTCTTCTCATCAGTCGTTAAACCTAGGCTCTTTCTAAGGTTCTCCTCTGAAACCCTATACACCTTCGTCCCAACGGGTAGGGGTTTTCTAGGCCCCAATCCTATGAGGCTACACTCACACACGATCCCGTCCACGGTTCTATGGACGTTTGTAATCAGCGCTACGTAGCTCTCTCCCTCGCATCTAAGTTCAACGTAATCGTTTAGCCCCACGTCTTCAGTTAAAGCTTTAAATTTAAACCTTGTGACGGATATATCCCCTTCAACCACTCCGATGGCTTCTTCCTCAGACAATTCAACTCATTCTAACCATATTAACTTCTTAAAGAATTTCTTACACTTCTTTGAGTTGAAGAAGACGGTAAACGCTTTGCTAGTTTATCACAGGTAAACCTATATATGCACTTTTAACTTAAATTCTCTTAGGTGGAAGTTGTTTAAAGTCTTCAAAACGGTCGAATTTTACATTCTACAGGAGGAGGTTAAGCCGTCATCAATATCTCTGACCATACATACACCTCAACCGGAAACACACGGCCTCACACCTGAAGATAGGATGATAATTGAAATCGGTGGGTTTGAAGGGTGCTCTTTCAGAGACTTTTATCCCATGGAGCCGGAGCAAATGGAGGAATTTGACGGGAGGGTTAGACTCTCGTGGCGTTACGTAAAGCCCAAGTTTACGGGCAATCCAAACTTCCTTTGGGGTGTCTGTTTTAAAGTAGATGGCGGTAGAAAGAGTTCGATTAACGGCTTCTCCGTGGTGGAGTGGCGTTTGAAACCGGAGGAAACAGATGGGAGGGAGCTAGTAAACCTTTGGCTTAAGTATAAGCTTAAAAACGGCACGGCTTCAACAGCTATAATTGGACCGATACCCTCAGAAAAGCCTGGGGCGAGGTTTTTCTTCGAAAGAGACTTGGAGCAGTTTACTATAGATGTGACCCCTTCGAAAACAGCTTATGGAGATATTCAGACGCTCGTTTCCCGTAAAAAGCCTCTTCAGGGTATGGTTGACTTAAACGTAAAGATAAGGGTTAACGCTTGGAAGAGGGAGGAGTTGCTTATAGGTGGGAGGATTGAAGTTGAAAGTGAAGATTATCCGTTTAAAACTTTCATTGAAAAACTAGGCCGGGAAGTTGAAATACCAGGTAAAACAACGCTCATGTATGGTCTACCGGACTTGAAGATAATCTGCAAGCCGAGTAGCTTCCGCCCCATGATAATCTAACTTTGAAAGAAAATGGAGGGGATTTAGAATATCTCTTTCTCACCCAACTTCTTCATCAGCTTGCTTCTAACTTTAATTTGAACATCCAATTCTTCAGTAGGCTCTAAATCTCCAGTTTGTCTTTTAATCGTTAAACCGCATACGCCGTTGTTTAATAGTTTGTTTCTAATGCAACTGGCATAGTTGCACTTGTATCCGACACAATAGTCGTTCGTGTAAGTGCACCACGCGTTTCCTCTGCCAGTTTTCAAGGCTTTCTTAGCGCATCTGAAGAATTGGCAATCGGGAGAACAATACTTCAACTCCTTCAAGACCAACCCCAAAATACGCGGCCAGTAAAAACTACTATTTTCTAAGTTTTAAACTTTTCCATTTACCAAAATAACAGCCTTCACCCTATGGGCTACATAATGTTTTTAGTTAAGTTCATAGAATGGTTAAGTGGTGTGCGATTTGAGTGAAAAACCTGAAGGTAAAATCTTCATTAAAAGGGGGGAAGTCGTCGGCAAGCAGGTTGTTGAAAAAAGAGGCTATGTAATAGGTACAGTTAAAGACCTATCATTCAGCATAACACCGGAAGGCGTAGAATTAGCCATATCCATAGATAGTGCAGGTAGGGAATTGAATATACCTTGGGCTGAAATTCAAGCTATAGGTGACGTTGTACTGCTTAAATCTCAGTACGAGAAACCTACACCAGCCCCGGCTCTAGCAACCACGCCGCCTGTTCCACCTCCCACACCCATAGGTGCTGGATTGGAGAAAATATGCCCCTACTGTGAGTTTAAAAATCCGCCTGATGCAAAATTCTGCGTACGTTGTGGAAGAAGATTGCCGAGCTGAAATACGCGGTTTTCAATCGGTAAATGGAGGGTGGGGTCTGTGAAAATACTGTTAATAGTATGTGATGGTTTAGGAGATAGACCCATTAGAGAATTAAACTATAGGACGCCTTTATCCGCCGCTGAGAAACCAAACCTTGAGAGACTCTCGCTGATTGGGATTAAGGGGATTATGGATGCTATAGCTCCTGGTGTAAGACCTGGAAGTGCACCAGCCCATCTGGCGTTATTCGGCTATGACCCGAAGAAGTACTACACAGGTAGGGGAATTTTCGAAGCCTTAGGTTTGGGATTAGAGCTTAAAGAGGGAGACATAGTATTCAGGTTCAATTTTGCGACGGTAGATGATAGAATGGTTGTCGTAGATAGGAGAGCTGGAAGGATAGGTGAGCATACGGCAGAACTGGCTGAGGCGTTAAATGAAATCTCCATACCGGGAGTAGAGCTTGTTTTTAAAGAAGCCGTTGAACATAGAGGGGTTATCATTATGAGAGGTGAAGGGCTTTCTTGGAAGGTTTCAGACACAGATCCCGGTAAAACAGGCTTAAAGGTTAAGAAGTGTGAACCGTTAGATTCATCCCCTGAAGCCATTAAAACAGCCAGTTTAGTCGACAGTATTGTTAAAGAATCCTATAGGGTTCTTAAAGATCACTGGGTTAATAGGGATAGGGTTAAGCGGGGTTTGCCTCCGGCTAACGTAGTGCTTCCAAGGGGGGCAAGCATATTAACTAAGGTTGAGGGGTTTGAGGAGCGTTACAAGCTTAAAGCGTCGTGCATAGCTGGAGGAACCCTCTACAAGGGTGTGGCTAAGTTTGTTGGGATGAATGTTTTAAATGTAGCGGGGGCAACAGGTACCTATGAAACAAACTATAAGGCTAAGGTTGAAGCTTCTCTAAAAGCTCTCACAGGGTCTGACTTCGTCTTCCTCCACTTTAAGCAGCCCGATCTGGCGGGCGAGGATGGAGATTATAAGAGGAAGATTGAAGTGATACAGCGTATAGATGAGGCTTTAGAGCCTCTCATAACCTTAGAGGATACTTTAATCGTAATTACCGCAGATCACTCAACACCATGCTCTATAAAGACGCATTCAGCCGACCCAGTGCCAATAATGATGTGTGGTGAAGAAGTCAGAAGAGATTATGTTGAAGGTTTCGATGAGATTAAAGCTGCTAAAGGCGGTTTAAACCGTATAAGAGGACTTGATCTTATGCCGATCGTATTGGACGTGGTGAATTTAACTGAAAAGTATGGCGCATAACTCCATTGTTTTTCAACCTCCCCTGCTATATCTTAAAATATGAGCTTTCGCTATATTTTATTGACCTTAAGGGAGGGGGCTGATGGATAGATATAGTGAAATCTACGAGCTTGAGCGGGAGCTTATGCGCAAAGAGCGGCAGATAGAGTATTTGCAGATGGAGTTGAGGAAGTGCTACCAGATTATTGAAGAGCTTAAACAGGGTATGAAGCCTATTGGAACTGTTATAGACGTTAGAGATGATAGAGCTTACGTTAAATTCAGCGGTCAAATGTATGAGGTGTCTATTTCACCCGAATGCGTCGGCAAGGTTTCACCGGGCATGGATGTTGTGCTCTCACCTAATCGGGGGACAATCATAGGTATTGTCGAAAATCTCAAAGATACCTCAGCTTGGAGCTATAAGGTTGAGAGGGAGGTAAAAGTATACTACGACGATGTCGTAGGACTCGAATATGAGCTTAATGAGCTTAGAAAAGTTGTAGAGTGGATTTTGAACCCAGTCAGTAGAGAACGGAGGGAAAGTCTTCTCCTCGATAAGAGGCTTTTGGAAGAAGGTGGGTCTATACTGTTGTATGGCCCCCCAGGCACTGGGAAAACCTACATGGCTAAGGCTATAGCTGGCACCTGTACGCTATATGGTCATAAAACTAGCTTTATAAAAGTTGATGGATATGAAGTTGTATCTAAATGGCTTGGTGAATCTGCTAGAAACATTAAGGAGATTTTTAGACTCGCTAGGGAAATAGCGCCGAGTATACTGTTCATAGATGAGGTAGATGCTATAGGTAGGGCTAGAGTTGATGTAACTACAGATGCTGGTAGAGATGTACAGGGTATGTTGAATCAGCTTCTAGTGGAGTTAGGGGAGGGGTTTGAAACGAATAGGAATATTGCCGTGATATTTGCAACAAACTTTCCATCTGTAATAGATCCTGCTCTACTGGATAGGGTTAAGAAAGTGCTCTACGTTCCTCCTCCTAAGACCAGAGAATCCGTTAAACGGCTGTTTGACTTCTATACTTCAAAAATAGCTTTAGATCCAAGTCTCAAAGATGGGAAGGTTTTGAAGGATGAAGTGTTTGAAAAGATTTGGTCTATTGTTAAGCGTAGAAGGCTTGTGTATGAAGCTTCGATACCTAGGAGGGGTATAAGCGTTAGAGACGAGTATAGTATAACCCCCAGAGACGTCAAAAACATAGTGCTTGAAGCAGTGGATGAAGCCTACTCAACTGGTAAGAAGGTTGTAGATGAAGAATGTCTAATCAGCCAAGTCGAGAATTTTGTGAAGAACGAACTCCGCTCCCAATCCATCTAAACTCGGCACCCAATTGGCTATAAACATGCTGGTTTTCGGTAAAATTTAAAGAGTAACGTTCTTCTAATTATCAAGTATGAGCCTACCTCCATATATTCTAGGTGGTTTGGCGGCACTACCGTACTATCGTGAATCCTACCCGAGGAGGATTTCAAGCTACGATAGAACGGGTGGCAATAGAGACTTCATAACGGTGAAGCCTTGGGAGACTAAGGTTTTAGCAAGCATAGATGGAACTGGCGTGATCAGACACATATGGTGTACGATAGCCTCCGAAGACAAGTATTACTTGAGAAACATAGTGCTTAGAATGTATTGGGATGGAGAGCCCAATCCAAGTGTTGAAACGCCAATAGGTGATTTCTTTGGAATTGGACACGGCGTTGCCAAACACTTCATATCTCTCCCGTTAACAATGACATGTGATAGAGGGTTCAACTGCTACTTTCCCATGCCTTTCTCCAGAAGTGCTAGAATTGAAGTTGAAAATCAAAGCGATAAGCCCGTTAACGCATTCTATTACCACATAGACTATGAAGAGTTGCCCGCTTTAGATGGAAATATGCTCAGGTTTCACGCAAAATGGAGAAGGGAAAATCCCACAGACGCCATTCAATATCCACCCGGTGAGGAGGGAAAGAATACAACTGGTGAAGGCAACTATTTGATACTTGAAGCCTATGGGTATGGGAGATACGTTGGATGCGTCTTAAGCATCTACGGGTTAAAACCGGGATGGTGGGGTGAAGGGGATGAAATGATCTTTATAGACGGGGAGAAGTGGCCTCCATCGATACATGGGACCGGGACTGAAGACTATATAGGGTCTGCCTGGGGTTTTAACAGAGAATTCTACGGGCCATTCCACGGCTTTCCACTCATGGGGAAGCCGGATTGGACTGGGCCTTCTTCAATGTATAGGTTTCACATAGAAGACCCCATATTCTTTAGAAAGTCGATAAAAGTCACTATTGAACATGGACATGCCAACGATAGGGGTGACGATTGGTCTAGTGTAGCCTACTGGTATCAAAATGAGCCTCACTATGAGTTTACTAAGCTTCCACCGCCGGAACTCAGGAGGCCTAGAGAATCTATATGACTGGCATATGGTATTCTAAACCACCTGGATGGTAAACGCCTCTTATCGGTATACTCCACCCGCAACTCGGGCATTTCTTATCCTTCGTTAAAAGCCACCTAGAGATGTAAAAGCCGTATCTTTCAATAACACGTTCACCGCAGTTCGGACAATAGGTGTGTTCATACTTGTGTCCAGGTACATTTCCAAGATAGACGTAGTGTAAACCCACGTCCTTAGCAGTTTCATAAGCCTTCTCAAGCGTGTTTAAGGGGGTGGATGGGACATCTGTAAGCTTATAGTCTGGGTGGAACCTCAGTATGTGAAATGGAGTATCGGGTCCAAGGTTATCTTTAATCCAAGTGGCTAGCGTTTTCAAGTCTTCCATGGAGTCTCCGTACTTAGTAACTATGAGGTCTGTTATCTCAATATGCACGTTTCTACTTTTTAAAGCCTTTAAACACTCGTATATGGGCTCTACGTCTGGTACAGCAGCCATAGTCTTATAAAACTCCGGGTTGGCTGAGCCCTTAAAATCCACGGTAGCCGCGTCGAGAAAGGGTGAGATGAATTCAACTGCTTCAGGAGTCATGTATCCATTCGTTACGAATGTATTGAACAGCCCTTTCTCTTTAGCAATCTTAGCTGTATCGTAAGCGTACTCCATGAATATCGTTGGCTCAGTGTAAGTATAGCTTATGCCTTGACAATCGTACTCCAAGGCGAGTTGAACGACTCTATCAGGTGGTAAATCCATACCTTTAACCTCCCTATCTTGACTTATGACCCAGTTATCACAATATTTGCATCTGAAGTTGCAACCTATGGTAGCTATACTCATCACAGACGAGCCCGGGTGGAAGTGGTATAGAGGCTTCTTCATAATGGGGTCTGCCGCTGCAGCTACCGCCTTGCCGTAGACTAAACTGTAGAGTTTACCATCTAAATTTTTACGGACACCGCAGAAGCCTACCCCTCCATCTGGAATAGTACACCTCCTACCGCATAAGTGGCATTGAACCTTGCCGTTTAAAGAACTGTATAGGTAAGCTTCCTTCAAAGTCAACCGCTCCCCCATATATAGAATGGGGAAGACTTACTATTATTGATTTCGAATTTCATCGAAACCCGTCTATATACAGGTTTTAAAGAAAGGTTGAAATTCTATCTATATCCAGATATTATAAGCTTACACGTCAAATTCAGAAGACTGTTACAGCTTAGTGAGGGTTGAAAGTTGAGTGTTAGAGTAATTTTCCTAGGGACATCTGGAAGTGTACCTACAACTAAGAGGGGTATGCCCTCTCTAGTCGTTCAAAGAGAAGGCGAGCTCTTGATGTTCGACTGCGGTGAGGGGACGCAGAGGCAGATGATTAAAGCTGGGTTGGGATTTGGAAGACAGATGAAAATATTCATATCTCATATGCATAGCGACCACATTCTTGGACTACCCGGCCTCCTTCAAACGATGTCTATGATGGGTAGGGTTAAACCGCTTCAAATATACGGTCCTCAAGCGCTTAAAGACTTCCTAGAGCATGTGATTGAAACGGTCGTCGGCGAGCTCAACTATCCATTGGAAATATACAGCACTTCAGAAGGAGAGGTTTGCAGAAGCTCAGATTATACTATTCAAGCGGTTGAAACAGACCATAGTATTCAAAACTTCTCATACGCTATAGTGGAGCACCCTAGGCCTGGTAAGTTCTATAGAGAGAAGGCTTTAGCTCTAGGTATTCCTGAAGGCCCCCTCTGGAAGATGCTTCAGAAGGGTAGACCTATAACGCTTGGAGATGGAAGGGTGATAACGCCTGAAGACGTATTGGGGCCTCCTAGAAGGGGTTTGAAGATAGTTTACAGTGGCGATACACGTCCATCTATGAAGCTTGTAAAATTAGCGGCTAATGCAGACCTGCTCATACATGAAGCCACCTTCGATGAGGAGCTTAAAGATAAGGCTAGAATTGAGGGTCACAGCACTATAGTTGACGCCGCTGAAATAGCCAAGTTGGCAAACGTATCTAAACTCGTCGTAACGCATATATCCGCTAGGTATAGTGAAACAGAGCCTCTACTAGAACATGCTAGGAAAATATTTAGCAATACGGTTATAGCCGAAGACTTTATGGAGATTGTCATTCAAAGGCCTGAGTAACCTCCTCCTTGGATGTTAACCACTCTATTACGGCTTTAGGTTCATCTGTTTCAATTTCCACCCTTATCGGTCCCAATGGGGATTCCCCATAGGGTTCTGAGAATGATATGTTTCCTGCAAACGCCACCTGTTTATTGAAAAACATAACCGCTTTATTTGGCTCCACCCACTTCAACATAACAGCTCTGGCGGCATCTCTTATACGTCTCGCTTTAAGCTTGGCTTTCATGTGCTCTAAAGCCTCTAAACCTTCAGCTTCTCCAACTATGTATTTGAAGCCAGCTTCTTCAACAACTCTTGTGCGGGCTAATGGGATTATGTTGCGTACGGCTCTCTCCACTTTAGCTACATCCTCCGTTGGGTTAACCTCAACTTTAACCTTTACCTTGACATTCTCATACGTTTTCAACAGGATTTCTACCTCCCCTCTTGTAGAAAAACGTTATCCTAGCAATCTAACTTGGCTACGTCCTTAAGAATACGCTCAAATTCCTCTAAGGCTTTCTCAGGCGGTCCCTCATTCACTATCACTTTATCTCCACTCTTCAAAAGCTCCGCCAGTCCAAGGGCTTCTTCAGCTCTATCTCTATCTTCAAGGTCTTTGATGCTCTTAGGGTCGTCGCTTCTCCCCCTTTTAAAGAGGCGTTTAAACCTCTCTTCCCTAGAGGCGTCTATAACCACAAGTATGAACTTTTTGAAGTTTTCCCTAAAGAAAACCATTTCATCAACTGTTCTAAGGCCGTCGACTACTATTAGATTCTGCTCTAAGCTCCTACTCTTATCCATAATCCTCTTGGCTATCGCTAGAGGGCCTTCCTCAACTCTAAGCTTCCACATAAGCATGGCCATATTTTCTCTAGTCGGTATAAGCCCTCTTCTCAAGGCTTCTTCTCTAACAACGTCCCCCATGTTTAAAACGGGTATACCCTTCTTTAAGGCTTCTGAAGCTAAGAGGGTTTTACCGGCGCCTGGGTATCCGGCAAGCCCTATGCATACTTTATTGACCTTCAACTATAAACACTAATAAGCATCCTATCTCTTCAATATAAAACTAAGCATAGTAAGACTGGTGATTGGAAGTTTGACAGAAGTTATTAGATGCTTTATATCGGTTGACGTTGAAGATAGCGGTTTACTACAGATTATTCAAAACCTTCAGAAGAAGGTTGAGGAAACTCAGAACGTCGTTAAAACGGTTGAAGTGGAGAATATGCATCTTACGTTGAGGTTTCTAGGTGAGCTCCCACAGCCAGCTGTAAAACGTATAATGGATGGGTTGAAGGGTTTAAGCTTCAAACAATTTAAGATAGAGTTTAAGGGCTTAGGGGTTTTTCCAAACATCGGCTACGTAAGAGTCGTATGGGTTGGCGTTGGAGAAGGCGTAGATAAACTTGAAGAGCTACATGGTAAAGTCAATGGTATTTTAACGAAGCTCGGCTTTGGAGGAGAAGAGTTTTCACCCCACTTAACCATAGCTAGGGTTAAGGCTGTTAAAAATAAACCAGGTTTAATTAGGCTTTTAGATGAATATCGCGATGCATCCTTCGGCTATATGGACGTGACATCCGTCAGGCTTAAAAGAAGCACTTTAACTTCTAAAGGGCCTATTTATAATACTATTATGGAGGTTAAGGCGAGCCCGTGACAGTTGAAGAGCTTTTAAATAGCGTCCTTAGAGAAATTAAACCAAACCCTGAAGACGAGCTTAAGGTTGAAAAGCTGTCTGAGAAGATCACAGACGCCTTAAAATCTGAAACTAAAGCTTTAGGATTAAATGTAGAAGTTGAAATATACGGTTCTGTAGCTAAGGGTACTTGGCTTAAGGGGGATGTAGACTTAGATGTTTTCCTCATAGCTGATGTGGATGTGCCTAGGGAGAAGCTGATACATGATGGATTGGAATCTGCTAAGAGAGTTTTTAGAAGCCTTGGAGATAGGTGGATTGAAAGATATGCCGATCACCCCTATGTAGAAGGTTGGATTGAAGGAGTTAGGGTGGACGTTGTCCCATGTTATAGAGCAAAGCCGGGCGAGTGGCTTACAGCGGTGGATAGAACGCCATACCATACGAAGTATATTAAAAGTAGGTTGACTGGCGAAGCCTTGGATCAAGTTAGGCTTTTAAAGAAATTCACTAAAGGCATTGGCGTTTATGGAGCCGATATTAAAACTGGCGGCTTCAGCGGATACCTCTGTGAGCTTTTAATAGTCAACTACGGCGGCTTTATCAAAACGTTAGAGGAGGCTTCGAAATGGGGTAGGCGAGTTATCATAGACATCAACAACTACTATAATGGTAGACTCGGAGACCTTAAGAAGAAGTTTCAACATCCCCTAGTAGTCGTAGACCCAGTAGACCCGAATAGGAATGTCGCGGCTGCCGTTAGATTAGAAACCTTATGTAACTTCATAATGGCTTCAAAATGTTTTCTCAAAAGACCTTCAAAAGTATTCTTCAACCCGCCTAATCCTATGAAGCTTACGGAGGCGGCTTTTAAAGAGAAGCTTGAAAGTCGAGGTTTGGATCTGATAGCCGTCAGCTTTAAGGCCGTTGAAGCGGTTCCAGACGTTCTCTGGGGGCAGTTGTATAGGACGCTAGATTCTCTGAAGGCTTTACTTGAAAACTGGGGTTTTAAAGTGTATAGGGCTAGAGCTTGGACTGATGAACGTGAATTAACCGTTTTCATGTTTGAGCTTGAAAGCTCCATTTTAAGCCGTTTGAAGATACATGTAGGTCCACCCATATTTTCAAGAGAGCTTTGGAACTTTTTAAGTAAGCATCTTAAAAGTAGAGGTTCAACTGGTCCTTGGATTGAAGGTGATAGGCTTGTTATAGAAGTTGAGAGGCGTTTCAAGGATGTGAAAGAACTATTCGACCACTTCCTTAAAATGGATGGAGGGGCTTCAGTAGGGGTTAGAGATAGGGTTGCCGAAGCTATTGGAAGAGGATTTAAAGTGTTGAGGAATATGGAGATTTGGAGTTTGATGAGTTCAAACGTAGACTTCAATATGTTTGTCTCTGAGTTTTTGGACGGTTTACCTATGTGGCTGAAGGCGTGGCTGGAGGAGGCTGAGTTTGATAAAACCCGTGATTTTGAAGCCCGACAGCCTAATGACGTTTGAAGAAGGTCTTCTACTAACGTATCCCCTTAGAGATTTAGAAATTTTAAAGCGTAGAATTGAAGTTATTAAAAGGTTTGGAGTAGACTTAATTGAATTTACAGGGTCTAAGGAGGTTTTAGGTGTAAATCTCCTCGGTAAAGGTACTAGAAGCATAGTTGTTAAAGCTTGGGTTTCTGGATACCCATACGCTCTTAAGATTAGACGGCTAGACTCATCAATACCAAATCTTAAGAAGGAGGCTGAAAATATGAAGATAGCTAACAGCGTATCGGTAGGCCCGAAGCTCATATCTTATGATGACGACGTCATACTTATGGAATTGATAGATGGAAAACCCATATTGGATTGGATGAGCAACCAGAAAGACCCCAACGCTGTTAGAAGAGTTTTACTCAAATTAATACTAGACGCATATAAGCTGGATATGGTTTGCCTCGATCATGGAGAATTGAGCAGAGCTTCAAAACACATATTCGTCAAATCCAACAATGAACCGGTAATCCTAGACTTCGGTTCTTCAAGCGTCAACCGGAGACCTTCAAACGTTTCATCCCTAGTCAGCTACCTATTCATAAGAAACACCTTAAGAAATAACCTTCAGAACATATGTGGACATACCAGTAAAGAGGAAATATTAGAAAGGCTTAGAAACTACAAGAGAAAACCATCTGAAGAAACGCTGAAAAACCTAATAGAAACACTCAATTTAAACGTTAACTGAAACAAAAACAACCCTTATAAACCTCTAAAATCATCTTAACAAATTAAGAGTGGGGCCGTCGTCTAGCATGGCTAGGATACCAGCCTGGGGCGCTGGCGGTCCTGGGTTCAAATCCCAGCGGCCCCACTACAGCACCAGAGGCCCCATCTGATGGAGGCCTCATTTTCGTTCACAGAATTATATGGGAGAAATGTTGTAGATGCATCCGGGATCAGACGCTAAGTAATCTTTATAATAGGCGTAGGCTCTCGCCCTACATCCGCCGCAGACATACTTGTATTCGCAGTAACCGCATCTGCCCTTAAGCCTACTTCTATCCCTTAAATCGTTCATAACTTGCGAGTTTAGCCATATATCTTTTAGAGACTGCCTCCTTAGATCGCCGACAACTATTGGCATAAAAACGCACGGTGTAACTAATCCGTTTGGCTGTATTGCACAGTATAGTCTTCCGGCACCACATCCGCCTAAGAAATCAGTTAATCTCTTAGCTTTTCCATGTAGGTTTAGGGCTACGAAGTGTGTTGGTGAAAGAATATCTGTCCCTTCAATCAAAGATTGTTGCAAACAAACTCTCGAGAATTGTGGAGCTGTGGAAAGAACTTCAACTTTACCGCTTGCCAATTCTCTGTACAAGTACTTGAGAAGACTCTCCCTTTCAGCTGGGGTAAGATCTAGATGAGCGATTTCCTCACCGCGTCCAGTAGGTATAAAGTTGAAGATTATAACTCTCCTTACGCCGATTTCTTTAGCCAGACTAATTATCTTTGGGATCTCATTCAAATTATGTTTTGTGGTCGTTGTTGCGATGCATGTAAACATGCCAGCTTCAACGGAATTCGCTATGCCCATTCTTGTCTTCTCAAAACATCCAGATACACCCCTAAAGGAGTCATGGATTTCAGCAGTTGCTCCATCTAGGCTTATCTCTACGTATGCAACGCCAGTAGCTTTTAAACGGGCTACATTTTCCTTTGTTAGTAGAGTCCCGTTTGTAGCCACAGAAACATATAGCCCTCGCTCATAGGCGTACTTGGCAACCTTAAAGAAGTCTTCGCAAAGTAAAGGCTCTCCGCCTGAAAACGCCACAATAGAAACATTATTTTCAACGAGCTGATCGATTACCGCTAGCTTTTCCTCAAGTGTAAGCTCATCTAGAGTTGGCTTATCAGCTCGCTGGTAACAGTGCTTACATCTAAGGTTGCAGGCATTTGTATAATTCCAGACGACAAGGAATGGTGCCGGGACTCTATATGGCTTAGTAACACCGTAAATGCCAACGCCGCTTAAAACATTCACTATACCACTCCTGAAGTACGAGAGTTTTAAAGTTTCTCTAATATACTCTTCATCAATATCCAAGCCGATGCATCCGAGATGAACAGCCGCCTTAATTATGCCCGAAAAAATGAGTCTAATTGGAGAGAATCTCTTTTCTCCAACTCCGGCAATATCCTCAAGTGCCGCTTCAAGGTAACTCTTCACATTATTAAAGTGATGGTTATATAGGAAGCGGATAAAACTACGGAGAAGAGGGTTCTCAAAAAGACCTAGGAAAATATTGATTGAATATAACTCAGTTGCCTCTTTTGGTGATGAGGCTACTAGCCTTTTTGAAACTACTTTCTCCATCATAATCACTGTTTTTTTACGTATCTTAACTTGGCTAAATATTTTACTTTTCGAAACATTTAAATTTCTATATATTCTTTCATCGACAAGTAGAGAATCAAAGGCCTCATTTTCAGCAAATGAAAAGTTGGAGGTCATGGAACATTGTCTATGTCTGCTAGAGATGGTTTCCTCATAATGTTCATACGAACATGTAGTTATACACGAAGAGCTACCGAAGAAAACCTTCCCCTACCCCCCTTGAACATATAACAGACCCCCCTTCTTTTCCTAACATCTTTTTTAGGGCTAACTTGTTAACATGAGCGACGATTAGCGCAGATATGAAGGCTAAAACATATCACTATAGGGTTAAGTTGTATTCTCTACATGCTTCACAGAGGGAAATATTCTGAGTATAGGTATTCCAAGCTCAGACTCACAAGGAAAGTATCTGTAAAAAGATATACTGCGAATGCTATGGTTACAGTGCCCTCTCCAATCTTCTAATTTTGGATAAGAATTTTATTTCAATTAGATTCAATTAGAAAAGTACCCTAACAGGGGTTTAAGACCAAGCCTCATTTTGAACACGATTATTCAGTGTTTTCTCATATAAATCTTCCATCTTGCTGGCTATCACCGTCCAGCTGTATCTTTCCTTAACCAACTTCCTTGCGTTGAAAGCTAACATTTGAGCTAGTTTATTATCGTTTAGAACTTTTATAATTTTATCTGCGAGGTCTTGTACGTCCCCCCTCCTGAAGAGTAAACCTGTAACCCCATCTTCGACTATCTCAGGGATTCCCCCAACGTTAGAAGCTACAATGGGTCTTCCAGACGCCATAGCCTCAAGCAGAGTTACACCAAATGACTCACAGTATAGCGAAGGTAGAACGAATAGATGGCTTAAAGCGTATAGTTCTGGAAGCTTCTCATCTGGTATAAACCCAAGCATCTTGACGCTTTCCTCTAAATTAAGGCTTTTAATTAACATTCTAAGGAGGCTGTCCATGTATCCTTCTCCCACTATAAGTAGCTGTGCATCAGGAATCTCTTTTAAAACGAGGGGCATTGCTCTCACTAAAACATGCAATCCCTTTCTATATACTAAGCGACCTACATAAAGGATAGTAGGTCTCTCCAAGAGGCTAATGGTTTTTCTCGCAATAAGCGTAAACCGTTCAACATCTACACCATTAGGTACTACAATTATCTCCTTCCCTTTAACGAAGTGTTCTATGAATTTTGCCGCTGCCATGCTAACAGCCGTTATTAAGGAGGCCTTATTAATGTATCTCCTATACGGGTAGAGAATGTAGCTTGTTGGAACCCATACATGTTTAACATCACTGGCCAGAAATATCGTATGATTCGTAAGTTTGGAAGGTACTCTGAGTTTCTCGGCAGAGCTGATTGAGAGCAGTGATGTGGGAGTGAAGGCGTGGTGAGCATGAACTATATCAAACCGCCCCCTACTAATGACCTCCCTGATTTTCGCTGGCTTTGGCGGAACAAGTATTATTGGCAAAGGGAAGATAGGCTCTACGTAAATGACTTTTTTACGCGATTGCGATGTAAGTAAGAAACCATTTAAAAGATCGACTCTTACTTGCCTAGCTAAAATGGCCACTTCATGACCACGCCTCTCAAGTTCAGAGGCTAAGCCTGCAACATGAGATTGAACCCCGCCAATGCTGGGATAAAAATAGTCCGTGCATAAGGCGATTCTCAACGCTTTTTCACCTCAAATTTAAGAGAAGACTTATTTGAGGAAGGATATTAGAGCATAAATCGCGCAGGTGTACAAATCCATTAGTCTCAGAAGATGCTTGAATTTCAAAAATTGGAGTTTTAATACGACAAAAGTCACTAAGGCTAAAATCAGAGATAAGTAGGAAAGCCCGGCCAAGTGAGATATTATTGTTAGAAAGAGGATATGAATAACTATGAGAGTTTTTAGTAACACCATCGACTTATCATAGCCCATCCAACAGACTGCGGTTTTTGTTCCAGAGTTAAAATCGGCTTTATAATCCTCTAGATGGTTCCGTAGTTCGAGAATTATTGAATAAATGGAGAGTGATGTGGTTAATGATGTAGCCTGTAGATTTATGCTTCCCCCAGCTGACAGAAAACCATAGAGATATAGCAGCGCTCCAAAGAACAGGCTATGGGAGAAAAGGTCCACTAGGGGAATGGACTTTAATCTTAGCGGTGGAGCAGAGTAAGCTCCGCCTAATAGAACCAGCGCGGAATATATTAGGAAGCAACATCCACCAAACCAGAGGTAGGATAAAGCTAAACCTATGGATGCCATACAGAGCGATAAAATTAAACCCTCGGCGAAGGTTATGCGTCCAGCCGCTATAGGATTCTTCCTAAGCTTCCTCACATGGCATGCGTCGCACTTGGTATCAAAACAATTGTTAATGGAAAAAGTAAAAGCTAGATAGAAGACTATTGTAGTCGCGAATTGTAGCATCTTGCAGGCTAGCCACTCGAAGAACGACACTTCTACACCCTCTACAAAGCCTAAAAAGGCAATGCCAAAATATGCTTTCCAATCAAACACTCTAACATTGTGAAAATAGTTAATGAGACGTTGAATAGCAAAGCTAGCGAGCAGCCCTAGGCTCATCATCAAATCTCACCTATCTTCAATAGATTGTAAAGAAGCTTTAGTGGCAATGGGGCCGTTTTTATCTTCCCTTTCTTAGCATCCTCCACCATCTCCTTAAGATTGTAGTTATATTCGTCCCTGCATACTTTGATCAATTTTTCAGCTTGCCTTATACCATATGATAATACAATGCATAATCCACGATGTAAGACTGGGTTCTTAATTGATAGATCTGTCCACTCCTCTATAAGTGTGGGGGCCCACTTGAGATTGTGCTCCCAGCATTCGAGGAGAAGCATAGTATGCTTAATGGTCATGTCTTCCACCTTAAAGGACTGCGCTTTTCCCTTTAAGCCGCCCATGGCGACGAAGAATAAGGGGACAATAAGGCTCTTGAACGGCCTTAATTTTTCAATCAGAGAGATCGTACATTCAACGTCTTTCTCAGTCTCTCCCGGAAGCCCTAGTATTAGGGTTGCACATGGAACCCAGTAGTTTCGCGCTAATATTTCGAAGGCATTATATACTGTTTGTGGCCAGTCTTCGGGTCTAAAAGGCTTACATTTACCCAGCATATGACGCCTTATAAGCTCCGGGCTCCCAGTCTCTATTCCAGTTTGAACACCAAGCCAATGATTCTCATCCACCTCAAGAGTATTCGATATCCCCTCAATAACATCTGGCGCACTTGCAACAGAAGCGAGAGCAAAGTGGCTCACACCTACACTTTTAACACCTGGATATTCCTTTACGGACCTAAAAAGCTTAATTACCGCATCCTCATTAACCTCTATACCTTTCGCATCGTATCTTAACACGTCTTCGGCATGAAGTATTGGCTGTCTTCCGGCCTTAACGTTTACTTCAACCTCCCTCAAAATGTGACTTATAGGTAAGCAACGATACCTTTGCATAGTTGGAACACAGAAGTCGCATCCTCGCCCACATCCCCTAGCAATCTCAACTATTCCATCTATTGTGGCCCCCTTAATCACTGGTATTTCTTCAACAGGAACTACTTCACCATAAACCACACCTGGCAATTCCTCGCCGTTCAAAGCTTTTTCAAAAATGAATGGAACAACTCTTTCGCCCTCGCCTATTACGACGCAGTTTATACCCAGCTTCTTTCGTGTTTCCTCATCTTCAAGTTGCCAAGCTCCAGGCCCACCCACAATAACCTTAGGTTTAAACTTCTTAACAGATGGATCATTTAGCAACTCTCTAAATTTTATTGCCATATAAGCTTCTCCGCCAAAGATGCCCGTAAAAGTAGATGTTGCAGGTCCAATCCCCAGCGGATCGTTGTCCGTAACCCCCAGCACCTTGGTGCATGGCCCGACAACTTTATCCAGATGCTCAGGATGAGCGACAATAACGTCCTCCCTTCTAAATCCATGATCAAGTAAAGTTGCCTCAACCTTTCTCGTACCACACGGAGCAACATCAACTGAGCCATCCTCGTTCACCTTTACTGGAGGGCAGAAGAGGGAGAAGTAAAGCCTGTCTGGAATTAGTCCCTTTGGGACACAAGCGCTAAAGCCCATGAATATGCCTCCGCCATACTCGCTCATCAAAGTTCTATCGGCAGTAAGAACTATTGGAACGCCGTCTCTAAACCTAGACATAGCTTACCTCCTCGTGCACCAGCTTTGGCCAACATATATAGTTTTTTAAAACTTTTAAATTTTTACATAATTTTAGATGCTTGGGAATTTGGGAATGCGGGGAATTGAGTTAATTGTCCATATAATATGCGATAAATGCGGAAATAGTCTAAGACATTTTATGCCTCGCCGATTAAAGTTAGGTCTTTATCCTTTGTGAAGGCAACTATGAGGGCGGTAGTAGTTGCGAAGAGCGATACTATGCCAGTAAGTTGCGTTATTTCACCTAGATTTACCGTTTGTGAGTTTAGATCGAAGCTGTAGTTTATTGGGTTGCTTAAGCCTATTGTGTAGGGTGGATAGAGCGATATCGTTATAATGCATGTTGTTAGGTTTCCCCTACCACTTCTTAGGAAGCCGTCAGCATCATATTCCCCATAGAGATTTATGGTTGTTGGGACGTTCACATCTGTTGTCATTTGTCCAACCCTAACCCTCATTTTTAATTCGCCGCTCCAAGTGAAATAGCCATTTTCATTAGCTTTACTGGCGTTATAAAGTAGTCCTGTGGCATAAAATCTACTTAGCAATATCTTTGTAGTATCCTGAGATATGCCGGAAATTTGGTCTTCAATCTCAGGTAACTGCAAACCCACATAGTCGATGTACGGTGTCCCTTCTAGGGAATATTTAATTGTCACAGCTTTCAATTCGCTTTTGATTGATAAGCCACTCGAAGCATAGGCTGCCCCGAAGATGAGAAAGGCTAAAAGCACTGTAAGAATTGCTTTTGTTGCCGTACCCAATCCTGCTCTCCTTCTCAGCCTAGATATAAGAACAACATAGGTCGGCAGAATAACTTGCCTTACAATTCTAAATTCAATGATTCTTTCTCCGCTGACGACTAGTGGAAGCAGAGCTATACCTGCTATGAATCCCCCCGCATGCGCGAAGAATGCTACGCTCTCTCCTGCTACAGCATAGCCATATATTAACTGCGTTGCAAACCAGAAGAGCAGATAGTAGGCTGCCTTTATTCTAAAGAAAACTGGGAAGAGTATGAAGAACCTGCCCACTATAAGTGATGTTCCTGGGAAGAGAATTAAGTAGGCACCTAAGACACCACTTATAGCACCTGAAGCCCCTATAGCTGGGATTACATAGGCTGTTGTTCCTCCTAGGAAGCTGAAAGCAGTATGGAATATGGATGCAGCTATCCCAGAAATAATGTAGAGGACGAGGAAACGCCACTTACCTAAAGCCCACTCAACGGCCCTTCCAAATAGGTAGAGGTAATACATGTTAAATAGGATGTGGAATATATCTGCATGTAAAAACATGGATGAAAAAATTCTGTAAAGCTGAGATTGTATAGTTATAAGAGAGGGAACGAAACCGCCCATGCTGATCCAGTAGTTGCTTGTTTCCATGAAGAAGTTTTCATAGGATGTTATGACGTAAACCATGATGTTCACAACTATAAGAGCTAAGGTTAAAATGGGCCGTACTCTAGCATAAATTCGACCGCCTACTGGTACACTAAGCCCTTCTCTAACTCTAAACATTAAACTTTTAACTTTTTCACATTCTAAAATATAAGTTTGCTGGCAAATGCTCTATTTCTCTACCTCCACCCATTTAAACAAGCCTTCTTTAACATTAACTCATTTTGGAGGATTTGAACGTTTTATCTCGTCAGGTATCGCCATGACAGTATTAGACCGATTACTGATAATATTCCTGCAAACACCCCTAGATATATGAAGTCCCATATTATGGCCGATATATCCATTGGTAATATCGTTAGTTGCCTGAGGGCGTCTGTTAAGTATGAGAGTGGGTTGGCTTTAACTATGGGCTGTAGCCAGTCCGGCATGAGGTGTGTTGGGAAGAAGGTGTTGCTTGCAAACATCAGCGGCATTGTTATAAGACTTATAAACTGCATTGGCCTCTCCATCCTAGTAGATCTTATTGAGAAAGCTAGAAAAACGGATGATAGACCAACGCTCATGAGGAATATGGCTGCATAAACTCCGAGAAGGTTGAGGAGTGTGAAAGTTGAGCTTAGCTTTAACCCAAGGATATATGCTAACGCTAGGATCACGGTCGCCTGAAACATTGCTCTTAATGTTGCATTAAGGACCTTAGCGAATAATATGGCTGCACGTGATACTGGTGTGCTAACTACTTTATCTAAGAACCCTAAACGTCGGTCCCAGACGATGGACATTCCGCTGAACATGGTTGTGGTCATGACGATCATTGAAACCATGCCTATAGCCATGAAACTGAAGTAGTCTGTGACGCCGAAAGTATTCTGCATTATTTTGGACCCTAGGTTTGCAAATATTTGCGAAAGCGCCTTACCATCAAGAACCACTTCTGAAAGCCCTCGTGGGGAAAGAATAGCGTTTCCAGGAATCGGTATTTGCGACGGCATGTTTATGTTACCGGCTGAGAAAAGGGCATCTATTCTCATAGATTTACCCAGCAAGCCCATCCATATGAGGGGTTGAAGCACAAACATTACTAACATTACTGGGTCATTGAGCCATTTTTTAAGTTCTCTACGGGTTAAAGCCCACAATCCCCTGGCAAAGCTCGGCCGACACTCATTTAAAGCACTCGTCCTGCTCATCCTCCCCTCGCCCTCCTTAAAGTTATTCTATGCATTCGAAATGCCTCCTTAGACTCCTCGGAGTCACGGATGGCTCTACCAGTATACTCTAAATAGACATCATTTAAGGTTGGCTCTGTAAGTGAAAGCCTCGTAACTGTGAAGCCCCTTCTCCTTAAGGCCTCGATGAGAAGTGGAGCTGTTACCTCACCGTATGCGGCCTTAACCCTATAGGCGTCATTCTCTTTTCTGACTTCTTTCACGTTTTCAATGCTTTTAATTATATCAGTGACATCCTCCTCTTCTTTAATGGATATTGTAATTATATCTCCACCTAAGCTATCTTTAAGCTCACCGGGTGTGCCTACTACAATTATTTTGCCGTGATCTATTATTGCTATACGATCGCATAGAGCATCAGCTTCCTCCAAGTAGTGTGTCGTCATGAAAATCGTCATACCATACTCCTCCTTTAAACGCCTAATATACTCCCATGTGGCAGCCCGCGTCTGAACATCCAAGCCTAATGTAGGCTCATCTAGGAAGAGTATCTTCGGCCTATTGATAAGCCCACATGCAAGCTCAAGCCTGCGGCGCATTCCACCGGAATATGTTTCAACCCTTCTATCCTTAAAGGCCGTCAAATCGACGAGGTCTAATAGCTCAAGCGCACGCTTCCTAGCAACATCTCTTGGAATACCATATAGATCTGCGCATAGCATTATGTTCTCGTATCCAGTCAGGTCCTCATCGGCAGTATACTCTTGGTGGACGACGCCGATGACCTTTCTAACCTCATTAGCCTCTCTAACGATGTCGTAGCCCAAAATGGACGCTGTTCCCTCAGTAGGCTTCAAAACGGTTATGAGCATGTTTATTGTAGTCGTCTTCCCAGCACCATTTGGCCCAAGAAAGCCGAATATTTCTCCCTCACGCACGCTAAAGCTTATGTGATCTACTGCGACAACACTCCTATTGAAAATCTTCGTCAAATTTTCAGCCTTAATAACATCTTCTCTCAAATCTCTCCACCCTTCAGTTTTCTCTCCAAGTCCTCTATCTTCTGCGCAGCCTCATTTAGGATGTCTGAAGCCGCTTTCACAGCCTCCTCCGAGAGGTGCTCTTCAAGTGTTAGGCCTAAACTGAATAACGCTTTAGCCAGCCGCCTGAAAGATTCGTATGCCTCCCCAACCTTCTCCGATGGAACCTTCGGCCAGAAGAAGCCCAAGAATGGGGGAGCGAAGAGTCTCCTGCTAGCAAATATATGCTCACGCATCTTACGTTGCTCCTCAAGAAGATGCTTTCCCTTATCAGTAAGCGTGTACCGTTTTACCCCAACTTCTCCACTCGGCACTTCCTGAATATAGCCATTATCTTGGAGATAGGCTAATAATGGATAGACGGAGCCTGGACTCGGCCTCCAGCATCCACCAGTCATACGTTCAACCTCATCCATAATTTCCGATCCAGACATAGGCTTTTCGCTTAAAAGCTCTAGGACATAGTATCGTAGAAAACCCTTCGGCGCAACAGCTACATGTCTCAACCAGCGCCTAATTGAAGGAAATTGCTTGTAGATATCATCAAACATGTACTATCACCGTCGATATCGACATTGATACTTATGATGAATTAATACCATTCTAATAAACTTTTCTCAGAAAGCGATTCAGTACTTCATCAGTCATTTTTGGTGTTTCCTTCTCAAGTTAATATTTCTATATGAGAAGACTTTCAATCACTTGTCTTAGAGGTTTATCGAAGAGTTCTCTGAGTTTGTTTAGGATGCCCCTTCCCTTCTCTGTTATCGAGTAATACTTGATGTTTCTCCGCCCCTTCTGAACCCATTCTCCCTTTATAAGGCCTTTCTCTTCAAGTTCATAGAGAAGTGGATAAATTATTCCCGAAGTGAATTTGAAGTTTGTAAGTCTATGAATCTCCTCTATTATTGAGTAGCCAGACATTTTATTCTGGCTTATGAGCCAGAGAATTATGACTCTACTTAAACCCCTGACAGTGGTTCTAATTAGCTTCTCTTCAATATCAGACAATTATGTCACCGATGATACTCTAACTTCACAAATAAATAAATATTTTTGGATTTAAAATTATTACTGGACTCCAAAACACTCATGAAATTTTTCTGAATTAATCAGAATCAGCTCAAACTTAAGCAGTAAGTTTTCTCCATTTATTTGTGAAGTTCGTAGTAGTAAGTTTTTTTCTTCTAGAAGTGTTCTTGAGAATTCACCAAATCCATTAATGCTTTTTATGTTCTATACCGACGGCAACTTATTAGGCTCTAAAGTAGGGGTAACATAAGCGATAGGATGCTAATATTAGAAGGATTAATAGGTACATACATGAGCCTAGTTGGAAAAGCCGTATGTTTGTTTTAATGAAGGACCCCGCTCATGGATTTTACATTTCCATAATACGCTTAATGCTCATTGACTAATATTTTATTTTCCGAAACATTTAAATTTTAATATATCCTACTTAAATCACAATGGTGAAAATATGACGCAGAAAACTCTTGCAGACGTTCTTGAGATTTTGTTGTCTAAGAAAAGGACGTGGAATATTGATACGAACTTAAAGATTGTAATTGGCGGCACGGAAATAGGTAGCATAACTGTAACTGGAAAAATAGAATATATCCCTCAAGAGGGGAAAACTGAAGAAAAGAATGCGAAGTAATTCATGGAGCGTTATGCTTTAAAGCCTGAATTGGTGGAAGACTTTGGAGTTGAGTGAAGTAGAAGAGAAAGCCAGACAGTTTATCAAGCAAAGACACCCTCGGTTAGAACTAATCTTTTTCAGAACAGTGTATAAAGAGGGTGATGCATGGATGGTTGATGGAGAAGTTAAATTTAAACGCGCATATTTCTTTCACACCACTAGAACTTTTAAGATAAAAATAGACGCGATCACAGGAAAGGCCATATCCTATGAAGAAACCAAAGCACCACAAAATTTTGTTTTCATTATTTATTCTTGACCGCACAAGCAACTTGACAGTTAACAACGCAGTCAAAGTTGCAGATTCAATGGATCTGGGGAAAAATCGCCTGAACCTAACATCTCCATGTTTACTGCACTGGATATTGAAGATATAGGCGTGGCCATTAGAAATGCCTTAAGCTTAAACATTGTGAACATGTATCCAATCTTTGATGTTGGCTTTCCCCAAACTCATCAAAAAGAGAGAACGAATCAAGCTGAAAAACAAAATCTAATTTTAGAGAGTCTTTAGTGTAGATCATTCACGGAAATTAAAGCGGTTAGAGGAGTCTTGTAAACGTTTCATACCTCAATTGAAAACCAATTCAATAACCAACGCTATGAAAAACTTGATCAAAGATACTGTAAGGGATGAATTGAAGAGGTCTTTAAAAAACAGGGCAAAACATGGAGAAATACCATAAAAACATAATGGTGAAAACTGGGGGTCAAACATCCATAAAAGTTTTAATGTATCCTATGGGAAGTGTTACGCGATTAATCTAAATGACGATGTATGATAATGAATATGCATAAGTTTTTCCTTCAACGAGAGGTGGAACTACAGTACTTAGAGGCGATTTAAAATATGAGGCTAAAGGCGGCGTTATATATTGGCGAGAAATTGAAGAAGTTGTATTAGGCAGACATCTAGCGAACAGCAGGTGAAAACGCATGCGTCTCTAGGTAGGCCTCTAATATATATCCTATCGCTGGGAGGAAGTAGGTTGTATCTAATAGTAGCTTCATGTTTCAGCCTTCTTAAAGAGCTCCCTTCTAAAGCTGTGGAATCCTCTAAAGCTATCTCCACGGATGGCGGTTCTTTCAAAACCTCTTCAAGGCTTGGAATAGGCTCTACTAAAAGTCTTCCCTCTCAACCTTATAGAGCACCTTCACATAGGGTCTTAATCCAAGCTTCTTCCTAACCTCCTTAGGAGGGAAAAGCTTACCCTTCGACCCTACTCGACCCTTCGATATCAACTGGATTCACCGAGTTAGAGATTACACGGTTTAGATAAACATTGTCTTTGGCTACTATTCCATCAACCCATGGGTGTAATATACCTCTGTTCTTTGAGGATATGTTAAAGCCGTTGAATCTACCGTCGAACCGCCTTTTTATGAGGGATGACTATAGTGTAATTCTCGTTCCATCATCCGCCACTATTACTTGCCCTTTATAGTGTTTACGTATGTTTTCCTCTATCTCGCTCTTCTTCTCATCCCAGTCTGGACGTATATGCGTTACTATGAGCTTTGCTATTCCATGTTTTTCAGCAATCATAGCTATATCGTCAAGTGAATGGTGGCCGAACTCGTGAATAAGTATGTCGCAACCAGCTTCTAGCGGTATCCCCAGTGTAAAGGATTCTATGCGTTTTCACTTGAATTATAAACCCTATTGCATTTACACTGATATCCGGATACTTCTCCAAATACTGTTGGTAGTGTTTTAAGTGGGAAGTTTCGAAGAATAGAACCTTCAAATTCCCAGAATCGTACACTTGACTTCCATCCACTTCTCTAACGCGTATCTCGAATGGAAGCTCTTCAGGGATCAAATAGCAAAATTCTAAAATCTTCAAAATCTTCCTTTCAACACCTCTAGGACCAATGACCTCCAAATACTCCCTTCTACGTTTGAGCTGGAGTGTTTGAATAAGCAGTGGAAGGTCGGCTATATGGTCGGCGTGGAAGTGGCTTAAAAATAAAGCCTTCAAATCGAGAGGATTATAACCCATCCTGTAGAGAAGAGTACTACAAGGTGCTCCACAATCGAATAGATATAGTTCTCCCCCAACTTGAACTCCGATCGAAGTGCAGAAACGGTTCTTAGTGGGTACACCAGATGCAGAGCCTAGAATGAACAATTCACCTGACGTAGCCTTTACATTAGATTTAACACTCAAAGAAGACCCTCCTCTTGAAAATACACAAGACATTTTAACAGCATTAGCATTTAAAATCGTAGGTTAAAAATCCGTTTAATAGGCCCTGCCTAAGTTCGATGCGAACCTTTAATATATGTATACATTGGATTAGAATATAGTGGTTGTATGAGGATGTGGACTGGCTTATATCCCCCACAGGCGATATTTGCACGTAGAAGGTTTAAAAGGGTTTTACTTAACCCTCCCTGTTTCGACGCAGGCTCTTGGTGTGGTGCTGGAAAACTGTGGATAGATGAAGAGGATAATGAATACTGGCTTACGAGTAGACCTAGAATGGCTTTTGAAAAGCGCGGCTATGCCGTTGAAATCTACAGGTCGCGGGATGGTGAAAACTATGGTCTTGTAACATGGCTAATGAAGGAAGAGTTGAGCGCATTAGCTGGAAAGCGCGTTCAAAGCATCGAAAATCAGCAACTTCTCCGCGACCCGCTTACCGGCAGATACCATCTATATCTCTCAGTTGACGTAGCTGAGAGTAATATAGCTGGCGATGAGAGGAGAATATTTGAAAGCAAGTGGGAGACATTCCTCCTAACGGCGGAAGACCCCGCTGGGCCTTGGGAGCCATGGGGCTTCACCATTAAAGGCGATATAGACTATGATACTGGGGAGGCTAGAGATTGCACGATAGATATAGTCGACGGAAGATACATTTGCCTATATAAGGCTAGAAGAGCTAGTGCGGATATAGTTCATACAGCTCTAGCAGTTAGTAGCGACGGCAAGAATTGGGTGAAGCTAGGTATACCGAGGGTCAACGGTGAACATCAACCAAACTACTTCCTACTAAACGGTTCGATACACGCGGGCTCATCCGGCCCCATATTCATAGGAACTGAAACGCTGGAAGTAGTAAACGGAGCTGCCTTAACTAAACACTTCGCAAGCTACCTGATAGACTATAGAAGCCTCAATTTAGAGAGAATATTTAAAGCAGAGTGGAAGCCAGGCTCAAAATACGAACACCCGGAATATCCAATCCACACATACTGCAACGTAGTTTACGACCCACTCAACGATAGATGGCTGATATCGATAGAAGCAGTAGACCCCATCTTAAGCAGAGAACCGGGATTAAACAGCGAAGTAGACAGACTACTGCTCTACACAAGTGAAAAACAATAACGGCAAATCTCTCCATCATTTTCTTCAATCTTCTCGGCCTTTTAATGCCTCTCTATTTTATTTCCTAATGCTTTAACAGTCTTCCAATCAATACCGAACGCGGTTGTCAACTCTATACTCAAAGCAAGTGCTAACACATAGTAGATTGGGCGGTTTTCTTTAAAGTGAATGCTGATTTCATGTTAACGAAAAAATGGATTGGAGAATTAACAAAAATAATATCTGAGAAAATAGGTGCAATAGATGGGATTAAAAAGATATGCCCAGCAATAATCTTAGAGAAACTTAAAGAATAAAAGAATTTTGATACAGGGTAATAGACACGTCGTAAATCATGACAACTTATCTCCAAATAAATGTTTATAAAACGCATGCACACAACTATAATTTTGGTGACATTATGTCTGACTATTGGGATGAATTTTGGGATAGATGGTTTAGAAGACGCATGTGGCCCTTATCATCGTTCTTCGAAAGGATGGAGGAAATGTTTAGAGATATGGAGCGTATGTTTGAGAGGGAGTTTGAAGACTTATCTAAAATGGTTCCTAAGGATTTGATGCGTGAAAAAGTCCTACCAGACGGTACGAAGGTGTATGAGTGGGGGCCTTTCGTATACGGGTACAGCATTACAGTAGGACCAGATGGTAAACCGCAGGTGAGAGAGTTCGGCAATATAAGGCCTAGTGCAGAACGTAGATTTGGTAGACCTTCCATATCGATCAGTGAAGAGAGGGAACCTCTTGTCGAAGTCATAAGTACAGACGGCGAGATAAACGTTATCGCCGAATTACCTGGTGTTGAGAAGGAGGATATAAAACTCCACGCCACTGAAACGACGTTAACGATAAGCGCTGAAACTCAGAAACGTAAATACTACAAGGAAGTTGAACTGCCAGAGAAAGTAGACCCTAAGAAGGCTAAATCCACGTATAAGAACGGCGTACTAGAGGTTATTCTTCCAAAGAAGAAGGCTGAAGGACCTAAAGGTGAGCCGATAAAAGTAGAATAAGGGCATAGATTTCCATAATACACGGCCTACTGCAACAATTCTGCCCGTAGATTTCCTTCTCAACGTATATTTTGATACCTTAATTCATTACATCCCTCGCTTTTTTAATGGAATGAATATAGGATTTTCCTTAAAAGTTTCAATAAGTGTTGTAGCATTATAGGGGGATGTTTAATTGGTTGAAGTCTTTCTGGCGGGTAATGCTCATATAGACCCCGTGTGGCTCTGGAAGTGGTTTGAAGGTTTCTGGACTGTGAGATACACGGTTAGACGTATCGTAGAACTTATGAAGAAGAACCCATCGCTGACTTTCGTGTTTTCATCGGCCATAATGTACGAGTGGCTTGAAGAGTGTGAACCTGAGCTTTTTGAAGAAGTTAAAAGGCTTGTCAGAGAAGGCAGATGGATTCCAGTCGGAGGGTGGATAGTTGAACCAGACTGCAATATCCCATGCGGCGAATCATACGTACGTCATGCACTCTACGGTAAATCGTACTTTAGAGAGAAGTTAGGGTTTGAGGTTAGAATAGGGTACAATATTGATAGTTTCGGCCACAATGCATCTTTACCCCAGATATTTAGAAAATCAGGCTATGAGTACTACATATTCATGAGACCGGGCAGTCATGAGAAGGGTCTTCCATCGCTAGTATTCTGGTGGGAGTCTCCAGACGGTAGCAGGGTTTTAGCCTATAGACATCCAGTCGGCTATACCGTATCAGGCGAAGAACTTTATAAGGTTATAAAAAGCACTATTGCGAGCCCGCAAATACCTGTCATGCTGATACTGTTCGGTGCTGGAGACCATGGAGGTGGACCTACAGAGAAGGATATTGAAGCAATACGTAGAGCCTCTGAAGAATCTGCAGGATGCAAGGTTATGTTTGCAAATCCAGAGGAATTCTTTAAACGCATCTTAGAACTTTACAGAGATATCCCAATAGTCAAAGACGAGCTTCAACATCATGCAAGTGGATGCTACTCAGTCTTATCTGAAGTCAAGGCTTTGAATAGAAGGGCTGAGAGCATCATTATGGCCGCTGAGAAGATGTCTGTGCTCGCATACGCGACCTGTGGGCTCGATTATCCTAGAAGTAAGCTTAAGCGTAGTTGGAAGCCCACCCTATGCTCAACACGACCCGTATAAAATCGATCCAAAGCTTGGAGACTATCCATATGTGGATCAAGGAGAGCATAGTTTTAGATACATTCTACTGCCCCATTTAAATGGTTGGGTGAGCAATTTCAATAGAATATTTGAACTAGCGGAAATGTTAAACACAGATTTCTCCTACGTGTTCGAGGGACCTCATGTTGGACACATGCCGAACACTCTTTCCTTGCTTGAAATATCCCCACCTGAAGTAGCAGTCTCCGCAGTTAAACTAGCTGAGGGCTCTGACGATATGATAGTCAGACTCGTAGAGTATACTGGAAAAGATCACACTGTTAGAGTAAAGTCTACAGTCCTTGGAAGAGACTTAAACGTCCATCTAAAACCATTTGAGATAAAAACTCTAAGAATCCCCTTAGACAGAGGAAAACCCATTGTAGAATGCGACCTAATTGAAAACCCGTTAAGTTAAGAGACATAAAACGATCCGTTAACATACTAAAGGAGGGGCTGTACAGGGCTTTTAATGGATGGGTGAAAGTGAAATATCGCTATTTACGTATATTTTATCAGGGATGCCTCAATGCGGGTCGCTCTAGGTAGTATAGGCCACGAATCTAATACGTTCAGCCCTCTACCTACTAATATAAGAGATTTTAAAATCGTTAGAGGTAGTGAACTTCTTAAAGACGATGTTGTTAGATTTCTCATAAGTGAGGGTGTTGAAGTCATTCCGACTATTTATGCTTGGGCGCTTCCAAGCGGAGTAGTCTCTAAGAAGGCTTTCCTAAGTTTGGAGGACGAATTGATTAAAGCTCTTGAGGACAGCGATAGTTTAGATGGTGTATGCCTATTCCTCCACGGAGCCATGGAAGTTGAAGGAATTGGAGATGGAGAAACGCATATACTCAAGCGCGTAAGAGAAACCATAGGCTCTAAAGCCATAATATCCGTTGCTTTAGACCTGCATGGCAATTTAAACCCGCAAATCGCCGATTATGCAGACGTTTTAACGGCGTATAGAACTGCTCCACATATGGACGTTTCTGAAACTAGGTTGAAGGCCGCTAAACTCCTCATACGTTCTATAAAAACTGGTATTAAGCCAACTACCATAATAGTTAAACCCCCGGTTCTATTGCCTGGAGAATACGTCATTACATCGATCGAGCCGGCTGCTAGTATATACCGTAGTCTCGAGGAGATCGATCAAAAACCTGGCTTAATGGATTCCTCTATGCTCGTCGGCATGGCCTGGGCGGATACGCCTTACGCAAGTGCTAGCGCAGTAGTCGTTTCGGATGGAAAAACCGAAGATGAGGCTTATAGGGCTACCTCTGAGCTTGCAGAAGCCTACTGGAACAGGAGGAGAGATTTCAAACTTGAAGTTGAATCTGGTGAAATAGACGAGGTAATAAAAGCCGCTGAAGCTTCAACTAAAAGTCCAGTATTCATCTCAGATTCAGGAGACAATGTCACCGCCGGGGCTCCGGGCGACGTTCCAATCTTCATAGAGCGTTTGTTAGAATTTAAAGTTGAAGATGCTGTTGTAGCTGGGATATATGATCCAGATGCAGTTCGATTATGTATGGATGCTGGCTTGGGAAGCTATGTAAGAACTTCCATAGGTGGTAAGATCGATAAAATCAACGGATATCCTGTTGAAGTTAAAGGTAGTGTTGTAAATTTGATAGGTGGTGGAGCCGCCCTTAGAGTAAATGGAGTAGACATATTGCTGACAAGTCGTAGACGTGGTTGGACTTCCATAGACGATTTTACGGAGTTTGGAGTAAACCCAGCTGAGAGAAAAATCGTCGTAGTAAAACTTGGGTATTTAACGCCAGACTTCAGGAAGATTGCTAGGCTAGCCTTAATGGCACTATCTCCTGGCTGTACAAATCTACTCATAGAGAAGCTTAAATATGAAAAAGTGAGAAGACCCCTTTATCCTCTGGATAAAGATTTCTCCTGGAGCCCCTACGACACCCACAGCTAGAGTAAATACTCTTATTATACCGCATATCCTCCACATCATTATGCAATCCAGCTTCAGCTTAAACGCCGCTATATTGATTTCTTAAAAATACGTAATCCTTCCAATACGATTTTAGACCGATTATGTTTAGTTGGGAGGAAGTTTACACGTGTCATGACTATTCAACCATGCATATACGCATGCGGTAAACTCTCAACAGTCATAATAGTTTATAGCCTTTAAAAGTATATTAGACTTTAGTGAGCCGTTGTGCCCGAATTCCTCGACTTATACATACAGGATCTTACGGCTAAAAAGACGTGGATAAATGAAGCTTATTCTCAACCATCCTCATCCTCTATTGCAGTCTACCTTAGGGAATGCTTTGAAAAATACTGGAGATTTAGAGAACTCCCCAAGATTTCATCTGACGAGTTTAGAGTTCTCGCAGTGGATAGTAGCTCACAACATGCAATTATGCCTAATGGCGGCATTTTCTACGTTGCAAGGGCATTCGCCATATCGAATGCTGGTGTTGAATTCAGAAACCTGCATACGGGTTTCGATTACAGTTCTGATGAAAATTATGGGGCTGTCATCGGTAGGATTATGGAGTGGTTGGAACATAAAGTTGTACTGGAAGCTATTAGTATGGGTTTTAAAGGCTTCGTCCTGTTAGATGGCTCCATTTATGGACGATTGGCGCATGTCCCCCTTGAGATAAACTCGGCATACAATAGATATTTCATGTTAAGATATTTTGAGACACTCATCAGACTTTTTAATATGGCAAGGGAAAATAAAGTTCCAATAATTGGGTTAAGTAAGGAGAGTAGGTCTTCATTCTTTAGAGAGTTTTTAATGAGGAATATGATTTTTAAACTGGCTGGGGAATATGGTTTAGATGCGTCTGAGGTCAGCACGCTTATCAGCATGGCTTTAAATGGGAGGAGGGCGAACGCAATATTGGATAAAACACCCCCACCTCTCAGAGATTATATCATGGAGTACATTTCCCTCAAGCCAGATTTTCTAATCATAATGAGTTGCACTAGAAAACCGGGATATAGTACACCTTTGATTTTAAACGCCCCACCTGGAGTTAAAAAGGCCTTTAAGCTAATTAACGTAGATCCCGTGAAATATTTACAATCAACTCATCCAATATCTTCAAGAGATGTGGATTTCATCGAGTGGGCATCGCATATCGTTAAGGAGTTGCCGAAGCTGCCGGCGGTTATATCGTTTTACGTTTTACCGTCAGCTCAGGATACACCCATGAGGGTTGATGCCCCGGCTTGGGTTTTTAACGTAGAGAAAAATTTGTCTGAAGTCGATTTCAGTGAAGCTGTCGATGCGGATATAGACGACATTTTAAGGCTGATCTCAGCTGGCTATAGCGGCTTAGAAGATTATAACGTATGGTTGACGACCGCTCATAGAAGAGTTAAACTTGGAAGGAGAACTTTTGAGCACATATATCTCCCCAAGTTTGAAGAAATAGCTGGTAGAACGGCTACCTCACGGGGGTATAGGCGTGTCAGATTCCCATGAGCAGTTGGAGCGTTTAGGCTACGTAATTGGAGAGGCAAACCCATCTCAGTTTTACTTCATAGCGGATGAAGGTAAACACCCTCCTAGGTGGGAGTATGTGCTCGTGAAATCCAGGGAGGTGGTTGACGGGTTTGAAGTCGAGGTTCCGATAATAGCGCAGATATGTGAGATAACGTCGTTAAGTTTAGCTCTTGACCTCGAAAATAAGCCCAATCTTGAGGCCGTTGAGAGGCTGATAAAAGCTCAACTCGTGGATAGAAGGCTTATAGCCAGAGCGAGAGTTCTTGGGTTTACGTTGAAGGGGGAAGTTTTACAACCCAGGAGGGCTATACATCCAGGCAACGAGGTATATAGGGCTCCTTCAACCATTTTAAGCGAATTCTACTCTTACCCACCTGAGGAAGGATTACATATAGGCTATTTAATCACTAGATCGGATGTTCCCGTAAGCATATCTGTGAAAGGGTTTAGAAGACATCTGGCTATACTTGCGCAGACCGGAGCTGGGAAAAGCTATGTTGCAGGCGTACTGCTTGAGGAGCTGCTTAAAAAGGGTGCGACGGCTATAGTTTTAGACCCGCATGCGGATTACGTGTTTATGTCCCATAGAAGGATGGGTGGAAGGTTTTCAAGTAGGGTTACGGTGTTTAAGACGCGTGAAAGTACTGGAAGATATAGTGAGAAGCAGATAGGTAAGGTGGAAGTATATGAGGTGAAGTTTTCAGATCTGTCGATAGATGAGATTGCAACAGTCTGCGGTATAAGTGAGTCTTGGACTAATATAGTCAACGCCGTTGGAAAAGCCCTTGACAAGCTTAAGAAGGAGGGAAGCTATGGACTGGAAGACCTCATAGATAGACTTGAAAAGTCTGAAGATCCACATTCTCTCTCAGCTCTTAAATATGTGAAGAGATTGCAGAAGATTAGGGTTTTCGGAGATGCCACTACGGATGTTAATAAACTACTTAGACCTCAGCACATATCGGTGGTCGACCTTTCAGGTCTCGACGATGAAGTTGCAGATTATATAGCGTTCAGAATCCTAGGGGACGTTTTCGAAGCGGTTAGAGATCAAAAGTATGGTTATCCGGTCTTCCTCTTCATCGAGGAGGCGCATAGGTTCATACCGTATAAGGAGAAGACTTTATCGAAGAACATCCTAAAGAAGATTGCAGCTGAAGGTAGGAAGTTCGGCATCTTCCTAGTTGTAATCACTCAAAGGCCTCATAAGATAGACCCCGACGTTTTAAGTCAATGCAACAGCCAGATAATCCTTAGAATGACGAACCCTGAGGATCAAGACGCTGTTAGGAGGGGCTCGGAGAGGATGAGTGAAGACCTCTTAAAAGACCTCCCTGGGCTTAACGTGGGAGAAGCCATCGTAGTGGGTGAAATCACGAAAGCACCAGTTATGGTGAAAGTTAGGAGTAGAGAAACCGTAGAAGGTGGCGCCGACATAGACATAATCGGTAAGCTTAAGGAGGCTGCTAAAGAGGCGGAGAATGAAGAAACCTCTCTAGTTGAAAAACTGGATAGGGAGAGAAAACTGATAAAAAGTATTGTTGAGGGTGTTTAATTTGAGAATTGCACACGTATCCGATACGCACCTTGGGAGAAGACAGTACAACCTGGATGAGAGGGAAAACGATACATACGATGCGTTCAATGAAGTGGTTGAGAAAGTTCTTGAAGAACGCGTTGAAGTTTTCATACACTCTGGAGACCTCTTCGACTCCCCTACCCCTCCGATAAAGGCTTTGAAAAACTTCAAGGAAAATTTGAAGAAGCTTCAAGGGAAAGTAAAGTTCATCACAGTCCTCGGAGACCACGATCTTCCTAAAAGACGTGGATTACCGCCGCATAGCCTATTTGAAGAAGTCAGAGTTCTAGGAGTAGGGGAATTAGAGTGGTTGGAAGTTAATGGGGTACTTATTGCCGGCATTTCCAACATACGTGGGAGAAGTATAGAATTACTTAAAACGGAACTTCAGAAGTTCGATCAAGTGGCGGGTAGATACTCTAAGTCCATACTCGTGGCGCATCAGGGAGTAGATAAATACCTACCCTTTGAAGGTGCATATGAGCTTAAAGAGGCCGATCTACCTGAGAAAGCATCCTATTATGCTTTTGGACATATACATTCAAGGGCTTTAACGAAGTTTGGAGGAGGGTATTTCGCATACGCGGGTTCAACGGAGATTATGAGAAGGGATGAGGTTAAATCATGGGTTAAAGATGGGAAGGGGTTTTACATAGTAGACCTTGATGGGGATTGGTTAAGAGTGCATAAAATCGACGTTGACATTAGACCTCAATATGAAGTTGAATTGGATTTGACTAGAGAGAGCCTTCAAGATCCATTCTCAAAGTATCTGACTTCAGTTAAGAAGATGCCCATACTCCACATATATGTGAGCGGTAAGAACATAAACACTAGGCAGATTCTAAACAACCTCAACCTCCTACTTAAAGATAAGACATTGAAACATAACGTGTTCTTTAAAGACTTAACAGCAGTCCAGCAAGAGCCTATGTTGAAATTCCGTGAAGAAGATTCCGTGAACTTGAGGAGGAGGCTCATAGGCGAATATTTAAATAGCTTGGGATTAGGCGATCGTATGTATGTGGATCTAGCGTGGAAACTCTACGAACACTTATCGAAAGATGAAATAGACCAAGCTAAAAAAGTAGTTGAAGAACATGTAGCTGGTGAAGAGAAGTGATAGTGTTAAAGAGGCTTAAACTGAGAAACTTCCTATCTCACGGAAATACTGAGATAGACTTCCCCCTAGGTGTGACAGTAATAGTGGGGCCAAATGGGGCTGGGAAGACGGCTATCATGGATGCCGTTATCCACGCCTTCCTCGGTTTTGAAAAAGACGTGAAGACAAGAGGGGAGAACGTTGACGACCTAATAAGGAGGGGGGCAAGTGAAGCTGAGATCAGCCTAACCTTTGAAGCAGACAATAGAGAATACCTGGTGCAGTGGATTAGAACAAAGGGTGGACGCGTAGAAGCTTCGCTTAGAAGAGGCGATTTAGGCTATATAGCTCGTTCAGCAAAGCAAGTTAGACAGGAGATTTTAAAGTTACTTGAGCTCGACAGTAAGACGCTGTTGAATTCCATATTCATCCGTCAAGGTGAAATCACAAACCTCGTTGAAGCCGCACCTGCAGATAGGAAGAAGCTTATAGGTAGAATGATAGGTATCGATGCGTTTGAAAAAGCTTGGGAAAATATGCGTGAAATAATCAACTACGTAGAGGGGTTGAAAAGTAGTGTCGAAAGGGAAATACATGGTAAGAGTGAACGACTTGAGGAGAAGAAGCGTAACTACAACGATTGCTCCAACACTATACGGGAATTGGAGGAGAAGATAGCTGTATTCAGGAAAAAGGTTGAGCAGCTCGAGGAGGAATATGAGTTAATTAATAGGGAGAAGCAATGCTTGGATGAGAAGGAATCCATTTACAACAACTTGAGTAGAGATTATGAGCTTATTCACCGAGATCTGAGCCACTTAGAAGATAGGCTTAGAGAAATGGCAAGAGAGCTTGAAGATTGCGAGAAGGCTAAGGAGGAGGTTGAAAAGCTAGAATCTGAAATTGGAAAGATTCAGTTTTTGGAAGATTACGTGGAGAAAGTTAGAGAGCTTAAAGAATACGATAGAGAAGAACACGATCTACGGGATGAGTTGAGGCTACTGGATGAGGCTGAAGACGAGGTAAAGAGTTCTCTGAAAAAGATGGCGGAAGCTGGCTATACGTTTAAAGTTGAAAGTGAGGTGGAAGTGATCGATTTAACAGACGACCCTATAAGCCTCAGTAATAGAGCTACGAGAAATGCTTTAGACGTTAAACATCTGGTTGAGCAGCTGAAGTTGGAGGAAAGAGATCTAGCCACTCTATTAAGTAGGGTTGAAAAGCTCCTACCTAAACCAAATAAGCAAACGTTAAATGCAAAGTTGGTGGAATTGGACAACGAGATCGGTGAGGTTGAAGCCTCCATCAAGAAGTTGAACGAAGAAGTCGGTTGGATTAGTAGTAGGATTGAAAAGTTAACTCAAGACTTCAACAGCTTAGATAAGCTTGACATATGTCCCCTATGTAGGACTAGGTTAACTCCTCAACATAAGGAGCAGGCTAAGCGGGAAATTATAGAGGAGTTGGACTCTTTAAAGAATAAGCGTACTTTAGTCGATAAGAAGAGGAGCGAATTGGAAAACTTAATGGGAGAATTGAGGAGGGGGAAAGAGGCGCTTCTCAAACTATCCACGGATGTGGAGAACATTGAGAAATTACTTAGAAATTTAGAGGATCATAGGAGAAGCCTTCATAAAAAGTCGTATGAATTAAATGCTATTTTAAGGAGGATTGGTGAGTTAAGGAGAGAAGTTGGAGGAAGACTTTCAAAAGTGGAAGAAGACTTAATTCAAACTCAAAGCGAACTGGAGAAACTCGTAGAAGCACTAGGCTATAAACCTAGCGACCCAGAGGCTGAGCTGAAGGTCCTTAGAAGTAAGAAGGAGAAGTATGATAGGCTTAAACCGATAGCCAGCCAGTATGAGGGAAAAGCTGAGAGCTTTAAGGAAGCTGTCGATAGGAAGCTTAAGCTTGAAAAAGAGCTTGAGAAACTCAAAGAATCCATTAACAACCTAGGCTACAATCCTAAAAGACATGAGGAAGTTAAGAAGTTGTTTGATTCCCTCGGAAAGAGATTGGTAGAATGTAAATCGAGCATAGAAAATTTAGAAACGCAGATCAACAATGAGAAGAAGAGATTGTCCAACATTAAAATGGAAATGGAACAACTCCATGATGAGATATCTAAACTTAAAGCTAAACATGATAAAATTGAGGATTTTAGATCTAAACTTGAAAAGATTAGAGAAGCTTTTTCAAAAGATGGTGTTCAGAAGATGTTGAGGCAGAGGCTTACACCTCATATATCCGAGCTTGCTACCAGATACGTTGAACGTTTCAACCTTGACGTAACAAGCATCATCATCGACGAGAATCTAGATGTCAGCGTTATGAGGGGTGGAGAAGCTACGCCTCTTTCACTACTCAGTGGCGGTGAGAAGGTTGCTATTGCAATAGCTTTAAGATTGGCCATAGCTAAGGCTCTCGCTGGAATGCTTTCAACAATCATAATGGATGAGCCGACGATACATCTAGATGAGGAGAGGAGGAGGGAGCTGGTGGAAGTTGTTAAAAGCTTCTTTAGAGAAGGGACTGTATTACCTCAGATGGTGATAATCACGCATGATAGGGAGTTGGAGGAGGTGGCCGATACACTTTACCAAGTGGAGAAGATAGATGGAGTATCTAAAATCGTAGAATAGAAAATGCTCCGCACGTTCAACGTTGGAGCTTTTACGTTAACGGAATGTATGAACCTTTTACTCAATATATGGAGCTATGTAAACAGTCAAGTTTATAGGTTCTATAGACGTTATACGCATGGGCTTATCCTTAGCAAACTCTACTTTAACAATTTTAGCCACATTTTTGAAATGCTTAAATATGCTGATGAGGTAGTTCATACTGTAGCTACTCTCCGCATAGCCACTTTTATCGAGAAGCACTTGAGAATCCAATAGTCCCTCGCTATTCTTACCTTTGAATTGTACGGCATTCTCCGTAACAGATACTTTCACAGTATATTCGTCTGAAATGCTTGAGAGAATTCTATATACTTCAGCCGTGGGTACTATAAAGTAGACGCCTAAATCTAATTTTAATGGAGGTAAATCCTCAAGTTCAATATCTGGTTGCTCAAACCTCTTAGTTACATTACCGCATGATATTTTGAGAAGCTCTGACCTACGTACTGTAAGCATACACTTATCACCCCTTCTAGGTTTAAAACTCCTCAATACTTCTTTAACATTCAATGTAAAGTAGAACTCACTCGTCAGCTCATATTCATCTATAACGTGTACGGGCACAATCGCATCAATAAGAGTCACGTGAGATGGATTCATCATTTTAACGGCTAAGCCGTTAAAGGTCGCCTTGAAAATAACGTCATCGTTAAACTCGTTTACAAGCTTTAGAAAATCCATGAAGAGTTTAGCGTCTATTTTCATCTCGAGCCTTGGAAAAGGCGGATTTTCAATAATTAAGCGATGTATATTGTTTTCGCGCATGAGATACTCAATAGCCTCCTGCTCTGAAACCTCTATAAGTTCCCCATGCTCTCTTAGGAAAATCTTAGAGCCTTCTCTGAAACCCATTTCAACCTTAAGCCGCTCTAACAACGCTTTAGCATTCTTAAATCTCTCACTCCTACATTTATCGATATGCTCCTTAAACTCAGAATCGGTCGAGTATAGGACTCTTTGACAGAATGGGCATTTCAAATGACGCTTCTCCTTAACTTTAGGCTGTTCAACAGCTGTAGGCTTCTGGATAGACTGTTCAGAAGCCAGGGAAACATCATATCCACCTTCATAAGGCTTAACTTCAACCGTTAGACTCTCCCTTAGAAGACTCTTAAACTCTTTACAGAATAGTCTTCCACGAGCATCAAGCCTACCGTCGTAAACATTTTCACCGACCTTAACCTTCATTAAACCCGGCTGTCGTCTAATCTCCTTTGGAATTTGAAGCCATCCCAGTTTAGCCATCCATTTACTTACACGTACCTGAACAACGCTATCTCCGCCGTTAACACGAGCTTCTGACATATCCATTTATTTTTCAATTTCATATTCATATACTTATATAATTTAAGTTGTGAGAAGCCAAGCCCTATTAACTAGTAGAAGGCATGAGTGATTATGGGAGAGGAAAATATCAATATGACGGCTCATAATTAAACTAAACGTATATAGCATCATGTGTTAAAAAGTAGGGGGAAGTAATTTTCATTAAAGCTTACTTTGCAGAATTTTTCTTACATTCCTGAGCATCTACTCTCTGGAGAGGTAGGTAAAGATAGTACCGTCTGGCGGTTTGAAGTGAACTCTTGAGCATGCCTCTTTCAGATAAGTAGTTATGTATGATTTCCATAAGCTCGGAAAAGATGAAGAATTTTACATCGTCTCTTTCAACCGTCATACCGTGTTTTGCCATTAAACTATCTTTGAGAAGTTCAGATACTTCACTTAAACATTTTTCAAAAACCGCTAGAGTTGTCTGTTTAAGTATGTCAGCGTATTTACTGATCTTCTTACGGATTTCCTCCCTCTCATCTATGAAATATGGTACTATATCTACGTCATAGTATTTCTCACGTTTATACTTCTTCTCAGGGACTTCAACCTCCTTAATCACCATAGCCTCCTTCAACTTATTGATGTGGTCTAAAACAGTGCTTGGAGAGAGGCCCAATTCATCAGCCATCTGCTTAGCCGTCAAAGGACCCTTTAAACAAAGCAACACCGTTATGGCGAGTCTCGTTTCATCAGATAACACCGTGTAGGGGTCGGGTCTTCCAGGTATATTTCCAAACTCGCCGGAACCCCATATTCCATACCTTAAACTGGCGTATTCCTTAATCTTACTACTAGACATTTTAGTCAATAAGTTGATTGTAAAACTAGCTAATAAACTTATCGACTAATATTATTTGAAGAAGCCGCTCTACAGTGCCTCTTGCAATATTGATTCTCACAAGCCTATCAAACGACAGTCAATAATTTAAACAAAATACGACTTAATAAGTTAATGATGTTGGATGTCAGAACGAGAAGAGTCGAAGGTTGAGGCTGTCAGGGATCCAAACTACCGCACTATTATCGTAAATGGAGTGATCGGTGGGCATAGACCGGGGTTCTTCGAAGTCATAATATACAGCGAAGAAATGATCGCGGAAGATTCTTTAGCAACACTTAAACCAGAGCCTTCTAAGATCCGTATACGTCGAACCCTTCAATGTAGATTAATCATAGATCCAGTTCAAGCTAAAGGCCTTGCTAAATGGTTGACTCATCATATATCAGAGTATGAGAAAACTTTTGGAAGGATAATCACACCGGATGAGATAAAGCCGCAGTCTACGAGAGGGCTATCCGTCTAACTTCAATGTCTAAAGGAGGCGTATAGACGTTCAACTTCTACGTCTACCTATCGTTAGTTAGTGGGAAGCCTAAATCTAAATGTATATCGGATGAAATTGCGGTTAATCTAAAAAGTGTAATTGAAATACTTTTGAGCTAAATCTGTTACTTGTAATTGGTGGGCTAATATGGGCTCTTTCGACGTATGGGTTCAAGATGCTCTTACAAAGGTTTTCAGAGACTCCATTAAGCCCGAAGACGCCGGTAGCGAAATAACTATAGATGCGGTTCGTAATGAGTATGAGGCCGCTCAAATCGTAGTGAAACCTTTTGAAGATGTAGACATGTTTAAGGCAAATGTCACAGACCTTAGACATGAATCTAACGAATACGTGATAACAAAAGTATATGCGCGGTTTGTAGGATACGTACCTGTTAAACGGAACACCCCCAATACACCTCTGGAAGAGCTAGTTCGGAAGGCTCCTGATTTTTTCCCAGACCCTTTACTTGAAGAAGAGGCTGTTAAATTGAAGAAAGGTGAGAATCAACCGATCTGGTTAATTGTATACGTACCTAAGGATGCGCCAGCTGGAAACTACTATGGGGAATTAATGCTTAGAGGACTGGATGAGCGTACAGTGAAGGTTAATTTAAGAGTGCATGACGTTGTCCTTCCGGATAGGAAGACATTAAAGCTTTCAAACTTCATAAGCTCATACAATATAAGTAAATTCTACAAGGTTGTTCCTTGGAGCGAGGAACATTGGGCTTTATTGAGGGCTTACGCGCGAAACATGGCTGAGCATAGGCAGAGCAGTATAATAACTCCCATTTTAGAGTTAACTCGCATTTACAGGGACGACGGATGTTTGGAGTTTGACTTCCAGCTTTTAGACCGTTGGATTAACCTATTCAGGGAAGAGGGGGTTATAGGAGTCATAGAAGGAGGTTATTTAGCAGGTAGACCTCCTAGAACTGTTGAAGGCTGGTGGACTGTTCCGGAGTTTCTTTCAACACCTTATCGTGTGTTGAATAAGGACGGTAGTCTCGCGTATGTGCAGGAGTCTGTTAGGGTATCTAGCCCAATATTCGAGAACTTCATATCTCAGTTTATGCCAGCCCTCCAAAACCACTTAGAAGAGATAGGGTTGTTGGATAGCTACCTTCAACATATCGCAGATGAGCCTATAGACCGTAATGCAGAAAGTTACAAGTACATAGTGAATTTGGTTAGAAGATATGCTCCCAAGATAAGGACGATAGAGGCTTCGACCTGCAAACAACTTGTAGACTACATTAACGTAGTGGTTCCACTACTAGATGATTACGACAGAAACATGGCTTTCTACGAAGAACGTAAAAAGAGGGGCAATGAAGTCTGGTTTTACACATGTTTATCCCCGACTGGGAGATATCCGAACAGGTTCATAGATTACTCGCTTATCAAAGTTAGAATACTACATTGGATAAACTTCAAATATGGACTTGATGGGTACTTACACTGGGGCTACAACTATTGGACTGAGAATCCGTTTGAAGACGTTGAAAACGAACCGCATCATCCATTTCCACTACCTCCAGGAGACGCCTTCATAGTCTACCCCGATAAATCTGGCCCCTTAGATTCTATAGGGTTTGAAGCTTTAAGAGACGGCGTTGAAGACTATGAGATGTTGAAATTGCTTTTGGAGAGGGGAAAGTGGATGAAGCCGTTGAACTATGCAATCTAGCGGTCAGAAGCATTACAGAATACGTTAGAACACCTAAAGAGTTCCTCTCTATAAGATTGAAGCTTATAGAGAGGCTTGAATCCATAGGTTGATTTCTATAGTTGTTGTAGCACATGAAGACAATGTAACCGTAGCTTTCACACTTATTTCTCCTTAATCCACTTCAATTGTTCCAATGCCTTATCAAGCTCTGTTGTGAAGAATCCTATAGCATAATCGCTTACGCCTCCAACCCATATCAGGTTTTCCTTATATACCGCTAAGCCATTTCCAAATATTACAAACGGCCTATCGCCATATTCTTCATTCAGATCCTTTGGAGCAAGTAGGTAGTCGCTTACAGCCAAGAGCTTCCCTTCTTCGTCGACGAGTGCTAATCCATTCCTGTACGAGTAGTCTTCCCTATGAACTCCATGCCATCCGACTAGGTATTCGTTGGAGGATATTCTAACGGCGTTTGTCGACCAGCCTACTTTCCACTCCCAATCTTCAAAGGGTAGCACAGGCTCCATGGAATCTTCGTATATAACCGCCTCTAGCAGGTTTGCCATTCCCCTCCAGCAGATTTCAACGTCCTTTATAAGCGGCCTAGTCAATATTGCTGTTTCATCGGCTTTTACATCTATGAACGTTGAATCCTTATTGGCTTTCGGTAGGAATATTTCATCATCCGATGTTTTAATTTTAAAGTAGTTTCTCGAAGTACAGTTGTAGTATTCGTCGAATCTACCGTATGCTTGAACCATCGCCGTGTTAAGTCTGCCGTTTTCAGACAAATATCCATATCCGGTGTATAGGATTATCAGATCGTTATCTGCTTTAAATACACGGGCATCTTCACATCCTCTAAATTCCCACAGCATCTTAGGCCATAGTATGATTCTTGCGCGAACTGGAAGGTTTACCTCCCCATTTATTAGGTCTTCAACGTTTAGTTTGAAAACACCAATACTGGAAGTATACGTGTAGTAGTCGAAGATAAGCCTTGGGAAGACGCTCAACGTTTCACCGTCTAGCAGTGCTCCAGGGTTGAACGCCATCTTAGGACGCCTTCTTAGATAGTTCTCTACCAAGATGTCCTGTTCTGAGACTATGTACAACCTTCTAGTGAAAACATCGTTTACCCTGTTTCTTCTAATACCACGAGATGATTTTAGAAGGTCTATAGCCTTTAGGTAGAGTCTATATTCGGCCTTCAAAGTCACTGTTAAATACTATGCTGGGAAGCTTAAGTGTATCTACGTGAGATATGGTAGACTTTAAACGAGCTCTAAGTTTTCAGGAATTTTAACATAGGCTATCCCAGGACCATAAGCTTTTATATGGATAACGTAGACATAGTATATGCTGGTGGATTGTTATGGCTAGGTGGCATTTAATAGGACATGCCCATATAGACGCTGAATGGCTTTGGACGTTTAAAGAAACGCTTGAAGTCTGCAGATGGACGTTTAACTCGGTGTTGAATTTCATGAGGGAATATCCGGGGTTTACATTCTGCCAGAGCAGTGCATGCTACTACGAGTCTATGGAGAAGCTTTACCCTGAAATCTTTGAAGAGATTAAGAAGAGGGTTAGGGAGGGACGTTGGGAAGTTGTCGGCGGCTCATGGGTTGAATTTGACGCCAACATGCCTTCAGGTGAGTCTTTGGCAAGGCAGTTTCTCTACGGTCAGAGGTATTTTAAAGAAAAGTTTGGATTCTACGTTGAAGTGGGCTGGTTGCCAGATAGCTTCGGATTTGCTTGGACTCTACCTCAGATAATGGCGAAATCCGGTATAAAGTACTTTTTAACTCAGAAAATGTCTTGGAACGATATGGTCTACTACCCATTTAGCGTATTTTTATGGGAGTCACCTGATGGAACTAGAATACTTTCACACCAAACTATGGGAAGTTACAGTGAAGAAATTAGAAGCGAGAACATCGGGCGTTTCAATAGGCAATCTATGATGCTTAAAAGCCTCCACGGCATTGAAGACCTACTTATACTGTACGGTGTTGGAGATCATGGCGGGGGTCCTAGGAAGAGCGACTTAGAGACGATATCTAACTGGGTTAAAAGCGCAGATTTACCTGCTGAGGTGTGTAACACCAGAGCTATAGACTACTTTAAAACGCTTGAACAATACTTGGGTAAGGCCAATATTCCAGTAATCTCAGATGAACTGTACTTGCAATTCCACAGAGGAGTGTACACTACACAGTCTAGGTTTAAGCAGATTAATAGGAGGTCTGAAGTTTTAATAGATGAAGTTGAAAGGTTTTCTCTTATTGCAAGCATTATGGGTGGGGAATATCCGAAAGAAGATCTGCAGAGGTTCTGGAAGAAGATAATGTTGCATCAATTCCACGATACGATGTCAGGCTCAGGTATACGGGATGTATATGAAGACTGTGAGAGGGATTTCATAGAGCTTTTAGAATTCTCATCGAAAACTCTTGATAAGGCCTTAAAAACAATAACTTCTAAAGTCGATACGCAGGTGGATGGAACACCTCTACTCATATTCAATCCACTGTCTTGGAGTAGGAGAGACGTAGTGGAAGTCGAACTGGTCGATATCAAAGGGCCGTTCGAGCTTTTGGACCCTACAGGTGTAAGTGTTCCAATTCAACTGATGGAATGTGGCGAAAAAATGCTTTTTATCGCTGAAGCCCCATCATTAGGCTACGTAGTCTACAGACTTAAACCCCTAGAATCTTGGAAAACCTATCAAACGGACATTAAAGTATGTGAACGCGATGATAAGATAATGCTTGAAAACTCAAAGATTAAACTGTCCATAAATAAGAAGACTGGCATAATAGAGGAGCTTTACGATAAAGAGCTTGAGTTAAACCTCATAGGCCGTGGAGGCGTTAGAATTCAGGTGTTTGAAGACTATCCGTATCCAGGTAGGAAGACACTATTCTATGATTTCGATGCCGCTAGTTTCGACGCTTGGGAAGTTTACATATATACTCAACCAGGTGGTGTAAAATACGTTGATCTTAAAGAGGCAGAGGAAGTCAAAATCTTAGAGAGTGGCCCAGTGAGAGCTACGGTATCTGTCAAGTATAGGTTTAAACAGGATGGTAGGGAAGACTCTACCTTCACGATATACATTAGATTATGCTCAGGTCTACCTATGGTCCGCATGGATTTTGAAGTCGATTGGCATGCGGCGCACAGAATGGTTAAGTTAACCCTACCATTCAGCTTTCAGAGCGACTATACGACTTGCGAGATACCATATGGATATATTAAACGTAGAAGCCCTCTATCTCCAGATGCGACGCTCTACGAGAGAGCTAAGTATGAGGCACCATGTCAGAAATGGGTGGACTATACGTCCGAGGATGGAAAATACGGCCTATCCATATTAAACGACTCTAAGTACGGTTATGATCAAGCTGATAACGCCGTTAGAATGTCTCTACTTAGAAGCCCGAGGTATCCTCCTAGGTGGGGTGAGCCTTGGGAAGTCTTCACTCAGAAGGAGGAGATGGCGGATCAAGGACTACATAAGTTTAGCTTCGCACTATACCCGCATATGGGATGCTGGAGGGATGCTCAAACTGTGAGGAGGGCTTATGAATTCAACTATCCATTGATTGCAGTATTTGAGGAAAGACACGCTGGAAGTCTACCTAGAGTATTCTCATTCCTTGAAGTTAAGCCTGACAACATAGTGGTAACCGCTCTTAAGAAAGCCGAAGACTGTGAAGATGCAATAATTCTAAGGTTCTACGAGGCGCATGGCAGTGACGCCAAAGCCCATGTAATGAGTTTTTGGAAGTCGAAGGAAACATACGAAGTAGATATACTTGAAAGAGAAGTAGGTAAAGTTGAAGATGTATCTGGAATATGGGTTTCACATAATGAAATTAAAACGTTAAAATTCAAATTATAAAGTCATAAGGTAGTCAACTTTATCCTTTATACATTTTTGACGCACTCTACATTCAATAACTCTTATTACCGTAGCCTTCTCAATTCGATTCTGTGTTTGGTGAAAGTTAAAATTTTCCTAGCAAATCTCTCCGCGCGAACCCCTCTTCCTCTAGCACTTGACGTTCTTCCACCGTAAGCTACTCTAAAGGCCATGGGTTTAGGCTTACTTTTAAAATACTCTTACAGCCTATCTTAAACAGCAAACTGCTAAGATGCCACAGTTGTATTTGATTTTGGAGTAACTTACGGTGAAGAACACGGTTTGTACATGCACTTCCACTAGAGGCGTATACGCCTCTCAAACTTAACTCCACGGTTAAAGCTCCTCGCAAAACAGAAGGCTTACGTTGACGTTATCGGATGGCCGTCTATATCCCATGGGATCGTTTGGAAGGGTATGGTCTATGTTGAACAGATAGTCAATAAACTTATCGGCATTAGCTTGAGCTCAGCTTGAAGGACGCTGAGCTCTATTTGTATATTGTCATGCTCCCCGATAAGTCTACTTCCTTGGAGGGGTTTTCGACTAATTGAGTAGAAGGTTTATAACACTGTTATATAAATATTGTGTAAAATTTATAACAATGTTTTAGATACCAAATATATCTAGTCACCATGTTAAACGTCGAATCTATACGCAGAGATTTCCCAATACTTTCATTACGTAGAGAAGACGGTAAGCCTTTGATCTATCTAGATAATGCTGCTACGACACTTAAACCACGTCAGGTCGTAGAGGCCGTTGTCCGTTACTATGAACGATATACGGCTAATGTGCATAGAGGTCTGTACAGACTGTCTCAAGAAGTGACCACGCTCTATGAAAACTCTAGGGAGACTATTGCAAGATTTATAAAAGCAGACCCCAACGAGGTTATTTTCACGAAAAACGCTACGGAAGGTATTAACATAGTCGCTTATGGTTTAAACTGGAGTTCAGGGGACGAAATAATCACGACTATTATGGAGCATCATTCAAACCTGGTGCCTTGGCAGATTATACGCGACAGGTTTAAAATAAATCTCAAATTTTTAGACGTAACGGATGAGGGGTATTTGAACGTGGAGAACCTTCCATCGCTTATATCGAAGCGAACAAGACTGTTAACTTTAACACACGTATCAAACGTACTTGGAACTATAAACCCCATTGAGGAACTCATTAAGATAGCTCATGAACACGATGTTCTAGTTCTAGTAGACGCAGCGCAATCGGTTCCGCATATCCCTATAGACGTGAAGAAGGTTGGATGTGACTTTCTAGTTTTCAGCGGTCATAAAATGCTTGGACCTACAGGTATAGGCGTCCTGTACGTGGACAAGAATGCGTCAGAAATTCTTCAACCTCCTTTTGGGGGAGGAGAAATGATAAGTAGAGTAGACCTTACGAAGGCTGAGTGGAACGACATGCCATGGAGGTTTGAACCTGGCACGCCGAACGTCGCCGGAGCTTTAGGGCTTGCCGCAGCCGTCGATTATCTCAAAAATATCGGGATGGATAATGTGCGAAAGCACGAGATTCAGCTGACAGAGCTAGCTCTTAGAAGGCTTGGTGATCTGGAGCGTGTGAAAATATATGGCCCTAGGAAGACTGAGGATAGAGGTGGACTTATAGCCTTCAATATTGAAGGGGTGAATAGCCATGATGTCGCCCTACTATTAGATGAACTTGAGAACATAGCCGTCAGATCTGGTTTACACTGTGCTGAGCCTCTACATAGAAGGTTTAAAGCACAAAGCTCTGTTAGAGCATCCTTCTATGTGTATAATACTGTGGAAGAAGTTAAGGTTTTCTGCGATACTGTAGAAAAGATATCTAAGCTACTATAAGAGTTCTAAACTATTTTCCTCAAATCATTGCTTACGATCTCGGCAACACGTTTACCCGATAGAAGCATGCCGCCGAATATAGGTCCCATCCTTGGTATCTTGTGTAATGTTGCGACGGCCATCCCGGCAACATATAGACCCGGGCAGACTTTACCCGTTTTCTCTACGATGAGTTTCTCTCCTTCAGCAGCCCACATAGATGCTTCTCCAGGTAGAGGTATCTCTAAACCTGGAACTTTCTTGACGGCTACTGAGAGGACTTCAGCTTCATGTCCAGTACAGTCTATAACAGCTTTAGCTTTAAAACTAATTGGATCTACGTGTAGAGCTGCTATTATTGTTGAACTCCATTGAACGACAACTCCCACGATCCTAGGAGTGTTATCTTCAACTCTGAAGACCACGTCGTCAACAGATACTCCTAGAAGTATTTCCGCACCAGCATCTACGGCTGCTGTAGCGAGCTTAGCTATCATCTCAGCCGGGTCGACCACGTACAGGTCGTCATCGAATTGTTTAAGCTTACATCCGAATTCTCTGAGTATACTATCCGCAGGCTTCTGAACGAGAACTGCCGGAAGTTGCATGCCCCCACCGCCCATCCCACCGCCGAAGGAAAGCCTCCTCTCAATTACAAGAGTGTTTAAACCGTTTCTGGCTAGGTATGTCGCAGCCGTAAGTCCTGCTGGACCAGCACCTACAATTATGACGTCTACCTCAGCCAGTCTGTAGAGCTTGTCAACAGCTGCCTTAACTATAGCTCTAGTTATGAGGGCTTCATCTATAACCATGTAGACCCGGTTAGTATTACAGCGTTAAGCTTATATTTATATCTATCTAATGTAGAGGTTGTAGTTTAGCGAAGTATTAAATGGAGGATTCACTGATACGTTGTATAGTCTGCGGCCGTCTAGTTAAGGATGAGCTAGATGTCTATAAAACATGTTGCGTGAATAAGCTCTATGTATTTTGCTCTGAGGGCTGTCGTAAGAAGTGGGCCGGCTCATGGTTAAGAATGCAGATAACTACGCAACGAACATCTAAAACCACCAAACAAGTGAACTATTGAAAACTTCAACTTCTATGTAAGCATATCTTCAAGAATGTGAAGAGCTTCTTCAGCATCTGAAGCTTCAACCACGAGCCTGCCATTTCCTACTGTAAATGTAATTCTACCCTTGTTTTTAGAGCATTTAAACATAACTCCACCTATAGTATTCAATTTATCACATTTTTCTCTTGCAGTAAGCTAGATTTTTAACTCATAAATCTACAAAGGGAGGAACTGTTGAAGACTATGGAAAAGTCAGGCTTTGGAGACAAGTATAAAGTAGATTTTCGAAAAAGTTTTTAAGTCAGAGAGATGAACATAACACTGTTATGAGCAAACAAATTACATACTTGAATGTAGTTGAAGTAAAACAGCCTGTAAACGTTGATTTAAAAGCCGTCATCCCCACGTATAGCCAGATTCTTAGCGAGGGCGTTTTAAAGGAACCCATCGTAGTTGAAAAAACAACAATGGTTGTTTTAAAGGGATATGAAACACTTGAAGCTTTGAAGCTACTTTCAGCCGAGAAAGCCCCAGTGCTACAAGTCGATTCATCTAAAGTCAAAGTGAAGTCTCTACAAGCTGAGTTAAAGCCTATAACGTTGGAGACCATCCTCATGGCGGGTGTGAGGGGGCCGAAGCTTCCGTATAATAGCTTCAACGTTCAAATCGATGTGGAGATCCCTACTGTGGAAGTGAGCTTAAGTGAGCTTAATGTTTGGAGGAGGGTTGAGGGTGATAGGCTTAGAGTGTATAATGATACTTTAGAGCTTCTCTACAAAGACTGGCCGACGCCTTTAGTTAGGCTACGGTCTTTCTCTTCGGAGAAGAGGAGTGTTTGGGCTAAACTTGAGGGGGCAAATCCATATAGTAACAGTGTTAAGGATAGAATAGGATGGTCCATGATCATGGCTGCCCTCGAAGATGGGAGGCTGGGCGATATCCTGTATGAGGCTACTTCAACAAACACTGGAATAGCTATAACCGCCATAGCAAATCTCCTAGGAAGGAAGACTAAGCTATTCATACCGAAGACTATTCAGAAGGCTAGCGACGTTTTCCTCAAGGTTTTAGGAGCAGACGTTGTTAGAGTACCAGTGGGCTTAACCGTGGAAGCCATAGAAGAGGTTGATGCAAAGTCTAAGGCGGAGGGAGCCACTCACTTAAATCAATTTGAAAATGATGCAAATCTTAAGGTGCATCTCAAATATACGGCTAAGGAGATAGACGAACAGCTTAGAAGCGTCAGACTTAAACCAGACTATATAATAGGGGGTTTAGGGACATCGGGGCATATGAGCGCAATATCCATCTACTTCAAAAGTAGATACGGTAGCTCCGTGAAAGTCATAGGCGTTCAACCAGCCCCCAACGAAGTGATCCCAGGTATACGTAGGATTGAAACGGGTATGAAGTGGATTCATTGGACAGACTTCGACCAAATTATAGATGTTAAGAGAAGGGAGGCCATAGAAGGAGTGTTAACGGTTGCTAGAAAGGAGGGGCTTCTAATAGGTTTAAGTGCTGGAGCCGTTTTCCACGCATTTACTAAAGTGGCGGAAGATGAAGGAGTTTACGTATTAGTATTTCCAGATACTGGGTACAAGTATGTCGAGCAGTTTGAAGAGTATTTTCAGAGTGTAGGCTGATGTTGAAAATTCCCAAGAGAGAGAGTTTGAGAAGATCATAGACTTCTGTGTGAGGGAATATCCTAGAGATGCTTGTGGACTTATAGCAGGTTTTAAACGTAACGGTATCTCATACGTCAGGAGGGTATACCCTTTAAGGAACATAGCTAAATCCCCATTCATGTATGAGGCTGACGCTGAAGAATTATACAACGCCTTTATGAGCATCGATAGAGATGGATTGGACTTTTTAGATATATATCACAGCCATCTCACAGCCATCCTTTTGGTCGAGCAGAACCGTCTGAATTGGATAGAAGACGCGCTTTCTATCCAAATGCGGTATACGTGATAGTATCTCTTGAAGGTGGACGGGTTTATGATGTTAAGGCTTACTTATGGGATGGGCAAGAGTTTGCCGAATGCGACTTTTCCGTCGAAATATAACCTGATCGCAATCTTGTAAGTTGCTAGGTTACTGTAAAGATTTATAACGGAGTAATAACACATAATATTTTGATATCGTTATGGATTTGAAACCTCCATGTGAAGTATCTGTTAAATTGATCCTACCTGCTATAAGGCTTCTCATAGCTAAGAACCTTATAGAGAAGTATGGGTATACTCAGACATCGGTAGCTAAGGCGTTAGGTACAACGCAGGCGGCTGTAAGCCACTATATGCGGTCTAAACGCGGATGGAAGTTGTCTGAGAAATTGATGGAGATGGATGATGTTAGAGAGCTTTTAGAGAAAGCTGTAAAGGATATAGCCGAGTCTAAGGGTTGTGGAGCAGACGTATTAAACATGTGTCAGATCTGTAGAATAACTCAAAAATACTTGGATAGGCTGAAAAACCTATAAACTATGTGGAGGAGTGTACTCTAAAATAGTATGAGTGATATAGCCCTCATTGGACAGGCATCTACGCATATACCACAGGCTACGCATTTGCTTTCGTCGAAAGTTACCGCGTAGTCTTGGGAAATATGGATGGCATCAGCAGGACAGAGGGAGAAGCACCCGCCACAGTGTATGCATTTATCAGAGTCTACAGATATCGTCCTTTTAAGTATAACGTCAACACCCTTACTTTCAAAAGCCCTTATGATATCGTTTGCATGTTCATCTGGAACTTCTATAAGCATCTCCCCACCCCTCTCATGTATGGAAGCTTTTAAAATGTTCAGTTTAATACCCTTCTCTAGTATGACTGTTGAGGTTACAGGTTCTCTCATAAGGTTGCCGTGAAATCTCAGTAGCATTTTAACCATTTCATCACCTCCTATACCATTCTCTTTGTAACGGCTTTTCCTTCATAGGTTTGAATATGGAATCTCTTGGCAGATTTTCAACGGGCTTAGATAGGTAAAACCTTCCATCCTCAATCCATTTCTTCAAAATCTCAGCTATTTCAATGGCGCCTTTGAGACTTGAAAGCGGACTTACCTTAACAGTTCTACCTAAAATCTCTATCCTACCTGATTTAAGCTCTTTATATGAGACCTCCCTTAAAACAGGTCTGCTCCTTCTAGGAACACCATAGTCTAGAACTTTAATCGTTATATTTTCATCGGTCATAACCGCGATGTTTTTAGCGATCTTCAGGTTCAATATAGGTATGGGTATGCCTAACCCGACATATATTGACGTCCCGTAGCGAGTGATGGCTGCCCCCCTGACGAACTTAGCATCCATCTCCATGCAGTTCCCCTTAACCATTAACGTACCCATTTGATTCCCCGGATCATGTTGAGTACCTTCACCTATGACATAGCCCTTTGCCCCCCCTAGAAATATCCTAGTTCCAATACCTATTATCTCATACTCAGGGTCATTTATCAACGGATTTAGTTCACCAGCTCCGGAGAACGTTGCATTACCATACTGTGGAAGCAACTTACCCATATAAGTGTATATTACTGTATCTCTACCGTTTGTTGCGCAGACATACTTCTGGTAGGAATTTCTAAAATTCAGCATGTAAAACTGATTTAGATCGTACTTAGTTATGTTTGTTTCAAGTCTCGTCCTCGGATAACAGTCCGTCCCATAAGCCGTAGCCCTCAATTCAACTTCCTCACCACGTATTAAGTCTTCAATGACATGCCCTCCGCCGTATTCGAAAGGCTTAGTTTCAGACATCTGAGTTGCTCCTATATATAAGTCTACGGCGGCACCTGGATGGCATACTGGGACGTCGTTTATCCATGCCTTATCTATTTTAATGGGGGGGTCTGAATGTCCAAGATTGATAACGGCACCGGAAGAGCACATAGCTCCAAACGTTCCAGTCGTTACGACGTCAACCTCCTTGGCTACGTTTTCATAACCTTTAACCTCGGCTAGGCGTTTAAATTCATCAGCTCTTAAAACTACAGCATCGCCTTTCCTGATTTTCTCGTTTATCTCTTCATATGTTCTTATTGGTTTTTCAAATTCGTAATTGCTGGTCAAAACACTCACAGTAAAACACAGTTATATACAGACTGTTAAACCTTTCCTAAAAAATATAACTTACAGTAATTTTAGAAGTCCGACAACTTCATATAGCCTAAGCAGGCCACCTTCATTATGAGTCCTTATCTAGGCGAGTCTCTCTGGATGCGTATACACGTTAAACTTATCCCCTCTAACGAACCCTATGAGGGTTATTCTAAAACGGTCGGCTAGCGTTATCCCGAGTGATGTTGGGGCTGATATTGAAGCAATAACTGGTATTCCCACTCTAGCTGCTTTCATAACGATTTCAGATGAAAGTCTTCCACTACATGCTAGAAGTGTAGAGCTAAAATCAACGGATCTTTTTAAAACGTATGATCCGACGACTTTATCTACAGCGTTATGCCTACCTACATCTTCACAGAGAAGCTCAAACCCCCCATGGTCAACAATCATCGCCGCGTGAACACCTCCAGTTCTCCGATAAATCGTTGCATCGGAATTGAGTTTTCTCACAACTTTAAAAACTTCGGTAGGAGACCATTTAATGTTTGAGCCTACTTTCCAATTATATGTTTCGCTGGTGGGCATTTCTGAAGATTGGCCGCATGCGGTTTTTACAATCTTAGTGGCTTTGATGTTTCGCGATTTTGATCTCTCCTCAACAACGTTTAAAGTTGTAACATAGACATTTGAATCTTCCACACGTACATCAACTACTTCATCAAAATTATTCACAAGCCCTTCAGTCATAAGATGGCCAACTGCCAGCTCCTTAAGTTCTCTAGGGGTTGCGTAGAGCGTGGTTAGGGGTTTTCCATTAACGTGGATTGTTACTGGAAGCTCTACGGCGATTTCATCTTCAATGTACTGTAAGCTTCCACGCCAAAGCCTTAGAATAGTGCATTTTCTGATGGAGGTTTCCATATCTCAGCATCCTCACGAACGTATCGACTTTCCACCTATAATGGGCTCGTTCAGACTTCCAGACTTGTACCCATACAGGTCTAAGGCAACGTATACATACCCTAAGCTTCTGAGCTTAGCCCATATTGAATCCATAAGCTCCTCATTGAAGAACATTTTCCTCTCATCTCTACCGACTTCTATTCTGGCTATAGTATCGTGGTCTCTAACTCGAATCTGTTTAACGCCTGTAAGCTTTTTTATATAGTCCTCCGCTTCCGAAACCCTTCTAAGCTTATCGTAAGTTATCTTCATACCGTACGGGATTCTCGACGCTAGACAGGCCATGGAGGGTTTATCAGCTGTAGGAAGGCCTATAGATCTTGAAACGAACCTCACATCATTCTTAGTAAAGCCCAATTCCGCCAACGGGCTTCTAACTTTAAATTCTCTTAAAGCCTTAAGACCAGGCCTAAAATCTCTATAGTCATCAGCGTTAGACCCGTCAACCAGTAGTTCTAAACCCTCCGTTTCAGCTATTTTACTCAGCGTTCTCAATAGCGACCTTTTGCAATAATAGCATCTATCGGGAGGATTATTGGCAAACTCGGGTTCATTCAACTCGTTAACCTTGACGATTTTATGTCTAATCCCTATCAGGTTAGCCGTTTTAACAGCTTCTTCAAGCTCTCCCGGAGGGAGCGTAACGGAGTCTGCTGTAACAGCTAAGGCTCTATCGCCTAAAACCCTATGGGCGGCATAGGCTACGAGAGTACTGTCTACGCCACCGGAGAAAGCGACCAATACGCCGTTTTTACCTTTAAACCAGTCTAAAAGCTTGTTAATTAAGGCTTGAGTCTTTAAGTGGACTTCTGCATCTGGGTAAGCCATTTTCTCAGACATAGTTCTCAAGAGTTTTCTATAACGCCGTTTTATAAGCCTTCCTCTGTAAAGAAAATATTAACATAAAGTTTAAATTTGATTTAGCTGAAAATCTAACTAAAAGTGGGCACATGAAACCTAAATTGGTCTTCGTCGGAGGCTTTTTAGGAAGTGGGAAGACAACATTACTCCTCAGAGTTGGGGAGATGTTGGTGAATGAGCATGGCAGACGGGTAGTCATGGTGACGAACGACCAAGGAGAGGTTCTAGTGGATAGTTTCACAGCTAAAGATTACGGCTTCGAAACAGCGGAAGTCATTAGAGGATGTTACTGCTGCAATTTTCAAGTTTTCATCAATCATGCTCAGAGGATTTTAGAGAAGTTGAAGCCCGATGTGATTTTAGCCGAGCCTGTTGGAAGTTGTGCGGGTTTGATGCCGACATTGTACGCACCCATAAAAGAGTTTTACTCCGACGATTTCGAACTTTCTCCGCTCATAGTCGTGGTGGATGCTTCCAGAATCCTTCAGCTCCACCAAGAAGTGAACCTTTTAGATTCCGGAGACCCTATTGCATTCCTCATAGCGTCGCAGATAAGAGAGGGTGAGGTCATATGTATCAACAAAATCGACCTGGTGGATGATTCAATAACCTTGGAAGCCCTCAACCTGCTTAGGAAGATAAGACCTGAAGCCGATTTCATACTTACATCTGCTAAATTGAACGTTGGCGTTGAAAAGGTCGTAGATATCATTCTTAAAGGGGTTTCAAAAGGGCTACCATACCCAGATATAGACATGGTTAAATACACAGAGGCTGAGCTTCAACTTTCATGGTTTGACGGACTCTACGAAATTAAACCAATGGGAGACTTCAACCCGAAAGCTTTCATAGAAGACTTTTTAAAAGAGGTTGGTAGACAGATAGAGAAACTTAATGGGTTTATAGCTCATGTAAAAGCCTACCTAAGAACCAGCATGGGGGTATTAAAAGCCAGCATTACATCTGAACACTACGTCGACCTAAGTGAGCTTAGAAACGTCAAACATACCGGTTCTGGGGTTCTCTTGGTAAATGCTAGAGTTAAACTCAGCCCTGAGGAGTTAGATGAAGCCGTAAACAAGGCATTGGAAATTGAAGGGACGAAATACAATGTTAACCTTTCCAAGATTAGAAGTGAATCTTTCAGACCTAAACCTCCCAAACCTCAGTTTTACATACCATACTCTAAAGACTAGGCTAATGGGCTAGCCAGTTATCGGATGGCTTATTCCTTCATGAGCATCCGTTTTCGCTCTATTGAAGCCCCATAAGCGGTCTTCCAGGGTGATAAAAGTTCTCTTCATTCCATTCAATGCCATACTTCACCACATCTTTGGAGTTATTGCGTTAACGGTGAAAAAGGTATATAAGGCCAACCATTTAGAAAAACTCTGATGAACTTTAAGTTTTTAGGGAGATAAACGATGGGACATATAGAAGTTGAGGTTGGAATTGGAGACCTAGATGGGGAGAAGCTTATAAGGGTTAAAGCTCTCGTCGATACTGGAGCTACATTTACCATAATTCCGGAGAGCATAGTCAAAAATCTCAACCTTACACTTACTGGTGAGAAAGTAAGGGTTTCTACAGCTAAGGGTTATGGTGAACTGGACTTAACACATGCTATTTTAGAAATTGACGGTAGAGGGGGGATAATGTCCGTTCTTGTGAGCAGGGATATCGATAGAGTATTAGGAGTAATAACGCTTGAAGCAATGTAGCTACGCGTCAACCCGATTACTGGAAAACTAGAAGAGTACGCCGCTCTACTCTATTAGGAAATTTAGCTCAACCTTCCGAAGATAAAGCTTCTTATCGTGGCATTTCCTGGATAATAGCTTGTGTAGAATCCGCCTTTAATCCATGGATTGAGAAAATACGGGGAAAAATTTAAATTGAATTGCAAGACATTAAAGGCTTGTGATTGACTTTGCAGGAAACAGTTCGGAGTAATGGATGGTTTCCCTTCTCTATATCCATCGTCTACGTACTAGCCGAGGTGGTGTCTCGATGAAAATACTACACGAGTTTGTTCCAACACGTAAGTTTTTGAAGGTTGCCGAAGAAGTTAAGGATTTAGTTGATGGATGGAACGTTACCGATAGCGCTGCTGGCGTTCCAGCACCAAGTGGTACAGCTGTAGGTTGTGTGCTTAAAACTAAATATCCTGATAAAGTTGTGATACCTATATTTGTGTTACATTACAAGGGCCCGGTTGAAGTGGGAGGATTGGCTTTAGCGGCAGACGCCGTAGGTCTTGACGGCCTCGTATTGACCATGGGCGATATCCCTAAGTATGGAGAGCCTATAAAAGCGTTAAAAAGCTCTGAGGAAGCTCGGGAGTTCTTACGTACAACAGTTCGCGTGAAAAATCTGAAATTAGGTTGCTTACTCACGGCGCGTAGATCTGTTGAAGAGGCTATTGCCAGGGTGAGAGATACATGGGATTTTATCTTCTTTATGAGGCTTGTAGATAAATCCCTCCCCATGTTGGAGCAGATAGCTGGAGAATGTAAACGTTTAAACAAGCCAATCTACTCGTACTTCTTGGTAGAGACACCTAAAAACGCAGAGACTATAAAAATGATCGGGTGGCCCGCTACCACAACCATAGACCATGTTGAAGATTTTGCAGAAAAGCTGGAAGGCATTGTAGACGGTATAATAGCAACATGTGCTGGAGATATTGAAGGCGACAAAGAACTGTTAAAAAGACTGCAAAAATTCAGAGACAAAAAGTAACCGTCAAAATAGTTAAGCCGTAAAGCAAAACCTAACACTATCCTTACACTTGAAGAGGTTTATGGGTGTCGGGCGGTTTATTCGCCATCAATGGTCCATATCCATAAACGCTTTTCAGCAACTAACGTTCGAGAACTAAGCATCTTATGGAAAACGGTTTTATCTCAACTTTTATTTCCCCAAGCTTGGTTTCAAAGGGTCCTTCGATAAGATCTGCAACTTTGGAAAATCCATTCAATCCTATCGTCCTTATTATATGGTTAGGAGTCATGTTTACAAGGAACCATGCTTCTTTGTCGTCATAGATCCTTCTACGCCTCGGTAACTCCATGCATAGTTCAGGTTGCACACCCTCCAGCCTGAGAAGACTCAATAGGAGATTTTTCGTAGGCTCGTCTTTGAAAGCTGCATACGCATGACCTATGAAGGTTCCAATCAGGTAGGCTTTACCTTTACCATAGTTGTTAACGGCGCCAGATACCTTTCCCTCACAAGTTAGAATGGGTCTAGCCGTTCTGCATTTAAACGTCTCTACATAGAGGCTCGCTAACACGCTATGTCCTTTGAATGCCCCCTCTCCTTCAAACCTCGTGGAAGGCTTTATTTCACCATAACTCCTCTCCCTTGGAGTCCATTTAGGCGGTTTAACCGGCTCGTGACAGAGCTGTAGAGATTCATGTTCGACGCCAAACACTTCCTCCGCTTCCTCAACAAGTTCACCTGGACGGGTAAAGCCATACTCATCGTAGCGGCCTGGACAGGCTTCTGAAACAAGCACTCCACCGGAGGCTACATAGTCTTTAAGTTTTCTGAAAATGCGGTCGCTTAAGGAAAGTGGGAATGGAAGTATGACGGCTTTATAATTTCTAAGTTCTTCTACTTTTACTAAACCTGTTTCAATAAAATCGACCCAAACTCCAGCCTCCCAAAGCATCTTATATATGCCTCTAATTGTGAAGGATAAATGGGTTGAAGCATTTCCAGTGGCTTGTGAAAAGTGCCACTGGTTTTCATTTACCAAAATAGCGACTTGAAAACGCGGCACTCGGCCTAAATGGAACAACTCGGGATACCTATTTACGGCTTCAGCCAATCTTCCAGCCTCTACAGCTCTATCAGTACTATCGCCCTTAGAGTCTAGCAGTCCGAACCCGTAGGCTTCAAGCCAGAATATCTCAGCCCTATGGTTCCAGAACGATAAGGCTTGAATGCCTGAGGATAGCGCTGTTAAAATCCACCTTCTAACATCCTCTGGAGAAGGCGTCCTACCTAGGTGTAGATAGGTTGATACCGGCCCTCCCTGAAACTCGGCAGCCCAGAGAACTTTATCAGACCCTACGGCACTCCTAACATAGTCGTATATCATGGCTATGTTTTCAACTTCTTGAACGACTGCTAAATCATATGGTACTGGTTCTCCAGGCTGTGGACAGCCGTAATCCCACTCGTGGAATGGAGACCAAGCTGGGTAGCATGAACTCCCAAACTCTTCAACTTCGCCTGCGTAACGCCAGACGTTTCCACTCCCTATGGTCGGTGAGGCTACGTGACACATGACAGGCCTATGCTTAGGATCATTCCTTCTGAAGGCTTCAGCCTTTAAACGTATCACCTTGGATAAGTATACGTCGTCCATGAAGTACCTCCAGTCTATCCAAGAGGGGACTGCTGCGAATAAGCGCGGAGGCTCAACTTCATCCCAATCGCCATAACCTGTACGCCAAGCCTTGTTAAGCTCCTCCAAGCTACCGTATTTATCTTTAAGCCACCTCCTAAACTCCATCAGCGTATATGGGCAATAGCAGAAGCCTAAGCTACCTGGAATGTTACGCATAGGCCAGAATCCTATCTCCTGCCAAACGTTCCAAACTAGAATATTGTCATAACGTCCAATCCTCTTAGCTACCTCAGCTATGAATCTTAAGGCCGATTCTCTAGCACCGGGGTGATCCCAGCAGAAGCCCGGCTTACCGTCCGCGGGTAACAGATACTGCGTAGGGTCTTCATGCCTCTCCCCAGTACTATAGACCATCCTACAGTCTGGATATTTACGCCAAAGCCATGCCGGAGCCTGCTCCATAGTAACACCGAAGTATACGTAAAGCCCAAGCTTCTCAGCCTCTTCCACTAACGCTTCAACCTTGCCTAAGTCTATTTCGCCCTCCCTCTTCTCATCTATACACCAAGACTCCTGAATCTTAATCGTATTAAACCCTAGGCGTTTAACAATATGCATATCGTGCAGAAGCTCTTCTAAAGGTCTTGAAGGCTCACGGTAGAAGTGGGTACTAAATGGGAAGATTTTAAATTCATCCCCACATCCAACCATAATGATCGCTTATAAGTTAAATTGAAAATCAGATAAGTTTTATACCAACTAGAACCTTTAGAATGGATGGGGAAAATTAAGAATTCCTACACAACCATTGATCAGTATTGATATAGTCGTTCCAATTAGAAAGCACACCCTCTACCATTCAAAGTGTCAAGTAAAGTTAAAACCTACATACAATATATGGTGCAATGCATGATACTTTAGCACAATGGCCATCGAATAACTCTCTCACGTAGTTCTTGTCCTTCGGAGATGATTTAGAAGATTATGGTCAAATTGGGTGAGAATTTTAAAAATCAATCTTAATAACTATATATTCCGATCGTCTTTGTTATCATAAGACTCCTTATCCACTTTTAGGGTGGTTATTATATGAGAAGTTTGACGTCTCTTTCGCCTATACCGCAGTTAGGGTCTTTCGTTAATGTGGCTAAGTATGGTCGATTGTGGAGGAGTTCTAGGGAGATTGGCGTAGTTTGGGATGATCCTAGGGACGTCTACTGGGTGGTGTTGCGTTTCAAATCTCCTCCTACTGCGTTGAAGGTGGAGGATTTAGAGCTTCAGTATTGGCAGTGTAATTGGCCTAAGTTTAGAGGAGTTGTGGGCGGTGGTTTTTCAGGTTGGGGTCCTATAGACGACTTTTATAATGGAAGGTGGAAGAGCGCTAAATTCGACTTAGAGGTTTATGGAAATTTATGGATTTTCAAGTTTAAACCTTTAATTGAAGAGTTTCCGGAAGTTGGAGACTATAATGTTGAATACCGTAGGACTTTAAAGGTTAGAGTTGTTTCCTTAAAAGATCTGTCTGAAGTTGAAGGCTTTGAAGCATATACGGACTCTATATGGAAGAAGACGGATGTTTCAATCGAATGGGGTTGCGTGGATGCTGTTGAAAGCATCTGGGATGGATCGATTGAAGTCTTCAACGGTGAATTGGCTGATTTAAAACCTCTTAAACCGTTGAGTAAGGTTGAGATGTTATCTGGAAACTCTTGGAAGTCTAAGGTAAGAGTCGGTGAAACGGACGGTGTGAAAGCAACCATATGGTATGCTCACAGCGGTAATCCGAGGAGTTTTGACAAAACCATCGTCACGATCAGATCTAAGGCACATAGCTTCTCCTTCAGCATAGACGATTTGGAGAAATATGGGCGGATTTACATAAAAGACTACAACGTCCTCGTCTTCAAGTCTTCTGAAAATCTAGAGTTGAAAACATACGGTTGTGAATTGTCTGGGAAGGGTTTAACCACCGTATACGACCTCGTAAGTAAAATGCCTGAGCAGACTCTTGAAAGGGCTTGGAGGGAACTGCCGAGTAAGAAGAAAGGTATACACTTCATCTTAGGCTGCAAAGGTCGTAGGCAGAAGTTTGGAGTAGATACGCGAGGGGTCGTCTTCATACCGAAGCTTTGGAATATCTGGGTCAAAGGCAAGTACTCCGATAGATTTCTATGGGATGGGGACACCATAGCCTACGGCTTCGGCCTACCGGATCTTGAGCCTGAATATAGGTGTTTGGAAGAGGGCTTCATACCGATAGTGTACGCTAAGTGGGTTGACGATGGCGTAGTGTACGAGCAGGAGGCTTTTGCAACCCTCCTATTCAAAGACGTTCTAGACGACCTTAAAGGTGAGGAGGAGATTGACGGCGACGACCCGGTTGTATGCATGGTTAGAATAACCGTTTCATCTCAAGCATTATCCCGTAAAACCATAACTTTGAGGCTTTCGTCAACTTGCAAGAGTAATTGGCGTGAAGCCGGAGGGGTGGAGGAAGAGCTGACGTATGAGAACGGTTTAGTTTACACCCTATGCCCAGATATCCAAGGTAGAAGGCTTAGGTATGTATTGGATATACGTGGAAGAGGTGAGGTTAAAGCTGTTAACCGTAAGTTAACGTACGTGGTAAACCTAAACCCAGGTGAAGCACACACAATCTACGTTAAAATACCCTCCATAACGCTTCTCGAAGACTCTGAATTCGAGAAATTGAGAAGCCTAAACTACGAAGTTGAGAAGGCGAAGGTATCTGAATACTGGAGGGCGCTTCTCAACAGGGGTATGCAGATAAACGTACCGGAGGAGTGGTTGAACAACTTCTATAAGGCTCATTTAAGTCACATACACATAACCGACGATAAAGAGCCCAATTCTCAAAGATACATGTGTAGGGTAAGCTCTTTCAACTACGGCGTTTTCGCAAACGAAAGCGCCATGGTTATAAGTGAACTCGACAGGAGGGGTTTACACGACGAAGCTGAACGTAGATTAGAAGTTTTCACCCACTACCAAGGTACGGCCGTTATGGCTGGTATGTACTCGACGGCTAAAGGCGTCTTCTTCGGAGCTGGAGGATATGAGTGTGGACAGTATGGGCAACATCACGGCTGGGTTCTATGGGCTTTTGCAGAACATTACAAGTATACCCGTGATAAAGAGTGGCTTAGAAGAGTTGCTCCAAATCTAATTGAAGCGTGTAACTGGATAATAAATGAGAGAAAAGCGACGATGAAGATCGATGAGAATGGAAGAAGACCTATTGAATACGGCTTCCTACCACCTGGAGCCCTAGAAGATGTAACGGAATTCTGGCATTGGATTGCAACAAACGCTCACGCTTACAGAGGGCTGAAGTCCATAGCAGAGGTTTTAAACGAAATAGACCATCCTGAGGCTTTAAGGCTTAAGGAAGAGGCTGAAGCCTATAGGAGAGACCTAATCATGGGGATAATGGAGGCGGTCATAAGAAGCCCCGTTGTAAAGCTTAAGGATGACACATGGATCCCCTACTTCCCATCTAGACCTGAGAGGCGTGGACGCGATATGGGATGGATACGTGAAACCCTAGAAGGCGCTATGCACTTGATCCTATGCGGTTTAATTGACCCGTGTTCAAAGGAGGCTGAGTGGATACTTAAAGACTACGAGGACAACAGGTATATTTCAGACGACTACGGTTACACCGTTCCAGACATCGATAGGTACTGGTTTAGTAGAGGAGGCTTCTCAATGCAACCGAACCTCTACGGCTTTCAAATACCATACCTATGGAGGGGTGATGTGAAGCATTTCCTAAGGGCATTCTTCAACTCCTTCGCCGTAGCCTTCTACCCGGATACGTGTATGCTAACGGAGCATCCTCTTCCAACAATGGCTGATTGGGCTGGAGACCACTTTAAAACATCAGATGAATCCATATCCTGTTACTGCTTAAGGCTTATGCTCATATATGAGAAGGGAGATACGCTCATACTTATGCCCGCTGTTCCACGTAAATGGCTTGAAGACGGTAAACGCATAGTCGTGAAAAACGCCGCCACATACTTTGGACCAATATCCTTTGAAGTCGAATCTAAAATCTCCAATGGATTCATAAAGATGAAGTTAACCCCACCTACGAGAAACCCACCTAAAACCATACAGGTTTACTTCAGACATCCGGAGAAGTTTAAAATTGAAAAGGTAGAGTTGGATGGTAGGGAGTGGATGGACTACGATAAAGAAAGGGGTTTAGTAAACATCGGTATGGCGGAGAAAACCATGGAAATAGTAGTCTACCTCAGCCCATCTATTTAAAAACCGCAGTTTATTCAACAATAAACCTCTAAGTCAAACCCGGTGGTAAGAGTTCTAGAATGCTCTTTTTCCAAATGAGGATTGAATTAGAGTTTGCTTCAGCAGTACCCTTTTTCTTCAAAACATTTACACTTCTAACGCTACGTGATATAGCGTCAAAGAGCTGTAGAAAAGGTCTCGAGAGATATTTAATTGAATTCATGGTAATCCTGATATGGATTGGAGGAAAAGTTAAACAGGAAAAGCAGAAAAAGACCTTTCTAAGAGAAAGTTGATGTGGTGTAGAGTATGAACTTGCAAGAACTATTGAGTTTCTATCCATCATTGGATGAAGTTGAAGCGTATTGGAGAAGAGCATTACTTGAAGTACCTGAATCGGTTGAACCTGAAGAGACTATCGATCGAACGCAACAAGTTTATCCCAGCGCCTGCGACTACCATATTGGAGGAGGAGTTTGGCTTAAATTCAGAGGTTTAGATGGAAAGCCCTTCTGGTGTTTATGGCAAAAGTGTCCACGGCCTGGTGTTCGTAAAGCTTTAATACACCTACCAGGCTATGGAACTGAGGTATCAGCCCACCCGAGTCTTGTACATGATGGATACCACGTTCTCCACGTCAATCCAAGGGGTTACTGTGGTCCTGAAGGCTTCGGTAATAAAGAGTGGAGGGAGCCTGACGGTATGGCTAAGGTGATCTACCTCAACCTTGAGGAGCCTGAAAAATACGGATATCGCTTGTGGTTTCAAGACGCTTTAATAGCATTCCGTTGGCTTCAAAAACAGCCTGAAGTCGATAAAAGATTTGGCTTTTATGGGACTAGTCAAGGTGGGGGCGCTGCTTTAATACTGGCTAGTATTCTCTCAGATGAGGGGGTTGTAGGAGCCGTCGCTGCCGATGTACCATTTTTAACGAATTTCCCAAGAGAATTCTTGAAGGAGAAGCGTTCATGGGTGTACAACATGGTTTTCTCACACCTACCTGAAGACCGTGAAAGGTTCAAGCGGTGTTTCTACACTCTAGGATTTGTAGATACTCTACTTCACGCTCATAGAATGAATTACCCAGTACTTTTAACAGCTGGAGAATTAGATGACATATGCCCATACGATTTAATCTATTCACTCTACGAGCGGTTACCGAATACTAGGGCGATCGTTGAGTTTCACAGACAAGTCCACGGTTATACGCCGAACTTCTTAATATTGGCTAAGACCTGGTTTGACCTATACCTCTAATGTTAAGAAGGAAGCCGAGTCTAAGCTTTCACTTGCCTCTTTATCTATGGGTACATTCCCGTGGAGGCTTAAATTTTGGTTAATAGGTTTGAATGTGTACTAGCAACTGTATTACATGAGGAGCCGCCTGTAACCCCTCAAATCATCAGTTTTACAAATGAAATGGCTAGAGCTAAATTTTCTCCCATAGTTGAAGAAGGTGTTAGACGGATGGAGAAGGAGGTTAGAAAAGCCGCCTATGAGTCGACAGCGGAGGAATCCGCGGGTTTAGATAGAGCTCTTAGAGAAGCCGATTTCATGGATAATTTCATAATAGGGGTGGGAGATGGGGGATTCAAAGTTAGAAGAGTAGTTGAAGCCACTGATAAAACCTATATTGTAGAGTGGGAGACGGGGGCTTTATGGCGTATGGGTACTGCTAGGAGGGTTTGGGCTAGAGAGTATATCAAGTATCCCGTTAACTGCGAAGACGATTTAGATGGGCTTGAACTTCCAGACCCAGATGACCCTAGAAGGTATGAGAGCCTTGAAAAGGGGATAAGGTATGTGATGGATAGGGGCTTTTTCCCAATGTGTGGGATAAACGGCTTCTTCTCAGGCGTCTGGTATTTCTTAAGGGGGCCATTAGAGGTTACGCTTAAAGACATTTACATGCGACGGGGATTCTATAAAAAGCTTCTAGCTAAAATAGGGGAATTCAACATTAAAGCTGAGAAGAACCTTCTAGAGCGCGGAGCTTTAATGATAGGTTGGGTTGAAGATTTAGGTTACAATAAGGGGATGTTCATCCACCCTAAGCTTTACGAAGAGTTGATATATCCATGGCATAAGAGGGCTATAGAATTAGCCCATAAATATGGAGCGTTTGTAAACATGCACAGTCACGGAAACATAAACGCTATAGTGCCGTTACTGGTAAACGCTAAGCTGGATGTTTTAAACCCCATAGGCCCTTCAGACAACATGGACCTTAAAGCTCTTAAGGAGAATTATGGAGATAAACTATGCCTACAGGGAGGTTTGAGTAAACACATAGGGCTTATGAGCCTAGAAGAGCTTAAAGCACATTTACTCGATAGGCTTAGAATAGGTAGCCCAGGTGGAGGATTCATACTGAGCTCTGAAGGTGACATACCGTATGAAATGAGCATAAAAAACTTCAAGGAGTTCCTAAAGGCCAGTAGAAAATACAGGGTTAATAAACCATTAAGTTGGTAAAAGGCGCTAGACACGCTTCATCAGTTGATACATTTCCCCACAATATTACGCGTAGTTAGATACACCTCCCATGCTTAGCACACAATTCTGACATGAGAAATATTTAAATTCGTTTTTGCATCTTCAATTTGTTGTGTTTCCCAGAAAATTTACTGACGAGGAGTTGATTGAACTTTATAATAAAGGTTTAAGCGACCATGCAATAGCTAGAATACTTAAAGTTTACCAATCCACCGTTAGACGCAGAAGAGCTAAACTTGGGCTTCCACCACATCCGCAGTTTTGCAGATTTAAAAGACTTAGCGAAGAGCAAATTGCACTCATAAGAAGCATGTGGACGGAAAAACCCGCTGTTGAAATAGCTAAGATGTTGGGTGTAAATAGGCATACAGTTTCAAGCTGGGCTAAGAAGCTTGGCCTCAGTATGAAGCGGAGAGGTAGACCTAGTTCAGTAGATCCAGAACTTATTAAAAAACTTAGGATGGAGGGTTTTACCTACAGAGAGATATCTGAAAAACTTGGAGTATCATTCGAATCTGTTAAGTATCAGTGTAAGAAGATGGGGCTTGGACGCCCGAGCAATACACGCATAAGCAACGTAGACATTGAAGAATTTAAGAGGCTATATCTTGAAGGGCTTACGTATAAGGATATGGCTAATAGGCTTAAAATATCCGTAAGCAGTATAGTAGCGCTTAGAAATAAACTTGGACTGCCTAAGCGTAAACGAGGAAGACGTAAACGCAGTAGTCCAGCAACGATGACACAGTAGATATGCCTATGGAGAAGTCGTGAAAAACTCAATGGGGAGAGCCACACCTCTATCTATCATTAAGAGGAGCTTCTACATTATGAATAATGATTGAGATTCAAGGTCTCCTGCGTATAGATGAGCGTAGAAGCTTACGGTAGAAATGAGCGGTAAGCAGAAAAATGGTAGCTTAGGCTTGCTTTTTAATAACATGCTCTTCCGCCTTTAAACTCAATGTAATCATTTTGAAACCATTATAGGCGTTCACATCCAACATTACTGTGATAAACTTAGGAGCCTCTCAGCGTTTTTAAACGTTATGGCTTCAAAAGCCTTACCGCTTAATCCCAGTGATTTGAGTAGATTTAGGTGAAGTTCATCTGGTCCAAACTGTCCCCCATATGGGTCTATACATGGAAAATCCGTTCCGAAAACGATCTTTAACCTATGTTTTTCTAGAAACTCTCTAGCATAGTTTTTATCCCTCTGAAGAGCGTTGAATCCAGATGTAGCCGATATATCTGCATATACGTTTTCAAATTCGCTTAGAATCTTATCCACTAATCCACCCGGTTTCACGGGGCCTGTTGGATACACATCTTTAGATGGTTCAGCAGATATGTGACGCCACCATCCAGGTCCATGCATTATAAAAACTGTTCTACTGTATTTGTAAGCTATATCTTGGAACTTTTCCTCAAACATGTAGTTGTGAGAGTCATCTACATGCAGTAAAATGGGTATTTTAAGTTTTCCGCAGATTTCGTAAATCTCCTGAGAAGATGGATGATCTATTGGAAGTTTAACTTTATGTTCACCGTATCCTTTAGCCCCCTTAGAAACATATTCCTCTATGATGCTCGATTTCCTAGGCTCTGCTGAGCTTACGCAACAGAACGGTATTAGCTCCGGGTGGAATCTATGTATTCTAAGGACGCTTTCAGAAGAATTTATGTATTCGCCGAGCTCAACGTCGAACCCCGTTGTAGGTAGAACTACAGCTCTCCATATATTGAAATCGGCCATATAGCTTAGAAGGTCTTTCTCTGTTACGAAGATTAAACCCTTCAGCCTCATATGGTATGATTTAACGCCTCCAACATGGGTGTGGAAGTCTATAATCATGGAGAATCGGCCTCTAGATTTGTTAGAAGCTCTACCCGCCCTTTTGAATACTCTTCAATATAAGCTTTACATGCATTTCGCTGACGGGTGAATTATCCACGTAATAGATGGTTGTATAATCTTCCTTGACTTCTCCAACCTCATGGGAAATCCATAGGAATCCTTCAGACTTAATTGACATGTAATTCCCTCCAATTTTAAATCCGTCTACGATTATGTAGTGGATTTTTGCGCAGAAGTATTTCTCCCCATTTCTCGCCTCTACGTATTGGAAGTCTTCAACCTTATAATTTGCGTTGATTTTTCCACGCGTTTCACTATTATTTATATACATGGTGTAATTGCTTTCACAGTTCCAACTCTCTCCTTTGGTAAGTGGATATGGTGGAGCAGCTATAGGCGTATCGTAGACTATTTTAATCCCATCCAGCTCTACTTTAACCAACGAGCCCCTTTCATCATAGTAGTAGTGATACTTTCCATCTGGTTTTTCAACCAATACTTCGGTTTCGCTCAACTTCGTCCATTTGACTATATGCTCATCACCGTTAACTTGCTCTACGAACTCTTTAACGGTTCCAACTGGAAGTTTCGGTTCAGCAACCTCTTCAACTTCTTCGACAGCCTCCTTGACTGTAGGCTTCACTTCGGCCTTCGATATGAGGTTGACTATGTTGAGTATGAGCTTGTAATTATCTCCAACGTAACAGTATGGCTCTGTGAGGAACGTTTGATCAGCGAAAGCTATGATAGTGCCGTTCCTCTTAGCCATTGCTATAACCGCGTAATCACCAGCCCTCTCGGCTGTTGAAGAGCAAGTATTCTCTGAAGCCCAGGCAACCCCCCTATCAGATGGACGTATGTGGGTTGCTGTGAAGAAGACTAGAGAATTTAAGTTTTCCGTAACGCTGCTATTCTTAAAACGGCTTACGTATATGTTCCTGTAGAACCCATAGTAGTTTTCCTCGTTATACAAGTATCCTTTAGCGAAGAATAAGCCGAATCTGGTCGCTATGGAGTTTATGGGGTCGAAGAGCTCAGACATGCTTATGTATTCATAGGCTGGGTCGAAGAACAGTAGAAGAACGCCACCTCTACCTACAAAGCCTTCAATAACATCACATTCTTCGGCGGAGTAAGTCCTCGTTGGAGATGCTATTATCAGGCATGATGCGTTGCTCAGCATGGAAGTGAGCTCGCTCCAGCTGAAGGTAAATTGCACGGTTATGTTCTTATCCGCAAGTTCAGCCATTAATATATCTAAATCCCAAGCCGACACTCTATTTCCATGAGATCTATCTACTAGTACAAGCCCCCTTCCATACTCGTTGAAGATGCTGGGCTCCGCGAGCATAGGTTCTTCACTCGACAAAACAGTGAAACCCGACTCGGAAGGTAAGTACAAATACCATATTGAAGGAGGCGGTTGAAACTTGTTGAGAACATCTACTGTCAGATTTCTCCAATTTAGAGTTAGATTGGAGCCTTGCGAGCCAAAAGAATAACCGACCTCTTTAAAGGCTTCGTTTAAATCGACAACTTCATACTCCACAAGCTTGGCTTCTTCAGCAGCTTTACTTATGGCTTTTTGAAGGGAGCCTATTTCATCGATAAGTCCAAGTTTCACGGCTTCACTCCCTAAGTAGATGCCGCCTCTTTTAAGCTCTGTTTGAGAGATTTTCAGCCGATCCCCTCTACCCGTCTTAACGGCTGAAGCGAAGTTGTCTAATGCGTGGCTTAAATTGAATGGGAAGAGAAGTTGGGAGAAGCCCGTAGCCTTGTAAACGCCTGTTTCAATGACAATCTCCGACGGTATTAACGTGGGAGGCATAACGCCTATAACTCCTACGTTTCCGACGAAGGATGTTGGAGTGGCATATATGTAGTCTGCTGCGACGGCTATATAGTAGCCGCCTGAGAGGGCGCTAGTTACCGAGGCCACTACAGGTTTAACCTTCTTCAACTCTAATATGTCTAGGTAGATTTCCTCCACTAAATCTGCGTAGCCGCCTGGAGAATCTATCCGTAATACTACGGCTTTAATCGTATCGTTTCTTAGAGCATGACTTATAAGCTTAACATAGGTGTCTACTTGCTCCGACAGTAGTATTGCACCGCTTATGTTTATAATGCCGACCACGTCTTTCCGCTTCTTCTCTAAAGTTAAGAGGCCACTATAGTATAGGTAGCCTAAAACGCTGGAAACTATCAGCAGTACTACCGCTACTGTAACAGCTACTGTTTTAAATTCGCATTTAAAACTTGGAATTTTCAATTTAAACATCCACAGTATATCTGTTCGACATGCTTAAATGTTTTTACAGACTTCAATCCTCCATATCATTGCGATGCCCGTTTGGAAAAGCTTAAAGGCTGTAGAGGAGATATATAGGAGAGGTGTTCACGTATGAAGAGGATACCAATAGCATTACAGTTGTATTCTGTTCGGGAGGATTGTGCTCGCGATCTACGTAAAACTCTAGAGGAAGTAGCGAGCATGGGTTATGAAGGCGTGGAGTTTGCAGGATATTATGGTAGAACTGCTGGAGAATTAAGGGATATGCTTAAAGATTTAGGTTTAAAGGTCGCTGGTACCCACATAGGCATAGATACTTTACTCGGTGACAAGTTGAAGCAGACCATCGAATTCAACAAAACGCTTGGAAACCGCTTCCTCATAGTCCCCTGGATACCTGAAAATATGAGGAATTCTAAGGAGGCTTGGCTTAAAACTGCTAAGCTTTTCAATGAAATAGCCAGTAAATTGAAGCCTGAAGGCATGTATGTAGGCTACCACAACCACGATATAGAATTCAAACCCATAGATGGAGAAATCCCATGGGATATATTCTTCAGTGCTACGGTAAAGGACGTTGTAATGCAACTAGATGTTGGAAATGCTATGCACGGTGGAGTTAGTGCAGATGGAATACTTGAAATAATTAAGAGATATCCTAAACGCGCTCTTACAGTACACGTCAAAGAGTATTCCTCGAAGAACCCACTAGCCCTAATAGGCGAGGGGGATATGAAGTGGAAGGAATTCTTCAAACTCTGTGAAACGGTCGGTGGGACTGAGTGGTACATAGTGGAGCAGGAAAGCTACGCATACAAGCCTCTTGAGTGCGTAAGACGCTGTTTGGAGAATTTGAGGAAAATGGGATTGTAGCATCTCTCCCATTTTAACCCCTATTATGCCACCCTCGTAGAGAAATCATGGAAAAACTGGAGGAGAGTGGTCGATCTATTCTTCAAGAGGTTTGAAAAGTTAATAAAAACGTATATAGAATGGATAACGTTTAGAAATTTAAGTAGAAACCATTTAAAGGAGGCATAGTGATAGCTATTTTGGTGTTATTTTGGTTTGGGATATAAGCGTAGCCTACTATGGGTGTCCCTATCCTAGACATGTCGAGGCTGATTTAAGAGAAATCTATGACGCTGGTTTCACCTCCATAACGCTCTGCGTCAACGAGTATGAATGGCCCGCCATGGTGAACGCGAAAAAGGCTTCAGTCGATAAAGCGCATGACCTCGGTTTAAGGGTATTCTTAGACGTACACGGCTTTGGGTTTTTCGTACCCGGGCACTTCAGCATAACAGTACCTAACAATCCGAATTGGTGTGAAGTAGACAATGAGGGGAAAATCTACCCGATTAGAGGATGCCCAAATAATTCAGAGTATAAGGCTTGGCTTAAAAATAGCGTTAAAGATATTATCGCTAGACTTAAACCAGACGGTGTATTCTGGGACGAACCCTCCCTAATAGTTCCAAAAGGTTGGCCTGAAGTTTGGACTTGCAGATGCCCATCGTGTAGGAAAGCCTTCCATGAAGAATACAGATATGAAATGCCAAGCAACCTAACGGATGACGTTAAAGAATTCAGACAGAATTCACTGTTCAATTTCCTAGATGAGCTTACCTCTGAAGTTAAAAAGCTGGATGGAGGGCTCATAAATATACTATGCCTCATGCCTGAGCATACGGGTATGCATGGGATATACTCTTGGAACCCCGTTTTAAAGCTTAAAAGTTTAGACGTATTTTCAACAGACCCATATTGGATTTGGGGCAATAGGGCGTTCGACTGGTTTATAGAGTGGGTTAATAGAGCTTTAGACGTTTCAAGGAAAGCCAATCTTAAAACCCAGATCTGGGTTGAACTTATAAAAGTGCCGAAAAACCGCGAATTAGACGTTTACAGGAGTATTATTAAAGCCGTAGAGCTTGGAGCAGACGCCATAGCCACGTGGAGTTATAGGGCAGAAGAGGGGTCTGAACTATCCTGTGAAGACCCTGAGACAGCTTGGAAGACGATGATTGAAGCTGTTAGAAGAATTAGAAGCACTTAAGGTAGAGGGAGGATTTAGGCTTGACCACTTAGAGCAACCTTGAGAAGTATATTCAATCCTTTAAGTTCCACACTGCAACCTTTACTTTTTAAACTCCCAAGTAAACCCCGCGTTCAACGATCAATTAAGGCTTAGCCCATAAACTATAATAGAGTCTTCACTAAAGAAAATGCTGGAGTGTTTTATGAAGTGCCCAGTCTGCGGTTTTGAAGCTGGTGAGGGTGTTAAATTCTGCCCTAAATGCGGAGCATCCTTAGAATCTACATTTATAATGGCTACGACACACGTCGTGCCAGGCTATAGGATTAAAAAGGTTCTAGGCATAGTCACAGGATTATCTCCGAGAACTAGGGGTGTTCTTGGAAGATTCATAGCCGGAATCGAAACTATGATAGGTGGAGAAGTTACAGCCTTTACGAGTGAAATGGAGAAGGCTAAAGCTTTAGCCCTTGGAGCAAATGCCGTTATAGGCATAGACATAGAAACTTCAGATTTAGGTTTAGGCGCGGGTATAGTACTAGTATCTGCTACGGGAACAGCCGTAATACTAGAGCCTGAACAGTAGCTTTTTACAAGCCTATACCCTATCATGCTCTCTTATAAGCCAGCCTAGACTAGGTCTTCAGTTTTGAAAGATTAACCCTATAATCGCGAAGTTCAATTGGCTATTTTACATACCTCTCAGGATTTTTCTTAAATTCTTCTTCACACAATCTGGAGCAGAAGTAGATCGTTTTTCCTTCATATTCAATTTTGCTATAGGCCATATCAGGGTCTATTTTCATTTTACAAACGGGGTCTGTAACTGGGGGTTTTCTAACTACCATTTTCAGCGCCTCAGGCTCATATTTTCGTAAGGTCTGACTATTAAAGGCAACTATGATTGTGCTTAGTGACATTATTGTTGCTCCGACTGCTGGAGGTAAACTTAGGCCTAACCATGATAAAGCTCCTGCCGCCAAAGGTATTGTTACTATATTATATCCTGCTGCCCACCAAAGATTCTGTACCATTTTCGAGTAAGTTTTTCGGGAGATGTCGATTACCTTCACTACATCTCTTGGATCATTTTTAACTAAGATTATATCAGCAGTTTCTATGGCTATGTCTGTTCCAGCACCTATAGCGATGCCAACGTCGGCAGTGGCGAGTGCTGGGGCATCATTCACGCCGTCACCAACCATAGCAACCTTATTGCCACTTTCCCTTAGAAACCTGATTATTTCCGCTTTTTGACTTGGTAGTGTTCGTGCAAAATAGTTGTCTACGTTAAGCTCTCTAGCAACCCAACGGGCGACTTCTTCAGAGTCCCCAGTTAGCATGTAAACCTTTATCCCCCTCTCCTTCAGTCTTTTAACCGCTTCATAGGATTCTACCCTTATAGAGTCAGCTAGGGCAAAAGCACCAACGAGCTTACCGTCAACAATTGTGAAAACGACTGTTTTGCCCTGCTCCTGAAGCTCTATTATCTTCGGATTCTCCATTTTTATCTTCAAATCTTCCAGAAGTTTCACGCTTCCAACGTAAACTTCCCTTCCTCCAACCCTTCCATAGGCACCTTTCCCCGGTAGAGCCTTGAACCCTTCTGCTTGGGGAATTTTTACGCCTTTGTTTCCAGCATACTCCACTATGGCCTTTGCTATAGCATGTTCAGAGTTAAATTCGATACTTGCGGTAAGTCTTAAAAGTTCTTCTTCAGGTATAAATGAAACAACATCGCTTACGCCGAATCTTCCAACAGTTAATGTCCCGGTTTTGTCGAAGACAACAATGTTTACATCCTTAATAATCTCAAAGGCGCGTCTATTCCTTATGAGAATGCCACTTTTTGCCGTTATAGACGTGGATAAAGCCACAACTAAGGGTATAGCTAAACCTAAGGCGTGTGGACATGATATTACAAGTACCGTAACTGTTCTTTCAAGGGCAAAATCCAAATCGGCAATAAAGCTCCACACAATAAATGTTACTATTCCAACACTTAAAGCTACATAAAACAGAAACGCAGCAGCTTTATTCGCCAAATCTTGCGTTTTCGACCTACTCTCTTGAGCTTCTCTAACAAGTTTTATGACTTGAGCTAAGTAGGTTTCTTCGCCAGTTCGTTCAATACGCACTTTAAGTATACCATCACCGTTTATTGTTCCACCAACAACTTTGTCGCCAGCCTTCTTATCGACAGGCTTTGACTCGCCAGTCAACAAGGATTCATTGACTGTAGATTCACCTTCAATAACGACTCCATCAGAGGGGATTTTTTCCCCCGGACGAACGAGAACTACATCACCACTTTTTAACTGCGAAATTGGGACATCCATAACCTCGCCGTTCTTAACGAGGTGAGCTATTGTAGGCATTATGTGAGCAAGGTCTTCCAAAGCCATTGACGCCCCTAAAACACTTTTTGCCTCTATCCAGTGCCCTAGAAGCATAATGTCAATGAGGACTGCAAGCTCCCAGAAAAAGTCCTTTCCACTTATTATGAAGCCTGTTCCAAGGGAATAAAATAGAGACACTGATATGGCTGTACCAATAAGCGTCATCATACCGGGCTGTTTGGCTTTAACCTCTTGAGCTAGCCCTTTTAAGAAAGGCCATCCCCCATAAAGATAAATAGCGATTGATAAGAGAGATAAAACCTGTTTCTGATAGGGGATTTGTATCCACTGGAGGCCAAGCCACATCTGAACAATTTCAGATAAAAGCAGAATGGGAATGGTAAGTGTTAGTGAAGCCAAGAATCTTTTTTTAAATTCTTTAACATGGTGATGGAGATGGGTTTCCAAAACTTATCCCCACGTATGCTTTTCAGCACTACTAAATAGGTATTTTTTTAAATAAATCCGTATTTGCTATTTCTGTCTTCTTCTCTCGATCATTATGCAAACTCCATGAATAACGTCTATGCCGTTTTCCCTGCAAAATTTTATCGCAGTTTCAGATTCTGAGCCCGGCTGCATCCAAACCTTCTTTATCCCAAGCTTCTTGCAAGTTTCTACTATAGTCTCGGTCACCTTTGGAGGAACAACTATGCTAACGACGTCAGGCTTCACTGGCAATGCGTCAAGACTCGGATAGCACTTATCGCCTAAAACCTCGCTTAAATTAGGGTTTACAGCAAAAACCCTATAGCCAGCTGAACGTAAATCCCTATAGACTTGATGCCCATACTTCGCTGGATCCCTACTTACACCTACGACAGCAAAAATGTTCCTCTTATCTAAGAAAGATGCTATTAAACGTTCATCCATTTAAACCTCCTCCACCTAATATACCTCACCCAACTGTCACATATAGACTTAACTTTAGAAACTTCTAGCCGCTTCAAGCCATGACTTGCTCGTGGGTTGTTTGGCTAATACCGACCTTAATGCAGGAGGTAGACTTTTCACTGAAACCTAGCATGGTAGCAGTACCCCACCTGCTCCTTTAACGGGAAGGTATAAATATGCTTTTTAATTACAATGTAATAAAAGTGGTGTATGATCGAGGGAGAGGTTGTGGAAATAGCTAAAAATGTTTACTGGGTTGGCGTTAGGGATTGGACCCGTAGAATTTTCGACGCCTTAATCCCGCTTCCAAAAGGGGCATCGTATAATGCCTATCTCATAATGGGTGAAAATAGTAAAGCCCTGATAGACACCGTTAACCCAGGCTTTGAAAAGCAACTTGAAGGGAAAATCAGAAACTTCACAAAGCCGGATGAGATAGATTATATCGTTATGAACCATGCTGAGCCTGACCACGCTGGCTCCATACCGTACCTGATGAAGATGACGTCAAAGGCAAAACTTGTAACCACACGTAGAGGCGTAAAAATGGCACAGGTCTTCTACCACGTGCCAACTGAGAGAATAAGGATTGTAGACGATAACGAAATCATAGACTTAGGCGGCAAGACACTACACTTTATTGAAGCGCCGATGTTACATTGGCCAGAGACTATGTTCACCTACCTTGAAGAAGATCATATTCTCTTTCCATGCGACTTCTTCGGCTCCCATCTGGCAATGGGCGTATACAGTGATGAAATCGAAGACATAGTTATTCACGCTCAGAGATATTGGGGTGAAATAATGATGCCTTTCAGAACGATGGCGAAGAAGGGCTTGAAAACTTAGAGATACGGATGATCGCGCCCAGCCATGGCCCAATACATAGGAATCCAAAGCCTATACTGGATGCGTATAGAAGATGGGCTTATGGTGAAACTAAGATGAAAACAACAATAATTTACGTTAGTATGTGGGGAAGTAGTGAGAAAATGGTTAACCAGATGGCTGAAACCCTAGCTTCTGAGGGGATAGAAGTAGTCGTTTACAATTTGACATCGGCAGATTTAGGCGACATAGCAAAAGACCTTGTAGATTCAAGGGCAATAGTTTAGGAGCTCCGACAGTTTTAGGTGGAGCTCACCCACTAGCGATTTATGCATCATATCTTGTGAGAGCTCTCTATCCACCGATAAGATTTGTAGTTCTGTTAAGCTCTTACGGATGGGGTGCTGCGGCTGTAAAGCAGATGCAGGAAATCCTAGATCCACTTAAGGTTGAAGTAGTCGGCACGTTGGAAGTCAACGGTCCACCTACTGAGGAAAATATTAAGCAGATAGTTGAAATTGGTAAACTGCTTGCTGGAAGAATTAAGGGAGTTAGCTAAAATATGGGCGGCTTCCAAGAAGGGGCTTCTAAACTAGAAGAGCAGACTGGAAGGCTTAAACATATGAGAACAGTGCTCTTTATCTGCGTAGAGAACAGTTTTAGAAGCCAGATCGCTGAAGCCTATTTTAACAAATACGCTCCGGAAAATTGGACAGCTGTAAGTGCAGGTTTAACGCCAGCGGAGACAATTCACCCCAACGCTATTAAGCTAATGCTTGAAGAAGGAATAGACATAAGCTGTAAGAAACCTAAACCTATGACAAGACTACTTCGGGAAAAAGCCGAAATAGTTATCATAGTCTGCGGAGGCGAAGGCAACACCGTATGCCCAATAGTCCACGCCAAACATGTAGAACACTGGAACATGCCGGATCCGGCTAAAATGCCACTAGAAGAAGCGAGGAAGATTAGAGATCGTATAAAGGCTAAAGTCTTAAATCTTATTGAGAGACTGAAGGATGGAGAAGATTTCGAGAAGGTACATGGATAAGACACTGTTAGAGGCTCTCAGCGTTTAACCTCCTCCTCTAGTTTTTTTCCCATTATATTTTTATGACGTTTTTCCATGTTTTGCCCGTTTTTGACGTCTCTTCATATCATTTCTTACAATATCTTTGATTAAGCTTTTCATAGTGTTTGTCATTGAATTAGGTTTCAGTTAAACAAAAATTTAAGTGATTTGAAGATTAGTTCATCATGGGTTATAAATGGATGCTTTTAATCAAAATAAGAGGTTGGGGAGGGGGGTAAATATACTTGGCTATGATCCAATATGGAGGTTTAGGAGTAAGGCACGTATGAGGGAGGAGCATTTTAGGCTTATAGCTGATGCTGGTTTTAATAGCGTACGTATTGCGCTCCACCCATTCCGTGATGAAGCCATGAATGATGAGTATAAGCTTTCAGATGGGTGGTTGGAAATATTGGACTGGGCTATTGAGCAGGCTCTCGATAACGGCCTTATGGCTATACTCGACTTTCATGAATTTATAGTCATGGGGAGGGCCCCGTTGGAGAATAGGGGGAGATTTCTCTCCTTCTGGAGACAGATTGGAGAACGATACTGCAAATATCCAGATGAGGTTTTATTTGAATTATTGAATGAGCCTAACGGTGAATTGACGCCGGAATTGTGGAATATTTTCCTCAAAGAAGCCCTCCATGTGGTCCGAGAAAGTAACCGGGAGAGAACAGTTATCATAGGCCCCGCATACTGGAACAACATCAACCTCCTCAGTAAACTCGATCTACCTGAGGATGATAGAAACATCATAGTAACAGTCCACTATTATGAGCCAATGGACTTTACACATCAAGGTGCTAAATGGGCTGGGCGGGAAGGTAAAATCGGCGTAGAGTGGAAAGGGACAGATGAAGAGAAAAAGGCGGTTATAAATTCCTTCAATAAGGCTCAATCATGGGCGAAAGAATATAATAGACCGATATTTTTAGGAGAGTTTGGAGTCTACGATAAAGCTCCGATGGACTCTAGAGTTCGCTACTTAAGCTTTATCGCCAGACTAGCGGAGAACATGGGTTGGAGTTGGGCTTACTGGCAGTTCGACGGCGACTTCATACTATATGATATAGCGAACAATAGGTGGATAGAGCCGGTATTGAACGCTCTAATCCCAACGAGGGAGAGGCGCCCTCTACGGATGTCTATTTAGAGAATGGAAAATTGGGAATAGTGTAGAATCACATTTATATCCTCTAAGGAAATTGTTTAAGATAGGCTTAAAGCCGTATTGTGGGATGTTGGAAGATGTTGCGTGAAGACCATAAGAGGCGTTTAAGGGAGGAGTTTAACAAGAAGTTGGAAAACCCCGTTAAGCTTGTCGTATTCACGCAGGAGGTTGAATGCCCATTCTGTGCTCAAACCAGAAGCTTAATCGAAGAATTGGCATCTCTAAGCGATAAGATCATAGTTGAAGTGTACGATTTCGTTAAAGATTCTGAGAAGGCGAAATTTTACATGATTGATAAGGTTCCAGCTGTAGCCGTAGTGGGGAGTAGGGATTACGGTTTAAGGTTTTACGGTCTACCGTACGGCTATGAATTTCAAACGTTATTGGAGGCTATATTCTACGCTTCAACTGGGAGAACAGACCTCTCAGAGGAATCTAGGAGGAGGCTTAAAGCTTTAAAGACGCCAGTCCGTATTCAAGTCTTTGTAACGTTAACATGCCCCTACTGTCCCCAGGTGGCAAGTCTAGCTTACAAGCTTGCCGTGGAGAGTGATATGGTTAGAGCTGAAGTGGTTGATATAAGTGAATTCCCCCACCTCGCATACAGGTATGCCGTCATGGGTGTTCCGAAAACCGTTATAAATGATAAGGTTGAGTTTGTCGGAGCGGTTCCGGAGAAACTGTTTATAGAATACGTTATGCTTGCAACCGGAAGCCCGGGATACATCTTTTAAACTTTTATGGTGCCGATTTGATAGATAGAGGGAAAACCTTAACATTGGTATTTGTATATAGTGGGGAGTTCGCTGAACGGGTTATAAGAAACCTGATAAACGATCCTAGCTTCTGCAAATCCTGCGGATTATACTGCAATTCCTGCAAATACGGCCTCTACAGCTACGTTCAGAACATACTTGCCGCTATAAAGCTTCCAAACCCTTCAAACCTACCGGCGTTCATAGATAAACCTGAAGAATACATGCCTAAGTTTATACCTAGAGCGGACATATGCGTAGCCTCAGGTCTACATAAAGATTTACTGTTGGAGCTACCAGCATACCTGAAGAAGAGCGGTGTGAAAGCATTAATAGTACCTGTGGAAGACTTCAATGAAGTACCAGCGGGTTTAAGGAGGCAGGTTGAAGAACATTGTTTAGAATTGGGCTTGGAAGCGGCATTTCCGAAACCCTTCTGCTCTCTAGAACCATTGGAAGATAAGCCTCTAATCTCACGCTTCGTCGCGGAATTCCGCATAGGTAGACCTGTATTGGAGATATCTCTAGCTGAGAAAGGCGGGCGTGAGGTTGTAGAGTATGCGTTCGTTAAACGTAGTGCACCGTGCGGCTCAACATGGTATATAGCGAAGAGGCTTACAGGTGTTGAAACGAAAAGGGAAACACTATACGATGCCATAGCTAAAGCCCACCATAGCTATCCATGTACAGCAACAATGAACATAGACCCTGAAACGAGAGAACCCATACTTCACATAGGAGGCTATATAATAAGAGAAGAGGTTGAAAAAGCGGTGGAGAAGGCGAGGCTTCAGAAGAACTAATGTAACATGCTTAATCTTCGGAGAGTTGGGGGGAAAGACTTGATTTGTTATACTTATTGCGATACGCTGGTTAGAGTTACATGGTAGACTTTTTAATTTTCGGAAGAACTTCGAACATAAACTTGGCGATCTGATCCTTTGTAAGTCCATATTCTCCATTCAGCTTGTTTATCTTACCCTGCTTAACCATGGAGGCTAGAGTATTGTAGACCGTTTTTAAGGCTTTACCTGTTGTTTTAGCTAGTTCAGACGGTGTCATAGATTCCTTTCCGAGCTTCCCAAGCCTAAAACCTACGTAAGCACCTACTAGGCTTAAGATTATAGCGTCTTCAGCGGCTAAATCGCTTCTCCTAATCACTACGCCTCCATCCGTTATTAGGAAGAGCTCAGAACACTCCCGAATGAGCTTATCTAGGTTTGGTTCAAAGACTATCTTTGAAATTGCCTCATAGGATGGGTATACTTTAGAAAGCCATTCGAAGAAGGACTTTAAAACCGTATCAGGTTCGCCTTTGAAAGTAGCTTCTAAAGAACCTATTTTAACATTTACCTCTATACTACTCAATGCGTTCACCTCTAAGTTTAGGTGCGATTTCACTTATGAAGTACTTTAACCCTTTTGAAGTGATTCTATATTCACCTCTCTCCACCTTCTCAACCATATAGCTGTTTTGAAGTTCACTAAGCCTAGCGCTTATAGAGCTTTTAGATTTACCCAGTCTCCCGGAAACCTCTTCAAGTGAAAGTGAAGGCTTATCGGATTTGCCGAAGAGGTATGCGAGGTATTTTACTATTAAAACGAGTAAGCAGCCCTCATAAATGGTCAACTTCTTCATATCCGTTAAAACTGTAGGCTCGGGGTGTATAGCAACCAGGTCCTTTAAACCCTTGGAAATCTCCTCTAAATCCAAGCTTAAAGTTAGATTCTTAACGAGACTAAAAGCTGGATAAACGTCTGAGATGAACTTAATGAGACTTCTTAAAACCTGTTCAGCGTCGCCTGAAAACTCACATTCACAGCCTTCAAATGAAACCTTAACCTTAACCCCGCTCATAGAAAGCCACCTCTAACTTTTGGTATAACGGTCTTCTCAACCCACATTTGACCTTGAGCTGAAAGCTTCCACACAACATCCTTCGGATCCGGTTTGAAAACCTTACCTGAATCAGCCATCTCCTTAAGTCTAGCCGATACATTTGAAACCTTAATGCCAGAGTTTTGTAAAAGTAGAGCTAAGGTTTTAGGGTCAGCCTTCTGCTCTTTAAATGCATAGAGTAGCAACCCTATAGCCTCATACTGGCTTAACTTAGCCTTCTCTGAAGCCACTATCAGAGGACCATCAACACTCCACTCTATGATACCTTCTAAATTCGAAGACTGCAAACCCTTCTCAGTAAACTCAAAAGACTTCGGTTTTAAAGGTTGAAAATCCTCCAAAGTTAATTCGCTTTTAAGCAGTTCTCTAAACCCCATTGAAGAAGCCTCCTCTAAAGCCGTTTTAACAAGGTTGAGTTTTTCACGCAACTCTTCAACAGTTGAGAATTCAAACTCCAATGAGCCGAACCAAGACCGGAAGATAGCTTTAACCCTACTCATACTAGTAGAAAAAATTAGATAAACCAGTATATAAATTTATTCAAATTATCCTTTAAATTCCCATATTAAAAAACACTTACCATAATTTTTACCATAAATTTCACGGATAGAGTCGCGTGATAGAAATTTTAGGAAAAAATTAGGAAAAATTTGTAGAAATACTTTATGGTTTTATCCATAATATAGTTAATATTTTCCTCCATTGAATACCAATAGAAAAACTCACAAACTTGGAGGCTTCTTCTGGAAATACACGTATCTACCCTTCCTCCCCTCTCTATGCAATAAATCGCTTCTAACTAAATCTGCCAAAGTATGAGCTACAGCGGTTCTATCGTAATGGAAGCCACGTTTACTAAGCTCCTCGTGGACATCGCTAAGTGTTCTTCCAACGCTGAACCATCCAGATTTCCAAAGGTTTATTAGAACACCTCTACACGTCGATGGGATGGATTCCTTGATTATTTCCGTTTCAGGTTTGCTGAGCTCTTTATCAGGTAGGGAGACATTTTGAAAAGCGCTTAAAAACTCTTCAACAGCTTTTTTAAGCTGATCTTCCCAGCACTCTATTTCGGCCTCAACCCCCTGATACTTCAACTTTATCCTGACTTTCCTATTCGATTCCATGTTTAATCACTTTGTTGATTGAACAATCAACAACAACACTTATAAGGAAGTACATTCTATTTATAGAGTGGTGATTGCATGGATATAAACGTTTCCTCTTCAACAAATAACTCTGAGGGAAACTCTCAAAGCCTAATATGGCTTAAGGAAATGCCCTATGTGAAACTCTACCAAGAACTCGTTGACACAGGCACTGAGCTACTCCTCAATAGGCTTAAAACGTATAGGAGAGAAGTCTACAAGCTTGTAGAAAAAGTCAAAGACAAGTTGAAGATCTATAAGGCCGTTTACGACAAAAATGGACCAGCATCGTCTAGAATAGTTGGAGTAGATGCTGGTAGAAACGGTACCGAGTATAAATTTGCATACATACCACTATATGGTGCTATAGCGGTTTTGGTTGAAAACTGGGAGATAGTAGATGAGCCATTATGCGTAACGGGACCGCCTGACATATGGGCTTCAGAGCTAGATCCGGATAGACGTGAAAGCCTCCTGCACATGGCTTTAGAATACCACGTAGCCGCTAGGGCTGTGGAGAAGTGGAGGCCAGACTATCTTCTACTTGACGGAGGGATTGTACTTAATCCCAAGCTTCACCCGAGTTTCCAAGCTTCGCCACAATATGATGGAGACTTCTACTTCACAGTTATAACGGTACTTGAACTTTTAAATACTTGTAGGATGCTTCAAGTTCCAGTTTTAGGCTTCGTGAAGCGTACGCATATGAACTTCTACTCATCATCCCTGAAGAACGGGCAGATTAGAGATTCGACTTTGATGAACTTCATCCTCAAAGATGGAGAATACTCCGAACCGTTCAGGGTTGAAAACGTAATGACTGAATCCTATAGAACGGTTGCCGAAAGTCTAAGATATGATAGAGACCTACCGGTCATATATTCCAGCTACATTAAAACGGGCTCCGTTCCATTTAGAGTAGAAGTTCCAATGTTTTGTTTAAATAAACTTGAAGAATTGATGTCGATAGTCTACACTATGGCGAGCTTCGACGGCATCCCATATCCAATACATGAAGCGGATAGGCTTTCAAGGATAACAAGACCGACTTCAAACATACATTCGTTAGTACTTTATTCTAAAGCTCTAGAGCTTGTCGAGAAGGGGGAGATGGAGCTTAAAGACTTGGATTTACTGCTACTTGAATACGGTGAAAGCTGGACGTTAAACGATAACCTTGAGGATTTCAGAGGTGGTGATGTTTGAAGCAGATAGGTTATGTGCTCTCCGGTTGCGATCAGAGTAAGATATCATTCGTGGTTATGGAGGATTGTAAAGTCTACGTAAACAACTACTACTTCATAAATCACCCATCAAGCTCAACGGGTGAATTCAACCCAGTCCTACTGAGAGTCTATAAGATTACGCCCTATAATCCTGAAATGACGATAGGAAGCTTTGGACCGATAGCCGGCAAGAAAGGTGAGAAAGCATACTACGGTAAAAAACTCGAATACTTAGTGGCATGGGCTGAAGTTTTAGGATACATATCTTGGGATGGAAAATGGAGAAGACTTGAATGCAGCCCAAATACTTGGGATTCAGTCTACGAGCCCACCTACGAGGAGCTTGAAGGCTTCTTCGTAAAATTGTCAAGTAAAAGTCTAAGCGATAGAGCAGACTTCCCGATAGCCATAGGTAGACATAGAGGGTTGAATATACCATTCCACTTGGACTTAAACGCCATAGCTAAAGGGCATATGTTCGTAGCTGGGATGACTAGAAGCGGTAAAAGCACATTCGTCTTAAATCTCATAGCCAGAGCTCTTGAAAGCGATTTAAAGCCGAGGTTTATAATCTTCGACAGGAGGTGTGAATATTCCCTATTATCTAAGTATGGAGCCGCGGTATTCCCATATCTAAGCTTCATACCTAAAACCGAGCTCATCTCTCCAAGCCTTATAACCTCTAGACTCGGCTTAGACCCAAATAAAGCTGAGGGGAAGCTTTTATGCGAGGCTTTAAACTCTATGAAAGCTGAAGGGTCTGATTTGACGGCTAAAAACGTGTTTAAAAGATGCGTAGAGCTCGCTCCATATCTAATTTCGAGAAGTAGAGATTCGGTTCTATCTAGAATAAGATGGGCTCTTGAGAAGCGTGGAGATCTTATATTTACGGAGGAGCATAAACCTCTAAACATTGTTGAAACGCTTTACGATAAGCCAGCTGTAATCGTAGACTTTTCAGCAGACGCTAATATAGAAGACCAGCAGCTTACAGCCAAATATCTAATACGTGAAGTCGTAGACCATGCTATTAAATGCAGAACCACAGGGGATTTTGCAACGATATTCGTAATAGAAGAAGCGCAGTACTTCATACCTGAGAGAGGACTTAAGATAGAAGTTGGAAACCCTGAGAAGACGGGAGTAGATAAGCAGATAATAGAGGCTATAAGTCAAGCAGGCGGATACAACGTAGGCTTCATAATAGTAACGCAAAGACCAGCCTACATTTCAAAATCCGTAATATCACAGTGCAATACGATAGCGGCCTTCAGACTAATGGCCGGTAACGACCAAGAGGCGATTATAAAGTACTCAGAATACGGTAGTGAGAGAATGAGCGACTATTTGCCAGGGCTAGCGGATCATGAAGCTCTCATATGGGGTATGGCGTCGCCAGTACCGTTCCCAGTAACCATAGAGGTAGACGTTAAAGACTATCCATCTAAGACGGGTGTAACGGCTAAAACAGCATGGGATAGGATGAAGATTAAAACCCCCACCATTAAAATCCAACAATAACCTCTACGCTTAACAATTACAGGCTTACAAGTCTTAGCCTCTCATATCTCCAAGCTAAACTTAAGATTATCTGAAATTAACGGCACATTTAGAGCTGTTAACAAAAGGTATGATGGCGCGCTAGTAACTATAATTGAAAATGATACAATTGTCGTAACAGCATGTCGGCAGATCTAGCTCTTATTTGAAGAGCCAATAGCATACCGAGATTTTCAATTAGCTTTAAATTGTTTATGCTCCTATGAATCCTTCATCGTAGAATACTGGCTTGTAGCCTTTATCCGTCACCCATTTGACTGCTTCGATAACCTTCTCTTCGTAGTCCGGCTGGTATTCTGGTCTGCTATGATGGAATTGCTGTTCATGTATCATAAGCTCCACTATTTCAGATTGATGGGGGTCTTCAGCCACCTTGTTGAGGTGGTTGGTTATTTCACCTAGTTCAAGCGTATTTATGACTATGTCGTGTCTTATGAAGACTATCCCAGTCTTCATATCTTTCCAGTAGTCGTGTCTACTTAAATACTTCACCTTTTCATTGTCGAGGTAGTATGATACGCAGGGTTTATCCGTTATAACGGTCTCGTAGGGTGATGGGCCTCTATAGTTCCATGTGAAGTATCCAACTAAGCCTTCAATTCCGCAGTTTCTCAAGGCTACACACGCCTCTATGGGTGCTTCACCCCAGTGGATCGTGGTGAAGTTGCTTAAAAGCTCCTTGCCTGCAAACCTCTCTATCTCTCTTGTGACTAGGAGGTAGTCGCGCTTCATCTCCATATATGTGGCGTTTCTATACGGTAGGTCAGGCTTCTCCTGCAGTGCGTGGAATGTAAGCCTCAGCCAGTCTCTATTCTCCAACCATTCAGACTTATATTTATCGGGCATTTCAGAAAGCTTGAAGCCTTCAGTCTGGTAGAAGATGTTAAACTGTACTTTAGTTCCGTATTTCTCATGAACATCCCTCCAAAAGCTGAGGAAGTCGTTGTCAAAGATAGAGCCGTATTTCCAACTATTCAAAGCTAAGTCTTTTAGAAACAGTATGTTATCGTCCACTGAAAACCTGTAGCGTTTTATAGAGTTCTTATCCCATAAGACCGTGATAACGTCCGCGCATCCAGAGCCCCTCGTAAACGCTACAATCCTATTCTCCAAACCCCGCAGTACGATACGACAGGTAAACCTATCCCCGTCAACCTCAGCCTCCTCTTCATTAACAAAAACCTTATCGTACTTACGCGATGTAACACCTCTAACCACTATCTCTAAGCCCTCAGACGTCAACCTCCCATCGTTCCTATTCAGAATAGCACCATCAACGGGCTCAACAATCCTAATCAAAAGCACCACCACAAGTACATCAGCTCTCTTCAAGAATAAAACCTTAACCATATACTGTATAATTCGCGGAACAGCAACAGCGTGTAATGTATAGAACCTATAGAACACGCATGCCAGTAGAGGCATAGTAACATCATTATTAAGCCAACGTCAGAGAAGAATCGATTATAGAAGCCTATCGAAAATTCTCAAAGAGCCTTTAGATCCTAAGGGGAAAAATTGAGCTACAGTTGAAGCTGGCTTTTTCCTCTTTATAATCGCTGGACTTCTCGGATAGTTTTTAAAGTGGGAGCGTTATTGGTCTGCCTTCTTCGGCTGATTTAACCGCAGCGAGTGTTACTTCAAGTGTTTTAACGCCTTCAGATATCGGTGTTCTAGTGGCTCTATCTTCTAATATTGCGTTTATAAGGTCCAGCTCAGCAAGCCTCATGGTGTCTCTGAATGGCTCGTTAAACTCTTCGATCTTAAACGGTGTTTTCGAGCTCCAGTGGATCGTCAGCTGGTTTGGGTTTTCAGATTCAAGCATAGCATCCCAGCCAACTATGCTCCACTTTAAACCCCAAGTGTAGGGTGAAGCGCCTATTGTCGCCGTTACTACACCTACTGCGCCGGATGAAAATCTTAAGACCACCCCGCTTACGTCCTCAATAGTCATGCCTTCAACGTCCTTATACAGTAGTCTATCCATCTCAGCGTATACGCGTTTAACGTCTCCGCAAAGCCATACGAGTATATCGTATAGGTGTGTGGATTGTTCGACTATTTGCCCTCCACTTTTAGACTTATCTATCCACCAGTCTTTACGTATGAATCTACACCAGTATTTTCCAGAAGCCAAACCTATTGAGCCTAAACTGTTCGACTCTATGAGGCTTTTAGCCTTTTCAACGCCAGCTCCAAACCTAGACTGGTAACCCACTTGGCTTTTAACACCATGCTTTTCAACGGCTTTAGCCATCTCCCTTGCAAGCTTAATATCTAAGGCTATGGGCTTCTCAATATATATGTTTACACCGTTTTCAGCCGCAACCATAACCTCATCACTATGGGCGAAGGGCGGTAGGCATATGAAAACCACATCCGGCTTCACCTTCTCAAGCATCTTACGCCAGTCTTCGTAAGCCTCACCGCCATACGTTGAAGCGAAAGACTCAGCTCTAGCACGTACAATATCGCTGAAGGCTTTAAACTCAACATTTTTAATATTCGAAAGGCTTTTAGCATGGGCTTCAGCAATACCCCCACAACCTATAAACCCAACGGTTAAACGCCTCATTAAAACCCCCACCTTTGTAACTCGCTGAAGACTTAAATATTTAACCGTTCCAGCCTAAGCTGAAGACCTATACAGCGACATAATGAAAACATTGCACGATTAAGCCTTCTATGAGTGAATATACAACTCCGAAGAAGACGAGCGCAATAAAAACAGGTCAAAAGAATGCTTGAAGAGCTTAAGAAAGAATCTGAATCTAGACTCTTCAGAGGCCTTATGGAAGGCTAACTTTCTAGATTTGCTTCGGAAATAGCCGTAAACTTAGTAAACTTAAAACCTTTTATTTTTATTTTCATAACTCATATATATTATATTTCCATAATATAACCTGTGTCAGCATTCCATCCAATTGCCTACTACCTATCTTTGATTCTTCTCCACCATTGGATGACGTTTGTTTCAGGTGTGTCGGATATTTCACCGTTTTCTAGGGCTTTGTATATTTCTCTGGCTCCGTCTGCCGGTGTGTGTGATGTTGTGTATCTGAGTCTATTCTTTATTTTTGTGAAGTCTACGGTGTATGACCTTGTGTCGGGTTCACCGTACCACTCTAGCCTATAAGGCTTGCCTATGCTGTCGCCTACTAGCTTGGCTAGACTGTGTATTTGGTAGTTTTGGTCGTTTGAGCCTACGTTGAATATTTCACCGTTTACTTCTTCAGCATCTGCCTCCATGACTGTTATTATGGCTTTAGCTACGTCCATTACGTGGACTACCGGCCTCACCTGTGTCCCCGGGCGCATAACCCTTATTACGCCTGTCTTGTAGAGTGATAGCGTCATCCCGTTGACCACTAGGTCGAACCTCATCTTCCTTGAAAGCCCGTAGACTGTGGCAAGTCTTAGTATTGTTACGGAGAATTCTCTTGAAGATAGCTTTTTCAACTCTTTCTCAGCCATAACCTTCGTCCTAGCATATTCTTCAAGCGGTTTAAGCTGGGCTTCTTCAGAGAGCAGGCCATCTTGAAAACCGTAGACGCTGCACGTGGATGTGAATATGTACCTTTTAACGCCATGGTCTCTGCTTAAGGATGCAACTCTTATAGGCCCTTCATAGTTTATCTCTCGGTAGAGCCTACTCTCAAGCTGCCTCAACGGGTCTGGCTGTGAGATTGCCGCTAGGTCTACAACGACGTCTACACTTTTGAGAATTTCGGGGTTGAAGGTTCTAGTATCTTCGACTATAAGCTTGAAACCTCCCATTCCTATGTACGGTTTAACCCCGTTATCTCCGAAGAATAATCTGTCTAGGCATACTACGTCGTAGCCTTTTTTCAGAAGCTCACCTGTCAAGACGCAGCCTATGTATCCGGCTCCACCTGTGACTAGGATTCTCAATCAGACGCCTCCTTCATATACTCCTCCCTTAACGTTTTGAAGGCTTTTCCACTACTGCGGAAGTCTGTCTTTAAAATGCTTCTCGTATGTTCTGAGTTTAGGCTTGAATCTCTAGGCCTCTTGGCAAACCACTTCATATCTTTCATCTCAGCCTTCTCTATGAGGTTTTCATCAAACCCTAGTGTTCGCGCAAGCCTTAAGGCAAACTCATACCTGCTCATCCTCTCCCCAACTACGTGGAATATCCCGGTAAGCCTCCTATCCACGATCTCAAGCACAGCCTCAGCCAATAGCCGAGCCTGCGTAGGCGTGGTATACTGGTCTATGAGGGCTTTAACCCTTTCACCCTTTGCAAGCTTCTCTATGAGGAATTTTGCGAAGTTCACCCTTCCAGGTCCTAAGCCGTATATGGAGCTGGCTCTAACTATAGCGTAATCCGCTGTAGACGATCTGGAGGCTACTTCGCCTACGAGCTTTACAAGGCCGTAGTAGTTTACGGGGTTTGGAGGGTCGTGTTCACGGTAGTTTCCAGATTCTCCGTCGAAGACGTAGTCTGTGGATAGGTATATTAGGAGGGCTTGAGCCTCTGAAGCCCATCTGGCTAAGGCTATGCTCGGCTCAGCCGTAGTACTCCAAGCCAAACCCCTATCTCTCTCACATAGGTCTACGTCTCCGAGAGCGGCCATGTGCACTACGACATCAGGCTTCTCTACAAGCATAATCTTCTTAAAACCTTCTAGATTGCGGATGTCGAGTTTTACCTTCTTAAGCCTCTCATGGTCTATGGGGATGGGGCTAGTGTGGTGTATGGCTAAAACCTCATAGCCTTCCTCTAAAGCCTCCTCCACGGTTCTAAAGCCTGGAAGACTACTAGCCCCTGTAATGAGGATCTTCAAGACTCGTCACCTATGCGGGGGATAAAACCAATCCCATGGTTTGCCGCATCTGGGGTCGTCCATCCTACCGTTTATACATGTGGGCACTACCTTAGGGTCGTTCCAAGGCCTCCTATCTTCGTCTGGGCTTGTGTAGTCGTAAAGCCTATTCACGAAGTATACTAAGTATGCGGGTTTAGGGCTTAACACTTTGAAGCCGTGCCAGTACTTCCCGGGAACTCTTAAAATCTGCATTCTATCCTCGCTTAAAACAACCTCCACCAGATGATTTTTTGTAGGTGAACCCTCATAATCGTCGTATGCACATACCTTGATAGAGCCTTTTAAGACTAGGAAGTAGTCCGTCTGGCCGCGTGAATGCCTATGCCAAGCCCTAACAATACCAGGATATGTCACAGACAAATTAGCCTGAACTATTTCATCCCCACTCAACACTTCCCTCCAATCTACACGCATAATCTCAGTGAAAACTCCACGCTCATCTGGAAGCCTAGCCAAATCCACCAATTTAACGCCTGGGAGGTTAAGCTCTTTAACAGCCGTTAAGAGAGGCATGATATAATATTGTTGCTCAGCGTCTTAAAATTTTTATTGGCATAAGGCAATTTGGAAAACTACTTTGACCACATTATAAATTAAAGCTATGAATTCTTCTCATTCTTAAAATCCTCACCGCATTTTTTATGAAGAATTCGATAATGCTGATGTTATACATAAATAACACCTATACTGAAACCTCCCTGATTCCAATCTTTTACTATCTCTCTTGAGACATAATTACTCTTTACTTCTCTCCAAAACTTAGGAACTCCTCCAACGCACTCATGAGGCCCAGGGACTATATCATGAAAAGCAATAATTCCACCATCTCTCACTAGAGGAGAATACATTTCAAAATCCTTTTTAACCCCTTCATAAGTATGGTCACCATCTATGAATAGGAAGTCCGCCTTCTCACCGCCTAGAATCCTCTCAACCTCTTCGAGCGTTTGAGGATCATGCGAGTCTCTCCTTATGAGGTAGATCTTTTGACCACTTTTGGAGAAAGATAGGTAGAGTGGTATCTTCCACCTAGGGTAACCTCCTCCAAAGGGGCCTCCGGGAAGGTCTATGCTTATAATAGTAGCCTTAGGGTCGGCTACTCTGGTGAATAGGAAGAGCGTGCCGCCTCCCGCCGTACCTATCTCTAAAATAGTCTTCGGCTTAAGCCTCTCAACCAATTCTAGAAGCCTGGTGATTTCATACATGACTTGACTGGGCTTTATAGACACCCCGAGATATTTAAACGAAAATGCAAAGTTTACAGAATCATCGATGCTATTAACGTTGTAAATTGCTCTTCTAAACTTACGTATAATAAGAGGAGCTAAGATGTATCCCAACCCAGTTAAGTCTATAAACTTTCTGAAAATGTAGGAGGAATACTTCTTGATAAATACCGTTAAACCCTCTTCACGAAATATTATGAACCCTTTCTTGATTAAATCCATCAAATTACATCATCTAAGTAGGTTATAATCATATTTCTACTTCTGAGTAGTCTCCTATGTTAAGCTTTACGGCTTCACGCATTTTATTCTTCACTATTTTAGCGTTTCTACCTATTAGGCTTTCTTCAAGTCTATCTATATTCTCTATTGATGCGTTTTCAAGTATTACAGAGTGTTCTATGGAGCTTTTCAATATTCTAGATCCGTCTCCTATGCTCGTGTATGGTCCTATGTAGGAGCCTTCTATGAGGCAGTTTCCGCCGATGACAGCTGGCCCTCTAATCGTACTATCTACGACTTTTGTATCCACCCCTATGGACACTCTACCTTCAACCCTAGAGTTTACAAGCTCACCCTTAACGTCTCTTTGAGCGCGTTCGTCTAGTATGAGCATGTTTGCATACAGTATGTCGTCCTTCTTGCCTGTATCTATCCACCAGCCCTCTACAAAGCCGTATCCAACCCTATAGCCTCTATCTATCATAAGCTGAATAGCGTCCGTTATTTCGAGCTCACCGCGCCAGCTCGGCTTCAAACACCTGATAGCATCGAACACAATGGGTTTGAAGAAGTAGACACCCACTAAGGCATATTTACTGGGCGGGATCTTAGGCTTTTCAATAAGCCCGATGAGTTTGCCATTTTCGTCGAATTTGGCGACGCCGAATCTAGTTGGGTCTTCGACCTCTTTTAAAAGTATGTATGCGTCATAATCGCCTTTGACGAATTCTTCAATGTATTTTTTAATACCGTATTGTAGGAGGTTATCGCCTAGGTAGACTATGAAGGGGTCTTGTCCGATGAATTCTTCGCATAGGCCTACGGCGTGAGCTATACCTAGAGGTTTACCCTGATATATGTAGGTTATCTTCACGTTAAATCTACCACCATCACCATAATATTCTCTAACAAGCTCAGGGTAAATCTCACCTAAAACCACAGCTATATCCTTAACACCTGAATCCCTAAGATCCTCAAGCACATACTGGCTAACAGGCTTATTGGCAATAGGGATCAGCTGCTTAGGACCGCTAAAAGTCAAAGGCCTAAGCCTAGTACCAGCACCACCGTGGAGGATAATACCCTTCATGAATATTATCGTTAATTAATATTATCTTAACGGGATTTATTTATAAACATTTGCTAGTTTTTAGAACATTCCATATTCTAGTGATTAATCATGGACTTAAAATCCGTATATGTCTGGAAAGTTCTATTAAGTATCGGCGTATAGAAGAGTTTAGATGAAAATTCTTAATCTTTTTTTAGCATTTCAAGGACACTTGTGTTAGCATTGCAAAATGGATTTTGCACTAGATACTTTTGAAGCTATATCTTCCTTAGATGGGTAAGACTTATTAATATCTCTAAAAATTCTTGATAGATGAGTGATGTGATTAATCAGTAATTGCCTAATGGAAGTTGGATATTATTATCGACATTTACGTGACTGTTATGAAAAGGAAGATTTTTATCGCTTGGGCTAGGCTAAGTAGAAGAACCGAGAACTTAGCTAAGGAAATCGATGCAGAACTTTTCTTTATACCTGATGGCCCTCCTTACCTGAATGCTTTAAGAAAAACGAGTAAACTGCTCAAGAGTCTTGATTCTGATATCGTACTTATACAGTTGCCTCAAGGCCCTTTACTTTGGAGAGTTGTCAGATTATCTGAGAAGCTTAGATTCCAAATAGTGGCTGACGTTCATACTGGTTTCATTCATACGACGACATTAAAAGAATTTATATTAAACAGACCATTTCATAAGCTTCTCCATAATGTAGATTTTATACTAGCTCATAACGAGCCTCAAGCAAGATTAATGCTTAAAAGGTTGAGACTCCCTGAGGAAAAAATTATGGTAGTTTATGATCCTCTACCACAACTTCCCAAAATTCTTAGAAAACCATTACTTAAGAGCCTTGAGCCAAAGAGATACCTAATTTTCCCTGCTTCTTGGGCTTCAGACGAACCTCTTGAAGTAATAATAGAAGGATTTCTTAAATCTAAAGTTTCCGAAGATTATATGTTAGCTATAACTGGTAGACCAAATCGAAATCCTCAGCTTTACAGTAAAGTAATGACACTTTTAAAGCATAGAAATTGTTATGAAAAAATAATTTTAACAGGTTTTCTACCAGACCCTGAATACTACTGGCTTCTACATAATGCTAAGGCAGTGATCGCCGCCACAACACGAGAATACACGATGGTATCTGCGATATGGGAGGCTGTGAGTTGCAGAAAGCTATTTATAGTCTCAGATACAATAACGCTAAGAAACATTATAGGAGAAGAGTATCCATACTTCTTTAAACCAAAGAGTGAAGATTTGAAGAATGTTCTTGAGATATGTCTCCAAAATGGAGAAGTTGAGAATGCTATTAAGGTGATGGATAGGTTAACGCATCTATCTCATGAAAGCATTGAAAAGTTACGTAAGAAACTTGATGAATTTTAGTCGGCAATAAACATGTGAATTTTACGCTCAAATTTTCTCCCAATACTCTCTGTATAATATCTCCTAAAGAAGTCTATACCAATGCCTGTTAAAAGCATAGTAGTAGCTTCTTGAGGAAGAGTTCTTAATATGGGAGCCTTATAGATATCTATTGATGCCCCAAGTTCTTCAATCTTCCTTCTTCCCCAACGTAGCCCATCTAAATAACCTCGATAAAACGCATGTAGTAATTCACCAGGTGGTGATTGTAACCTATACTTACCTCCAACAATTTTCGATGCCAGTAGCCTAGCCATATACATTCTCATAATCCTAGTGTAGAATGATTTCCTTATGAGTTTCTTATATCTACTATTGCAGAGTTCATTCAATGCTATATAGCCTCGCGTCATTAAGTATATCTTAAGGGGAGAAATTTTACCAAAACTTGAGGATCTTCTATGGAAGGCTGTTAATGAGGGATAACTGACTATTTTGAAACCCCTGTTCCAGAGTTGCAATCCTAAGATTGAGTCGTCAAAGTATGCAAACATCTCATCATAGAAAATCTTATCCGAGAAACCTGTAGCCTTCTTCACCGCATTTACTTTAAAAAGAAAGTAAGCACCATCTGCGTAAGATATGTAAAAGCTCTTTTTAACGCTTTGATGAACTTGACCATGATATAGCTGGTAAGCACCGAGTAGTTCCGTAAGCATATCCCCTGCCGTATCTATTCTTCCAGTGTCCATGTCTAATATAATCCCTTGGACAGCTCCCACGTCATCTCTAGCTTCTGCATATTCAACAAGTACTTGAAGACTTTCAGGAAGTGGTATGGCATCATTATTTAGTAAAGCAACATATTTGGAATCCAAGTCCCTAGCTCTAAAACCAACATTATTTCCACCAGTAAAGCCGAGATTCCTTTCAAGTTTGATTATCTTCTTCCTAAGAGAAAATTTTTTATTGAGAAAATCTTTAATTATCTCAAAACTTCCATCGTTAGAGCCATTATCAACTACAATAAGTTCAAATTTATTGCTAGGATAATCGAGATCAACGGAAGCTTCTAGAGACTTCAAGACGATGTCTATTATCTTAGCAGAATTATAGTTAAGCCATATTATTGAAACCACAGGCCAGACCATAATATTCTACATGGGAGTATTGAAGATAAAAACTTAAATTTAAACGTTTAAATTCTTAAGATTATTAATTAACTGCATCAGGTTGTCTCCGGTTTTCCTATTGAATAATATGCATTTTATCCCTAAAGCTTGGCAGCTCGATATATTCCTCCTAGAATCGTCTACAAGAATTATTCTTCCAGCATTATCTTCTCTATCGATTATATATTGGACTTGCCTCAATTTACCTCCAAACCTCTCCCTTCCAAGAACTTCTTTGAAGTAATCCTTTAACCCATGTTTTTGCAAGAATATGTTTAAAACCTTCTCAGACTGCATAGACGCCAGATATATTAGCCCATTGAAAGATTGAAGTGCCGTTTTCACATCGTCGTATGGTTTAGCTTTTGTGATACTTTCAAGCTCATATCTTTCAACGATTTCATTAGCCAAGTTGAATAGTTCAGTGTTGAAGTACCTTTCCCAGAATTCAAGCATACTTTCAACCCTAAACCCAACTATCCTAGAGACTTCTTCACGCACAGTAATCCAATCAATATTCAGACTCGTTATAACACCGTCAAAGTCTAGGATCAGTACTATCTTGTTCATACTATCCTCCAGACGCCTTCTTCACTTTTTAATATAACCCCAGAATCCATTTGCCTAATTAAATAGTGCTCCTCTGGGAATAAGTTTGTCGCCTCAGGTTCATACTTCAATTTTCCATCTAATCCCAATTGTATGTATATATGTACGATGTTGTATTCTGGTTTATCGTAGACCTTTGCAAACGCATACCCCCATAATGGTGCTGTTGTATGCCATTTCCCATCAACCTCTGTAACCTTTGGCTTTCCATCAGGCCCTTCCTTCAAATCTACTGAGTAGAATCCATGTGGATTTGGATTTAAAGCCTTAACTGCCGCTATACCAATGGAGTTAACCTCATCGTCATGTATAGTCTTCGCAACCGATGGCGTACCTGTTATTCCGGTGAGGGAGATATGTTTGAATGGGTATTCAAGCCTCTCTCTGGCGTATGACGTTACTAGTTTTCCGTTAAACCATAGTGAGTCAAAGGCTAAATCTCTTCCAGGTAAATATTCTTGAATTATGAATTCATTCTCTTTTATCCTACCCTGAATTACGTTCAACTTCACCCATAGCTTTGCCTCCTCCGACGAGCTTACCTTTAAACTCAATCTTCCACCGGCACCTGTAATGGCTCTAATCCATAATGGTGAGCCGAGTTCTCTAAACGCTTCATCTATATCATCCATAGATTCTACACGTATTGTTTTTGGAACTGGAACCTTACTTGAGTTAAGCCTCTTATACATGTAGAATTTACTCGGCATTATATCTTCAGGTCTTGGAATATACAACCTTACGTTAAGTTCCTCAAATATGCTTCTGTTTTCAGAGACAACCTTAGCCTCTGAACTTGGATGCGGGTGTAGGAATTCCAATTTATATTCCCTAATCAGCTTGACCAGCGTTGGGATAAAGTTTTCATCAACATGCCTCGGTGTCTTAAATCTTACATTAACATCTGGGAATTCGATGTAATAGATATTGTACTCCGTGCCAACGATGAAGAATTTCTCGTAGCATTGGATTTCGGCAAATCTCAGGCTTCTAATGAAATTTACTCCTCCAATACCCCCAGTGCCTGTTACAAGGAGCTTTTTCAAATAGCCTCACCTACAATTATTCTATATGCATCAATCATTCTGATAACCTTTAAATGATCCTTTGAATTTAAGAACTCAAGTATTTTTGAGTACATACGCCCACCCCTCATTTTTATAGAGCAATCGTGCCAAAGTATGGTTACAAATTTACTTTTAGTAGCAATATTTAAGGCTCTGTTTATACAATCGACGACTTTATCCTCAGTAACATTCATGTACGTGAATAGATACGCGTCCATTACTGTTATTGGGAATTCTATGAGCCCTCTAAAATAAAAATATCCAGTATTTCTAACATCGATGTCATACTTGTTGAAGGTTATTGAAGAATCATATTTTAAACCGGCTTGATGTAAGAGCAACAAATCATCGATTTTAATTTTAAGATTATGAACCCGTGAGCCATATAATTTTGCACCTAAAACATCTTCAACGGTATTTTTCTCCCATAATATCGTACTTAAATTATCAACGTTATTAATGTGCACGCCTATCTCCCATCCAGACTTAACGAGGTCTCTTAAAATTTTCTCATAGGCATTTATAAGAGTCCCATCATCATATTTACATCTGAAGAAGAACGTTGACCTAAAACCATACTTTTCCTCTAAATCCATTATATCAGGTATACCGAAGTACGGGTTATACCCTTCCCTAATGGTCTTCAAAATTATTTCATCGCTAAATCTATCTCTTCTGGCTAAGATATGCTCTATCCCTGGACCTTGAGGAGGCCAGTCGACATCGTGTGTTAATATGATTTTAATAGGTTCATTACCACAGGTATCTGAAATGGTACTGTGCATAAGACTTTCATTGCTTTTAAGTTTTAATCATCTACGTAAGCTTTTTGGCTCCTTCATTCCGTGAAAATCAAGAAGCATTTTATTGCCTGTTTCTCTACGTAGAAGGGTCATATTATTTCCATGTATTTTACGCGTTTATACGTTATGAATGCCCTCGGTTTCTTACGGTTGTAACATTCAATTTTTCTTCTTGAAGGGGTATGAGTGGAACTATTGTTGAGATTGCTAAGATTGAGGATAGGTAGAATACTGAGGTTGGGCTTAAACTTGTCCATAGTAGGCCAGCCATCATACTGGCTAGGGAGAAGCCGAGTCTTACGGCTGTCTGCCGGAGGCCCATGCCTATATTCCACTTAGAACTCGGTATAGCCATTGTTACGAGTGTTGCTGATGCAGGCCATGTAGCGGAGTATAGACCGTATGAGACCGCGTAGATCACTGTGAATATGTTTAGGTCGTCTATGAGTGGGAGTAGCACGTATAGAGGGGCCATGGTTAAGAGGCATAGTTGGAGGAACCTCTTCAAATCCATCTTCTTCAAGACGTATGCTGCAGTAAGCTGGGCGGTTAAAGTCGCTAATCCAACCATTGAAAACATGAAGCCGACTTGAGTGGTTGAGGCTTGGAATCTATCTGAAGCGTATATGGAGAGGAGGGAGTGGCTTAAGCCGACCGTTAGAGATATCAGTATGTGGAACAGTATGAGTAAACCCATGGTTTTAAAAAGCCCTTTAAAGCTTAGATCATCCACACGTTCTTCAACGCGTCTATTTGAGCCTTTAGCCTCCTTAATCGTTAGAGCTGGGGCTAAGCATAAACCCATTATAATGGATGCTATCATGAAGACAGGCTTCCACCCATAGCTATCCACGATTGCTCCGGCTAAAACAGGCGCTGTTAAAGAGCCTAAAGGCCAAGCAACGTTCATAAACCCGTAGACGCTAGCCCTATTCTCCAGTAGACTCCTCTCAGCTATGTAAACCATACGGGCGGGTATGAACACTGTAAACGAAACCGTATATGTTACGACTAGCGGGAAGAGCTGAATCCAATTTCCCGCAACTATGTATAGGAGAACAGATATGGAGGCAAAGGCCACGCTTAAAATTATTACAGTCTTATTCCCATATCTATCTGCCATCAAACTACTGGGTATAATCAAAGCCGTAGCAACGAAACCTGAAACCGAAAGGATGAAACCGACCTCCACAATGGAGGCGCCTAAACTCTGAATAAAAAGAGGCTGGAGAGGTGTAATCAATTCAGAAGATAAGGCAACCCCGAGGTTAACTAGGAAAAGAGCGTAAAGCCCCTTCTTAAAATCCTCCAACACCTCTCACCCTTTAAAACACCCCTCCGAAACGTTAAATTTTTTCAATAAAAGACTTTTAAACGCTACTTCTAAACGCTATACCAGTGTAATCTAGGCGGTTTAGGTAACCATTGGAATTACAACATTCATGAAGTAAAGCTTCAAGTATTTGAGAGAGAACACGTAAAGCCTCAAATTCGCAAGTAGGCGTAGCGGTTCTCCCACTAATTCTAAGACGACGCCATTCTTACTTCTTCAAGCTGTAGATCGTTGCTATTCGATATTTCTCCCCCTTCAAGACCACTTGAACTTCTTCTGAAGGCCTAGTATCTATGTTGCTCCTCGTAGACCCTATCCAGTAGATTACGCCTTTAACAGGACTTCTAACAGTCTCCTCTTCCAAACTATTCATGTTAAGAAGTTTGGCTATTTCCTCCCCCTCTTCCACTTCCTCACCGGCCGTTTTCAAAGTCACTATTATCCACTCACCTTCAGGAGCATATACGTCTACGTGCGGGTCTCTTCCAAGTGTAAGCTGAAACTTAGGCTTGACAGGCTCCCCGGAGATTACAGTTAGATAGCGGAGTATGTTCATAAGCCCCCTATGCACGAGCTTAGCCTGCTCTGGGAAAACCCACCTCTGACCGCTATGTTCAATCGTAAGCGAGTGTTTACCAGCTTCTGTAGCCACGTAGCTCAACATACCCCTATGAACGCTAGGTTTGTCATAGACCTCTATAAAGGGTAATAGCGAATACTCTGCAAGTTTAACCGATACTTCATCCCATCCATTGGCTAAAGCGGCTGGTGCAATCCACTGCTCGTAGCAGTGGAGGTCTATAACGTAGTCTGACTGCTCGATTAGATTCTTGTAAAGGCTGTAAGCGATTCTCTCAGTTTCATTCCCGTCAGCTCTACCAGGCCAAAGCCTATTCATCTGGTGCGGATGGTAGCTGGAGTACGGCTCCCCCAACTCCATCTTGTAAAAGTGCCTCCTCCACCTCACAGCCAGGGGGTTTGCCACAGGGACAAGTATGATCGCCCCGTTAACATTCATACCTAAGACGCTGTCGAGTAGAAGCTTAATCGTATAAATGCCTGTAAGCTCAACGCCATGCTGAGCTGCGTGAATGTAGACAACGGGGCTACTGGATCCACCCTCCAGTTTAAAGTAGGGTACTTCGACAAAGCTACCGTCAGGCATCTGAACGCTTAGAACGCTCCTCTTTAAGCCTGGCAAGTAGACCACGTAGAAGTATAGTCTACTATAAACTTAAACTCTTCCAACTTCTATTCAGTAAATATCTTCACGCTTCTGAATGTTGAAACGTTTCCCTCTAATGCTTTACGCGTTCCGTGGATATGCGCATTTTTCACGCCAAGCTTCTATGAAAGCACCCACCCCCTCAGACGGCGTATCTTTAAACAGGGCGTCTACGGCTCCTAAGATGAACCCTCCTCCAGGGGCGAGGTTTTCAATGGCCTCGTATACGGCTCTTTTAATAACCGCCCTAGTAGACCTAAGCGTGACCGCTGAGTTTACACCACCCCATACGCAGACTCTCCCATCAAGCTTCTCCTTCAAAACTTTAAAGTCTACCCGATCTTGAACAGGGTCTATTCCGAGTAGAAGGTCTATTTCACAGTCCTTTACATAGTCGAGAATAGGCATAACTCCGGTGGTCATTATATAGCCGAATTTCAACCCACTCTTATGAACCTCATCGGCCTCCTTCCTAAGGATTGGAGCTATGAACTTCTTGTATAGTCTAGAAGTTTATGTTTTCATACCAGCCACGGTGGATAATTAAGTCTACGCATTTAACCTTTGAAAGCAACTCTATACTCCATAGATCCCACTCCAACACTATCCTAAGAAGCCTCATTAGAAACTCTGGCTTTGTGAAAGCCCACCTGATAACATTCTCAACCCCGCAAAGCCATACTACAGCATCACCACCTATCGGCCCCCAACCTTCAACTAAAACATTGTTTTCTTCAGCAAATTCTCTAACGACATCAGCTTCTTTCAGAAAATTCTCAACAGCCAAACCCTCCGGTCTTCTAAACAATACGGATAGAGCATCAAGGTCTTCCTCCCCCTCTACTAAGTACTTCTTCGTTCTAGCTTTTGGGACTATGTAGTCGCTGAAGATTGGAATATCCTCTCCATGAGGCCAATCCCGAGTCATTCTTACAACGTGTCTTAACACGCCCTTAGAAGTATGATACTCCTTAACCAGCAACGGGTATTCTTCGCCGCTCTCAATCTTCTTAAAAACCCTAACCTCTACTTCAGAGCTCATTGTGAGAGGTGTTTGAATACTTAAAATATCGTCAAGACCTAGGCTTAGAAACATTTCAACCCTTTCAAACTGGCTCCTCCAGACCTTACTATTATCCATTAGATAGTTCCTCTCAAACGGTCTGAGATATATAGGCACACGATCAGGCTCTTCACAGTTTACAGCAGCAATAACCCTATCCCTCGAATACAACCATAAACCACTAAACACATAACAGTAAAAAATCTCCTATTAAAGAGAAACTATACCTTCAAGCTAATACTTAGCCCAACCGTGTCTGTAGGAGATTGAATAAAAAGTATGAGAAGAGTTTAAAATGCGTGGAGAGAATCGCCATACCCGTTAGGTTTGCTGGAACATATCTAGACTTCACCACATATCAATCTTTTTATACCGTATTTAAAATTGGAAGCTTTATTTTAACCGTTGTCTCTACGCTTTCCTGTCAACCTGTATATGTGGACTTCTAATCCAGTGAAGTTATCTTCAATCGTCGATGATTCGGGTGTAATCGATCTATTCTCACCGTAAACTTCTGCAATATAACCGCTGGGTATGCCCTCTATGGTGAGCTTCATCTTCAACGGTTTATCTTCAACATTCACAGAGAAGATGTAAGCCGTTTCACCGTATACTTTAACCATTAAAGCTAAAGGTGATACTAAGATTTCATCTGAGCCATCCGTAGTTACCGCGTCCCTTCTATAAACTGTTGGTGAATTTAAGATTGGAGCCAATTTGAGAATCTGTCTATTGATCTCTTTCACCGCTTGAGTCATTTCAACATCCGCCAATAAACCAGCTTCAATAAACTTAGGTTTAAACTGGTGAGCGAAGTATATGATGCCCGTTGAACCGTGGATCAGCGACATCTATACTTCGGCTTTTACCTGACGAGGTGAGGGTTTGACGTGGAGGTTATGGATACGCGTCGTCTCAATACAGTTCCACACGAGTTTCTGACCATTCGACCATTCACGTAAACGTTTAACTCCTCTAGCAACATACCAAAGCTTTCCAGCTATCGCTCGGTTCTCATGAACAACTGGGTATATATCGAAGGAAACGATATCACACCCCTTAATATACTCCGGGTAATCTTCAGGGTGATTCTTCCGCACCCCACGTCCATAATAACCATCCCATGCAACACCTTGACCTAGATTCAGTAAAACTGGCCGTGATGGGTCAGCCGTCTTCATCTTCACATAATTGTCTACTATCTCGCTTGGTGGAATGGGCGGACCATAACCGCTTCCATCCGGAAGCAGTTGCGCATTATCGGGTTCATCTCCATGCATCCACCCGATTATCACAGGATCGTTTATATGACTCAAACCGACATCGTTCTGATCGCAGATAACATACATGCCAGCCTTACGTAGCCTTTCAAGCTGCTCTTCAGTAGGCCCCTTCCAAAGACCAACGTATACGTTTATACCCAATTCTCTATATCTCTCAGCGTTCTCAGGATTTTGAAGCCACACGCAAAGTGGAAAGAAATCTAAATCTTTCGGAGGCCCGTATTTCCATCTCATGTATGGATTTTCAAACTTAAGTGCTTCGCTTAGGCTTATAATTTCATCCAATGATAGAGTAACATTCACAGTCTCCATAACACCTACCTAGAAACGCCATTCAATCATAGTCAAGTTAGGTATTTTTTAACTTTTGCAATAGAACGGTTAAAGTATTGTGAAACCGTAAATCTACACGCATCTTCGATGGGGAATATTTATGGGTTTTCCCCATAAATATTTCCAAAACCGTTTATAAAAATTTCCCCTTCGATGCCGCCTCTAAACTCTAAACAGCCCATTCTTCGATTTATGTGAAGACGTAGCACGTAATTGTGGTGAAGGGGATAAAAAAGTATAATAGTGGGATTTTAAGAAGGAGAGGACGTGAATATAATAAGCTTAAGATTCTCGGATATAAATGGGACTTTAAAAGAGGTTATAATATCCGAGAGGCTTTTCGAGAAGGCTAACGTTGAAGGTATTTGGTTTGACGGCTCTTCAATAGAAGGGTTTGCGAGAAGATTTGAAAGTGATATGCGGCTTATACCTGACGCTTCATCAAGCTATACAATAAACGGCGTTAAAACGTATTTCTGCGAAGTCTATAAGGCGGGTAAACCGTTTAATGGAGACCCTCGTATAGTTTTAAAGAGACTTCTAAGCAAAACTGAGGAGGACTATAAGGTTAAATTCATCACAGCCGGTGAACTTGAATTCTACATTCTCAGGAATGGAGAGTCTATCGATACCGGAGGATACTTCGACGTATCTCCGAGGGATAAAGCCAACTTGATTAAAATCCGAATAGCTGAAAAGCTTACAGAGGCTGGTATAGAGTGGAGTAGCGGCCATCATGAGGTTGGACCCGGTCAAAATGAGATAGACATACTACACGATTATGCTGTAAACACAGCCGACAAAATACTTCTAACCAAGAACATAATCAAGCTCATATGCGAATCTGAAGGGTTGAAGGCCGTATTCATGCCCAAACCCTTCTACGGTATGCCTGGAAACGGTATGCACATCCACTTAAGCTTATGGAGTAAAGGTGAAAACATCTTCTACGATGAAAAGGGATTTTATAGACTTTCAGATTTAGCTAGGAGGTTTATAGCCGGAATCTTCGAACATGCCAGTGCTATAACGGCCGTAGCCAACCCTACAATAAACTCCTACAAGAGGCTTGGAGAGTTTGAGGCGCCTAAATACATCTACTGGGGTATGAAGAATCGAGATGCGTTGATAAGGGTTCCAGAATTCACCAGCAGGAATTCAGCTAGAATAGAGTATAGAGCATCAGACCCGTCTGCAAATCCATATCTACTGTTCGCAGCAATACTGGCTGCCGGACTTGACGGCATTGAAAGAAACCTAGAGCCTCCGGAGCCCATTGAAAAAGACATATATGAGGAAGGATTATATAAGAGCCTGCCGACACTACCGTCAAATCTAAAAGAGGCTTTAGAATCTCTTAGAAGAGACCAAGTTATAAGTAGCGCCTTAGGAGAGGCGGGTGAAAACTTTCTAAACCTCAAACTTAAAGAATGGGAAGAATACACGTGTAGGAAAATAACAGACTGGGAGAGGGAGAGATACATCGACGTATGAATTCAATCCGTCGAAGACATAATGTAGATTTAATGCGAGATCTATTCGGGTAAAAGCTTTTACATTCTAATACGTATAGTCTATAAGCGTAAGCATCTGTGAAGACTTAAAGTTAAAAGAATGAATTTAACCTTGGTTAAGGCATTGGAAGTACGAATATGGGGGCTGATGTTAAGGTCAATTCGTATTCGCCGCTTTCACTTTTATGAATACTTTTCAAACCGAAGAGCTTCACCATTTCCAAGGTTTTAGCGTGTATACTCAGCCTAACCTTATGTGCACGCTCAGTAGTCCAGCATACATACTTTTTAACACCGTCACCATTTTCAAAAACAAGAATATAGTCCTCTCTACTTCCAGTTTCAACTCTACCTCTAAATTGAAAACCGTTCAGTTGCGACGTGAGAGTGTATATAGCGTAGTATGCTGGTTTAATGAAATATGCTGGCCTTCCATAGATCGACTTAAGCCCTTCATAATCTGCGATTAACCCGAAATTCTGCTCAGAATCATGGATATTAGATCCATCGTCTTTCCAATCGTAGAAAACGCTCACATTAACCCCATTCATTATGTTGATGAGGAACATTCTAACAACGTATTCCGCTTGAGTTGCAGTAGATACCCTATTGCCGTATGAGCCGCCAGTGCAATAGCCCCATTCACTTGAAACGATAGGCTTTAGAGGGGCGCCGTATAGGGCTAACAATTCTCTCAACTTAGCGTAGTCTAGGTTCACCGTTTCAGGGTTTGTACTCCTATACGGGTGTATGGAGACTGCGTCTATACAATTCAGCATATCCAGTTTAAACGTTTCTTCTAGAAAATTGAAGTCAAAACCGCTTACACCAGGAGCTATGAGTCTAACTCCGCCGACTTCTCTAGCGGCTGAATAAACGGCTTTCAGCAACCGGACGTAGTCCTCCGGGTTGGGCTTAGGCTTCCAAAACTGAGAGAGGTTTGGTTCGTTCCAAACCTCCCATATTATATCTTCACCTTTAAACTCTTTAAAGGATTCAAGTGCAAACTTTGCAAAAGCCTCCCTACCGACATCACTATATGGTGCAACTCCATCATCGTAGTATTGATTTCCATAGTCTAGTATGAATAGAGCCGTTATACCCCGTTTTCTTAAGGCATCTACAAGCCTCCTATATTCTCTAAAAATGTAAACACCCTTCTCTTTTTCCACTTCACTCCAGAGGAAGTCCATTCTAATCAAGTTTATACCAGCATACTTCATCATGTCTAGGTCCATCTCCCTAGGAGCTATGAAGTGTATGTTAACTCCAAGTTTATAGGTGGTTTTTGAGAAATTATACTCCTCAATAACGGCGAATAGCCAAGGGTAACATTCAAAATTATACCTTGGATTCTCTGAAACCCCATTAAATACCCTACCATTGAAGTTGCACTCCAGTAGGTAAAGCATAGGCTCTAAAGAGTTGGTGTTTAGAGTTATCACGTTTATCCTATTTTCCATAGCCTTGACTTTTAAAGCAGATACTTTGATTACTTTAGACGGATCATCCATAGGCTTTAAGTAGATTTCAAGGTCGCTCTCAACGATTGCCGGGTTGAATACCTTAAAGTATATCCTCGCCTCCTCGCCCCTGAGAAACCAATTCTTAGCAATCTTATCCGTACCCATGTAAACCAATTTTACAGACGGTCTTATTGTAGACAGAAAGATCACCGCGATAATTAAAGTGGATACTACAGGTACTAGTAGTTTAAAAACCCGCCCTTTAAAGTAGTGTTTCCCCAAAGAGTTCTGAGCTAAGTGGGAATTCATGTCGTTTCATCCCTCAACCGGCTCACTGAGGAATTTCAACTCATCGTCTCAATAGGCTATCATGTAGCCAGAGTTGAGAAGGATGGAAAAGCTGATGTCAATAACGATACCCCATCTAGAATATCAAGAGCCTACTTTAAGTGGGCTTTTCTAGAACACTAGATATTTAAAACACGGTGGCTTAAACGGTTAACCATGATAAATCTCTATAACTTTTCAAATTTTCAATTTAACCATATATTCTTCAACTTTATCCTCTCTTACTTCAACTCCCAAGCCTGGCTTATCCGGCACCTTCACTTTAGCTCCTTCAAAACTTAAACCATCTACTAAGAGGCTTTCGAGAAACTGCGGACCGTTTATATCGATCGGTGCCACTATGGGTAAGGTGCTGAATAAGTGTACTGAAGCCGTAAAGCCGACCCCACTTTCAGTCATACCGCTGGCGAATAGGTCTATACCTGCAGCTTCAGCTAAAGCGGCTATCTTAAGATTTCCAATGATTCCAGATTTTGCGAGTTTTAAAACTATTAAGTCTAACGCATCTATGGATATTAGTTTGATCAGGTCGTAATGGCTAAACATGGACTCGTCAACCGCCACCGGTATGGGGCTTTCTGAAGTTATGCGTCTAAGCCCCTCGTAATCCCAAGTGGGGACCGGCTGTTCAAGGCATATGATTCTCGTAACATCCATGTCTGTTATGAGGTTTAGAAGCCTCCTTATGGTGAAGCTCGTATAGGCTTGATTGGCATCCGCCCATATAGTTGCATCTGGAACCGCCTCGCTAACGACTTTAAGCCTTTTAACATCTTCAACAGGATCGCCCATAATTTTAACCTTGAAACACCTATAACCTTTTGAAGCCATCTCTTTAGCGTAATCAGTCATAGCTTCAGGATCGCCGCTCATCATAGCTGAAAGCTCTACGTAGTCGCATATTTTGCCTCCTATGAGCTTATGGATGGGTTGACCAGTAATCTTACCTATTACGTCGAATAGCGCTGTTTCTACAGCTGATTTGACAAATGGCTGACCCGAGCTCACAACCGGCGTCAACAGTTTATCAAGCTTCCTTAAGATTAGGTTTAAACTGAAGACGTCCATACCTTTCAAAGCCGGGGCAATATAGTTCACCAATGATGTATATGCCGACTCCAACGTCTCATACATCCAAGTATGCATTAGTCTAGCTTCACCCCAACCAACCGTACCGTTGGATGTTTCAATCTTGACGTATAAGTGGTCTCCGGGAACCCCAGGCTTACCCACGACGCCTCTAGATAGTACGAAAGGCCTCACATACGGTATTTTAAGCGGATATGCTTCAACCGCCCTTATAGTGGACATAAGAACACGTTTAAAATTCAACCCGCCAACTATTTAAGCATTCATAAACCATGTATAACGCTACTCATCAGGCCACACGCTTTTCAAAATATGAAGACAATTTCATGAATTGGAATTTTCAGTAAGTACTCTGAATTAAAGGTCTAATATTCTCAGCGTATACGCTTGCAACTTCTGATAGAATTAAGCCTTCAAGGTCTCTTACCGGGTCGTTGACTTGGTACATGCTTATATATGGAGCCTTTACTAAGGCTTTAACCTCCTCTGGGTAATCCCAATCTTTTATGTAGAAGACCGAAATCTTATGCCCCTTATTTCCGAATGTTTTAAGATCTTCTAGAGCCTCTTTAAAATTCTGCCATCCGCCGTCTGTTATGATGACTATGAAGCACTGCTCTTTAGCCGCGTTTAGAAGCTTAGCTATGGTCTTAGTAGGCATTATCGTTAACTCTCTAAACCTAGATGAAAGTGTAAACTCTTTAAAATCTTCATCCGCATTCCAATCGGCCACTATGTGGTTTGTCGAGAAGTTGACGATAGCTGTGTTTCCACCAGCCCATTTAGCGCTCAAATACGCTATGAAGCCTGCAGTAGACACCTTGTCCAGTATATTGCTCATACTGTAGCTCGTATCTAAAACTATTAGAACAGACGGTATGATGTTCGTATGGAACTCCCCACCCTTACCAGCAGACCTCATATGCCATTTGATCGTCGTAACTTCAGGTATTATGGGACCTTCATCTAAACTCGCCTCTAAGTCTAAAGACTCTATATCATCTTCAACATACCACTCTTCAGGATAACTCTGTATAGTCCAAGTTGGCTTAACCTCGCCTTTTGAAGCCAAATATGTTATCAGAATGTTTTCAGCTCTAGACCTATACCAGAGCCTTCTCCATAAGAGGTCTTTAACGTCTAAAGGCATTTTCTCCAAAAGTTTGCTGATAGACGTGGGTAGTGTGAACTTTCCATAGCCTCTTCCAGCAGACGCCCTATAAGCTTTCCCAGACTCCTTAGATGCGTATATACGATCCGCTTCTTCAGATTTACGTAACGCCTCTTTAACCTTATCAGACAGTTTCTTAACGTCCTCTTCTCCAATTCTAGGTTTTATCCAAACTTCGTAGAATGCTTTAGCGTCTTTCTCGTTTTCAATGTTACTTAAAACTTGGCTTATCCTTTTAACAGCATCTGGATATGCGTCTTCAATCAGCGGGATATGCTTCAACCCAATCCTATCTTTAGAAGGCTTCTTTAAAATACGCTTATGCTCTTGAGTATCAGCTCTTAAGAGAACGGCTGATATTGCTCTGATTTTACTTATCCAAGACTTCGGAGGCCTTATGGAGTCTGCCAATAATCTGCCAAGTATTTCAATCTCATCGTCTTCAGGTTTGTAGGGGATATCTGGGAAGAACTCCCTGTAAACTGCGAATACCAGCGACTCTAACCCTACCGGTCTACATCTATCAAGCGTATCATATAGGTAATATGGCGTCTCACCATACCTATTCTTAAGGTAAATGCAGTCCACTTGGAAATCTGAAAACATCGCTATAGCCGTGTACGCCAGCTTATTATCTCGAAGAACGTTATAAGCTATCTTCTGCAGGTAGTAGGCGGTTTTAGCATCATAGGGGCAGTAGTGCATGTGAGCGAGGGTATGCCTTAAGAGCCATAGCATTAAACGGTGAGGGTCTTTGGACCTACTTAAGAGAGATGGGTTTACGTGCAACTCTCCATTTAACACTTTAACGGGTATGTTAAGCTTCTCATCCAATTTAAACTGAATCGGTGGGAAAAACAGTTCAGATTTAACTTTAACGAATATTTCCCTCAGCGTTGTAGGGTCTATTTTGACTGCTTCTATCTCCATCTTAAGTACACTCCTAAAGTATCTTCCTCTCTAAGTATACCTTCCTTAATCCAAGTCTTCTCAAGCTTCATAAGCTCTTCTGCGAATACAGGGTCTTCTACGGCTACTTCCCTAGCGTACGTGTATAATCCCCTATCGAAGCCGTTCATAAGCTTGCTGAGTATAAGCCACTGTCTCCTATTGACTCTTTCATCCATTTTCACTTTCTCACGCATCAATAGCTCTCTAATATCGTTTAGAAGATTTCTCGTCTTAACAAGGTTCATCCTATGTGGAAAAACCCATAGGGCGAGGGATAGCACATCATCTTGGCTAACTTTACCCTCAAGCCAAATTTTAGCTTTAACAAGCTGTGTTAAGACTATTGTAGACCTTTCACTAGGCGGGTCTTTTATATTGCTACAGACGTCTTTGAGAAAGTGGCATCCTTCACACAGTATCGGAGGCTTAACCTCGGAAAACTCTCTACCTCTTACACACGCCTGGAAATCTCTAACCAGCATGTTTATAAGACCTATAGTTTCACTATCGAGTTCAACCTCATCCACCTCCTTCCTTATACCTTGAAGCTCTTCAAAAGTGAGGACTTGAGGCATAGATTCTACAAGTTCCCCTCCGTAGCTTTCTAAAAGAGATTGAAGCTTAAACTTGTCACTTAAACTCAGAGAGTTCAGGTATATACATACGTCAAACCTGTCATAAAATGGAGGCGGGTGTATAAAGGTTGTAGGATCAGCTGGGTTTTCATTAGCTATGAGGACGTAATCTCCAACTTTAACCCTCTGCCCATAAGCCCATACTTCGCCGAACTGCATCATATGGTGGATGTTAGAGGTAGTATACGGGTTTAATCTGTTGACTTCATCTATACCCTTACCTTTAGCCTGTACAAATGCAGCCCATAGGACTTTTTCAACACCCTCCCTCTCAAGTGAGGGGATGTGGAGTCTACCTACAACCTCCCCCCTCTTAACCTCTGAAGCGCCAGATATCACTACGTAGTCTTCTCCAGTTATCCCTCTGAGTATTAGAAGCATAAGTGTAGATTTTCCAACACCTCTTTGAGCTCTTATAAGTGTTGAACTCCTCTTATGAAGCTGGTTTAAAATAGCTATATCTATTACTTCCTCGTTTCCTACAAACCTAGAACTTATCTCCTCCTTAAGCTTTAAAACGGCTTTTTTAAGACTCAAAAGGCACACCTCCAACATGATTCATGATGACAACAGCTACTAGAAGCAGTAGAAGCATTAGACATAGTATTTTCAGCAACCTATTAGATTTACGAAGCTTAAGAACCTTAGCATCTAAAAGCTTAATGTGTTCTTTTATAGTGTTAAGCTCTCTAGACGTTAAAATGACTGGTTCTGAAGCAACTTGATCTAAAAATGGAGATTCAAGGTAACGCGGCAATTTTTCAGCCTCTTCGTTTTTAATATCCCTGTAATTCCATGAAAGTTTAGATTTCTCATATGAAACTGATGCTTTCTTAGACTCACCATTGAGAAAATCTTTAAAGTAGTCTCTCGGTTTTTTCATTTTAACATTAAAATATCATTAAATCGAGGGGTAAAAAGCTTTCCCAAACTTCACGACTTCCATTATAACCCTTAAATACGGCGGTTGGTTAAGTTAAAGCTGGTGATTCGCCGTGAAGGCCACGGAAGAATTAATGAGAGAGGCTGAAGCTCTCTTGAAGAATTGGAAAGGTGAGTACTACATCTTCGGATGCGGTGTTTTAAACTCCGTGGGGAAATTTGCGAGAGAATTCGGTAGGAAGATACTACTGGTTGGAAGCAGCTCTCAATGGGCTCTTAAATCAATGGGTGAGATCGTTAGAAGTCTTGAGGAAAATAACCTATCTTACTTGAAAATCTCGGGAGCGAGGCAGAACACCCCTCGCGAGGACGTTTATAGGATTGCTCTTCAAATAGCTATGTATAAGCCAGATGCTATAGTGGCGTTTGGCGGAGGAAGCACTCTTGACGCGGTTAAAGCCTCCAACATTCTAGCTACTTTCACACCGTATGAGGTTGAAAAGTTTCTAGGCGTTCCTTGGAGTGAGGCTTGCACAATAGACCCATATTTTGGAACTGGGATAGTAAGTAAGATGAAGGAGGCCACTGGTAAAGATTTAACTCCAATGGTGGCTGTTCAAGCAGCCTCAAGCTCAAGCTCGCATTTGACGAAATATTCAAACGTGACGGACCCTGTAACTGGTCAGAAGAAGCTTATAGTAGATGAGGCCATAGTGCCTAAACGCGCCGTTTTCGACTATACAGTGACGCTTACGGCTTCTGAAAATCTGACAGTCGATGGTGGTTTAGATGGCATCTCCCACCTATGGGAGGTCTTCATGGGTGCTTCAGGTAAACCGTACTTTGAAAAAGCTAAACGACTCGTAGAGGTAGGTGTTAGACTGATAGTTAGAAGTTTAAAGACTTTAAGAAACGATCCGACAAATTTGAAAGCCCGAGTTTGTCTTGGTCTTGGCACAGACCTCGGAGGATATGCCATAATGATCGGGGGGACTAGCGGCCCCCACCTCGGAAGCTTCTCCCTAGTAGATGTTTTAACCCATGGGAGGGCCTGCGGTATTCTAAACGTATACTATACGATTTTCTTCTCCCCAGTCATCCAAGAGCAACTTAAGACTTTAGGGCTTATACTAAGTGAGGAAGGATTTATAGTAGAAGATGTTTCAAAGCTTGAAGGTTTAAACCTCGGCATGGCTGTTGCTAAGGGTTTGACACGGCTTCTAGAGTTCTTAAAAGTACCTACGTCTCTAAGGGATGCTGGAGCTGGTGTAGAACATATGAATAGGATGTTAAATGCAGCGAAAGACCCAGCACTTAGAATGAAGCTTTTAAACATGCCCATACCTTTAAATCCTGAGAAGGGTGATATAGAGAACTATATGAAGCCTCTCTTGGAAGCTGCATTTAAAGGTAGGCTGGAGGACGTTAAAATAATGGAGGGTTATGCTTAAACCATACTTTTTTCAAATCATTTTAACTTTTTCCAAAGGCTTAACGTTTAACACGTTTGAATTAACTAGATACTGAGGCTTCTCCCCCTTCAAAACGGATATTATGTTTAAAGCCGCTATCTCAGCCATCTTAGACCTAGCCTCCACCGTGGCACTGGCTATGTGAGGCGTTAAAACGACATTTGGAAGCTTTAGTAGGGGGTTATCTTCCTCAATAGGTTCTCTTTCAAATACGTCTAAAGCAGCCCCAGCTATCCAACCATCTTTAAGCGCTTTAGCCAGTGCACGCGTATCTACAACCGAACCTCTAGAGGTGTTTATTAGGAAGGCTGTCTTCTTCATCAACCTAAGCTCTTTTTCACCTATTAAGTGGTAGGTTTCTCTGGTTAGAGGTACGTGAAGTGTTACAAAGTCTGACTCCTGCAACAACTCTTCAAGAGGTTTATACTCAGCGTTAAGCCTCCGTTCAACATCTAAGGGTGGGCGTTGAACATCATAATAGATTATCCGCATGTTAAATCCCCTAGCCCTCTCAGCTACGGCAATTCCTATACGCCCCAACCCCACTATTCCGAGAGTTCTACCGTAGACTGAATATCCTAGGAAAAGCGTAGGAGACCACGCTATCTTCCATTTTCCACCTCTAACGTAACTATCGGCCTCGGCAATCCTTCTGGCTATTGTAAGTATGAGAGCCCATGTGAAGTCTGCAACGGCGTCCGTCAATACACCGGGAGTATTGGTCACATATATGCCTCTTTTAGTAGACTCTTCAATGTCTATGTGATCATATCCTACACTATAGGTGCTTATCACGCGTAGATCCGGTGCGGCATCCATAACTTCAGCATCAATCTTATCCGTGAGTAGACATAGTAGAGCATGTTTATCCTTTAATCGACTTATCAGTTCACTCTTTGATGGGGGCTCTTCTCTAGGATTTACCTCCACCTCACAGTATTCTCTTAAAATATCTAAGGCCGGAGGGGGCAACATACGTGTCATATATACTTTAGGCTTAACCATGGAAGACCCCGGTAGTCGCCGCCTTTAAACGGTCAGGGAAAAATATGTGGGGATGAGCTATGAAAATCACTTTTTAGATATACGCTCCCAGATAGGTGGTATTCTTCTCTCAGATTCAGGTCCAAGGATTATCGGAGTTACTCCGGCTATTTCACAGAGATATGTCAATGGACGGACTACGTTTCCAGCAACGCCAAGTATATGATTGCATGGGAATACCGATGTGAATTCCTCAAAGCTACAGTGTAGTTTGGCATGTACATGAGGCCATGTTGGGTTCGTCTGCGCGTTTAAGGCTTTACGTTCCTCAGGTGGAAGCTCGACGGCTTCACCTAATACGATGACCATGTAGAGCTTATCCTCCCACAAACCTAACCGTGCGAAGGTTATTTCACCTGGAGCTGCGTCAAACTCTACAGAAGCTCCACCAGCTTTAAAGTAGTATTCTAGAGCCGGGTGGAAAGTCACCTTTTTGAAGTTCTCCCTCGGATCCATGCTTCTAGATGCGTACCAGCTTGCGTGGTTTCCAGAGTTGCAGAAGTCCCATATGTCTTTATCCGGGTGGTATAATCTAACATCCATAAACAGCACTGGAAGACCGCCACTTATGTACTTTAAAAGTTGCATAGTGACCGCTGCTAGCGAATCGGCTTCGGTGGCGCATACGGTCGGCTCTTTAAACCCATTCCAATCATATGGATCGTTCATAAGCATCTCAGCTACGTCGCCGATACAGACGTATTCGGTTAATTCACGTTGCCCCTTCAATCCGCAGAAGTCGAAACCCTTCTCTTCATTAACCATCCTCATTGCTAGGTAGAGGCGGATCTGCGTCTTAAGCGTCTCACGTGTAAGCATTTTACCATCATATTTTATACGGTCTCCTAGAAGCTCTTCAAACCACTTCAATCCTTTCTCAACCTCTCTTTCATCAACCTTCTCCATCTTCTTAACTAAAAGCAACTGGTCTATTTGACGCACAGTCACTCCGAAGGTTTTTATTATCGGAACTAGATGGAAGTATCCGGTCTCCATACCCATGGAGTGCCCACCGTACATTCCGTAAACTTCATTACGAATGACTGTATACGCTTGTGCAGCACGAACCCAATCTATGACCTTAGCCCTAGTATCTGGGTCTTCTATATCGCCTATAATACGGTGTGTTCTAATTCCAACTTGACGTAGAGCTCCATCTGTAGCTAGAAGCCCAACGTTTCCAGGAAACTTACCACTGTTATTTGAGAGGCAAAGTATAGGTTTATCCCTACCTACGGTGTTTATGAAAGGCCACACTAGGAATGGAAAGTCCCAAACGTAGAAACACAGAATCACCTGTTTGCAGTTTGCACGTGCAATCTCTTCACCCACCTTCTGAGCAGTTCTCACGGATGTTATAAGCTCAGAGCCCACGACGACTTCCGGTGAAGACCCATCTATGTTTCTCACACCCTTACGTATAACGTCAGCCCACTTATGGAGAATCTCCATACATTCTGCGTAATATTGGCGGTATACATGCTCCCTCTCATCGACAATCATAACTATACCTATGGGTGTAGTACGCATAATACCACATAGTCTAATTTAAATGTGGAAGGTTAAAAAGCATTACGCTCAACTGTCAACAAGACATTAAGTCCCTATGTGTACCTTTTCAACAGTTTTTTCAGCATCCTCAAAGCAGATAGAGACGCTAGGAAGCTAGTCTTAGGGTTTTCCGGCGTAGACGTATTCTCAGTTATACAGCATAATCTACCGAATTCTCCCTCGACAACAACTTCATGCACATTCCCCGAAAACCGTGGATCAGCCACAATCTTAACCTTCACTTTTTCAGGACCTATAGAGGCTAAGCTCAAAATCATAATCATCAAGAAAATCTGGGCTGAGAAGGAGCTCACCACGCCTAATAAACCTCTCATCAACAAGCCTCCAGTCCATGGGTTGAGAAAACACGAGTAAAAAAATTTAAATTAAACCACAAAGCAAAATTGACTACTGAGTGTGAAAAATGGGTAATGAATTTGAAGAGTTTAGGATTAGGCCTTCTCTAATAATTCCACTTGCCATCTTGGCGGCGTTGCTGAGCTTCATAGGCACCGTGGAAATAGCCTTAAACGGCTCGGTAGGCGGGGCATTCATGTGCCGCTATGCGTGGGGCACGGTTTCAAAAACCATGGGAATACCTATAATGAGCCTTCTAGTTATATTGCTAGCGTATCCGTTTAGATTTTTAAAAGTTAAGATGCCAG
>Ga0209225_1000029_pt1 | contig 162102 bp, 141 predicted proteins | sample WasSprMetagenome_FD_184732 | JGI IMG/M metagenome (GOLD analysis project Ga0209225, IMG submission 184732) | Sulfidic aquatic microbial communities from Washburn Spring, Yellowstone National Park, USA - WS (SPAdes) (version 3) | ecosystem: Environmental > Aquatic > Thermal springs > Hot... | reverse complement strand
GGAGCATGGAGCTTAACTCTGAACCTTGAACCAAAGAACATCCAATGTCTATCTTATGCCATTCCAGGCTCCTCTCATTGCTGTCTATCCCAATAACTGACCTCGGAACATATCCCTCTGGCTCCTGGAACTTCAAAGGAAAGCAAATCGATGTATTGGTAAGCGTTGGCTCGCCAAGAGAACAATACCCTTCCTTCAAAGCATTTAGGTATCTCCTGTATCTGTGATGTGGGATGAACCTCAAAACTATGGGATCTGGATCATGAGGGAAAACAGGGATTATGATCGTAAGCAACTTCCCATCCCATTCCCATCTCATCATGGATTTGGAAACATAGACAAATGGACGCTTGATCTCAGGCTTATCCTTTGCCTTCCCCTTCCTCTTCCTGTTGTTGTAAGAATGAACCACAGAAGCACCTGCCCTTATGGATTTCTGGATCCATGAGGAATGCAGGGAAGGAAACCATCCCTTGAAGATGTGATAGAGGTTCTTCACAAGGGTGTTCGTGGATGTCTTCTTGTTCTCGATAGCGTATTCGACGGTGTATTCGAGGATCTTCCTGCATGCGTCCATGAGCATATCTACCTTTGGGTTCCTGTTGAACCTGAAAAGAAGTGATCTGGTAAGCATGGTTCATCTTTCCCTCCTTTCCATCTCGTATCCTACCACAAAATGCGGCTCCAAGTCAACTGCGTAACTCCTACCCATATAAGACGAAGAAGGAGTTCAGGGATGCGCTCTATACGATTAAGTTCACATCCCTCAAATGGACATCCGTCCCGGATAGGTATGGGAAGCATATGAGGGCAGGATTTGGGATATGGATGGACTGCGATTGGAGGAGGGTCGGTTGGAACACGGACGATTTCAGGAGGAACCATTTCACACCAGAGGAGTTTGAGGAGGCCGTCCGATATGCGCTAAAGGCATCGGATCAATATGTCTGGATATACACCGAGCAGCCGAGGTGGTGGACAAGGGAGAGGCTTCCGGAGGCTTATATAAATGCGCTGGCCAAAGCCCGTAGGTGAACCGTTCCGCCGAGCTTGACATCCCTATGGCCGATGATATATAATAACTACTGAAAGCGGGAACAAGGGGGTGATAGGATGTCCGGCCATTCGAAGTGGGCCAATATAAAATACAGGAAGGCGGCGGTCGATGCGCAGAAAAGCAAGATATTTAGCAAGATAATAAGGGAGATAATGGTGGCTGCCAAGCAAGGAGGGGGGAATCCGGAGACCAATCCCCGTTTGCGAAATGCCATAGAGAGGGCGAAGAGGTATAATGTCCCGTCCGATTCGGTGGAGAAGGCGATAGCGAGGGGGACTGGACAGAGCGGGGTGACGTATGAGGATGTGATATATGAGGGATATGGAGTTGGCGGGGTCGCCCTTCTGGTCGAGGCGACGACGGACAACAAGAACAGGACGACGGCGGAGCTCAGGCGTATCCTCAGCAGGAACGGCGGAAGCCTTGGGGAGGCCGGATGCGTGGCATGGATGTTCGAGAGGAAGGGCATTATAGTGGTCGATAGGGATCTGGTCGACGAGGACAGGATACTCGAGGTAGCCCTCGAGGCCGGGGCCGAGGACGTAAGGGTTGAGGACGACAGATATGAGGTCATAACCCAGCCATCGGACCTATACAGGATCAGGGATGTCATGATATCCGCCGGCATAACCCCCAACCATTCCGAGCTTACGGTCATCCCCAAGACGACCGTCAAGGTCGAGGACAAGGATGCTGAGAAGGTCCTGAACCTCATAGAGGCCCTCGAGGAGCACGAGGACGTCCAGCGCGTCTATTCCAACTTCGACATCTCGGACGAGGTGATGGAGAGGGTAGCTGCCGCTATGGACAGGGCATAGGATATGAGGATAATCGGGATAGACCCTGGGACGAGCCTTATAGGGTATGCCGTCCTCGACCACGACGGCAAAGAAGCGAAGGGGGTGGATTACGGGGTTTTAAGGCTTGAAAGATTTGATCCGGATTCCATTCTCGATATCTATAGGTTTATTAGGAAGTTGTGCGAGGAAGCATTGCCGGATTTTATAGCTATAGAGCAGATATTCGTCCATTCGAACCAGATAACGGCCTTGAAGGTCGGGCAGGTTATAGGGATCATATGGCTTGTGGGGGCTGAGCTCGGGATACCGATAGTCCATTACACCCCTATGGAGGTCAAGCAAGCCGTTGCGGGTTATGGCAAGGCGCCGAAGGAGCAGGTCCAGAACATGGTGGCCATGATCCTCGGCCTCGATTCCGTTCCCAAGCCGGACGACGCGGCGGATGCGATAGCCGTTGCGATATGCCATGCGAACACGGTCCTCTCTCAAGAAGCGATGATGCCCGGGGGAAGGGGCCTCAGGTTCTGAAGGGATGGCGATAGAATACCTGCGCGGGAAGGCTTGCTCCATAGCCCCAGGATATGTAGTGGTGGAGGTAGGAGGGGTTGGAATCGGTGTCTATGTCCCCCGTCCGTTTTCAGAAGGGTTGAAGGAAGGGGAGGAAGTCGTCCTCCATTCGCACCTCCATCTCAAGGAAGGGGTGGTGGAGCTATATGGATTCCCATCCCAGGAGGAGAGGGATCTTTTCAAGCTCCTCATATCCATATCTGGGGTTGGGCCGAGGACCGGAATGGCCCTTATCTCCGGTATAGGGGTGAGGGGTATATATGAGGCGATATCCTCAGGGGATGCGAAGGCGATATCTTCGATACCGGGAGTAGGGAGGAGGACGGCGGAGAGGATAGTGGTCGAATTGAAGGAGAGGATAACCAGGGTTCCCGCAGCCCCGGAGGGGAAGGAGATGGATTTGGCGAGGAAGGCGATAGATGGCCTCCTGGCCCTCGGGTTCGGGGAGGGGGAGGTAAGGGATCTGGTCATGAAGGCCCTGAGGTCGAAGGAGATAAGATCCGTGGAGGACCTGATAGCGGAGGTCCTGAGGTCGTTGTGAGGAGGGCTTAAGGATGAAAGGGGAAGGGGACAGGATAGTCACGCCGAGGCTAAGGGATGAGGACAGGGAGCTGGACCTGGCCCTAAGGCCCAGATGGCTTTCCGAGTTTATAGGGCAGGAGAGGCTTAAGGAGAGCCTGAGGATATTCATAGAAGCGGCTAAGGAGAGGAAGGAACCCCTCGACCATGTCCTCCTCTGTGGACCCCCTGGACTTGGGAAGACCACCCTCTCAATTATAATAGCGAACGAGCTCGGGGCCGGGTTAAAAAGCACATCCGGCCCGGCCATAGAGAGGAAGGGGGATCTCGCCGCTATACTCTCCAAGCTGGAAAGAGGGGATGTCCTGTTCATAGACGAGATGCACAGGTTAAACCATATCGTGGAGGAGATGTTATATCCTGCGATGGAGGAGTTCAAGCTCGATTGGGTTATAGGGAAGGGGCCGGGAGCGCAGTCCATAAAGATAAGCCTGAATAGGTATACGCTGATAGGGGCCACGACGAGGCAGGGGCTCGTCACGGCACCCCTGAGGTCGAGGTTCGGGATAATACTCTACCTCGATCTATACGAGGATGAGGATATGTTCAAGATCGTAATGAGATCCGCCGGGATACTCGGGATAGAGATAGAGGAGGAAGCCGCATGGGAGATAGCGAAAAGATCCAGGGGAACCCCGAGGATAGCGAACAGGATCCTTAAAAGGGTTAGGGACTATGCACAGGTGAGGGCGGATGGGAGGATAACCGGGGATGTCGCGAGGGAGGCTTTGGAGCTGCTCGGCATAGACGAGCTCGGGCTCGACAGCATGGACAGGAAGATAATGATGACGATAATGGATAAGTTCGGAGGCGGGCCGGTTGGGCTTAACACGATATCGTTGGCCGTCGGAGAGGACAAGGAGACCATAGAAGACGTCTACGAACCCCATCTCCTCAGGATAGGGTTCATAGAGAGGACCCCGAGCGGGAGGAAGGCGACGAGAAGGGCTTACGAGCATTTCGGAAGGATAAGGCTGGCGGAGCAAAGCCTATTTTAGGGGTGAGGGATATGTCCGAACTAGCCAGGATACTGATAAGCCTTGGGATCTTCCTGGTTATCGTCGGGCTTATGCTTTTAGCCATAGGGAAGATCCCGTGGATGGGGAGGCTCCCAGGGGATATATTGATAAGGAAGGGAAACTTCACCTTTTACTTCCCCCTCGCAACGTGCATCCTTATATCCCTGATCCTCACCCTCTTCCTCTGGATCTTAGGACATGGGGGGAAAAGATGAGGAGATCCTTGGTTCCGATCCTCTTGATGTTTTTGGCCTTCGGGATGGGGAAAAGGCCGAGGATAGAGGAAAAGATAAGGGTTGTCCTCTTAAATGGGCCTTCTTCCGTCACGATATCCTCTAAAAAGCCATATAGGTTGGATTTGGGGTCTCTTGACCCATTATCGGTGGCGAGTGGGAAAACGAGGGTCGAGGCAAAGGAGGGCAAGGTCTCCATCCCAGAAAGGGGGATAGAAGCCAGTTCCATAAGGTTTTTACCTTCGGAATCGGGCCTCCTCGAGGTAGAGGGGAGAAGGTATAGGGGGGCTATAGAGGTCTCGACCGCAGGAAGAGGGCTTATCGTCGTAAACGAGATCGAGCTCGAGCAATATCTATATGGCGTTGTGGGGAAGGAGCTCTCCCCCCAATGGCCCAAGGAAGCTTTGAAAGCGCAGGCGGTTGCTTCCAGGACGTTCGCTTTGTGGAGGAAGCTCGGGTCTAAGGGCGGGGAATACCTGGATGCCCTCATGGCCCAAGCATATGGGGGATATGAAGCGGAAAGCGAGGAGGTAAGGGATGCGGTTGATGCGACGAGGGGGGAGGTGATGGTCGGAGAAGACGGAATGCTTATACCCGCCTTCTTCCACACGGCATGCGGTGGGATGACGGAGTCATCCGAAGAGGTCTTCGGGATGAGGAGCCCCCACCTTATACCTATCGTATGCCCGTATTGCTCCGGATATCCCGGAAACATCTGGTTCCTCTCCCTGACGGCAAGGGAACTGGGAGATGTGCTTTCCAAGGCATATGGAGGGGCTTGGGATCCCGTGGAAATATCCCCCCTTGAGAAGACGGCCTCGGCGAGGGTGAGGAGGGTCGTGATAAGGAATAGGGATGGGAAGGAGATCGTGTTGAAGGCGACGGATTTAAGGAAGCTTATAGGATATAACAGGCTCAGGAGCACGTATTTCGATGTAACGAAGATCGGGAATGAATTCGATTTCGTCGGCATGGGGTTCGGCCACGGGGTAGGCATGTGTCAATGGGGTGCGAGGAGGTTGGCGGAGGAAGGCAAGGGCTACAGGGAGATCCTCGGATTTTACTACCCTGGGACGAGGATAATCCTATGGACCGGGGGGAAAGGGATAGGTGAAGGTGGATCTTTTTGATTACGAGCTTCCTGAGCACCTTATAGCTCAAAGGCCTTTGGAGAAAAGGGACGAATGCAGGCTTTTAGTCCTCGATCCGAAGGAGGGGGCTATAGCCCACAAGCTCTTTTCCGACCTCCCCTCCCTTCTTTCCCCCGGCGATCTCCTCATCTTGAACGACACGAAGGTCCTTAGGGCCAGGATACCGGCGAGGAAGAAGGGGAGCGGAGGGCATGTCGAGTTGCTCCTTTTAGAGGGGGAGGGCAAGAGGTTTAAGGCCCTTGCAAGGGGGAGGAGGATAAGGGAGGGGACGGAGCTGGAGATAGGAGATGGGTCTGTGGACGTAAGGGTTTTGGGAAGGGATCGGGAAGGGAATTGGGTCCTCGAAGCCTCTTCAACTTATGAGGAGATCATGAAGGGCTTTGGGAAAGTCCCGCTCCCACCTTATATAAAATCACAGGACATCCCGGAGGAGGGGTATCAGACGGTTTATGCGAAGAGGGAGGGGTCTATCGCGGCACCGACGGCCGGCCTTCACTTCACGGAGGATCTGCTCGAGAGGATAAAGGGGATGGGGGTGGGGATAGGGTTCATCACCCTTCACGTGGGACCGGCGACCTTTAAGCTCGTAAGGTCGGAGAGGGTGGAGGACCATTCCATGGAATACGAGTGGTTTGAGGTTCCGGAGGAGACGGCCGAGCTCATCAGGAAGGCGAAGGAGGAGGGGAAGAGGACGATAGCGGTTGGGACGACGGTCGTCAGGGCCCTTGAAAGCAGGGCCTCCTCGGATGGGACCGTTATCCCCGGTTGTGGCAGGACGAACATGTTCATATACCCCGGATATAGGTTCAAGGTTGTGGACGGCATGATCACCAACTTCCACCTCCCCCGTTCAACGCCTCTTATATTGGTTTGTGCCTTTGCAGGGAGGGATATGATCTTGAGGGCGTATGAGGAGGCCATCGAGAAGGGGTACAGGTTCTATAGCTTCGGGGATGCGATGTTTATAACGGGAAGGGCTGAGGGCTATGGAGTTCTCGATAACGGCGAGGAAGGGAAGGGCGAGGTGTGGGATCATCAAGGTTGAGCACGGGGTTGTGGAAACCCCCGTCTTCATGCCCGTGGGGACATATGGGGCGGTGAAGATGTTGAGCCCTCATGAGCTCCGGGAGCTTGGGGTTCGGATTATCCTGAACAACGCATATCATCTCTACTTAAGGCCGGGATGCGATACGATCAAGGAGATGGGTGGGCTTCATAGGTTCATCGGCTGGGACGGCCCTATCCTCACGGACAGCGGAGGGTTCCAGCTCTACAGCCTTTCCTCGCTCGTCAAGGTATCGGATGAGGGGGTCGAGTTCGTATCCCAGTTCGATGGGAGCAGACACATGATAACCCCGGAGAAGGTGGTGGAGATACATGGATGTCTCGGATCCGATATAGCCATGCCGCTTGACGATTGCGTCCCATTCCCCTGCAGTTGGGAGAGGGCCAAAGAGTCGGTGGAGAGGACATCGCTGTGGGCGAGGAGGAGCCTCGATGTGATGTCCGGCGACCAGGCGTTCTTTGGGATCGTGCAGGGGAGCGTGTTCATGGATCTGAGGGAGGAAAGCGCGAAGGATCTCACCTCCCTTGGGTTCCCCGGATATGCGATAGGGGGCCTAAGCGTTGGGGAGGATGCCGGGACGAGGGAAAGGATCCTCGAACACGTCATCTCCATCCTCCCGGAGGATAAGCCGAGGTATCTCATGGGGGTTGGAACCCCGGAGGAGATGGAGAAGGCCGTGGAGATGGGGGTCGACATGTTCGATTGCGTCATCCCGACCAGGAACGGGAGGAACGGAACGGTCTTCACATCTTCCGGGAGGTTGAACATAAAGGCCGGCCTGTATAAATCCGATCAGAGGCCGATAGATCCGGAATGCGACTGTTTCGCCTGCAGGAATTTCTCGAGGGCTTACATAAGGCACCTCTTCAACGTGAACGAGGCCCTCGGCCCAAGGCTCGCTACGATACACAACATAAGGTTCTTCGTCAGGTTTATGGAGAGGATAAGGGATAAGATAAGAAAGGAGGGGTGATCTCTCTTGATATATCCAGCATTGGCCTTCGCCCAGGATGGAGCGGGAGCCGGGGGGTTGACCCCAATTTTAGTAAACCTTTCCCCCTTCATATTGATCCTCCTCATATTCTACTTCCTCCTAATAAGGCCTCAGCAGAAGAAGGAGAGGGAGAGGCAACAGATGCTGAGCAGGATATCGAAGGGGGATATCGTTATAACCTCCGGAGGGCTTATAGGGACGGTCGTAGGCGTAAAAGATCCCATAGTCGTCTTGAGGATAGCGGATAACGTGAAGGTAGAGGTATTGAAAAACGCCATAACGCAGGTAAGGGAAGGGAAAGGGGAGATAAAGGAGGAATAGGATATGCACAGGAACAAATGGGTTGTCGGCATGGTCCTTCTCTTCATCGCCGGATCCATATGGCTCCTTTATAAATACAGGATAAACCTCGGATTGGACCTCAAGGGCGGAACCCATCTCGTGTTAGAGCTGGATACATCGAAGCTCCCCCCCGACAAGAACGTGAGGGAGGCTGTGGAGCATGCGAGGGAGATAATAGAGAACAGGGTTAACGCCCTTGGGGTCACCGAGCCCATAGTCCAAAGGCAGGGCGAGAAATGGATAGTGGTTCAGCTGCCGGGGCTTAAGGATCCGGAGAGGGCGAGGAACGTCATAGGGAAGACGGCCCTTTTGGAGTTCAAGCTCGTGGCCATCGAGGACGAGGATCCGAAGAAGAAGGAGGAGGCGCTAAAGGGGAATATCCCTCAAAACTTAGAGGTCCTATACGATAGGGAGGGAAGGCCTTACCTCCTCGAGAAGGAAAGGCTCCTCGACGGATCATACCTCAAATCCGCGAGGATGGCCGTTGGAGGAAGATATGGATTCGAGCCCGTTGTGGAGTTCGAATTCAACCCAGAAGGGGCGAGGAAGTTCGGGGAAATAACCGGGAAGAACATAGGGAGGAGGCTTGCCATAATCCTCGATAACGTCGTATATTCGGCCCCGGTTATAAGGGATAGGATAACGTCGAGGGGCGAGATAAGCGGAGGATTCACGGACAAGGAGGCATCCGACTTGGCCCTTGTCCTAAGGAGCGGCAGCCTCCCGGCACCTTTGAGGATAATACAGAACGTGACGGTAGGGCCAAGCCTCGGCGAGGATTCGATAAGGAAAGGGGTAACGGCATCGATCGTCGCCACGATCCTCGTCGTCCTCTTCATGGGTATTTACTACAAGATATCGGGGCTGATAGCGGACTTAGCCCTCCTCGGGAACCTTATAATGCTCCTTGGGGCCCTCGCAGGGCTTCATGCAACCCTCACCCTCCCAGGGATAGCCGGGATAGCCCTGACAATGGGGATGGCCGTGGACGCCAACGTCCTGATATTCGAGAGGATAAAGGAGGAGATGAGGAAGGGGAAGACGATAAGGGCATCCGTGGATGCGGGATACAAGAGGGCCCTTCTAACGATAATAGATTCCCACGTCACAACCCTGATAACGGCGTTGATACTCTTCACATTCGGGACAGGTCCGATAAGGGGATTTGCGGTCTCCCTTAGCTTAGGTGTGGCCATAAGCCTCTTCACAGCCCTGATAATAACCAAGATCGTATTCGACTACAGGCTGAGCCGAGGAGAGGTAACAAGCCTTAGCATATAGGAGGTCGAGGGCATGGATATAATCGGCGTTACGAAAATAGATTTCGTTGGGAAGAGGAGATATGCTTATTTCGTCTCCGGCGTGCTCCTGGCCCTCGGAATAGCTGCCTTCATCCTCCTCCTCATAGGGAAGGGGAGGTTAGGGATAGAGTTCTCTGGTGGGACCCTTGTGGAGCTCTCCTTCAAGAAACCGGTGGATATAGGGAAGGTAAGGAACGCCGTTAGGAGGATAGGGGTTTCCGAGGCCGAGGTCCAGCAACTTCACCAGGCAGGGGAGGGGTCGAGGTTCCTCATAAGGGCGAAGAGATCCGAGACCGTGGAACAGGAGCTCGCCAGGAAGATAGTCGAGGCCTTCAAGGACCCCGAGTTCTCCGGAAGCGAGCCTATTGTGGAAAGGCAGGAGGAGGTCGGGCCGTCCATAGGGAGGGCGCTTAGGGGGAAGGCCATTTGGGCCGTCGTAGCCGCCCTTATAGCCATAATGATCTATATAGCCATTAGGTTCGAGTTCAGGTTCGGCGTTGCGGCCGCCATCGCAACGCTCCACGACGTAGTGGTGGTATTCGGGCTGATGTGGCTTCTTGGAAGGGAGATAACGCTGCTCGTCGTAAGCGCGCTCCTCACCCTCGCCGGATATTCCCTAACGGATACCGTCGTCGTATTCGATAGGATAAAGGAGAACCTAAGGGCGAGGAGGAAGGAGCCTTTGCCAACCATAATAAACGCGAGCATAAACGAGGTCCTGCACAGGACCGTGATAACTGCCACGACGACCTTCCTCGCATCCGCCTCGCTCCTTGCATTCGGAGGTCCGGTTATAAGGGACTTCAGCTTAGCACTTAGCATGGGGATAGTTGTCGGGACGTATTCCTCCATATTCGTCGCAAGCCCTATACTGATCGAGTGGCAGGCCATATCGCCTAAAGAGGAGCTGGTCAGGGTCAAGCCGGAAGAGGAGAAGCCCGTGGAAAAGAAGGAGGTCCCTAAGCCTGTAACGGCCCAGAGGCCGAGGAAAGGGAAGGGGAAGAAGAGGAAGTGAAGGAGGAAGGGCTTGAGGAGGCTTCCCTTGCGCTCTCCAAAGCGCTCGGCATCCATCCGATCTTAGCATCCATCCTCATATCGAGGGGGATTAAGAGGGAGGCGGATGCCAGGAAGTTCCTGTTCTCCGGAACGGAGGCCCTTTACGACCCTTTCCTCATCCCTGGGATGGAGGAAGCCGTCGAAGCCATATTCGGGGCCATAAGGGATGGCAGGAGGATCGTCGTATACGGGGATTATGACGTCGATGGGATAACCGCATTGGCCCTTATGCTCTCCGGGATAAGGGAATTAGGGGGGGATGCCGGCTTCTACATCCCCGACAGGATGGAAGAAGGGTATGGGTTGAACGAAGGGGCGATAAGGAGGATAGCGGGGGAGGGGTGCGGCCTCCTCATAACGGTGGACTGCGGGGTTAACGCAAAGGAAGAGATAGCGATGGCCAGGAAGCTCGGGATGGATGTCGTGGTAACCGACCATCACGAGTTCTCCGATGCCCCGCCCGCCACCTCCTTCATCCATCCGCATAACGGGCCATTCCCTTATCTTTCCGGGGTTGGAATCGCTTTTAAGCTCCTCCAAGCCCTGTTCATAAGGAGATACGGAGATATCCCAGGGCTCCTCCTCTCATACAAATACCTCGACCTCGTAGCGCTTGGCACCATAGGGGATATAGTTCCCTTAGTAGAGGAGAACAGGGTTATGGCGAAATACGGGCTCGAGATGATGGGGGATAGGAACGGGATTTCGGCCCTTATGGAGGTTGGAGGGGTAAGGAAGGAAAGGATGAACTCGTGGAAGGTATCCTTCCTTTTAGCCCCGAGGATAAACGCCGCGGGGAGGATAGGGGATCCCTCCGTCGCCCTTTCCCTCCTCCTCTCGGACTCAAAGGAGGAGGCGATAGAGCTCGCGAAAAGGTGCGAGGTATGGAACAGGAGAAGGCAGGAGATGGAGGAGGATCTGCTCCTTTCTGCCTCCCAGATGGTGGATCCGTCCGACCCGGCCATAGTGGTCTGGGGCGATGGATGGCATCCCGGGATAATAGGGCTTGTCGCATCGAGGTTGGTGGAATCCTATGGGGTTCCGGCATTCGTAATATCCGTAGACAGGGAGGGGATGGGGAGAGGATCGGCAAGGGGTGTTCCCGGGATCTCCATACATAAGATGCTCTCACAATGCTCCGATATCCTAATAAGGTTCGGAGGCCACGAGGTAGCTGGGGGGTTCTCGATAGATCTTAAGAAGATACCGGAGTTCAAGAGGAGGATCCTCTCCATCGTAGATACTGGGAAGATGGGGGGGAACGGGATGGCCGAGCCGGAGATGGAAATCCCCCTCCGGCTTATAGACATAAGGCTTTGCGAAGACCTTTCCCTCCTTGAGCCCCATGGACCGGGAAATCCAAGGCCGCTCTTTAAAAGGAGAGGGGTTCAAATCGTCGGATACCCGAGGGTTGTTGGGAAAAACCACCTTAAACTAAAGCTCAGGGATCCGGATGGGAACTCCCTTTTAGATGCCATATGGTTCGGGATGGGGGATTTGGCGGGGAGGGTTAGGACCGGCATGTTCCTGGACGTGACATTTCACATAGGGGCAAACGAATACATGGGGAAAAGATCCCCCCAGCTCGAGATAACGAGGATAGATGGTGGATAAAAATTTCGAGAGAGGAGGGAGAGCTATGGTAATAGAGCAGGTGGTTGCAAGGGAGATACTGGACTCGCGCGGAAATCCAACGGTGGAGGTCGACGTCGTGCTCGAGGATGGAACCTTAGGAAGGGCTTCCGTCCCGTCCGGAGCCTCCACCGGAACCCATGAGGCCCTTGAATTAAGGGATGGGGATCGATCGCGGTATATGGGGAAAGGGGTGAGGAACGCCGTAAAGAACGTAAACGAGGTAATAGCTCCTGAGCTCATCGGCATGGATGCCACGGATCAGATGGAGATAGACAGGGTCATGATAGAGCTCGATGGAACGGAGAACAAGGAGAAGCTCGGGGCAAATGCCATACTCGGCGTCTCCCTCGCCGTTGCGAAGGCGGCCGCCCAGTCCTGTGGCCTCCCGCTTTTCCAGTATATAGGGGGTGTGAACGCGAAGGAGCTACCCGTCCCGATGATGAACATATTGAATGGGGGGAAACACGCCGACAGCAACGTAGACATACAGGAGTTCATGATAGTCCCCGTAGGCGCTCCATCGTTCTCGGAGGCTTTAAGGATTGGGGCCGAGGTATTCCATACCCTGAAGTCCGTTCTCAAGGAAAGAGGCTTAAGCACAGGGGTTGGAGACGAGGGGGGATTCGCCCCGAACCTCCCCAATAACGAAGAGGCGATAAAGGTGATACTCCAGGCGATAGAAAGGGCCGGATACAAACCGGGGGAGGAGGTCTTCATAGCATTGGATACGGCTGCGAGCGAGCTTTACGAAGATGGAACGTATAACTTCAGGGGGGAAGGGGTAAGGAGGGGGAGGGATGAGCTCGTCGAATATTATAAAGCCCTTGTGGAAAGATATCCGATAATATCGATCGAGGACCCGTTCTCCGAGGACGATTGGGAAGGGTTCGGGGAGCTCATGAAGGCCATAGGGGATAGGATACAGATAGTTGGCGACGACCTATATGTCACGAACATCAAGAGGCTTGCCAAGGGGATCTCGGAAAGGACGACGAACTCGATACTCATAAAGGTGAACCAGATAGGGACGTTGACCGAGACGCTGGACTGTATAGAGATGGCGAAGAGGGCCGGGTTTACGGCCATAATCTCCCATAGGTCTGGGGAGACGGAGGACACGACGATAGCGGATATAGTCGTCGGGACGAATACGGGCCTGATAAAGACAGGATCTCTATCCAGGACCGATAGGATATGCAAATACAACCAGCTCCTTAGGATAGAGGAGATGCTCGGGGAGAACGCCGTATTCAGGGGCATAGGGGCTTTCTATAGCATAAGGAAGGGATAAAGAAGGGCTGGAGGATGAGGATTGAGGAACTGCTCAGGACATCCCTCGACGACGCCTTCCTCTCCTTCCTGGACGTGGAGACGACGGGGCTTTACCCCTCGGCCGGCCACAGGATATGCGAGATAGGGATATCGAGGGTTAGGGGATGGAAGGAGGTGGGCTTCTTCTCAACGCTCGTAAATCCGGGAAGGCATATACCATCGGATGCCACGATGGTAAACGGGATAACGGATTCGATGGTGAGGGACGCCCCGAAGTTCGAGGAGATAGCGAACGAGGTCCTGGATATGCTGGTGGAAACGGTGGTCGTATGCCATAACGTCTCATTCGACATGGGGTTCCTTAGGAAGGAGATGGACATCGCCGGGATCGACCTCCCTCCCCTCCTCACCTTGGATACCTTAGAGCTGGCCAGGAATTGGTTCGACTTCCCATCCAACAGCCTCGACTTCCTCGCCAAGGCGTTTGAGATACCGTCCCCGAGGCATAGGGGGATAGAGGATGCGAGGACCACATGCCAGCTTCTGAAAAGCATGATAGGTTTCGTCTCGAGGAGAGGGGTTGAGATCAGGACGATCGGCGACCTATTGCTCGCACAAACGGGGTTAAATAATGAGGGGGAGATGAGGAAGAGGGAGAGGATAATGGAGGCGATGGAGAGGGGGAGGAGGATAAGGATAAGCTATATATCATGGACCGGCGAGCTCTCGAGGAGGGAGGTCTACCCTAAGGGCCTCCAAGGCCAATACCTATTCGCCTTCTGCACTATGAGGGGCGAGGACAGGACCTTCAAGATAAGCAGGATCCTTGAAATAGAGCTCCTCGAAGAGGATAGCACGTAGCATAGTTAATTGCATTCGGAAGGTAGTGCTCCGTCCAAATTTCTTCTTTGGTATTATCCCTGGGAATGGGAGGAATGCCCAACATGGTTGGGCTCCTACCCGATGTAAGGGGGTAGCAGGCCAATCCCATTGGCCGTATGGTGGTGCCCAACATGGTTGGGCTCCTACCCGATGTAAGGTATTACCCCTGAGAATGGGAGTCTGTCATGGGAATGGAAGGTAGCTTCCATATCAAAAAGTCAAAAATGGATGATGCAGTAGGGGCAGGCCCCTGTGCCTGCCCTGTTTTTGGGCAACCACAGGGGGTTGCCCCTACAAGAGATTCTCCTATGCTCCTCCTCTCCCATGCTCAAATGAAGGGGTGGTTACCTTGTGGGTAACGCAGTCACGTAGCATAGTTCACCGGGCTTGACATCCTCCTGCAAATGATGTATGATAGGAAAAGGGATGGAGGAAGATGATCCCTTATGAGGTGTTCATTGGGTTCAAGTTCATGGGGTCTCGGGGAAGAAGGGGGTTCCTCCCCTTCGCCACCATCATCTCCATCTCCGGGATAACCCTTGGGGTCATGGCCCTTGTGGTTGTCCTCTCGATAAGGAACGGGTTCGAGGCGGATTTAAGGAAGAGGATCCTCTCGATGGAGCCCCACCTCGTGGTGACGGACGAGATGGGGGGAGCTATAGGGGATCCGGATGGCCTGGAGAGGATGGTTAGGGAGGTGGATGGGGTTGTGGCCACCGCCCCTTATGTCCTCGGGCAGGCCATGATAAGGTCCGAGAGCGCAGCGGTTGGGGTGATAGCCAAGGGGATAGATCCGGAGAAGGAGGGATCCGTCACCGAGATCGGCTCTTTGGTTAAGGGGGTTGAGCTCAAGGAGCTCGATGGGGCTGGGGATTGGGCGATATTGGGGAGGGAGCTTGCGAGGAAGCTCATGGTTGATAGAGGGGGGGAGGTGGCCCTTATATCCCCCGGGAGGTCGGGAGGCCTGTTTGGGATCGTGCCGGTGGTGAGAAAGCTCAGGGTTGCTGGGATATTCGATTCGGGGATGTTCGAATACGACATGAACCTGGTCCTTATCCCCATAGGTGTTGCAAAAGATCTGTTCGGGCTTGGGGACAGGGTTACCGGGATAGAGGCCAGGGTCAGGGATATCTACAAGGCGGAGGAGATAGGGAGGAGGATAGCCGGAACCCTTTACCTCCCGACGAGGAGTTGGATATCGAGGAACAGGAACCTATTCGCCGCTCTGAAGCTCGAAAGGACCGTGATGATCGTCGTCCTCGGCCTGATAATATTGGTATCGGCCTCAAGCATAACCGGGACGCTCCTCATGACCGTGATGGAGAAGACGAAGGACATAGGGGTTTTGAGGGCTATAGGGAGCGAGGGGAGGAGCATCCTCAAGATATTCCTATGGCAAGGGATTTGGATGGGGCTCATGGGGATGGTCTTTGGAAACATATTCGGTATCCTTTTCTCATTCCTCCTGGATAGATATCAGTTCATAAAGCTTCCAGGGGATGTATACTTCATAGAAAGCCTTCCGGTGAAGGTCGAGCCAATGGATATCGCGATAGTATCCTCGATGGCGGTCATCATATCCGTTTTGGCATCGATATATCCGGCTTGGAAGGCATCGAGGCTCGATCCCGTGGAGGCCCTTAGATATGAATGACGGGACGGTCATATCGTTAAAGGGGATAGAGAAGGAATACAGGATGGGGAACAAGGTGGTGAGGGCCCTCAAGGGGGTTGATCTCGAGGTAAGGGAAGGGGAGGTCCTGGCGGTGGTAGGGCCGTCGGGAGCCGGGAAGAGCACCCTCCTTCACATCATGGGATGTCTCCTCAGGCCGACGAGGGGGGTTGTGATCATCAACGGTATCGAGGCGTATAGGCTTGAGGACAGGGAGTTATCGAGGTTAAGGAACAGGCTAATAGGGTTTGTGTTCCAGTTCTACCATCTTATACCGGAGTTGACGGTCCTTGAGAACGTGGCATTGCCCCTTATGGTCAGCGGGATGGGGAGGAAGGAGGCTGGTGGAAAGGCCCTTTCCACGCTTGAGCTCGTCGGGCTTTCGGAAAGGGCCGACCATATGCCGTCGGAGCTCTCCGGAGGGGAGCAACAAAGGGTTGCCATAGCCAGGGCTCTTGTGAACGATTGTAAGATCCTCATAGCGGACGAGCCCACTGGGAACCTCGATATGGACACGGGGATCTCGATATGGCGGATAATGGAAGGGCTTGCGGGCGATGGGAAGGCCGTTGTCCTCGCTACACATAACGAGGCTTTGGCATCGAGGGCCAAAAGGGTTGCGAGGATGATGGATGGGGCTTTGATCTCTATGGAGGAGAGGTAGATGGATGCCCAAAATACCGCCTGCTGGGGCTTGGGCATCCGTGAAAAGGCGGATATAAATACCCCAGCACCAGGCCTAAAGGCATGGTCTATCAGGGTTTGAGATGAAGCTGGTTTATGTAAATGGAAATCTCGTTCCGGCGGAGGAGGCATCCGTCTCCGTATTCGACCATGGCTTCCTCTATGGGGATGGGGTCTTCGAGGGGATAAGGGTCTATAATGGGAGGATCTTCAAGCTCGACGAACATCTCGAGAGGCTATACGACTCCGCACATGTGATAATGCTCCGAATACCGCTTTCCAAGGAAGAGATGAGGAGGGCCGTCATAGATACGGTAAGGGCGAACGGGATAAGGGATGGATATATAAGGCTTGTTGTATCGAGAGGCCCTGGAGATCTTGGCCTCGATCCGAGGAAATGCTCCAAGCCGACGGTTGTCATAATAGCGGACACCATACAGCTATATCCCGAGGAGCTTTACGAAAAGGGGCTTAAGGTCGTGACGGTCCCTACGAGGAGGAACATCCCCGAGGCCTTGAACCCAAGGATAAAGTCGCTTAATTACCTGAACAATATATTGGCCAAGATAGAGGCCAACAACTTCGGGGATGTGGTTCACGAGGCCATAATGCTCGACGTCAATGGATACGTGGTCGAGTGCACAGGCGATAACATATTCATAGTGGACAATGGGATTTTGATAACCCCTCCTACATACATAGGTGCTTTGGAGGGCATAACGAGGAACACCGTCATAGAGCTCGCGAAGGAGATGGGGGTAAGGGTGGAGGAGAGCTTGCTTACCAGATATAACCTGTATGTGGCCGATGAGTGCTTCCTGACGGGAACGGCAGCGGAGGTGGTCCCGGTGGCCGAGGTTGATGGGAGGAAGATAGGGAACGAGGTTCCGGGAAAGATCACATCCGAGCTTATGAAGAGGTTCAGGGAGAAGACGATGACGGAAGGCGTCCCTGTATACGAAGGAGGATAGGGATGATATGTGAGAGATGTGGGAAAAAGGAGGCCTCCCTGGAATATAGGGAGGTGATCAGGGGTCCTGAAGGCGAAAGGACGAAGATAATGAGGCTCTGCTGGAGATGTTTTGAGGAATTATGCTTATATCCCCAAGATATCCCGAAAGGAGGTAGGGAGATGAAGGGGGATTTTGGATCGAAGAGGAGGTCTTTGTCCTGTCCTCGTTGTGGTTTGAGGAAGTCGGAGCTCTTGAAGTTTAAGGTCCTCGGATGCCCTGCCTGTTATGAGACCTTCAGGGATATCCTGATCCCGATGATAAGGGAGTATCACGGGCATGTCGAGCATGTGGGAAAGGGGTTATCGAGGCCTATTAAGGCCTCCCTCCTTCGGAAAAGGATCAAGAGGCTTAAGGAGGAACTTAAAAAGGCTGTAAGAAGGGAATCGTATGGAGAGGCGGCCAGGATAAGGGACGAGATAAGGAAGATAGAGGCCCTCTATAGGCCTATGGAGGGAGTATGAACGTCTTAATATCGGAGAGGATATCTCCACAAAGATGCAAGTGGGTCCTCAGGGCCGGTGAGGACAGGGACGTCGTGGTGGGGACCAGGGTTAGGCTCTCGAGGAACATAGATCCTTTCCCCTTCCCCATGATGGCGGACGAGAGGACGAGGAAGAAGGTCGTGGCGAAGGTAGGGGAAGCGTTGGAAGGGATAAGGGGGATGAGGTTCTTCCTGGCCGACGAGCTCTTTTGCCTCGAGCTATCCCTTTGTGCGGAGAGGTTTTTAATCGAAGATCCTTTAGTAGACGCCATCGCCGTGGACGAGGAGGAGAAAAGATCCGTAGCGGTGAATTACGGGGACCACGTTAGGATCTACGGCATAAGCGGGGGGCTTAACATATGGAACAGCTGGGAATGGGCGAACTCCCTCGATGACGAGATGGGGAGGTCCATAGGATGGGCCTTCTCACCAGAACTCGGTTACCTCACGAGCAGTCCGACGGACGTTGGGACGGGCATGAAGATCTCCATCATCCTCCATATACCGGCGATGGTCTGGGAGAAGAGGCTTGGGGATTTGATGAGGGTGCTTGATGAGATGGATTTCGAGCTCATCCCGATGATGGGGGATGTTGAGGCTAAGGGATCCTTCTTCATCCTCTCCAACAAGTTCACGACGGGGATGAAGGAGGAGGAGATCATAGAGAGGGTTGAAAGGGCTGTTAAGGGGATAGTGGATATGGAAAGGGGGTTTAGGGATTCGATAAGGAGGAAGGGGCTCGAGCCACTAATAGCCAGGATCGAAAGGGCGATGAACTCCGTCAGGAGATGGAAGGTCATGGGCGAGACGAGCTCCATAGAGATCCTTTCCGAGCTAAGGCTTGGTGTAGCCATGGGGATCCTGAAGGGGATAGAGATGGAGAGGCTGGACGAGACTTTAATAGTTTCTCGTCCTGCCCATCTCCAGATCCTGGGGGGAGGGAATATAAGCCTCTCTATCGTCGAGGTGAAGAGGGCATCGTTCATAAGGAGGAGGACATCCGAGGCGAGGGTCGAAAAGGGACTGATGTAAGGGGAAGGAGGGATCGAGAACATGCCGGAGGCTCCATTTTGGGATCAGTTGACGGATATGGCTAAGAAGGTTATAAGCGCCGCCAAGAAGGAGACGAGGAGGTTCTACCAGAACTCCATAGAACCGGAACATATACTCCTCGGAATGACGAGGATAGCCGAGAGCATAGCCACCGAAATACTTATCTCCTTTGGGGTTGATTTGGACAGGTTGAGGAGCGATTTGGAGAAGAACATGAGGAAAGGGGATGGGATATTCAGCTTAGGGGATCCTCCATTCAGTCCCAGGACCAATAGGCTCATGGACATGGCATATCAGGAGGCGAAGTCCCTCTCCTTCAACTACGTCGCCACAGAGCATATATTGCTCGCAATACTTAGGGAGAAGAACAGCCTGAACGTAAGGATCCTCGAGAGCATGGGGGTGACATACGAGAGGGTTAAGGAGTATCTCCTGAAAAGGACATCCAGCGACCTCGCATACGCTATGTCCGGCGCCCCCCAGGCTTATTACCATCGTCAGCAGAAGATAAAGACGCCCTACCTTGACGCGTTCGGCATAGACCTCACACAGCTCGCGAGGGAAGGGAAGATAGATCCGGTGATAGGAAGGGAGAAGGAGATAGAGAGGGTAATAGAGATAATAATGAGGAGGACGAAGAACAACCCCGCCTTGATAGGTGAACCAGGGGTGGGAAAGACGGCAATAGTTGGAGGCCTTGCCCAGAGGATAGTCTCCGGCAACGTCCCGGATAGCCTCCTTACGAAGAGGATAATATCCCTCGACCTCGGGGCGATAATAGCCGGGACCAAGTATAGGGGGGAGTTCGAGGACAGGATAAAGGGGATACTAAGGGAGGTAAAGGCATCTGGTGATGTTATACTCTTCATAGATGAGCTTCATACGTTGGTGGGTGCCGGAGCGGCAGAAGGGGCTGTCGACGCATCTAACATGCTAAAGCCATCCCTGGCAAGGGGGGAAATCCAGTGCATAGGGGCAACGACGCTGACGGAATACAGGAAATACATAGAGAAGGATGGGGCCCTCGAGAGGAGGTTCCAGGTCGTCATGGTCGAGCCGCCTACGGTCGAGGAGACTATAAGGATACTCCAGGGGCTTAGGGAGAAATACGAGAAACATCATGGGGTGAAATACACCGATAGGGCCTTAGAGGCTGCGGCCAAGCTATCCGATAGGTATATAACCGGAAGGTATCTCCCCGATAAGGCGATAGATCTCATAGACGAGTCAGGATCCCATTGTAGGATCGCCTCCTCCTCCCTCCCACTCCACTTGAGGAGGATAAGGGAGGAGATAGAGAGGATAAGGGCGGAGAAGCAAGAGGCCGTGGCCCTTCAGGAATACGAAAAGGCGAGCGAGCTTAAGGAGATGGAAAGAAGGCTCATGGAGGAGTTCGAGAGGAAGAGAAGGGAATGGGAGATGGAGAGGGATGTAGGCCAGATCACGGTCGACGAACAGGACATCGCATATATCGTATCCAAGTGGACGGGCATACCGGTCCATAAGCTCGAGGAAGGGGAGACCGAAAAGCTGATAAGGATGGAGGAGGAGATTCACAAAAGGGTTGTCGGCCAGGACGAGGCTATAAAGGCCGTCGCAAGGGCGATAAGGAGGAGCAGGATAGGGATAAAGGATCCGAAAAGGCCGATGGGATCCTTTATCTTCCTCGGCCCAACGGGCGTCGGGAAGACGGAATTAGCCTTAGCCCTTGCAGAATACCTGTTCGACGACGAGAACGCATTGATAAGGATAGATATGTCGGAGTATATGGAAAGGTTCAACGTCTCCAGGCTCATAGGAGCTCCTCCGGGATACGTCGGCTACGAGGAAGGCGGAGAACTGACCGAGAAGGTCAGGAGAAGGCCATATTCCGTCGTCCTATTCGACGAAATAGAGAAGGCACACCCGGATGTCTTCAACATACTCCTCCAAATACTCGAAGACGGAAGGCTCACGGATGCCTTCGGAAGACATGTCTCCTTCAAAAACACCATCATAATAATGACCTCTAACATAGGAACGAGGCTTATAGATAGGTCGAAATCGATGGGGTTCGAGGAGAATATGGAGGGACCGATCTCCTACGATGCCATGAAGTCCAAGATCCTCGGGGAGATCAAAAAGGTGTTCAGCCCGGAGTTCCTGAACAGGGTGGACGAGATCGTCGTCTTCCACCCGCTTACGAGGGAGCATATGAGGGAGATAGTGGATATACAGATGAGGAAGGTGAAGGAGAAGTTCAAGGAACAGGGGTTCGATATAGAGCTGACGCCGGCTGCGAAGGAGCTCATAATAGACAAGGGATACAACCCGAACCTCGGGGCAAGGCCTTTAAGAAGAGCTATAGAGAAGTATATAGAGGATCCTTTCTGCGACGAGGTATTGATGGGCCACTTCAAGCCTGGGGACAAGATAATCGTGGACGCGGAGGAGGGAGAGATAAGGTTCAAGGCGGAGACAGCAGATCTGCAACTCGTCCCAGGATGAAATGGAAAGCTGTATGATGCCATGGGATCATGAGAAAAAAGCTCATCCTTCTGCTTTCCTTTATAATCCCCTTAACGGTGGGAGCTTACCTCCTTCCGGGGAAGGTGGTGAGGCCTTACCTCCTCTCCAGCCTCGGGGAAGGCTGGAACGCATCCAGGATTTCATTCGAGCCGAAATCCATATCCTTTGAAGATCTGAGGTTAAGAACACCACTTGTGAGGATTAGGGTAAATAAGGCCGTCCTTCCAATGGAAGATATCCTCCACATCCTTGGAATCGGCCATTATCCCAAACCATTGCACATATCAGGCCTTTCCATTTACCTTAAACGGGGAAGGGACGGAAGATGGCATTTCGATGAGATCCTCAGGATGGGGAAGGGAGCCGGGTTCAAGATCCCGATGATATTGGAAGACGGAATCCTGGTCCTCATTTCAAATAAAGGGGAAGAGCTCCTGCGCCTGAAGGGACTATCTGGGATAATCGGTAGATCTGGGACAACGTTGGAAGGGGAAGTCGATGGTTCCCCTATCTCCATCTCCATAACGGATGGGGGGATGGTCGTTCTGGCCAAGCTCCGGTTCGGGGATGAATCCCGCCTTCTGAACTTAGCGAACTCCTTCCCCACAGGACTCGAATTCGTGGATGGGGAGGGGACGATATCCCTCCTCCTCGACAACGAGTTCACCCCTATAAAGGCGTCTTCCTTCGGGTCCCTTTCCTTAAAGGTAAGGGGGAGGGATTTATACCTGAAGAGGTTTATAGGGCATTATTCCGGGAAGAGGATTTCGGCGAATGCGAACGGATCCGCATTTCAAATCCCATTCCAGTTGGGGCTCGAGGGAACGACGGCCTCGCTCGAATTCGAAGGGAGGATCGGGAAGGGGATTGAGATATCGGGCACGGCCGACCTCAGAAAGCCGGAGGTTATAAAGCTAAAACAATTCGAGGTAAGAATGGGGGGAAGGAATGCGGCCTTCAAAAGCGGGTATATCGAAATGGAAGGGCCGATGCTCAAGCTCTTCGGAAAGGATGGGCTATCGGCAATGGTCGGCATCGGGGATGGAGGAGGCAACGTATCCATCTCTGCCCCTTCTCTCTCGGCCTTCGGAAGATATCGGTTTACAGGGGAAACCGCCATCCTGGCGAATCTCGAGTGGGAGGGGAAGCCGTCCCTCCTCCGGAACTACGGGATCGATCTGGAAAAGGCCAAAGGCACGGTGACCCTGTCCGCAAGCCTTAACGGGTATAAGGCGAGGATAGAGGGGGAGGTTTTGGGCCCCAAGCTTAGAGGGATATCCTGCGAGAAGGCGGATTTTAATTTGGATTACGGAGGGGGGATGGAGGCGGGGATCTCCGGGAAAGCCCTCTTCTTCGATGGATCGATAGCGACTTTCTCGGGAACGCTCGATATATCCAGAAAGCTCCTCTCCCTCGCCTTCCTGTTCGATGGAATGGAGAGGAAGCTGAAGATCGGCCTGCTTGGGGAGGCGAATGGAAAGCCGCGGTTTGAAGGGATTCTATCTGGGCCTTTGGATCGGCCGAGGATGAGCGGAGAAGCGAAACTCTTGGGATTGAGGGTTGGGGGTAGATCGATTCCGGATTTCGCCTCCGATCTCGAATGGGATGGAAAGGTGGCGAGGCTCTCGAGGTTCTCCCTAGGTGGGTTTTCTGGGGAAGGTGGCATCGTCCTGGGGGAAAAGGAGGCATTTGCCGATATAACGTTTAAGGGTTGGGATCCCGTAGCCTCGGATATGCTGAAGCCCCTCATGCCATGGATCCGAAACCCGAAGGCGGAGGGATCGGTCCACATCACATGGGAGGGGGAAAGGGGGCCGATGGCAATCGGGGATATATTGGCAAGATGTGATATCGGCTCGCTTTCGGCCTCCTTCTCGGCAAACGATGAAGGGCTGCGTATAGAGAAGGTGGGGATATATGAGGCGGACGGAGGGGCGATCTCCGCGGATCTCTCGGTCTTCCGGAAAGATGGATCCTACAGGGTTTCCGGAGAAGGGGTTCTAACCGAATTCTCCGAGATCTCCGGGAGGATTTCGGCATCGGTGGAGATAAAGCTTGGGGATGAAAGGTTTTTGGATGGGTTTTGGAATGGGGAGGGGATAGTGGTTAAGGGCAAGGAGCTCGGAAAGGCTTGGGGTTCCTTCTCCCTCGGAGACAAGGGGATCGAGCTCTCGTGGACGGGGAGCTTCGGAACAGGGTCTTTCCGCGGGAAGGTTGGGCCGAAGGTATTTAAGGATACAGATGGAATTATATCGCTCCTATTAGACCTGACATCCATGGGCCTTCCCTTTGGGATTAAGGGCAAGGGGGGCGTAATGGCCGAGATAAGGGATGGGAAAGGGAGGGGAACATTGGAGATAAGGGACGGAGCGCTTTCCGGGATCGGATTCTCACAGCTCGTTTCCCCTATGGAGTTCACCCCTAATTCCCTCTTCCTCAACGGGATCTCCATAAAAGGGGAAGGATGGGATGCATCCGGAACGGCGAGGATATGGTTTGAAGATGGGTTTGGTTCCATCAAGGATTCCAGGATAGATGGGGGATTTGAGTTCCATGGGCTTCCGCTCTCTATCCTCTCCGGCGATCTCCCAAGGGAAGGGAGGGCGAACGGGAGGATATCCATTGGGGGTAAGGCGTCGGATCCCGTCCTTTACGGCGATGTGGAGGTATATGGGATAGAAGGGGTTGGGACTCTGAAGGGAAACCTCATAGCCCTCGGGGATAGGGTGTATCTCAGGGATCTTAAGGGGAGCTCGTGGGGAGAAGAGGATCGCCTTGAGATCGCCGTAAGGAGATCGGATGGGGGGATGAAGGCGCGGGCGGATATAAAGGGCTGGACGATTTCGGCAGAGGGGAAGGGGGAGGCGTTGGAGGCAACGGTCAGCTCAAAGGATTTTGGAAGCTTTAGGGTTGGGCTGAGGTCAAAGCAGCATGGGGTAGAACTGGTCCCGGTCAAGGGCGAGCCGTATCCCATTAGCGGATTTTTAAATCCATCGAAGGATGGGGTAGATCTCCTGATATCCATAGGAGGCGGGCTTGAGGTAAGGGGAACCGTATCGAAGAAGCTCGATCTCTCTATATCCGGCTTTATGCCTATCCCATCTGGATGGTCCGAGTTCATAAGCGCTCTGGAGCCGGCTTTGGTAGAGGGAAGGGTCTATGGGGATCCGGAAAAGCCAGAAGCCAACGGCTCCCTTCTCCTCAAGAAGGGCATTATATCAGGCCTTCCATTCGACCTTATGAACATATCCTGGAAGCTCTCCGGAAAGGATGTGCTCCTTGAGAGGATCAGGGTATGGAAGCTCGGCTCTTACGATGCCATGGCTTCGGGGAGGATAACGATGAAGAAAGGACCATTGCCTGGGAACGCCGAGGTATCCATATCCCTTAGGGATTTCTCCGGAGACCTCCACATCCTCAAGTCCATCTCCAACAGGATAAGCTATGCATATGGTTCGGTGGATGAGATGAGGTTCGATATCTCCGGACCCCTTTCCTCTCCAAAGGTTACGGGGAGGATTCGCTCTAAAGATGGCGAGATAGGGTTCGACTTCCTGCCGGATCCGGTGAGTTCCCCCGAGATCGATTTCGAGGTTGAGGGCAAGGTCCTGAAGATAAAGGGGTTACGGGCTCTTTACCAACTCCAGCCGATAAGGTGCGAAGGTTACATAGGGCTTGAAAAGGGAGGGAAGATGGACCTTCGGATATCTGCGGAGGGAAGGGAAGGGAAACCGTTCCTGCTCGAGTTCCCCGGCGTGGCCAGGGAAGGAGAATATGTCAAGATCCTTCTAATTTCCCCCCTCCTTTTAGGAGGGACGGTCGAGATGCCCGAGATCCATGGGACCGTCCTTATAACGGACACATCCTTCACATATCCTATGAGAAGGGGCAGTGGAACGGGGCATCTGCATTGGGACGTCTTATGCATTATGGGGCAGAACGTATGGATAGAAGGTCCGTGGGTTAGGGTCAACGTCAAGGGGAGTCTGAGGTTAAAAGGGGAAGATGCGAGGCTTCTTGGAAAGCTTGAGATCATTAGAGGGATGGCGACGTTCCTTGGAACGGATTTCAAGATAACATCGGGATCCATAGAATGCACCGAGGAGGAGAAGGAACCATATGTGGAGGGGAAGGGGGAGGCGATGATAGAGGGGACGAAGTTCACGATCTCCATAGGCAGGGCTCCAATCAGCAGGATAAAGCCGGAGATAACGACGGACAACCCGTTCCTCTCGAGGGCGGAGGCCATGGGAATCCTCGCCGCAGGGAAGGAGATACCACCTGATTCGATAGAGGGAGAGCTCGCAAGGGTTATAGGAGGGCAGATAGGTTCCTCGCTCCTCGACCCCTTCCAGAAGGAGGTCAAGAGATTCCTCGGGCTCGAGATGTTCCAAGTGAGGACCGGGTTCCCTGCGACTTGGAGCATATATCCGAGGGAGGGGCTTCCTATAAGGGGGTTCGAGGTCATGGCTGAGAAATACCTGGCGGAAGGCCTATACCTCTCCTATACGGTTTCAAGGGAGGAGCCGTTGAAGGGAGGTTGGAAGAGCAAGCTCGAGATGGATTACGAGATAACGGAGCATATAAGGTGGAGGGCAGGGGTTGGGAAGGACGAGAGGTTCATATTGCTTGAGCTCAGGTATCCTTTTTGAAGATTTTTATGCGTAGGACTTACGCATTTGGCTTTGGATGCATTTTGTGGTAGGATACGAGATGGAAAGGAGGAAAAGATGAACCATGCTTACCAGATCACTTCTTTTCAGGTTCAACAGGAACCCAAAGGTAGATATGCTCATGGACGCATGCAGGAAGATCCTCGAATACACCGTCGAATACGCTATCGAGAACAAGAAGACATCCACGAACACCCTTGTGAAGAACCTCTATCACATCTTCAAGGGATGGTTTCCTTCCCTGCATTCCTCATGGATAGAGAAATCCATAAGGGCAGGTGCTTCTGTGGTTCATTCTTACAACAACAGGAAGAGGAAGGGGAAGGCAAAGGATAAGCCTGAGATCAGTCGTCCATTTGTCTATGTTTCCAAATCCATGATGAGATGGGAATGGGATGGGAAGTTGCTTACGATCGTAATCCCAGTTTTCCCTCATGATCCAGATCCCATCGTTTTGAGGTTCATCCCACATCACAGGTATAGGAGATACCTAAATGCTTTGAAGGAAGGGCATTGTTCTCTTGGAGAGCCAACGCTTACCAGTTCATCCATATGCTTTCCTTTGAAGTTCCAGGAGCCAGAGGGATATGTTCCGAGGTCAGTTATTGGGATAGACAGCAATGAGAGGAGCCTGGAATGGCATAAGATAGACATTGGATGTTCTTTGGTTCAAGGTTCAGAGTTAAGCTCCATGCTCCATGCTCCAAGCTCCTTTGGGATAGGGGGAAGGATAGATACGAGCTATGTTGCCATGGTGAATTCAAGTTGCGATAAGAGGATGAGGGATGGATGCAAGGGGAAGAGGAATGCGAAGGCAAGAAAGAAGGTTCAAAGGAAGTATGGGAAGAAGAGGAGGGAGAAGACGAGGTCGTTTTGGCACATGATTGCTATGGGATTGATCCTTTTGGCGATGGATTATGGATCATGCATTGTCCTTGAGGATCTTAAGGGGATGAAGGGTAGGATTTCAGGGTTATCTCGGAATATGAGGAGGAGGCTACTCAATCATTGGAGCATAATGAGCTTTCATAGGATTATTAAGGAGAAGGCACGTTTTTATGGGGTTCCGATATTATTTGTAGATCCCTCGAACACTTCGAGGACATGCCCGGTATGCGGCAGAAGGGAGCTAAGGGGGCATAAGACCTTGGAGTGTGAATGTGGGCTTTCCATGGGTAGGGATGAGGTAGCTGCTATCAACATAGCGAGGAGGGGTATGGAGATCCTTGAGGGGGCATGGGGCATAGGGCAAGGTGCGGAGAGCATGGGGCATGGAGCACAATTAGATGCTCCTTGCTCTTTGCTCCATGCTTTTTCAAGGCAGGGGGTGGTGGGCGCTCCCTGTTGCCTGCTCCCTAATGGTGCCTTTGAAAGAGGTGCTGTTACAGCAGGAAGCGCAGTTGTGAATACAACTGCGTAAGTCCTAAACCAACTACCCCTCCCTCGACGACATGTATGAGGAGCCAAGGGGATTATGGGAGTTCGGGACATGGGTAAACGGGGGCCATTGGTCGACATGCGAGGCTCGTATGATCCTCGGCTACTTCCGGCTGGGGAAATACGAGGACGCCCGCCGCTCCATGTTGCGTATCCTCGATTTCGCCAGGAGGTTCCGAATGGACAACCCTTTGACGAAGTTCGGAAGCGATGTCTATCAACCCCATGAGCCTATAAACATCACATACGATGCGTTCGGACCCCCTGCAGCTCTGATCAGAGGCCTGTTCGAATACATTTACGATGCCAAGGGCCTTACGCTCATCCCCCATATCCCCCCATCAATCGTCGAAATGGAACAGCGTTTCCCTATCCGCTTCGGCTCCAAGCGCCTTTTCCTCGCAACCTTCGGAAAGGGAAAGATAACGGGGATTTGGGTAAACGGATGCCGGTGGAGGGATTTCGATGCCAGGTCCATATACCTGCCTTATGACTCGCTCCCTCAGGTCTCCTATATCTGCATAGGACTTGGCGGCTCCAAGCCCTCCCGTTTCAGGTGGCAGCCGTATTCACCAAACTTGGATCCTTCCTATGAGGAGAAGGAGAATGCCGAACGCTATGCGGAGCAGCATGGATTGAGAAAAGACATGGAGGAACTGGCTCGGAAGGCCGAGCGGATCCGCTCTATATATAACCGCTTGATAAAAGAAGGCTTGGGGGAAAGATATCCGGCTATGCACGCTCGGCTCGCCCTCGAGGCCATCTGCGCCGTCTACCAACGCTTCTCAGCCCTTGCGGAAGGTAGGATTCGGCCGCTTCCCGAGCCATCGCAAAACGCCGCGGATAGGCTTTATCTCGATACCGCGCAAAGGCTTTGCGCGGGATTAGAAAAAACGGAGGCGATCGACGATGATGGACGATAGGTTGATCCAGGAGCTGATCGACGCTATGGGCGAGATCGAGATAATCGATGCCCATGAGCACCTCCCGCCCGAAAGAGAGAGGCTTAAACTGAGGGTCGATATCTGCTTCCTCTTCTCCCATTACACCCGTAGCGACCTCATCTCCGCAGGAATGCCCCCAACCAAATACGATGAGATGCTGAATCCGGATCTGCCACTTGAGGAGCGTTTTCTCATCCTCGAACCATTCCTCCCATATATCCGCTACGGCTCTTATGCCAGAGCGGCATTCATCGCCCTTCGGGATATATACGGCTACGACGAGATCACACGCCAGAACTACAAGGAAATCTCGGAGAAAATGGCTTCGTTCAACAAACCGGGGATATACGAGGAGATCCTGGTAAAGCGTTGCAGGGCGAAATACGCCCTTACACAGGCGGGGCGAACGGATTATCCGGAACCGTTCCTCGTGCCAATACTGCCGCTCGAGTTCGTAGCTTTTGTCAACTCCCGAGAGGAGATCGAAAAACGCTCCGAAGCCCTTGCTATGCCTATCAAAACGTTGGATGACTACATAGCATGGATCGGGGAAAGGCTTTCTAAGTGGAGAAAGGAGGAGCGAGTAGTCGGACTGAAAACCCGTGCGGAACCACGCAAGGAACCACCCCCAACGAAACAACGCGCCGAGGAAGCGTTTAGGGCGATAATGGACGGCAAAGCAACGGATGAGGACAAAAGGGACCTGTATCTTTTCCTGACCGAGGAGACGTTCAAGCTCTGTGCCAACCTGAATATGGTGGTTGCCGTCCATGCCGGGGTCTGGGGGGATTTCAGAACGCTCGATCCGAGGCTTATGATCCCACTATTCGCAAGACATCCGGAAACGAAGTTCGACCTCTATCACATGGGCATGCCATGGGTCAGGGATACGGCTTTCATAGGCAAGAATTTCCAAAACGTTTACCTAAACCTCTGCTGGTCGCACATCGTCTCACCAACTATGGTCCGCCATTCCTTGCCGGAATACATAGACATCGTGCCCGTAAACAAGATCATCGCATTCGGAGGGGATTACAGCGCCCCCGCCGTGGAGAAGGTTTGGGGACATCTTGTAATGGCCAGGGAAAACATCGCATATGCCCTCGCTATTTTGATCTCCGATGGGAGGATGGGGAAAGAGGAAGCGCTTGAGCTCGCAAAGCTCTGGTTTTACGAAAACCCTGCAATGCTTTATGGCCTGAAATAAGGAGGGCGATGAATCATGCGGATCCGTGCTGCGGTCGTCGGACTGGGCTTCGGGAGGGGTTTCGCAGCCATACTGAAGGATCATCCGGAATGCGAGCTCCTTTGCGTCGCCGATCTCAACGAGGACGTGGCGGCCGAGGTCGCCCGCCAATTGCAGGTCAAGCATATGGCTCGAACGCTGGACGAAGTGCTTGCGATGAAAGAGGTGGATGCCGTCGCTATCTTCACACATGCCCCTCGTCATGCCGAACATTCCATAGCGGCATTGAATGCGGGCAAACATGTCCTTTGCGCTGTGCCGGCAGCGATAACGATAGAAGAGTGCGAGATGCTTATAGAAGCCGTTGAACGCACCGGGCTTGTATATGCCAATGCCGAGACGAGCTTCTTCCGTCCGGATGCGGCTCAATGCAGGAAGTGGTATCAGGAAGGGCGTTTCGGGAAGATAGTCTACATGGAGGCCGAATACCTGCACGATTATGGACCGGAAGGCCTTGGCGCCATGAGTCCTAAGGAATACAAAGGGCAGCACTGGCGCTTCGGCTTCCCCCCTTTCCTCTACATCACCCATTCGACGGGATTCCTCCTCGGCATCACGGGGAAAAGGCTTGTGGAGGTGACGGCATATCCCGTGGAGATACCGGGAGACGATGTCTTCAGAAGCGATACATATTGGCAATGCCCTTTCGGCAACGCCGTGGCCCTTTTCAAGACGAACGACGGGATACCGGTGCGAATCATGGAGATGAGGCGCGTCGCATATGATGTGGTGGAGAAGTTCTCGATTTACGGGGAGAAGATGAGCTTTATCTCCCCAAGGCACGAATCCTGGGAGAGCAGCTATTGTATATTCGAGCGCAGGCAGGACGGAACTGTAGGCCCACCTTCGGCCTTTCACCCAAGTAGGCTTCACTCCCCCTTGCCGGATCCGCTTGTGAAATACACATACGGCGGACATGGGGGATCTCACCCCTATATCGTGGAGGACTGGATCCGGTCCATAGTCGATGGAAGGATGCCCTGCGTGAACGTCTATGAAGCCGTCGCATTTTGCGCCCCGGGCATCGTCGCACATAAATCATGCCTCGGGAATGGGGAACGCCTAAGGATACCACAATTCGATAAAGGCGTGGGTTGACAGAGGGGTATGCCTGTGTTAGAATAGGTATCGACGGTCCGCTTATCCTTTCGGTAAAGGAGGGGATTCAGATGATGGGGAGGCTTAAGGCGGTTGGAATGGCGTTGGCGTTTGCCTTTGTATCGGGGATGGCTTTCGGGGCCAATCCCCCGAAGATAGGGGATCCCATGCCCGAGATCGTCCTCCTCGACGTCAATTACGACGGACACTGCCTGAAATGCGAGTCCAAGGAGAAGAAAGCCGTGGTAGTCATCTTCATAGCCACGAGATGCCCGGTATCGAATGCATATAACTCCAGGATGGTGCGGATAGCGAAGGAGTATTCGGGGAAAGGCATAGCCTTCTACGGGATAAACTCGAACGAGACGGAACCCGTGGACGAGGTGGCGAAGCATGCCAAGGAGAACGGATTCCCCTTCGTCGTCCTGAAGGATTACAGAAGCAAGGTGGCAGATAAGCTCGATGCCCAGGCAACCCCCGAAGCGTATGTGTTCGCGCCCGAAAAGGGGAAGATGGTCCTGGTCTACCACGGCCGGATAGACGATTCGCAGGACGAAAGCAAGGTCAAGAGCCAGGACTTAAGGGATGCCTTGGAGGCGGTCCTTAAGGGGAAGAGGCCTGAGAGGCCCGAGACAAGGGCATTCGGATGCTCGATAAAGCGTCCCCCAAAGGGGGAGCTGAAGTAAGAGATGTATGTTAAAGGATCGCTTCGGCAGAAAACATACATATCTTCGCATCTCGGTAACGGACAGGTGTAACCTGAGATGCATATATTGCATGCCTCCCGAAGGGATCGAGCTAAAAGATAAGGAGGAGATCCTCGGATTCGAGGAGATATCCCGACTCGTCGGGTTGCTCGCCGAGATGGGGGTGGAGAAGGTCCGGATAACGGGGGGAGAGCCCCTTGTGAGGAAGGGGGTGGAAACACTCATATCCCAAATAAGGAGCATACGAGGGATAAAGGAGGTCTGCCTGACGACGAACGGGGTCCTGCTCAAGGAAAAGCTCCCGGCATTGAAAGATGCCGGGATCTCGAGGATAAACGTGAGCCTCGACACTTTAAAGCCCGAGAGGTTCAGATCCATCGCCCTCAGGGATCGCTATGACGATGTCCTGGCCGGTATAGAGGAAGCTATAAGGCTTGGCTTCGCCCCTCTAAAGCTAAACGTCGTCGTTATACGCGGGATGAACGATGACGAACTCCTGGACTTCGTCGAGTTCGTAAAGGAAAGGCCTATCCAGGTCCGTTTTATAGAATACATGCCCGTCGGGGATAATGGATGGGATCGATCTGCCTTCGTCCCCTGCTCGGAGATGAGGAGGGTTATCGAAGAAAGGCATAGGCTTATCCCGATCTCCAGCGTCGCTCACTCCACAAGCGAGGATTTCAGGATAGATGGATTCCTCGGCACCATTGGGTTCATAGCCCCCATCTCGAACCCCTTTTGCAGCTCCTGCAATAGGCTCAGGTTGACGGCCGATGGATCCTTAAGGACATGCCTCCTTAATCCCTTTTCCCTTTCCCTCAGGGATCTTTTGCGCAACGGCATGGGGGATGAGGAGATGAAGGAGGCGATAGCTGAGTTCCTTAACGGAAAGCACTGGCAGCATCCGCCCATCGAGGAGCTATTATACCTGAAAGATAGAAGGATGGCCGAGATCGGCGGATAAGGAGGACGGATCCTATGAAGGGGATAATCGTGGCGCTGTCCATAAGCGATAGGAGGGGGATCCCAAAGAGGAACGTGGAAACCGTCCAGCTCCTTGAGGGATATGGGATAGAAGGGGATGCCCATGCTGGCAACTGGCATCGTCAGGTGAGCATCCTCGCCTTGGAGAGCATAGAGAAGATGATGAAAACCACGGGGTTAAAGCTCAGGCCTGGGATCTTCGCCGAGAACATAACGACGAAAAACCTGGATACCTCGAAGCTCAAGATAGGGGACAGGATAACAATAGGGGAGGCGGAGCTGGAGGTAACGCAGATAGGGAAGGAATGCCATAAACCCTGCGCTATCTTCCGAAAGGTCGGGGATTGTATAATGCCGAAGGAGGGGATATTCGCAAGGGTGGTAAAGGGAGGAAATATAAAGGTTGGCGACGAATGCATCGTCCACCGGAGCTAAAACCAGGATTCGATTCGACAGGAACGAGCTTTCCGGAGCCTTCGGGGATATCGGGACGGATCTCCCGCTAATTGTCGGGATGGTCCTCGCATCCGGCCTCGATTCATCCAGCGTCTTGATTGTCTTTGGGCTTCTCCAGATCCTCTCAGGGCTTATCTATGGGATTCCGATGGCCGTCCAGCCGTTAAAGGCCATAGCGGTCCTCGTCATAACGAAGAAGGTCGAGCCCGATCTCATATACGGCGCAGGATTGTCGATAGGAGTTTTTATGTTCCTCTTGACCATGACAGGGCTTATCTCCTGGCTTTCAAGGATCATCCCACATCCCGTTATAAGGGGGATACAATTCGGGCTTGGGCTTCAGCTCTCCACGTTAGCCCTTAAGGATTACGTAAGATCCAATGGGGTAGAGGGATACATACTGGCATCCGTAGCGTTCCTCGTGGCCATCCTCTTCCTCGGGAACAGGAAATATCCCCCGGCCTTGTTCGTGATATCCATTGGGGTTATATACGCCATCTTATTCAGGATGGATCTCGGCACCTTGAAATCGTCTTTCGGATTCTCCTATCCTAAGCTCAACATAGTCGGTGCGGACGACATCCTCCATGGATTCCTCCTGCTCGCCATCCCCCAGATCCCCCTTTCCATAGCGAACTCCATACTGGCTACGGAAAGGCTCGCCCACGATCTATTCCCGGCAAAGGACATAACTGCGAGGAAGATAGCTTTGACCTATTCCTTCATGAATATGGTTGCCCCCTTCTTTGGAGGAATTCCGGTATGCCACGGCTCTGGAGGGATGGCGGGTCATTACGCCTTTGGGGGTAGGACGGGAGGATCTCCACTTATTTATGGGATCTCCTACCTCGTCCTCGGGCTTCTTCTTGGAAAAGGAGCCCTCGAGCTTATCCAGGCATTCCCGCTCCCAGTCCTTGGGATCGTTTTGTTCTTCGAGGGGCTGACGCTCATGGGGCTTTTAAGGGATATAGCATCCTCCACTTTGGACCTCTCGACAGCCCTCATCGTGGGGCTGATGGCGGCCAACTTGCCCTACGGATATGTCGTGGGCATTATCGTCGGGACCATAATCTACTCATTTCGCTCAAAAGTCCGATGGGGGAAATAGCCGGCGTTATCCTTGCAGGTGGGAGGAGCAGGAGGATGGGCTGTGATAAAGCCCTCCTCATGATAGGAGGGGAGCCGGTAATCCTCAGGATCGCAAGGGCCTTATCATCGGTATTCCATGAAGTCCTGATAAGCGCCGGGGATTCGAGAAGGTATTCGTCCTTAGGAATTCCCGTCATAGCTGATATCTTCAAGGAAGCCGGACCCCTCTCCGGGATCCACGCAGCTTTATCTCTATTGGGGAAGGATATATTCGTCGTCCCATGCGACAAGCCCCTTATAACCCCGGAGTTAATAAGTTCGGTCCTTTCCCTTTCCATTCCCAACAGGATCACGATCGTGACGGACGGTTTTAGCATCCATCCCCTCCTCGGGATCTATCCTAAGGTTATCCTCCCAGATCTCAACAGGTATCTCGAAGGAGGGGGGAGGAGGGTCTTCGGCTTCCTGGAGGATCCTGGAATCCCCGTCTCCATCGTAGACCTCTCCGGAATGAAGGAACTCTTAAAGGAGATGAATTATCCGGAGGATTATATAAGTATTTTAAGTGCATTTGAGGGAAAATGTGGGAATCCTGAAAAGGAGGGGGATCGAGATGAAGGACGTGAGCGAAAAACGCATAAGCCTTAGGTATGCAAAGGCTCAGGCCGTGTTCAAGGCCATGCCTAAGACCATCGAGATGATAAGGGGAGGGGGGCTCCCGAAGGGCGATGCGTTGCAGGTCGCTAAGATAGCGGGGATCCAGGCGGCGAAGAACACCTCCTCCATAATACCCTATTGTCATCCGGTCGGGATAACCTGGGCCGATATATCCTTCGATCTCGGAGAGGAGGAGATCAGGGTCTTGGCGGAGGTCAAGGCAATAGATAGGACTGGGGTGGAGATGGAAGCCCTTACGGCAGCATCCGCGGCCGCCTTGACCCTTTACGATATGGCCAAACAGGTAGACGAATCGATCTCCCTCTCGGATATCAGGCTCCTGGAGAAGAGAGGGGGGGAGGAGGATTTCTTCGAGGAGCTGGGGAGGCCTGTGAGGACCGCCGTCCTCGTAGTATCCGACAGCGTATATGCGGGGGAGAAGGAGGACAGGGCCGGGAAGGCCATTATAGAAGAGCTGTCCGGATATCCCGTGGATATAGTGGAATATAAGGTGCTTCCGGACGAGAGGAGCTTATTAAGGGATGAGCTTAGGAGGTTGGCGGACGAGATAGGCCTCGAACTCATCCTGACCTCCGGCGGGACGGGATTCGGGCCAAGGGATATAACCCCTGAGGCGACGGATGATATCTTAGATAAGGATGCTCCTGGGATCTCCGAGGCGGTAAGGGCATATGGAAGCGAGAGAACCCCGTTTTCGGCGCTCTCAAGGGGGAAGGCCGGGATAAGGGGGAAGACGTTGATAGTGAACCTTCCAGGAAGCACCCGTGGGGCAAGGGAGTCGGTAAGGGCTTTGCTCCCCTGGATCTTCCACGGGCTCAAGATCCTGGTGGGGGCAAGCTCCGAATACCACGCAAGGGAAGACGAGAGGAGGAGGGCGAGATGAGGGTGGAGGAGGCAAGGAGGATAGTAGAGGGGGAGGCGAAAACCCTCGATCCCCTTGAGATAAGGGTCGAGGAATCCCTCGGCTACGTCCTCGGAGAGGACATAGCGGCCCCAATTCCCCTCCCTATCTTCGATAACTCCGCCATGGATGGATATGCGATAAGGAGCGAGGATACGCTTGGAGCGAAAGAGGGGAACCCGATCTCCTTCAGGATTATAGGAGAATCCAGGACGGGGAATCCATTCCTCGGAAAGGTAGGGCCTTTCGAAGCCGTGGGGATAGGAACGGGCGCACAGATCCCGGAAGGCGCGGATGCCGTCATAGAGATCGAGGAGGTGGAGGTGGTAGGGGAAACGATACGGGTCCGGAATAACGTGGAGCGATGGAGGAACGTTAGGATGAGGGGGGAGGAGATAGCGGAAAAAGATGTCGTCCTGAGGAAGGGGGAGTTGATGACCCCTGGAAAGATAGCCCTCCTCTCGGCCCTTGGGATCGAGAGGATATGGGTTACGAGGAAACCGGATGTCTCCATCGTTGTGACCGGCGAGGAGGTCGTCCCCCCAGGTATCCCTCTCCCCCCTGGACGGATATACGATTCGAACACCCCTTTCCTCTCCTCCTCCCTCCTGGAGATGGGGATAAAGCCTCGATCTGTGCGGCTGGTCGGGGATTCGGAGGAGGATATAAGGGAGGCTATCGAAGAGGCCATCGAGGGTTCGGACCTCCTGATAATCACCGGAGGCGTATCGGTGGGGAAGACGGATCTGGTTAAATACATACTCGAGGAGAGGTTAGGGGCGAGGAGGCTCATATGGAGGGTTCGGCAGAGGCCGGGACATCCTTTTTACTTCGCCACCCTCGATGGAAAGCCGGTGTTCGGGCTGCCTGGAAACCCGGCGGCCGTCGCGGTCTGTTTCTACCTATACCTCTATCCGTTCCTCAACAAGATGAGGGGAGCGGAGGGAGGTCTCAGGGAGGCCAGGGCCATCCTCCTGGAGAGGTTTAAGAAGAAAGCCGGATTGGCATATTTCCCAAGGGTTAAGATAGAAGGGGTGGGGGAAGGGTTAAGGGCCACGCCCCTTAGGTGGCAAGGGTCCAACATGATAGCATCGATAGCATATGCCGATGGGATGGCGTATATCCCGGAGGAGTTAGAAACAGTGGATCCCGGAACCGAGGTGGATCTTTTCCTCTTCCCATCCTACTTCCTCAAAGCCCGGTAGTGGACCTCGGGGAGGGATCTTAGCATCTCGGCGCTTTTCTCCGGGGTTATATCCCTCTGAGGGTTTGCCAGCATCTCATACCCCACCATGAACTTCCTTATGGTGGCGGACCTGAGGAGCGGGGGGTAGAAATGGAGGTGGATATGCCATTCCTCATGATCCTCCCCATCCGTCGGCTTCTGGTGAAATCCCATGGAATATGGGAACGGGATCTCGAAGAGGTTATCGTATCTCGTCGTCAGCCTCTTTAGGATATTCGCTAACCCGAGCCTTTCCTCCTTGGAAAGTTCGGGAAGGGATCCGATATGCCTCCTGCTTAAGATCATGGTCTCGAAAGGCCATATGGCCCAGAAAGGGACGAGGGCGACGAAATGATCGTTCTCGCATACCAACCTCGTCCCTTCCTCCAGCTCCATAGACAGGTATGTGCAGAGGAGGCATTTCCCATTCCTCATCATATATTCTATCTGGGATGCCTGCTCCTTGGATGGCTCCACGGGGATGGTCTCGTTGGCCCATATCTGACAATGCGGATGTGGATTGCTACACCCCATCATCTCCCCCTTGTTCTCGAATATCTGGACGTAGTTTATGAAGGGGAGGGATCCTATCTCCTCCCATTGATCTGTCAAGACATCCACCACTTCCCCTATCTCCTCTTCGTCCATCTCCGGGATGGTTATGTCGTGCCTTGGGGAGAAGCAAACAACCCTGCATAGCCCTCTCTCCGATTTCGCCACAAGGATCCCATCCCTCCCGAAATCCATATATGGGATATCCGGGAGGAGGGCGGGGAAGTCGTTGTCGAAGACGAATGTCCCGGTATAATGTGGATTTCGAACCCCTCCCGCCCTCCGGTTCCCAGGGCATAGGTAACAATCCGGGTCATAAGGAGGGAGCTCCTCCACCTGTATCCTCTCCACACGTCCAAGCCAAGGCCTTTTGGTCCTCTGGGGGGAGACCAGGACCCATTCCCGCGTGAGGGGGTTATATCTCCTGTGGGGGATATCCTCGAACAACCCTTAATGCGTCCCCCCCTTCGCTATGTTAGGGTCTGTGACCCTTTGCTCCTTGACCTTCTTCTTCGGCTTCGATGTCGCCTTCAGCTCCTCTATCAAGCTCTCGTATTCATCCCTATCTATGGGGATTTCCACGGTCTTCCCCTTCTTCCCGGAAAGTATCATGGCGTTTGCGAGCTCTAAGGAGTATATCCCCTCCTCCCCCGGGGATATAAGGGGCTCGTCGTAGAGGATCGCCCTTGCGAAGTTCCTCGTTATGGTCGCGTGGCCTGCCGGCATATCGGGAAGATCCAGCTCAACGAGCTCCGCCTTCGGGCTCCCCCACATCTCGGTGGTCTCGTATGTGAACTGGCGTATCGGCTGGGAGAGCTTGTAAACCCTAACGCTTCCACCATCTATCACGACCTTCCCGTTATCCCCGCATATCTCCGTCCTCGATACCCCTGGGGCCTCGATGACGCTCGCATAGATATATCCATGGGCTCCGTTCGGATACTCGAGGATGGCGAAGGCCTCGTCCTCGACCTCTATATCGTGGAGCCTTGTCCTCACCTGGGCCGTCACCTTCTTCGGCATGCCGGCGAGCCATGTGAATATATCGAGGTTATGAGGGGCCTGGTTTATGAGGACCCCTCCCCCCTCCCCAACCCACGTGGCCCTCCAGCCTCCGGAATCGTAATACGCCTGGCTCCTATACCATCCGAGGGTGAGCTGAGTCCTGTATATCTCCCCAACTATCCCCTCTTCTATGGCTTTCTTCGCTATCCTGTATTGCCTCTCCGTCCTCATCTGGAACATGACGGCGAACTTAACCCCCGTCTCCTTCGCAACCCTTATCATCTCATCGGCTGCCTTGACCGTGACGGCTATAGGCTTCTCGGATAGGACATGGATCCCCTTCTTCATCGCATCTATGGCTATTGGAGGATGGAAGTAATGAGGGGTTGCAACTATTATGGCGTCGACAAGGCCGCTCTCCAAAAGATCGCGGTAGTCCTGGAAACCTGGGACACCATACCTTTCAGCAACGGACCTCACAAGCTCCCTATCGATGTCGCATACGGCCGTGAGCTGGACTTCCTCTATGTTCTGGACCATCCCTGCGTGGCCTTGCCCCATCCCCCCAACACCGACAATCCCTATCCTCACCTTATCCATATCTTTACCCCCTTCCCTCTATTTCGGCATGGCCATGGGCATCTCGCCCATGGTTTCTTTTCTAAATATCGAGGTTTCTGACCTCCGGAGCGTATGCCTGGATGAAAGCCCTCCTCGGCTCGACCCTCGTCCCCATGAGTATCGTGAATATCCTGTCGGCTTCGATAGCATCCTCGATCCTAACCTTCAGAAGCGTCCTCCTTTCCGGATCCATGGTCGTCTCCCATAGCTGTTCGGCGTTCATCTCCGCAAGCCCTTTATATCTCTGGATCGTGGTTCCCCTCGCCCCTATCCTCTTCACGAGCTCGAGCAATTCCTCCGCCCCCTCCACCCTATGCCTCCTCCCATCCTCGATCACCATAAAGCTTGCGGTCCTTCTCCCCTCGAGGAAACCCCTCATATCCACCCCTATCCTCGACATCCTCGATATCAGAGCCTCCAACTCCCTTATCTCCGGTATCTCCTGAGGTTCCAGCTCCTCGCTCTCCACCCTCATCTCGTCTATAAGGTTGGGCTGATCCGAATCAACCCCAACCGCCCTGACCTGCTCCATCTCCTCCTCGAACTTCCTCCTCGCCTCCTCCACATCGAGGAAATAATACTCCCTGAGCCCGGCTCTTATCCTGTAAACAACCCCCCTTTTCCTAAGCTCCATGTAATCACTTATGCTTATCCCCTTCTCCTCCATCCTCTCCACGATCCTCTCGAACTCCCCAAGGGAGAGGAGGAACTCCCTCAGCTTCCCCCCTTCTATTTCCACCCCACTCCCCTCCTCTATAACCCTTATACCCGCCGCCCCTTCCCTTATGAGGAACACCTCCAGCTCCCTGTCGTTGGATATGTAGATCTCCTTCTTCCCCTTCTTGACCCTGTATAGGGGGGGCTGGGCTATGTATATGTGTTCCCCTATAAGTTGTGGCATATAGCGGTAGAAGAAGGTGAGGAGGAGAACCCTTATATGGGCCCCGTCCACATCGGCATCCGTCATTATTATGATCTTGTTGTAACGAAGCTTCTTTATATCGAAGTCCTTCCCAACCCCGGTCCCGATCGCCGATATTATCGCCTTTATCTCCTCGTTCGACAGGACCTTCTCGAACCTGTTCTTCTCAACGTTTATGACCTTCCCCCTTAGGGGCAGGATGGCCTGGAAGTTCCTGTTCCTCCCCTGTTTCGCTATCCCCCCGGCGGACTCCCCCTCCACTATGAAAAGCTCGGCCTTCTTCGGATCCCTTTCCACACAATCGGCGAGCTTGCTGGGAAGCGCCTCCATCTCTATTATGCTCTTCTTCCTGGCCAGCTCCCTCTGTTTCTTCGCCGCTTCCCTCGCCCTTGCCGCTATCAACGCCTTTTCCACTATCCTCCTCACCACGGAAGGGTTCTCCTCGAAGTAGGAGATGAGCCCATCCGCAACTATCATCTCCACTATCCCCTTTACCTCGCTGTTCCCGAGCTTGGCCTTCGTCTGGCCCTCGAACTGCGGATCGGGGAGCATTACGCTGACGACCGCTATCAGGCCCTCCCTTATGTCCTCCCCAAGAAGGCTCTGATCCTGCTTGGAGAGGCCCAATGACCTGGCGTAATCGTTTATGACCCTGGTCAAGGCGGACCTGAACCCCGTTACATGCGTTCCGCCTTCCTCCGTGTTCTTGTTGTTGGCGAAGGAGAGGATCATCTCGGAATATCCATCCGTATATTGGATCGCCACCTCGACCTTCGTCCCATCCCTCGATCCGGTTATAAAGATAGGGGTTGGATGTAGCAGCTCCTTCCCCCTCGACAGATACTCCACGAAGGAGACTATCCCTCCATCGTATTGGAATACCCTCTCCCTCGGTTTCTCAGACCTCTCATCCCTTAGAACTATCCTTACCCCTTTGTTGAGGAAGGCCTGTTCCCTCAGCCTGTTTACGAGGATGTCGAAGTTGAACTCGGTCTCCTCGAATATCTCCGGGTCCGGCATGAACCTTATCTCCGTCCCGGACCTCTTCGTCTCCCCGATGACCGATACCGCCGTTACCGGCTTCCCCCTCTCATACCTCTGGCCGTATACCTTCCCTCCCCTCCTCACCTCAACCTCGAGCCATTCGGAGAGGGCGTTGACGACCGAAAGCCCAACCCCGTGAAGCCCCGTGGCCACCTTGTAGGTCCTGTGGTCGAACTTACCCCCCGAGTGAAGCGTCGTCATGACCACCTCAAGCGCCGATCTCCCCTCCGTTGGATGGATCTCCGTCGGGATCCCCCTTCCATCGTCCCTGACCGTGGCGCTTCCATCCGAGTGGAGTATGACCTCTATGTTCTTACACCATCCCGCGAGCGCTTCGTCTATGCTGTTGTCAACGAGCTCGAATATCAGGTTGTGGAGCCCCGAAGGCCCCGTGCTCCCTATATACATCCCAGGCCTCTTCCTGACGGGCTCGAGGCCCGAAAGGACCTTTATCTTCTCGGCATTGTATTCCTCAGCCCTAAGCTCCATCATCTCCCTCCTTGGGATGAATCGCCCTTAACCTCCCCTATCCTGAAATATATCTCCTTCACAACCCCTGGCCCCACAGCCCTCTCTATCCTATCCATTATATCCTTCTTGATGGAGACGAACTGGAGAAGCCAGGCCGGGTCGTCGACGTTCACCACAAACCTCCCCATATCCACGCGAACAGGCCTGCTGTGCTCCCTAAGAGGCCATCCAACTATCTCCCCCCAGAGGAGGAAAACCCTCTCCTCCAAAATCCTCCTCCTCATCCCCCTCTTCTGAAGGAGGCGATCCAATATAGGTCCTATCCTCTCCGGACCCCCCATCCTCCCTTATAACACCTCCCTCGACCCTCAGAACCCTCTCCGCATCCAGATCCCTCACATCCTCCTCCCTCGAGGACGTCAGGATCCACTGGCCTCTGCCGGATATGAGCTCCTTCGCGAACCCCCTCCTCCCCTCGTCGAGCTCGAGGAGGATATCGTCGAGGAGGAGGACCGGCCTCTCCCCTATCTCCCTCTCCATGGCGATCCCCTCCGCAAACTTAAGGGCTATGACCGCACACCTCTGCTGGCCCGTGGATCCGAAATCCCTAAGGCTCATCCCATTGGACGTGAAAACTATCTCGTCCCTATGCGGACCTATGAGGCTTACCCCATATGAGATCTCCGAATCCCTGGAGCCATGAAGCTTATCGAGGAACTCCTCCTCCGAGGTCCCTCCGCTCATCCTATAATCGATCCCTATCCTCTCCTCCCCTCCAGAAAGCATCGTATACACCTCGGACAGGATTGGATTCAAGAGCTCCAGCATCTCCGCCCTCTTCCTCGTTATCCACGCCCCTACCTGTGCCATCTGCTCGTCCCAAGGGCGCAAGACCTCGGGGGATTCGATCCCGGAGGATATCGCCTTAAGCAGGTTGTTCCTCTGCTTGAGAAGCCTGAAGAAGGTCTGGAGCATCCTGAGATACATCGGGTTAACCTGCGATATCCATACGTCCATCCATCTCCTCCTCTCGCTTGGAGGACCCTGAACTATCCCGATGTCTTCCGGGGAGAGGAAGACGACGGCCAAGGTCCCAAAGAATTCCGAGATCTTCCTGACCTCTTTCCCCCCAACCCTTATCCTCTTGCTCGTCTTCGAGTCCTCGTTCCTCGTCATCCCTATCTCTATCCTCATCCCCCTCCCAAACCTTATTATCTCCCCCCTGACGAAGAGCTCCTTCGCATCCCATCTTATCAGGTCCCTATCCTCCGCAAAGGGCCTATAGGGCTTCCCAGTGGCCAGGAAATATATGGACTCCAGGAAGTTCGTCTTCCCCTGGGCGTTCCTCCCTATGAGGACGTTCGCCCCATCTGAGAGCTCCACATCTACGTCCTTATAGTTCCTGAAGTTATGGAGGAAGATCCTCTTAAGTATCATGTCCTAACCGGCATTATCAAACATAGGTAGCTGTCGTCGTCCACGGGCTTCAGGACGGCGGGGCTTAAGGCCCCTGTCAGCTCAAAACATATCTCCTCCTGCTCTATGTTCCTCAAGACATCCGTTATGTAACGGGCTTGATATCCCATCGTCAAAGGATCCCCCTCGAGGGAGGCGTTTATCTCCTCGACGGCCTCCCCTATATCGGGATCGCTCGCAGAGAGTATCATCCTGTCGGGTTGAAACTCTATCTTGACTATGCTCGCCTTCTCCGTCGAGACCAGGGAAACCCTCCTCGTGGCTTTGAGGAGGTCCTCCGTCCTCGTCCTCGCCTTCCTATCGTATGATTTCGGGATGACGAGCTCGTATTTCGGGAACTGGCCCTCTATCAGCCTTGAGACGAGCGTGACGGAATCCGTGGAGAAGGAGATCTGGTTTCCGAAAAGCCTTATCTCCACAATCCCTTCCTCGAGTATCCTCGAAAGCTCTTGAAATGCCTTCGTTGGGACTATGGCCGATCTCGGCTCCATATCCGAGGATATAGGGGTCTTGACGAGCGCCAGCCTCCTCGTATCGGTAGCGACCATCGAGAGAGTCCCCTCCTTGAACTCCATAAATATCCCGTTCAGAGCATACCTTGTCTCCTCGGTCGAGGTGGCGAAGATCGTCTTCTTTATCATATCCTTCAAGCTCCTTTGCTCTATAACGACCCTCTCCCCTCCCTCTATCTCCGGGAAGGGTGGGAAATCCTCGGGGGGAAGTCCGAGGATCTTGAAGCGGGACCTCTCGCACGTTATCGCGACGGTGCTCGATGGATCCGTGGTTATCCGTATCTCCGAATCCGGAAGTTCCCTCACTATCTCCGAGAACCTCTTAGCATGGATCGTAACGGATCCCCCTTCTTCCGATGATAGGACGGGAACCTTGCATCTTATCCCTATCTCGAGATCCGTGGCAGAAAGCCTCGCTTCAGTCCCCTCGACCTCTAAGAGGATATTGGAGAGGACCGGAAGAGCTGCCCTTGTGCTGACCACGTTCTGAACGGTCTGTATGCCGAAAAGAAGGTCAGCCCTGGAGAAAACCGCATCCATCTTATCTCCTCCTTTTTCTTTAAGATATCTCCATAAGGAGAAGAAGTAGGGGAGGAGGATATGTTGAAAACCTCGAAAGATTCAAGGGATTCAAAGGGTTAGGATGTGGATTACATGTTGATATCTCCTCGACCTTCTCGAGGTTTCCCCACATATTCCCCCCATCCTCCTTTTATCTACACCCATCTCGATAGCTTATCGACAGATATATCGACATAAGTCCCATTGAGAACCATGGGGAATACGGGATTCAAAGATATCCGTTGAGGCCGGATCGAGTTATCCACATCCGAAGATCCATGTCCCCCAATGCCTTATGGATGTTTTCAACAAAGTTTTCCACAGGATGTCGATAACCCTCGGGCCGCTTCCCAACTTTATTATATCAAAAACCATATATCCTTGGCAATAGCTCGTGGGCCTTGACAACGGGATCCGTGGTAAGATATAATTCTCGGTGGAGGTGAGAGGATGAAGAGGACGTATATCCCGAGGAACAGGAGGAGGAAGAGGACGCATGGGTTCTTAAGGAGGATGAGGACGAAGGGGGGAAGGAGGGTGATAGCGAGGAGGAGGGCGAAGGGGAGGAAGAGGTTGGCCGTATGATCGATCTCTCTTTCGGGAAGGAGAGGAGGATAAGGAAGAGGAGGGATTTCGACGAGGTTTATAGGAAGGGGAGGAGGATAAGGAATGGGTTTTTGACGGCCATATGTCTTTGGAAGGGGGAAGGTCCATCAAGGCTTGGGATATCGGTAAGCGGGAAGGTGAAGGGATCCGTGGTGAGGAACAGGGTTAGGAGGCTCATAAGGGAGGCGTTCAGGCTGAACAGGGAGGTTATAGGGGAAGGATGGGATGTCGTTATATCCGCCTTCCCCGGGGTCGAGGATGCCGATTTCTGGGAGATCCAGGATAGGGTGATGGGGCTCTTAAGGAGGGCCGGCGTGATAAGATGAGATCGATTTTGATATCGATGATCGAGGTTTACAGGTTCCTTTCCCCGGCCTTTAAGGGTCCGACGTGCAGGTATATCCCGACGTGTTCGGAATATGGGATCGAGGCGATATCGAGGCATGGGGTGGTAAAGGGGATTCTCCTTATCCTTGGAAGGGTTCTGAGATGTCATCCCTTTGGAGGGCATGGATACGATCCGGTTCCGGAGGATCCTATAAGTGTGGGAGATCTCATGGGGCGTATCTTTCGGAGGAGGGTTTAAGTGGACAAGAGGATGTTAGCGGCGGCAGCTCTATCGTTATTGGTGCTGATGACATGGAGCGTGGTGGTCCAGATCCTCTACAAGCCGAAGGGGAAGGTCGTATCCCCCTCTCCGCCGAAGGAGGTCGTCCCCATCCCCCATGTCCGGGTCGGTGGGGGGAAGGATATCGTGGTGGAGACGGAGAGGATGTTGGTCGTCCTTTCCAGCTTCGGGGCGAGGGTGAAGAGCTGGAGGCTGAAGGGCCATAGGGCGGATGTAGGGAAGGGGCTTTACGACCTCGTCTTCTCGCCCTCGGAAAGCGGAGCGGCATTGCTTGTGGCCGAGGGTTGGGTGGAGGGGGAATGGTCGTTCGAGAGGAAGGGGTACGAGGTTAGGTTCTGGAGGGATATCCCCCCTGGGCTTCATGTTGAGAAGAGGTATGTCTTCTCTTCCGGTGGTTACGACGTCGGGCTTTTCGTATCTTTGGAGAATAGATCGGGATCGGAGGTATCCCTTGGAAGGCTATGCCTGTCCTGGTGGCCTGGCCCCATCCCCATAAAGGGCATGGCGAGATATCATTCCGCGGCCTGGAAGGTGGATGGGGAGGTGAAGAGGGGGGTTCCGAAGGATAAGGGGGCTTTCGCATACTATCCGGGGAAGGTATCTTGGGTGGCGTATAAGGACAAGTATTTCTGTGCGATCCTGTTTGATTTCGGTTCGAGCAGGAGGGCGTATGTGAGGAATCTGGGATCCGGGAGGGAGGTGGGATTATACATAGGTTTCCTGAGGCTTTCCCCTGGGGCGAGGAAGGTTTTCAAGTTCTCGATATACGGAGGCCCTCAGATCGAGGGGCTTCTTAAGCCATTTGGGGCGGAGGGGGTGATAGATTACGGGACTTTCGGGTGGATATCGAAGATCATGATCCTCCTCCTCAACCTCTTCCACAGGCTTACGGGGAACTACGGGGTTGCGATAATATTCCTGACGATACTGACGAAGATAGTCTTCTGGCCCCTCTATCAGAAGAGCGTCAAGTCGACGAAGGCGATGCAGGAGCTTCAGCCCCAGATCAATGCTTTGAGGGAGAAATATGGGAAGAATCCGCAGAGGCTTCAGAGGGAGCTGATGAGGCTTTACAAGGAGAAGGGGGTTAGTCCCCTTGGGGGATGTCTCCCGATCCTCATACAGTTCCCCGTCTTCCTCGCCCTTTACAGCGCTTTGACGAACGCCGTGGAGCTGAGGGGGAGCGGATTCGTGCTTTGGATAAAGGATCTATCCGTTAGGGATCCATATTACGTCCTTCCCATACTCATGGGGATAACGATGATCGTTCAGCAGAGGCAGACCCCTTCGGATCCGAGGACTTCGAGGATAATGACGATGACGACATTGATCTTCGTCGTGATGTTCCTCGGGCTTCCTTCGGGGGTCGTCCTTTACTGGTTCGTCATGAATTTGCTGAACATAGCCCAACAATATCTGGTGACGAGGAGGATATGGTAGGAGGTGGTTTGATGAAGGGGATAGAGCAAGAGGGGACGACGATTGAGGAGGCGGTGAGGCTTGCCGCCGAGAAGCTCGGGCTTCCTATAGACAGGCTTAAGATAAAGGTTTTGGATGAGGGGAGCAAGGGGGTTTTGGGCATAGGTGGCAGGAAGGCGAGGATATGGGTTGAACCCATAAGCGATATCGCGGACAAGGCGAGGGAGATCCTGAAGGGGATACTCGTCAGGATGGGGCTCGATGTGGATATGAGGGTTCAGGAGGAGGGGAACGGGGTAAGGATAGAGCTCGAGGACTCCTGTGGCGGGGTTTTGATAGGGAAGCATGGCCAGACGCTGAACGCCCTCCAATACATCCTCACGAGGGTCCTGAACAAGGAGGGCGAGGAGAGGATCAGGGTCACGATAGATGTGGAGAACTACAGGGAGAGGAGGAAGAGGGTTTTGGAGGGGATGGCGAGGAAGATGGCGAGGAGGGCTAAGGAGACGGGGAAGGAGATAATATTGGAGCCGATGAACCCATACGAGAGGAGGATAATACACATGGCCCTTAAGGATATAAAGGACGTGAGGACGTATAGCTTGGGGAACGGGCTTTTCAGGAGGGTCGTCATATCGCCCTCCAGGAAGGAGGACGTTTCACATGAAACGATGGAGGGCGGGGAATGGTAGAGGTCGTGATAACGATATCGGTCGTTGTCATCACGTGCTGTATCGTCGTCCTGACCGTCTACGCCGTGATGGCGCTTAAAGGGATAAGCGAGTCCGTGGTCGGGCTTTCCAAGAGGATAGAGGGGATGCTTCCAAGGCTTGAGGACGGGATGAGGAGCTGGGGATCCCTTGGGGAGGACATGAGGAGGGCGGTTTCGGGGGCGGACAGGGCGATATCCGATATCCTCGGCCTGGTAAGGGCCATAAGGACCGCCTCCCTCCTCCTATCCGCTGGCTCGGGGCTTATAAGGCCCTCGGGTAGGGGGATATGGAGGATCATAGGGAGGATATTCGGGAGGAAAGGAGGGGAGGGAGATGGAGAAGGAGGCGGGTAACAGGGCTTCCTCTATATTCCTCGCCTTCCTCGCGGGGAGCCTTGTCGGGGCCGCAATAGGGATGCTCCTCGCCCCATCCACCGGGAGGGAGACGAGGGAAAAGGTCTTGAGGACCGCAGCCGATATAGCATCCAAGGCAGCGGACGCGGCGAGGAGGGCGAAGGAGGAGGCCGAGGGGATCCTCGAGAAGCTCAAGGAGACGTTAAAGGTGGTGGAAGGGGGAGGGCCTTCGGAGGGATGAGGGATGCCTGTCATAGCCATCGTCAACCAGAAGGGAGGGGTTGGGAAGACGACCACGGCCGTCAACCTGGCGGCCTCCCTCTCTTACAAAGGAGCCCTTCTGGTGGACATGGACCCTCAGGCGAACGCGACCGCCGCCCTTAACATGGCGGGGGCAAGCCCAACGACATACGACATCCTAATAGGCGGGAGGGATGTGAGGGAGGCGATAAGGGAGACGAGCGTTCCAGGCCTCCACCTGATCCCATCCTCCATAGACCTGAGCGGGGCTGAGGTGGAGCTCCTTCAAATGGAGGGGAGGGCTTTCATCCTTAAAAGGGCCCTCTCCCCAATAGCCAGCTCCTTCGAATACACCCTCATAGATTGCCCCCCATCCCTCGGCATCCTCACCTTAAACTCGCTCGTCGCGGCGGATTTCGCCCTCATCCCGGTCCAATGCGAATATTATGCGCTCGAGGGGACGATGAGGTCGTTGGAGGTCGTGGACAGGGTGAGGAGGGCATTGAACCCCGGGCTTTCCGTTATAGGACTCCTCTTAACGATGTATGATGCGAGGACGACCCTCTCGATACAGGTCGCCCAGGATCTAAGGAGGCATTTCGGGAAGGACGTGTTCGATACGGTTATACCGAGGAACGTGAGGCTGAGCGAGGCCCCAAGCTTCGGCCTCCCAGTCCTGAAATACGATCCGAGGTCGAGCGGAGCCAAGGCATATATGAGGCTTTCCGAGGAGGTGGTGAGACGTGCGCAGGACCGCTCTGGGAAGGGGGCTCGAGTCCATAATCCCCTCCATCCCGGAGGGGGAGAGGCTGGCTGAGATAGGGATCGATTCCATCTCCCCAAACCCATACCAGCCGAGGTCCTCCATAGACGATTCGGCGATAGATGAGCTGGCGGAATCGATAAAAAGGCATGGGGTTATCCAGCCCATCGTCGTCAGGCCTTCAGGGGATGGATATCAGATAGTCGTTGGGGAGAGGAGATGGCTGGCGGCGAAGAGGGCGGGGCTCGAATCCATCCCCGCAAGGATCGTATCGGCCTCGGACGAGGATATGATGGTCCTCGCGCTCGTGGAGAACATGCAGAGGGAGGATCTGAACCCTATGGAGCAGGCAAGGGCATACAGGGAGCTGTCCGAGAGGTTCGGGATGAGCCAGGAGGAGATAGCGAGGGCCGTGGGGAAGGACAGGTCTACGGTGGCGAACACGATGAGGCTTCTCTCACTCCCCCCAGAGATCCAGGAGCTCGTAGCATCGGGGAGGATAACGGAAGGACATGCGAGGGCCATATTGTCCATAAAAGATCCCCGGAAGCAGATGGAGGTCTGTAGGAGGATAATGGAGAAGGGGATGAGCGTAAGGGAGGTCGAGGAGGTATCAAAGGGGACGAGGCCCTCGAGGGCCAAAAGCCCATATATATCAGCATTGGAGGAGGAGTTACAGAGGATATTCTCGACCAACGTCGTTATAAAACACAGGGGCACAAAAGGAGCTATAGTGATACATTATTACTCCCTTGAGGAGCTCGATAGGATCCTGGATATGCTGAGGGGCATGGGATGGGAAGGCGGATCGTAACCGTCCTCGTAGGGGCAGGCCCCCGTGCCTGCCCTGTTTTGGGCAACCACAGGGGGTTGCCCCTACAATGGGTTTGCCTGATGTTGTGCATGGGTTTGAAACCGATGACGAACATTATCCTGGCATTGCCATTGTGAAAGGGGGATTGCGAAAGGCGAAAATACGGAGATTTTGGGTAACCACAGGGGGTTGCCCCTGCTGAGGGGCAGGGCTTGACAACAGGGCCTGATATATCGGAAAATAGAGTCCGGGGCATCCTAAGGGGAAGGGTTGAAATCCATGGAAGGAGGTGTTTTCCGGTGATCCGGAACGGGTGGAGGCGAAGGATCACGTTTATGTTGGTCCCCCATTCCGAAGGGAGGGTTTATGAGATAAGCCTCCCTGCCTTCGCAGTTCTGGCCCTCTCGGTCCTTCTCCTCGGGCTCTTCGCGGCAATCGTAACGACAGCCCTTGTCTATAGATGGGAGAGCGCCATGAGGGCCGAGGAGGTGAGGGAACTTGCCGGATATAAGGAGAGCGCGAGGAGGAGGGAGGAGGAACTAAGGCTCGTCGCAAGGGAGCTCGAGGAACTCAGGGAGAAGATGGGATCCCTCGAGGCCCTGGACAGGAAGATAAGGGAGCTGGCAAGCGTCCCCACTAAATCGGGAGGGCTCTCGTTCATGCCGGTTGGAGGGGGATCCGGCGGGATCGTATCGGAAGCGAGGGAGCTCGGGAGGGAGGCGGACGACCTCGCCTCGAGGCTGAAGGAGCTATGCGAGATCCTCGAAAGGAGGATAGCGGAATGGGCTTCCATCCCTAACAGATGGCCGGTGGAGGGCTGGATAACATCGCCCTTCGGATATAGGGGCAGGGAGTTCCACGAGGGCGTGGACATCGCGGCTTCATATGGAGCCCTCGTCAGGGCGGCCGCCGACGGGGTCGTATCTTTCGCCGGATGGAGGCCGGGTTATGGGAAGCTTGTTGTGATAGACCATTCGTCGGGATATTCCACTGTTTACGCCCATAACTCGAGGATACTCGTTAAGGAAGGGCAGAGGGTGAGGAAGGGGGATCCGATAGCGGCCGTCGGGTCGACGGGATACGCCACCGGACCCCATCTCCATTACGAGATAAGGAAGGACGGGGTTCCCCTGGATCCGACCCAGTTCCTGAGGTGATGCCGAATGTGGAGGTCTGGCGGAAAAGGGGATATCAAGACCGTGATAGGTCCGGGGACGGAGGTCAAGGGCCAGATACGAGCTTCCGGATCGTTGAGGATCGACGGCAGGCTCGAAGGGGGGATCTCCTGTGAGGGGGACATAATAATAGGGGATGGGGGGGAGGTCGTGGCCGATATAACGGCCGAGAACGTCGTGGTCTCCGGGAAGGTTATGGGGAACATAAAGGCCAAGGGGAAGGTGGAGATATTGGGCAAGGGATATGTGAAGGGGGACATAACGGCCTTAAGCCTCGTCGTCACGAACGGGGTCTTCTTCGAGGGCAGATGCTTGATGACGCAGAAGGCGGAGGAGGAATCCGGCGTTGACGAGGATCCTGCCGTTTAAGGGCATAACATACGATCTCGGGAGGGTGGGAGAGAGCCTCGAGGATCTCCTGGCCCCGCCATACGACTGCATCTCCGAGGAGGAGAGGAAGGAGCTGGAGGCCAGAAGCCCGTATAACGTCGTAAGGCTCATATTGCCGAAAGGATACGAGGAGGCATCGAGGAGGTTCAGATCGTGGCTCGAGGATGGGATCTTAAAGGAGGATCCCGATCCGAGCTTTTACGTATACGAGCTCGAATACGAGGTCGATGGGAGGAGGAGGGATGTTTTGGGGCTCATAGCCCTCCTGGAGGTTGGAGGGGATCATGTCCTCCTCCACGAGAGGACTTTCCCGGAACCGGTTTGGGATAGGCTTTCCTTAATATCCGCCTCTATGGCCAATTTCGAGGGGATAATAGGCTTGTATGAGGACCAAGACGGGGATGTCGGGAAGATCCTCGAATTGCGGAAGGGGCCGGCGATAGAGGCGAGGTGGAGGGATGGATCGGTTCATAGGGTTTGGGGGGTCGATCCGAAGCTCGTTGGGGATCTCCCCATAGCTATGAAGGGGAAGGATATCCTGATAGCCGACGGGCATCACAGATATGAGGCATCGCTTGCCTTAAGGAGGCATATGGATGAAATGGCTGGGCCTGGGCCTTGGGATTATGCGATGGCCTTCCTGTTCGAGACGAGGGGGTTGTCCATCCTTTCATATCATAGGCTTATAAGGGGGATCTCGGGGGGGATAGAGGGGACGCTCGCCCGCCTCTCGTCCAGGTTCGACCTGGAGATAGGGAAGGAATCGCTTCTTGACGAAGTTATGGCGGAATCGAGCCAACACCATGTTTTCGGGCTTTACTTCGGGAAGGGGAGATATGGGATTTTAAGGGTTAAGAGGGGGTCGTATGGGGATCCGGTAAGGGCCTTGGACCTCTCCGCATTCCACGATATCGTCATGGAATGGGTGGGGAATGTGGATGGGATGGCGTATACTTATGACAAGGAGGAGGCCATAGCCCTTGTCGATTCCGGGGATTACGACCTCGCCGTCATCATCCGCCCCGTATCTCCGGACGAGGTATGGGCTGTTGCGAGGGCCGGGGGGAGGATGCCGCAGAAGGCGACTTACTTCCATCCGAAGCCTTTATCCGGCCTGGTGATGAGGAGGATGGGGGAGGTCCGGAGATGCTCGATGTGATAGCCTCTCAGGTTCCCAAGATCCCCTTCCGGATAATGGTCGTTCAAATCCTTTTGACGATGGCTATAATAATCGCCGGGCTTTATTGCTACGTGGATGGGAAGAGGAGGGATTTGAAATACCCGTGGGTTCCGATGATAATAGTGATCCTTGGCGGGTTCGTGGATGTGGTATCGGTTCTCCCTACCTTCCTCATGTATCTTTTCGTCAGGCCTCCAAAGAGGGAGGAAGGGGGATACGAGATATGATTAAGATCGGAGGAGCTCCTTGATCCTCGATAGATATAGCTTCGCGACCTCTGGATCGGATCCCTCCTTCTCCATCTCCTCCATCTTCCTTATCGTCTCCTCCGACTTCTTCGCCCTGTATTCCTCGAGGGTCGCCTTGGCGAAATCCCTTGCTGCCGATAGGAGCTCCCTAAGCCTCTTTGAGCTCGATAGGATTTGGGGGTCGAGGGTTTTGGCGAAATCCACGACGAAGGATAGGGATTTCGGCTTAGATGCTCGACTATGGCGTCCTATATGCTGAAAATACTTGGTGGCGAGGTCTATGAGGAGGAACGCCCTCTTTTCATCCCCTTGGACGAGGGAGAGGAGATCCCTTGCATAGGAGATCTGGGAGGAGGGGGATACCTTGCCCATAACCTTCTTCTTGGAGAGGAAGTAATCCACCACCCTCATCTCCTTCTCCAGGGAGCGGAGGTCCTGACCCTTCTCCACGATCTCCTTCATAGATCTCAACTCCTTTTTCAGAAAAATTATACCAAAAAGATAGAGGTTTGTCAAGCGGAAAGGGTGGGGGGAAGGTGAAGATATTCATAGGACTTGCGTGGCCATATGCTAACGGTCCCCTTCATCTCGGTCATATAGCCGGGGTTTACCTCCCGGCCGATATATTCGCCAGGTATCACAGGATCAAGGGGAACGAGGTCCTGATGGTATCGGGGAGCGACCAGCATGGGACCCCCGTGACTATAAAGGCGGATCAGGAGGGGAAATCGCCGGAGGATATAGCGCTGTATTATCATGAGATGTTCATCAGGTGCTTCAAGGAGCTCGGGATCTCGTTCGATATATACACGAGGACGGGGACGGAGAACCATAAGGCCGTCGTTCACGATATGTTCCTCAGGCTCCTCGAGAAGGGGTTCATATACAAGGACCTCATGATATCCCCGTATTGCGAGAGGTGCAAGAGGTTCCTGCCGGATAGATATGTAAGGGGGAGATGCCCTTACTGTGGATTCGACGATGCCAGGGGAGATCAGTGCGATAACTGCGGAAAGCCCTTGGATCCGGAGATCCTCCTCGATCTCAGGTGCAGGATATGTGGAGGTGTTCCGGTCCTCAGGGAGACGGAGCATTTCTTCCTCGACCTTCCGAGGTTCCAGGAACCCCTCCTTTCTTGGGTGGAGGCTCAATCGCATTGGAGGCCGAACGTCAGGAACTTCACCCTGAACCTGCTTAGACAGGGGCTGAAGAGCAGGGCGATAACGAGGGATATAGATTGGGGGGTTCCTATCCCGGTGAAGGGGTTCGAATCGAAGAGGATATATGTGTGGTTCGAGGCCGTCATAGGATATCTGTCGGCGAGCAAGGAGTGGGCGATCTCCGTAGGGGATCCGGATAAGTGGAAGGAATGGTGGATGGACGAGGATGCGAGGTCGTATTACTTCATAGGAAAGGATAACATACCTTTCCACACCATAATATGGCCGGCGATGCTCATGGGATACGGAGGCCTTAACCTCCCATACGATGTCCCTGCGAACGAGTTCCTGACCTTGGAGGGCAGGCAGTTCTCCACGAGCAGGAACTGGGCGGTCTGGATCCCCGATTACCTCGAGGAATACGAGCCCGATCCATTAAGATACGTCCTATCCTCTATCCTCCCGGAAACGAGGGACTCGGACTTCTCCTGGAGCGAGTTCCTCCGCAGGAATAACCTCGAGCTCGTCGGGAACTACGGAAACCTCGTCCACAGGGTCCTCTCCTTCGCCTTCAGGATCTTCGATGGCAGGATACCAGCCCCTTCCTCCTTCGATCCGGAGGATCTGGAGCTTTTGAACGCTTGCGAGGAGGCATTCGAGAAGGTGGGGGCGCTTGTAGAGGCATGCAGGTTCAAGGAAGCCCTTTCAAAGGCCATGGAACTCGTCCACATGGGGAATAGATATGTGGACAAGACGGCCCCATGGGATCTGGCGAAGAAGGAGATGAAGAGATGCTCCACCGTCATCTACACCCTCCTATGCCTCATCGACTCCCTCAAGATCCTCCTCTACATATTCATGCCTTTCTCCTCCCAGAAGATCCATCGTTTCCTCGGATACGATGGATCCGTTGAGGGATGTAAATGGGGGATGAGCAGGCCTCCATATGGAATGGCGATGAGGCCCCCAACCCCTCTCTTCAAGAGGCTCGATCAGGAGATCGTGGAGAAGGAGATGAGGAGGTTGGGAAAGGTTTGACGGATTTCCATCTTCGTGATATAATATGGACGGTCGGGGAGGGCAGACGCGAAGGTCTGCCTCGGATATCACTTTGAAAGGAGGATTGGGTATGAGGAGTCGTTTAGCGATGGTGGGGATATCGATCCTCGCCTTGGGAATAGCCCTTTCAGGATGTGGTGGGGGAGGAGGCGGAGGAACAGGATCGGTGGTGGGGAAGGTCCAGCTCCAGGATCAGATGGGCCTTCCGAACCCCGATCATTCCGGCGTTCAGATAAAGTTCCTGGATGCAAGTGGGAATCCCGTTATGGTGGAAGGCCAGGAGCTCGTGGCCTCCTCCACGGATACGGGGGATTTCTCGGTTGGGGATGTCCCTCCGGGAACGTATACGCTTGTCTTCACGAAGGAGGACTATAACGAGCAAAGGGTTTCGGATGTAGCTGTGACGGCAGGACAGACGACTAAGCTCGATAAGCCGGTAACCCTTATCCCTGTTCCGAGGGAAGACCTGGCGAAGAACGCCAAAATAGAAGTCTCATCCGAGGAGGAAGGCTTCCCTAAGTCCAACGCCAACGATGGCAACCCGGTCACGGCATGGAAGAACAAGAAAGGGGATCTCCCAGCCACGCTCGTCGTCGATTGGGGAACCCCTAAGGAGATAAAGCAGATACTGTTCTCCGTCCCCGTCGACCTCGCTAAGATAGGGGAGTTGTCCGTCGAGTTCTGGGATTCCGCTGCCGGGAACTGGAGCCCTGTCTACGTCGTAAGCGGTCCCCCGAACCCTTTGAAGGACGTCCAGATATCGGAAGGGGGGAACACCTTCGCCTTCAGGATAGATCCCGTGGAGACAAGCAAGGTGAGGATCAACTGCAAACTCGGAAACGACGATGGATACATAGCCATATCGGAGATACAGGTGAAATAGGGAAAGCCTGGAGAAGGAATGGGGCGCTGAGATCTTTAAAGGGCTATTATCTTCGTTTGAGGATCCTCTCCTTTTCCCGGGAAGCGCTCGAATCCTTATCCATATCCATAGGGATCTTTTTCACCGCATCCGCTTTCGTCCTCCTCCTCGACAGGCATTATCCCCTTCCCTTCCTTCCCAGGCTCATCCTCCTCCTTCTCATCCTCCTCCTTCCCATCTCCTATCTTTCCTCGAGGATCCGGGCTATGATCCCTTTGCTCCTCGATCCACGCTCCCTCGCCCTGGCATTGGAGAGGAAGGTTCCCGAGCTTAAGGATTCCCTGATAACCTCGGTGGAATGCGGGGATGAGGCTGGGATATCGGGGAAGTTCCTGGAGGTCGTGGCATCCCAGGCCATTAAGGCCCTGAAGGCTCAAGGGATAGGGCGTATCCTGGAGATCAAGGGGCTTATCGTCCCTCTTATGGTCCTCGCCCTATCATCCCTCATATACCCGCTTTATATCGCATCCGAACCCTATTTTGCCTCCGTATCCATCCGGAGGATCCTCCTTTTGGAGAAGGATCCGGAGATCGAGCTATATCCCGGCGACGCATATATGCAGAGAGGGGGATCCGTATGCATCCGGGCGGAGGCCGATAGGCCGATCCCTCGTCCTCCGGTATTGGAGTGGGATGAGGGGAAGGGATGGAGGAGGTCGGAGATGAAGGGGTTTGGAAGTAGCTTCTCCTTCTACATCCCGAAGCTCGAGGGCGATTTCGCCTACAGGGCGAGATGTGGTGCGATGAGGTCCAGGAACTATAGGATATCTGCCCTCGATCCTCCATACTTCGAGATCTCGGGCCTCGAGCTCCTCCCACCCCCTTATACCGGCCTTCCCCCTATATCCATCTATCCGAAGGATGAGGTCTACATCCCTGTCGAGGGGACCGCACTATCCTTAAAGGCGCTGGCGAGCAGGAGGATGGCGGAGGTTTACATCGTGGTTACGTCCAGAGGGAAGGGGAGGCGTGTGCCCGTTGCCCTTTTCGGGACGAGGATCGAGGGGGTCGTCCGCATATCGTCCGGGGATCTCTCGGTTTTCCTGGAGGGGAGGGATGTATATGGGATCCTCGGGAGATCGAATCCCATAGCCCTCAGGGTTGGGACTGATCTCCCCCCCAATCTGGCGGTGATAGAGCCCGTGGGCGATCTCGAGGTCGAGGGGTGGAGCGGAAATGAGAGGATAGCGTTTAAGGCTGGGGACGATTTCGGGATATCCTCCGTGTCGGCGGTCGTTGAAAAAATGGATGGGACTTCCTTGGAGGAGACGGTGATGAGGTGTGAGAAGCCGGAGAAGGAGGTCGTTGGCGCGTTCGTCCTGGACCTGGGTTCCTTAGGGCGCATCGAGGGGGATTCGATCTCGGTAAGGATTAAGGCTTTCGATAACAGGCCGGGGAGCCCGAACGTGGCATTATCGACCCCTGTAAGGATATCCATCATCCATGGATCGAGGGTCCATGAGATCGTCGCCTCCAGGATCTCCGAGGTTTCGGAGAGGATGGAGAGGGACGTCGGCCTTGCAAGGGATTCCGCACCACAAGGGGTTGGCTCGTGGGGGGAGAGGAAGGAGGCGAGGGAGGGATTAGAGGGTTTGGGAAGGGCATCGGCCGCCGGATCCGAGCTCATAAAGGAGATGTTGGGTAAAGGAGGGCTGGATCCGGCAACCGTTGCGAGGTTGGAGAGGGTGAAGAGGGTTTTGGAGGGGCTTTCGGGGGAGGACATGAGATCCGTCCTCGAGAGGCTTAAGGATCCAGGCATTGGGGGTAAGGAGATGGATGTATCTAAGCTCAAATACAACGAATTCCTCTCGATAATGGAGAAGGTTGTGGAGAGCTTGAAGAGGATAAAGAGGGAGGAGGAGCTCAGGTCCATCCTCAGGGGGGCGGGGGAACTCATATCGAAGAACGAATACCTGCTCTCCGAGGTAGAAGGCCTTTCTAAGGGGAGGACGAGCGGGGTATCGAGGATATCGGAGGAGGAGAGGGCGTTCGCAAGGCGTATAGAGGGCTTTTCCGGGAAGATCCGGAGGTTCATGGATGAGCTAAGGGATAGGAAGGATCGATGGCTCGATTATTTGAGGGATTCCCTCGAGGAGATCGAAGGGAGCATGTTATCGAGGGAGATGGAGATGGCGGCGTCGGATGTAGAGCTTGGGATGTGGGAGAGAGCGGCCTCGAGGCATAGGAAGGCGTTCGATACATTGTCATCCGCATCGAGGAAGATCATGAGGGCGTTGGACGAGATGATGGCGGAGGACGCATCGTCCACGACGAACCTCATCCTGTCGGCTATAGACAGGGCGTGCTACATATCGAGGGTTGAGGGTGAGATACTGGAATCCCTTAAAGGGTTCGATAGGGATCCACGCCGTTTCCTCACGACGTTTCAGAGGGATTCCTTTTTAAAGGAGCTCCTCGAAAAGCATATGCATATCTCCGCCGAAGTGGTTAGGCTTTCGAGATCCGTAGAGGATATCGCGAGGAGATCGCTTTTCCTGGGCATAAGCGCGATGGGGTTTATTAAAGAGCTCGAAGATGCGGCATCGGAAGCCGAGAGGGGGCTTAGGGAATCGGGTTCGGCGATCGCATCGAGCGGCATCTCTAAGGTGGTAGCCTCCTCGAACCGCCTCTCCCTCCTCCTCATAGAGGCTTTGGGGAACGCCGCCAGCGACCGAATCCTCGTCGAGCTCGGCCAGGCCATGGCCCAGCTCGAGCTCCTGACCGCCATGCAGATGGGGTTGAGCAGGGAATCGGGGGAAGGGAAAAGGGGAGGGAAGGAGATAATGAGGAGGCAGGGGGAGATAAGGGGAGATCTGGAAAGGGTTAGGGATATGCTTGAGGAAGCTGGGGAGGATATGGCGGGCGGGGAGGTCGGGAAGGCGGTGGAGGAATCAAAGGATGTAGAAAGAAGGCTTGAAGGCGGGGAGAGCCCAAAGGCGTTGAGGAAGGAGCAGGAGAGGATAGCGGAGAGGATGCTCAGGGCATATCGGATCGCCTTCGGAGAAGGGGAAGGCAAGAGGGTGGCGGAGGCCGCCAGATCCCAGGGAAAGGCGATAACCCCCGTCTCCCTTCCCCCGGACCTCCTGAAAAGGAAGCAGGGGAAGAGGGTAAGCCTTGGGGACCTTGCCTCGGAGGGATATCCGAAGGCCTACGAGGATCTCGTCAAAGGCTATTTCGAGGCGCTTGGCAAGGGGTGGTGAGGATGAGGGTTCCGAAGGAGATAATCGAAAGGAATAACCTCCCTCTTTCGGGAGCCATATGTAAGGAGGACGGGGCGGAGAAGGTCCTCGTCGGTGCCAATGGAAGGCTGATAATAGCATGTCCGGTATGTGGGAAGGGTGTTGATATAACCGAGTTTCCGATAATCACGGGGATATGTCTTCTTGGTCCCATATCCGACAAGGTTTTCATAGAGATAGATATAGACGATACGATAAAGCTTTGGACGAGGAACAACAGGGAGCTCCATAGGAAGCTCATAAAGATGATAGATGAGAGCGAGAACCCGAAGTTCATGGAGTGGTATAGGAGGATGGAAAGGGGGATCGAGGTTTGAACGAGTTCGTCAAATCGCATGGATTAGGAAACGATTACATAGTGATGGATTCGGGGAACATCTCTTTCGAGCTAACCCCAGAAAGGATAAGGCTCATATGCGATAGGCATTTCGGAGTTGGATCCGATGGCATACTGCTTCTCGTTCCATCGGAAAACGCCGATTTCGGGCTCAGGATATTCAACCCCGATGGGAGCGAGGCGGAGAAGAGCGGGAACGGGATAAGGATATTTTCCAAGTTCCTCTACGATCACGGATATACGAATAAGAGCTCCTTCTCCGTAGAGACCATTGGTGGGAATGTGGAGGTGGAGCTTGTTATAATCGACGGGAAGGTCTCTCAGGTATCCGTCATGATGGGCTATGTGACCTTCATGAGCGACAGGATACCGGTTTTGGGGGATCCAAGGGAGGTCGTTGGAGAGAGGATATACGTAGATGGGGAGGAACTCTTAATAACCGCCCTCTCCATCGGAAACCCTCATTGCGTCGTTTTCGTGGAGGATCTGGGATCTATCGATATAGGAAGGCTTGGACCGGCGATAGAGAACCACCCGCTCTTTCCCAGAAGGACGAACGTTCAATTCGCCAAGGTATTATCTAAGGACGAGGTGGAGGTGGAGATATGGGAGAGGGGGGTTGGGGAGACGCTCGCATCGGGGAGCAGCGCATGTGCCGTTGCATCTGCTGCCTTGAAGAACGGGCTTGTGGATAATAGGGTTACCGTGAAGATGAAGGGCGGATCCCTCCTCGTGGAGGTAAAGGATGACTGGGCGGTATGGATGTCGGGGCCGGCAAGCGAGGTATACGAGGGAAAGCTCAGCGATGAGTTCCTCGAAGAGCTATGCCGATAGGTTCGATGTGGAAGGGGTGATCTCGCTGTGAGAGGCGAAGAGAGGGAAAGGATGTTAGCCAAGCTTTTCCAGGAGTTTCTCGATCATACCTCTTTGGGTATAGCCATCGTGGGGTTGGACGGCTATCCGGTCTTCGTCAACCGGAGGCTTTGCAGGATCCTCGGCTATAGCGAGGAGGAGTTGGTTCGGATGCGGTTCTCCGACCTCTGCCATCCGGATGATAAGGAGATGGATCGCTATCTATTTCAAGGGCTGGTTGAGGGAAGGGGCGAGAGATACAGCGTGCGAAGGCGTTATATCCATAAGGACGGGGATATCGTGACAGCTCATGTTGATGGCGGAATCATCAGGGATGAGAGCGGAACCCCGTTATTCATGATATATACGATCCAGGATATATCGGATCAGGTGGCGGCGGAGCTCGATGCGTTGAAGAGATTGAGGCGCTTGGAGGCGTTGCGAGAAATCGATCGCGCTATAATCCGCCACCTGAACATCTTGGAGATAATGGAAATCATATTGGAGCATGTGCCAAGGGAGCTTGGAGCCGATGCGGTGGCCATAAGCGTGCTGGAGGAAGAAGGGAAGGGCTTTAAGCATTTTGTGATGCGCTTTCCCGATGGCCTCGTTATCCACGAGCAAGCGTTTGACCTCGCTAACTCCCTTATGTTCCACCTCGTCGATATGAAGGAGTTGGTCGTGATCCCGAATATCGGGGCCGATCCACGCCTCCGGATCTATGCGGATAAGGTCCACGGCTGGCGTCTGGTATCATACGTCGGCGTGCCTCTGGTCGTTCGTGGGAGGACGATAGGGGTCCTGCATATGTTCACGACCCGGCCAAGGTCTTTTTCTCCCGAGGACCTGGCCTTCTTCCAAATCCTTGCCGGGCAGGCAGCCATAGCCGTGGAGAACGCGAGGATGTTCTATGAGATCTCGGAGCGGGCAGCGAAGCTGGAGCAATTCCTTCCGATGCAAGCGCATCTTTCCCTTACGTCCCCCGATCAGATACCGAATACCGTTCTCACGGCGTTGAAGGATGTCTTAAAGGTGGAGCATGCGGATTACTACGACTACGAGGAGAGGAGCCAGAGCTTATATCTTCGCACATCCATAGGATTTCCGGAGGAACGGCTTCCTTCCGCTCTTGCGGATCCCAGGGGGACGATCAAGTTGGGCGAAGGCGCTATTGGGATAGCGGCGAAGGAAAGGAGGGCCATCTATATCCCGGATACGTCTTCGGAACCCTTGTGGGAAGGCTTCGCTTACGATAGCGAGAAGCCTCTGCGATCTGTTTATATACTCCCATTGGCCTTTGGGGATAGGCTCTTCGGGGTCGTCGTTGTTTCCTCCTTCGAGCCCAACGCATTCGATTCCTTCCAGCGCTCCCTGATGGATAACTTTGTGGCTTACGCATCTGCCGCCATGGAGGTGGCGAAGTTGCTTTTGGAGGCAGATCGTCGAGCTCGTCAGCTGGAGGTATTGGACAGGATATCCCAAGCGGCGAACCGACGGCTTGATGTTCGCGAGATCGTCGCTGTGGCTATCTCCGGGCTTTTGGAGATCTTTCCAGATATAGCCGTGGCGATCTGGTCCTACGATCCTTCCTTAGATGCCTTCCGTCTTGAGGGCTACAACGAACGGGGGAAATCCTTCGCCGACATAATGGGGCTTTCCATAGGGGATCTCCTTGCTATCGGCAAGGATGGGGTTCTCCCTTTGGGCATCAGGATAGGGGTTTCTGCTGAGATCGACGATCTCAGGAAGGAGGAATCCGAAGGCGCGAGGGATCTCGTCCGTGCCGGCATCATCTCCTTGATGGAGATCCCGGTAATGTCCGGGGAAGAGCTATTGGGGTTTATCCTCTTAGGCAGCGCTTTTCCGAATGGGTTCATATCCGAAGAGCAGGGGTTTTTCAGTTCATTCGCAGACCATCTCGCCCTTGCCTTCAAGAACGTCATGCTTTTCTCCGATCTGCAAAAGGCTAATGAGGAGCTCAGGCAGGCGCAGGACATGATGATGAGGCAGGAGCGTTTGAGGGCCTTAGGGCAGATGGCATCTGGGATAGTTCACGATATAAACAACGCCTTAACCCCAATCGTTGGATATGCGGAGCTTCTGGCCGAGCACGAGGATCCCCAGGTCAGGGAGAAGGTTCGATGGATAATGGAGGCGGCGGGCGATATCGCTCGCATAGTCAAGGGGATGCGGGCCTTTTACCGTCCGAGGTCTCCGGAGGAGGAGATGGTGCCTTTGGATCTGAACGAGCTCGTTAAGGAGGCCGTCGAGATGACGAGGCCTCGCTGGTATACCACATCGCGGCAAAGGGGGATAAAGATAGATCTCGTGCTGAGGCTGGATGAGACGTTGCCGCTTATAACCGGGATCGAGTCGGAGGTCCGCGAGGCGCTCATGAACCTGATCTTCAACTCCGTGGATGCCATCCTGCTCAAGGGCGAGCCATCTGGAACGATAACTATTACCACATCCAGGAGGGACGGCTGGATCTCGGTCGAGGTCTCCGATACCGGGACTGGGATGGACGAGGAGACATGTCGTCGTGCCTTCGAGCCGTTCTTCACGAGGAAGGAAGGGGGCTCAGGGCTTGGGTTGGCCATGGTATACGGGATAATGCAGAGGCATGAGGGGGTTGCGGAGATCGAAAGCCAGTTAGGGGTTGGGACGGTTGTCCGACTCCTATTTCCAAGCCAATGATCATAGATGCCCACGTCCATCTAAAACATGGGGATGAGATGAGGACGGAATACGGTCCGGAGACCATATTAGAGGTCATGGACGCCGTTGGGATAGGTAAATCCGTTGTCTTCGCTATGTCGACGACGACGAGGAGATCGATTGAGATGGCGAGGGAAGCCGTGGAAAGGTTTCCGGACAGGCTCATACCGTATGTCTATGCTATACCGAGCTACGAGAGGGCTGTTTTGGATGAGATAGACGAGGCTATCTCGAACCTTGGATTTCGTGGGATAAAGATCCACGTCGGAGAATGCACGCTTGCGGAATACGTGGTGGATCCGGTTATCGAGCTTGCCGGGAGGAAAGGGGTTCCCTGCCTTATAGATTGTGCTGGGAGATATCGGGATGTGGAGCGCATGGCGAGCTCCTTTCCCGAAACCAGGATAATCGTAGCGCACCTTGGGATGTATCTCTGCAGGGACGGAGGGCTCATAGACAGGTTCATACGGATGGCCGAGGTTCACGAGAACATATATCTCGACATAAGCGGGGTTGTCATGGTCGAGAAGATAAAGGAAGCGGTGGATAGGGTTGGGGCGAATAGGGTGATATTCGGGACGGATGGGCCTCAGGAAAGGCCCGATGTCGTAAGCTTTGCGAGATCCGAGATCGAGAAGGTCAAGGGGTTATCCCTTAGAAGGGAGGACGAGGAGATGGTTTTAGGTGGGACGATCTCGGGCCTTTTGGGCCTTGAGGAAGAGGGGGGAGGGAGATGAGCCCAAAGGAGAGGGCGATAGCTGCCCTCGAGCTCAGGGAGCCGGACGACATAGTCCCGACCTTCGAGCTCGAGTTCCAGCTCACGAGGGAGCTTTTGGGGAAGGATTTCAAGGATCTAAGCGGCCTTTCCGGTAAGGAGCTCGACATGGCCATAGGCTATAACGCCGAACTATACCTGGAAATAGCGGAGACCTTCGATTACTCCATAATAAGGACCGGAGACCTCAGGATCTTAAGGAAGCTGGTGGAGATGGGTGCCGATAGGAGATACCTCCTCTGCGGGGAGGCGGATGGGACCTTGGGGATTCCGGATGGGAAGAGCATGGTCGAGCTCTCGGTCAGGCTCTTCGAGGAGCCGGACCAGCTCAAAAGGGAGCTCGATTTGGCCGCCGATAGGGCGATAGAATGGGGGAAGGTTCAGATAGATTCCGGGGCGGAATGCCTGACTATGTGTGCGGACTATTGCTTCAACCACGGCCCCTTCCTCTCCCCCAAGATGTTCTCGGAGTTCGTCACCCCATACCTGCATAGGATAATAGAGGCGCACAAGGAGAACGGGGCATATGTCATAAAGCATACGGATGGGAACATAATGCCGATATTGGACCAGCTTGTCTCCTGCGGTCCCCATGCCCTCCACTCGATAGATCCGCAAGCGAAGGTGGACCTCGGGGAGGTGAAAAGGCTTGTCGGGGACAAGGTATGTCTTGCGGGGAACGTCAACTGCGGACTCCTTCAGACCGGGACGGATGAGGAGGTGAAGGCGGATATCCTTAGATCATTAAGGGATGGGATGCCGGGTGGAGGGTATATATTCTGCACGAGCAACGTAGCATTTAAGGGGATGCCGCCCGAAAGATACATGCTCATGATGGAGATGAGGAGGGCATATGGGAGATATGGGTAGTCGCTATTGAGTTCCTTCCGGTTCCATGTGCACGACGACGTGGGCAACCTCGCATATCCTCGATCTTATCTCCCTTTCTACCGATTCTGCGATCCTGTCCGCTTCGGATAAGGAGATCTCACCATTCGCCGTGCAATGGAGGGAGAGGAAGATTCCAGCTTCCCCGACCTTTGCCGAGATTTCATGGCATTTCAAGCGTTTTTCCTCCATTATCTTCCCTATCTCCTCCCTTATATTGTCATATTCCAGCGTTATCTCCTCCCCTTCCATCACGGTTTCCATCCTCGCCTCAAGCCTGGTGTTTATCTCGGATATCTCTGGTATATCTGCCAAGAGCTTCCTCTCGAAATCCGTTATGAGCTCATGGGCTTCTGCAAGGCTTACATCTTCCCCGATCTCCGCATCTATAGTGACGCTATATCGATCGCCAGACCTTATCAGGTAAAGGTGGTGGATTCTGATCCCCTCCCTGGCGGATAGGGCGTAAATCCTATCGGATAGCTGTTCCGAGGTTTTTACGAAAGGCTCCGCCCTGATAACGACATCGGCGTTGGGGATAATCGAGCATATCGCTTCTACAACCCTATCCTCTATCTCATGGGCCTTTTCAAAGGGTAGATTTCTATCCACTTCTATCCATATGTCGACGAAGGTCCTCCCACCGCTCTCCCTCGCCCTTATCCTCTCGATCCCGAGGACCCCTTCTATCGGCCTCACGACCTCTATTATAGCCTCGATCAGGGATAAGGGAGCCCTGTCCATCAGGGAGTCTATGGCCCTTTTCCCAAGGCGTAGCGCGTTCACAAGTATTATGGAAGCGACGATGATGGCCGCTATCGGATCCACCTTGTGCCATCCCTCTCCAAGTCCTGCCAGATCCGATATCTTGATTACGGTCAGGGATAAAAGGGCGATGCAGGATGTCACGAGATCCGAAGCGAAGTTCAGGGCATCGGCCTCTATGGCCTGGCTCTTATATTTCCTCGCCACCCTGTATAGGACACGGCTCCTATAGGAGTCTATAGCTATGGAGAGCCCTATGACGGAGAAAGCCCATATGTTCGGCTCTATCATGTAGCTCTTCGCGCCGAATATCCTCCTCAAGGCTTCCCAGATCATCCATATGGTCACGGCGCTTAGGAGCGCGGACTCCACAAATGCTGATAGGCTCTCCGCCTTCCCATGTCCGTAGTGATGCATTTTATCCGCCGGCTTTGCTGATACCCTAACTGCGAGAAATGTCAGGATCGTGGCGAAGGAATCCAAAAGCGAATGGAATGCCTCCGAAAGTATGGCGAGGCTTCCGGTGGTTATGGCCACAGCGAACTTGGCGGAAACTAAGAAGAGGGCTGCAAACAGGGACCAAAGCGTTGCAGCCCTCTTCTCCCTTATCTCCTCATCAAAACCCCTTACTCGAACCATCCTTTCATCTTGCTGTAGTGATCGGCGATCTCCTTATCCGAGAGGGCCCTGTTGTATATCCTGACCTCGTCTATAAGCCCGGCCAATCCGAAGAAAGACCATGGCTTATGTCCTCCTCCTATCGTCGTTCCCTCTAACCCCCTATAAGGAGGGGTTGGGGAGCCTATGGATGCCGTTGGCCCCGACGCATCCCTCCCGTCTATGTAGATCTTGAACGTCGTGCCTTCAACCCATACCCCTACCACATGATGCCATCTTCCGTCGTTTATCGGCATTGCGGCGTTAATCCCTACCCATATGTTGTCCGAATCGACCCCGACGGCAGGAACTCCAGCCGTGGATGAAGGACACCAGTTCCCTTTCCCTGCGTTGTTACAACACGGGCCTATGGAGAGCGTTATGGAGAGTCCTGGTCCTGTGCCCCTATCCTGGACTATCGTCCCCTGATCCGATGTCGTCTTAACCCATGCTTCTATCGTATATCCGGCCTCGGCGAGCTGGACCAAGGGGGTCTCGACATAGCTTGAGGCCCCGTCGAACTCGAGGGCATATCCTTTCTTCTGCTTCACCCATTTCGCTCCTATCACCTTACCATCGTTTTTGTTTCCTGAATAATCCTTTGCGAGATCGCCCGTCCCCTCGTCGAAGCTCCAGTAAGCTATAAGCCCTTTCTCCGGGCCCAATCCTGCCAGGGGCTTCATGGAGAGCTCTAATTCCGTCTTCTTCCCGGCTTCCACCGTCACCGGCTCCTCTATCCCTTCGTATCCCGTCATCTCGGCGGCCAAGATATAATCGCCGGCTGGGAGATCCACGATCTCGAAGAAGCCTTCATCGTTTGTGGTGGTGGAGGAGATCTCGGTCCCGTCCTCCGATTTCAGCTTGACGGATATCCCTTTGAAGCTTTCCGCCCCTTCAAGCGTTATGGTTCCGGAGATCCGCCCTCCGGGTTCCATCTCTATCTTCCCTATATCTACCGTCTTCTGCCCCGGTTCAACCCTTACCTCTACCTTCTTGGGAGGATAACCCGGTTTCGAGAAGGAGACCTCCCATACCCCCTCTACGAGGCCCGATAGGACGAAGGCGCCCTTGGCGTCGGTCGTCGTTGAGATCCCAAGGGCCTCTATCTTTACCTCGACCCCTTCGGATGATGGGGCGCCTATGAGGGAGACGGTCCCTATTATCTTCATCTCCTCAGCCGTTGGGGGTTTAGCCTCCTCCTTCTTAGCACATCCCATCCATAGTATGAGGAGGGATATGCCCAGGATAACGACCTTTCTCATACCTATCCCCTCCTTATCCGATGATCGGCAGGGCAAGGTGCCCGCCTACATTTATACCTCAAGCGGGGAAGCATGTCAAGGATGACTGCGTCGCCGTAAAATCGAAGGGGCAACCCCCTGTGGTTGCCCAAAACCAGGGCAGGCACGGGGGCCTGCCCCTACAAATTAGCCCTTTAGGATCGACAGGCAGGATGGGCAGAAATCACATCCTTTTAGATCCGTATGGGATATGGAGTTTGAGAATGCCATGACACACTTCCTATTAGGGCAATGTCCGAGGCCATAGGTATGTCCAAGCTCATGGACCGCCTCTTTCAAGCTCCTTTCGAGGAATAAAGCATCGTCCTCGGGCATTCCATAGAAGCTCTGGCGTAACCGAGGGAGGGCGATCAACGCCCGCTTCCCGCTTAGATCCGCGAGGCCGAAGACGAAGTTCAGGCCCGGCACGTATAGGTCGAGGTCCACGACGCCAAGGACCCTCTCTCCCTCCTCCACGTGGATCTGGCCGAGGATCGCCTCTGCTGAATACTGGCCCCTACTCCTATTAAAAGCGAAGTCCGGCACGGGGATGGGATCCCCTATGCGGCACGCCGTCCCGAATACCCCTTCTAAGGATCTCTTCAAATAGCCCAGGACCATTCTCTCAACTTTTCCTATTGGCGTTATAGATATGAGTTCGGTGGGAATAAAGCCATCACCTCCTCTTTCCAATGCAAATTATAACTTTGTCCCTGCGGGAATGCAAGGAGCTCTTATAGATCCACGTGACTGCGTCGCCCATAAGGGAATCCGGAATTGTAGGGGCAACCCCCTGTGGTTGCCCAAAATCATGGGCAGGCACGTTGAACGTTCCAACGTTTATTACATAGGGGCCTGCCCCTACGAGGATATCGAATTGCGAAATGCGAAAACGGATTGCAAATCGTAGGGGCAACCCCCTGTGGTTGCCCAAAACCAGGGCAGGCACGGGGGCCTGCCCCTACGAGGATATCGAATTGCGAAATGCGGATTGCGGAATGCGAAAACGGATTGCAAATCGTAGGGGCAACCCCCTGTGGTTGCCCGAAAACAGGGCAGGCACAGGGGCCTGCTCCTACGAGGATGCACTGGCATCTTGACAAGGGGGCTTGATCTGTTGTAGTCTAAGTTATAAAGGGGGGATGGAGATGAAGAGAAGGGATTTCCTGAGGAGCGCGGCTTTAAGCGGGGTTGGCCTGCTCATCCTCAAGGATAGCAGGTCCGTTTGGAGCTATCAGGCGAACGAGAAGTTGAACATAGCGTTCGTCGGGGCCGGCGGGCAAGGGGGTGGGCTCGTCGGGGCCTTCTCCGGGCTCGGCCACAACGTCGTAGCCCTCTGCGATGTCGACGAACAGAGGGCTGCGGATTCCTTCAAGAGGTTTCCGAACGCGAAAAGATATCATGACTTCAGGAGGATGTTGGACGAGATGCACAAGGAGATAGATGCCGTCGTCGTGGCGACCCCAGATCATACGCATGCGGTCGCATCCGTTGCGGCTATGAGGCTTGGGAAGCACGTATACTGCGAGAAGCCCTTGACATGGAGCATATACGAGGCGAGGGTTATGAGGGAGGTGGCCGCAAAGTATAAGGTTGCCACTCAGATGGGGAACCAGGGGACGGCAAGCGGAGGGCTGCGCCAAGGGGTCGAGGTGATCCAATCGGGGGCCATAGGGGATATAAGGGAGGTCCACGTTTGGTCCAACCGTCCGATTTGGCCTCAAGGGATGGACCGTCCTAAGGACACCCCTCCTGTTCCCCCGCATCTGAAATGGGATCTCTGGCTTGGCCCGGCCCCATACAGGCCCTATCATCCATCGTATCTCCCGTTCGTCTGGAGGGGATGGTGTGATTTCGGGACCGGAGCCCTTGGGGACATGGGGTGCCATACGATGAACCTTCCCGTCATGGCCCTCAAACTGCACGAGGCCATAAGGGATGGGAAGACGATAGTCGTCGAGGCGGAGACCTCCGGATGCAATGGGGAGAGCTATCCGAGCTGGTCGATAGTGAGATACGAGTTCCCGGCCAGGGGCAAACTTCCCCCTGTTAAGCTCACATGGTATGATGGTGGTAAGAAGCCGCCTCGCGATCTCCTCATGGGGCAGGAGATGCCCGGAAGCGGATGCATAATGATAGGTGAAAAGGGGATCCTATTTGCCCCTGGAGATAGCGGCGATTCGTGGAGGCTCCTCCCTGCCGATAAGTTCAAGGATTACAGGCCTCCGGAGCCAACCCTGCCCCGTTCTCCGGGACATCATAGGGAGTGGATAGAGGCATGCAAGGGAGGACCGGCCGCTATGTCGAACTTCGTGGACTATGCCTCGTATCTTACGGAGATCGTTCTCTTGGGAAACCTCGCCGTAAGGCTTGGGAAGAGGATAGAATACGATGCGAAGAGGATGAAGGCGAAGGGATGTCCTGAGGCGGATCCCCTGATCCGAAGGGAATACAGGGAGGGATGGACGCTATAAGGGGCCGGAGGTAGACCTTTATGGCTCGGGAAAGGCTTACGAAGAAGGAGATAAGGGAGATAAAGAAGGATTGGCTCGCGGTGTCATCGGCAAAGGCGTGGAATGCCGTAAGGAGGTGGAAGAAGGCCACATCCATCGTCCTCATATTGGTCATCGCCTCGGCCGTCGGGCTATGGTGGACCTTCAGGCACGCTAAGGAGAAGGAGATGGAGGCGGCATATGCCATCTCCAGCGCCATGGAGCTATATAGCAAGAAGGAGGAGGTTACTCCAGGAAGCATAATCGTGAAGAAGAAGGGGGAGAGGGAGGAGAACTTGAGGAAGGCGCTATCGGGGTTCCAGGATGTAGCGAGGAGATACAAGGGGACCAAAAGCGGGACGGATGCCATATACTTCATCGGGGCTTGTCAATACGAGCTTGGGATGTATAAGGAGGCCCTCGAATCCTATCGCAGATATCTCTCGAAAAAACCGAAGGGGATCCTCGCCCCGATGGCGGCCGAGGCGATAGGATACATATACGAGCGGAATGGGGAATACGGAAAGGCGGTGGAGGCTTACAAGGATGCCGCTTCCAAATATGAGAGGAGCTTCCTCGGGCCCAAACTCTACCTGGACCTCGGGAGGGCATACGAGCTTATCGGGGATAAGGAGAAGGCGAGGGAGAGTTATAACAAGGTATTAGAGATATCCCCGAATAGCTCATGGGCACAGGAGGCGGAGATCAGGGCGAACATGCTCGGGAGGCGAGGTGGCTAAGGGATTGGGGATGACCATAACGGAGAAGATCCTCGCCCTCCACAGCGGGGTGGATAGGGTTTCTCCGGGGCAGATAGTGGAAGCGAGGATAGACATCGTTTACGGGCATGAGGTGACAACACCTCCGGCCATAAGGATCCTCGAGGAGAACGGGTTGGATGAGGTCTTCGATCCGGAGAGGATAGTCCTAACCCCCGATCACTTTGTCCCGAACAAGGACATAAGCTCGGCGGAGCTGGCGAAGAAGCTCAGGGATTGGGCGAGGAAGCACGGTATAAGGCATTATTTCGAGGTTGGGGAGCATGGGATCTGCCATGCCATCGTTCCCGAGAAGGGGTTTGTATGGCCCGGGGCCGTGATAGTTGCCGGTGATTCCCATACATGCACCCTCGGGGCTTTCGGAGCCTTCGCCACCGGTATAGGGAGCACGGACCTCGCCGCCGCAATACATTCCGGGAGGCTGTGGTTCGTCGTCCCTCCAACCCTGAAGTTTGTCCTTGAGGGGAGGTTGGGGAAGGGGGTTTTCTCGAAGGACGTGATACTGCACATAATATCCAAGATAGGGGTGGATGGCGCATCTTATAAAGCTATGGAGTTCTCCGGGCCTATAATCTCGTCCCTATCCATGGATGCAAGGATGACTATATGCAACATGGCGATAGAAGCAGGGGCTAAGAACGGGATAATGGAGCCGGACGACGAGACCTTCCTCTACATAGAGAGGCATGGTGGGGAGGGGATGGTTAGAAGGGCGAAGGATATGGCGGTTTGGTCGGATCCGGATGCGGGATATGAAGCCGTATATAGGTGGGATCTTTCGGATCTGGAGCCTTTGGTGGCATTTCCCCATATCCCATCCAACGTGAGGACGGCCTCCGAAGCCGAATCCTTAAGGATAAGGATAGATCAGGCGTATCTCGGCTCGTGCACGAACGGGAGGTTGGAGGATTTAGAGATAGCGGCCGAGATAATGAAGGGGAGAAGGGTTGCCAAGGGGGTAAGGATGATAGTCGTTCCAGCAACCACGGAGGTATGGAGGGAGGCCGAGAGGAGAGGGCTTCTCGAGGTATTCGTGGATTCCGGGGCCGCCGTCTCAACCCCTACTTGTGGCGCATGCCTTGGAGGGCACATGGGGGTTCTCGCCGACGGGGAGGTGTGCATATCCACGACGAACAGGAACTTCAAGGGGAGGATGGGGCATCCTGGATCCCAGGTGTTCTTGGCATCCCCGGCCACGGTTGCTGCCTCGGCGATAGCCGGGTATATAGTGGATCCGAGGGGGTTCATGGGATGAGGAAGATAAGGGGGAAGGTTCATCTATTCGACATACCCCATATAAACACGGACGATATAATACCTGCGAGGTATCTGATCACGGATAAAGAGGAGGAGCTCGCTAAGCACGCAATGGAGATGATAGATCCGGACTTCCCCTCGAAGGTCGGGGATGGGGATATACTCGTGGCATCGATAAACTTCGGATGTGGTTCTTCGAGGGAGCATGCCGTATGGGCCATCAGGGGCACTGGGATAAGGGCCGTGGTTGCCGAGAGCTTCGCGAGGATATTCTATAGGAACTGCATAAACAACGGCCTGCTCGCCATAGAGATGCCGGGGGTTACGAAGCTCGTCTCTTATGGCGACGAGGTTGAGATAGATCCTGGGAATGGGATCTTCAAGAACCTCACATCCGGGGATGAAGGGAGGTTCGTTCCGATGCCGGACTTCATAATGGATATAGTGGAGTCCGGGGGGCTTATAGAGTATATCAAGAGGAGGGGATGATTTGGCTTACAGGATAGCCGTTATCCCTGGGGATGGGGTAGGTCCAGAGGTTATAAGGGAAGGGCTTAAGGTGCTAAATGCCGTCTCCGGCGTGACGGGGATAGATTTCGATTTCATCCACTACGACTTCGGAGGGGAGAGATATCTGAGGACCGGGGAGACCCTCCCGGATTCCGCGCTTTCAGAGTTGAAGGAGATGGATGCTATTTACCTCGGCGCCGTGGGCCATCCGGATGTTAAACCAGGGATACTGGAGCACGGGATATTGCTTAAGATAAGGTTTGGGCTCGACCTCTATATAAACCTCAGGCCCGTCAAGCTATATCCTGGGGTCTGGACGCCTCTTAAGGACAAGGGGCCCGAGGACATAGATTTCGTCGTTGTCAGGGAGAACACCGAGGATGCATATGTTGGGATAGGGGGTTTTTTCAAGAAGGGGACCCCTGAGGAAGTGGCCATACAGCAGATGGTATATACGAGGAAGGGGACGGAGAGGTGCATAAGGTATGCGTTCGAGCTGGCGAGGAGGAGGAACAAGAAGAAGAAGGTAACGCTTTGCGACAAGTCGAACGTCTTGACATATGGCCACGACCTCTGGCAGAGGGTCTTCGCGGAGGTTGGGGAGGAATATCCGGACATCCAAAAGGACCATGCATACGTCGATGCCGTGACGATGTGGATGGTGAAGAACCCGGAATGGTTCGACGTGATCGTGACGACGAACATGTTCGGGGATATAATAACGGATCTCGGGGCGATCATCCAAGGTGGGATGGGGATCGCCGCATCCGGGAACATAAACCCGAAGGGGGTTTCTATGTTCGAGCCGATACATGGATCCGCCCCGAAATATGCGGGGAAGAACGTCGTATGTCCACTTGCGGCTATTTCGGCCGCCGGCTTGATGCTCCAACACCTCGGCGATATCGCATCCGGGGAGGAGAGGGAAAGGCTTTATAAGGGGGCTGTCCTCATAGATCGTGCCATAGAGAAGGCCCTTTCCCTCGGCTATATAAGGAGCCTTCAGGCAGGAGAATGCCCCCCGACGAGCGATACGGGGGACCTTATAGCGAGATTTGTCGAGGAGGATGATAGGTGTGTCGAGGGGTTTTAACGTAGCCATAGTAGGGGCAACGGGGGCCGTTGGGACGAAGATGAGGGAGGTCCTGGAGGAGAGGGATTTCCCCGTAGCGAATCTCTCGCTTTTCGCCAACAAGACGGCCGGGACCGTGGTTAAGTTCAAGGGCATGGATATAGTCGTGAAGAAGCTTCCGGAGGATCCGGATCCGAAGGTTTTCGAGGGGATGGATTTCGTGCTGTTCTCGGCGACCGAGGGGGTTGGGATAAGCGAGAGGTTCGCCCCGGCCGTCGTCGAGGCAGGAGGGATAGCGATAGACAACAGCCGGGCGTTCAGGCTCGATCCCCTCGTCCCATTGGTGGTCCCGGAGGTGAACCCACACGCATTGAGGAGACATAAGGGGATAATAGCGAACCCCAACTGCTCCACGATCCAGATGGTTGTGGCATTGAAGCCCCTTCACGATGTCGGGAGGATAAAGAGGATAGTGGTCTCGACATATCAGTCCGTCTCCGGGACAGGGGCCGCTGCCATGTCAGAGCTCATAGAGCAGACGAGGCAGATCCTCGAAGGGAAGGAGGCGAAGCCTTCCGTTTACCCGCACAGGATCGCATTCAACGTCATCCCGCATATAGATTCCTTCCTCGAAAACGGATATACGAGGGAGGAGATGAAGATGGTTCAGGAGACGAGGAAGATAATGGAGGACGAATCCATGAGGATAACGGCGACGACGGTCAGGGTGCCGGTGCTCGTAGGCCATGCGGAGTCCATAAACGTTGAGTTCGAGAGGAAGATAACGGCGGAGGAAGCGAGGGAGATACTTAAGAACGCGCCCGGCGTAATCGTTATGGACGACCCTTCCAACAACATATATCCGATGCCAATAGATGTTATGGGGAGGGACGAGGTTTTCGTTGGGAGGATAAGGGAGGACGAATCCGTTGAGAACGGGCTCTCGCTATGGGTTGTGGCCGACAACTTGAGGAAGGGCGCCGCTACAAACGCTGTTCAGATAGCGGAGCTCCTTTCCACGATGATTTAACTTGTGGAGGGCAGGTTTTCATAGATTGGCGGTCCATGAAGGAGGAGTACCCCCCTATTTCCCTCTACGGTCCGCCTCCATATGCAGCTCCTGCCCTCCACTATTTTTAACCGAAGCGATTGCGCTTCGGAATTTTGGAAGGGGGTTGGGGATATGAAGTTATCGTGTCAGGAGGGCCTGGCTCCGGGTAGGACGCTGAAGGAGAAGGTGGAGAACCTGGAGAGGTTCGGCTTCGAAGGGATAGAGCTTTGGGGAAGCAGTAACTTCCACGAAAGGGTGGAGGAGATAATAAGGGCAACTGAGGGGAGCAAGGTGAAGCCGAGCACGATATGCGCCGGCTATAGGGGGTCTCTCCTCGATGCGAACAGGGAGGAAAGGCAGAGGGCGATGGAGGACATAAAGGTTCTCCTTAAGGCCGCGGCGGACATAGGGGCTGTCGGGCTTATAACGGTTCCGGTCTTCGGAGGACCAAGGGTTCCGGACCTCTCCCCGCTCTTAAGCACTATAGAGCTCGAGAAGAAGCTCCTCATAGCGGAATGCCAGATCCTCGCCGAGACGGCCGAGAAGGTTGGGGCTACCATATTGCTTGAGCCATTGAACAGATACGAGACGCATTTCCTAAGGAGGCTCGAGGATGCGGTGGAGATAGCGGAGGCCGTGGGAAGCGAAAGGGTTAGGATAATGGCCGACTTCTTCCACATGAACATAGAGGAGGAGGACATAGCCAGGAGCATAGAGAAGGCCGGGCCTTTCATACACCACGTCCACTTAGCCGACAGCACAAGGCTCCTCCCGGGATACGGCCACACCGACTTCAAATCGGGCTTCGCAGCCCTTAAGAAGATCGGGTTCGACAAATATATGGCGCTCGAGTGCGGAATACCGGGGGATCCTATGGTGGAGCTCCCGAAATGCGTGGAGTATCTAAGAAGCTGTATGTAGGGGGAGGTTGAGGGGAATGAAGAAGGTCAGGGTTGGGTTCGTCGGGGCAGGAGGAATAGCGAATGCACATATGGATTGCATAAGCCGGATGGAAGGCGTTGAGGTCGTGGGCATATGCGATGTGGTTCGGGAGAAGGCGGAGAGGGCTGCCGGCCGCTTCGGATGCAGGGCATATACCTCCTACGGGGAGCTTTTGGAGAAGGAGCCCATGGATGCCCTTTTCGTCTGCGTTCCCCCACATGCCCATGGCATGGAGATCATGGCGGCGAAGCGCGGGATAGCGATAATGGTTGAGAAGCCAATAGCCAGGACCCTCGAGATGGCAAGGGAGATAGAAAGGGCGATAGCCGAGTCGGGGGTTATATCGTCCGTGGCATACCATTGGAGATACATGAACAGCGTGAAGCAGGCGAAGGAGATATTATCCGGAAGGAAGATAGCCATGGCCCTCGGATACTGGATAGGCGGCCTTCCAGGAGTCCCATGGTGGAGGGTGAAGGATCAGGGAGGGGGCCAGGTCATAGAGCAGACAACGCATATATTCGACCTCGCGAGGTATATGGTTGGCGATGTGGACGAGGTATACGGGGTGGCCTTCAAGGGCCTTATGGAGGATGTCCCGGGGTATAACGTAGAGGATGCCAGCACCGTAACCCTTAAGTTCAAGAACGGGGCCATAGGGAACATAACATCCTCGTGCATAGTGTCCCAGGGGTATATGGTCGGGCTGAACCTCTTGACAAGGGATCTGGTGGTCGAGATAACGGGAGGAAGCCTCAGGGTCAGATACCCGGGGAGGACGGAGGAGATAAGGGAGACGGCATGGGCCTATTATGAGGAGGATAAGGCGTTCCTGGAAGCGGTGAGGACGGGGGATAGGTCCGGGATAAGGTCCACATACTCGGATGGCCTCGAGACGTTAAGGGTGACACTTGCCGCTGAGGAGTCCTTCGTTACCGGAAAGCCTGTTAAGCTTTGAGCAAAAGGGTGCTGATAAGGTTGTGGATATAGAGGCCGCTTTCAGGAAGCTGTTCGAAGGCAATCCATGCTTCCTCGTAAGGGCTCCGGGAAGGGTCAACCTTATAGGGGAACATACCGATTACAACGACGGCTACGTCCTCCCTATGGCCATAGACAAGAGCATCGTCATGGCCGTCCGCCCAAGGGACGATAACGTCGTTAGGCTATTCTCCATGAACTTCAACCAGAGCTCCTCCTTCGAGATAGGGGAGGATATCCCGAGGTCCGATGATGCTCCATGGAGCAATTATGTCCGAGGGGTAGCGAAGGTGCTTTTCGCATCCGGATATAGGATAAAGGGGATGGATGCCGTTATCTACGGGGATATCCCGATAGGATCAGGACTCTCCTCCTCTGCAGCGATGGAGGTATGCGCCGCCACGGCTTTCGAGATCTCATCCGGGTTGAGGATAGAGGATATCGAGCTAATAAGGCTATCCCAGAGGGCCGAGAACGAGTTCGTAGGTGTGAGATGCGGGATAATGGACCAGTTCATATCCCGTCTCGGACGTAGAGGCCATGCGCTCCTCATAGATTGCCGGACCCTCTCCCATCGATATATAAGGATGCCGGATATCGGGTATGAGGTGGTGGTTTTTTATACAGGGGTGAAAAGGGCTCTGAGCTCCTCCGAATACAATACGAGGAGGGCTCAGTGCGAGGAAGGGGTTTCCCTTATATCCGGATATCTTCCTGGGATAAAGGCATTAAGGGATGTCGGCCTTCAGGATTTCCTCGAGCTTAAGGAGAAGCTCCCCCCTCTTGTGGCGATGAGATGCGAACACGTCATAAGGGAGAACGAAAGGACTTTAAAGGCGGCCGAGGCCCTCGAGATGGGGGATATCCAGCTCTTCGGGAGGCTTATGGTGGAATCACACGAAAGCCTCAGGGATCTTTACGAGGTGAGCTCCCGGGAACTCGACCTCGCCGTAGAGCTCGCCATGGGGGTGGAAGGGGTCCTCGGCTCGAGGATGACGGGGGCGGGATTCGGGGGATGCACGGTGACCATTATGAGGTCCGAATCCGTGGAGGAGTTCATGAGGAAGGTCCCTGAGGAATACAGGAGGAGGACGGGCATAGAGCCCGCCGTCTATCCCTTCAAGCCGGAGGACGGGGCAAGGGTTGAGAAGCTAAGCTGAGAGGAGGGATACCATGCAGGTCCTATGTCTCACCCTGGGCATGACGGTAACGGCCGGGACGACGGCACAGGGTTGGTGGGAGGATTTCGATCTGACGCAAATCCCCGCGAAATGGCGTTGGATCGCTCCTATAGAGGGCCCGACGTATTCGCTTATGGAACGACCCGGCTTCCTTCGGGTGAAGATACCCCAGCGCGATGAGGGCTACGATCTCTGGATCGGACGGGATGCGGCACCAAGGCTCTTGCGCGAGGTGGGAGAAGGGGATTGGGAGCTGGAGGCAAGTTTGAGCTTGGTGGAGTTTGGGAAGGAGAGCAACTTTCACATCGCCTTAGCTGCATTCCCCTCCGAGAAGTTCTACATCGGTTGGGGGATCTTCCAGGGTTACCAGATCTGGGGTATGGAGAAACCGGAGGTTTGGCTTGAATATCCGGGGCGTGGACGTATCTTGACCGCTGCCCTCGATGGTTATGCGGCAACCCTCGCCATTCGAAAACGAGGGGTAACCTATACCTTCCTCCTGAAACGGGGCGACGAATGGACGGAGGCCGGAAGCATTTCGCTCCCCTTCCCCCCTCGCTTCGTCGGACTTCTTTTCAAGACCTACGGCAAGGGGCCGGGGGTAGTTGTGGACGTGGATTATATAGCCTTTCGACCGCTCCCGCCCCAGCCTCGAGAGGAGCCAACCGTCTCCATCACGGTGCATGCCGATAGGCCTCAGCACGAGATCCATCCATATCTCTACGGCCATTTTATAGAGCATCTCGGCCGTTGCATATACGGCGGCATATGGGCGGAACGGCTTTATAACAGGAAGTTCACCGGCCGGGCCGATGAATTGGGGGTGGTAGAAGGGTGGAAGGCCATAGGGGCCGACGAGGACGTCATCTTCACGCCCGATACCCAGGTCTACTTCGCCCCTGCCCAGTCCCAAAGGATAGAGATACGTAAAGAGGGGCGGGAGAGGGGCGTGCAACAGGATGGCTTGGCGGTTGAAGCCGGAAAGCGCTACGCCATACGCGTTGTGCTGCGGGGACGCGACCTAACGGCCCCTGTGCGCGTGGCCCTCAGACATGGCGATTCCATATATGCGGAGCACGTGGTGGATGTCGGCCCGGACTGGTCCCGGTTTACTTTCGAGCTCGTCCCGTCACAGGACGACCCGAGCGCTCAGTTCTCCATAACCACGACCGGGTCCGGGACCCTATGGCTTGGTGCGGTATCGCTCATGCCGGCCGACAACGTATACGGGATGCGTAAGGATGTATTGGAGGCCATAAAGGCCATAAGGCCGTCCGTAGTCCGCTGGCCTGGAGGGAACTTCGTCTCCGGATACCATTGGCATGATGGGATAGGGGATCCCGACAGACGTCCGCCCCGCTGGGATCGGGCCTGGAACGCATGGGAATGGAACGACTTCGGAACGGACGAGTTCATCCAGTTCTGCCGCGAGGTTGGGGCTGAACCGTATATCTGTGCCAATGCTGGGGAAGGTTGTGCGGAGGAGGCGGCGGCATGGGTGGAGTATTGCAACGGATCTCCGGATTCCCGCTATGGCCGCCTCCGCGCCGCCAACGGGCACGTCGAGCCATATAACGTGCGGATCTGGGGACTCGGCAACGAGATGTATGGCCATTGGCAGTTGGGTCATCTCGATCCGGAGAAATACGCCATAAAGGCCGTGGAGATGGCAAGGGCTATGAGGGCTGCATCGCCAATCCCCTTGGAGCTCATCGGGGTAGGGGTGGATGCCGATTCCTGGGATGGGTGGAACCATCGGGTCGTTCCGCTTTTGGCCCACGAGATCGAATACTACTCGGTCCATTATTACCGCGGCGTTGACGTGGCAGATGCCCCTGAGACCCAATACCTCGTGGTGCTGGAATCCCTGCAGGATGTCGAGAGGATGCTTGCGAGGACGGCCGAGATCATATCCTTGCGCAATAAAACGGGCCGTCCCCTGCCAATAGCATTCGACGAGTGGAACGTTTGGATGAACATATCCCGCGCCGAGACGGGGTTGGAAGCCGACTACACGTTGCGGGATGGCCTATGGGCTTGCGGAATCTTCCACATCCTTCATCGCCTCGGGGATCGGGTTAAGATGGCGAACCTGGCACAATTGGTCAACGTCCTTGGGGCCATACGAACGGACCAAACCAGGCTGGCCAAACCCCCCCTCTACTACGCCTTCTACCTCTATGCGAATCATTTCGGATCCCGCTTCGTTCCGGCCGATGTGGAGCAGGGGGTCCTAACCCCTCGGCTTAAGACCGTGGACGTTTCTGCGGCGTTGAGCCAGGATGGAAGAAGGCTTCACCTGGCCCTTGTTAATTTCCACCCCTCCGAGGCCGTGCGGGTCCGCTGGGATTTGAAGGGGTTCGAGCCGGATGGCTTGGTTGAAGAGGTGCGCATGATCGGTCCAAATCCCATGGCTGCAAATCGCCTGGGGAGGCCGGAGGAGGTTCAGGTAAGGAAACGTCGCCTTACATGGGAGGAGGTGCAGGCCGAGCCGATCCCCCCGCATTCTGCAAGCATCTGGATTCTGGAACGAAAACGATGATGGCGGATCTACCACATACTTCCACCAGTTTGCCCACTTTCCGTCTGGTGCAATCCCGTCCGCTTTGGGCAAATGCTTCAGCCACCACCTGTGGTGTGCCCTGATGTCCCCACCACCCCACTCGTCACAGTTGACAAGCCGTCCGATGCCCCTCATCTTAGGGTAGTTGAGCCAATCATCGCAGTTGCTCCAAACATAGCGTTTATTGCCCCAATCGTAATCCTTATCGCTATTGGGAGCAAAATGAACATTGCCGCAAGCGGCATTGCCAGGAGCAACTTTATCGTAAAGGGTAAATCGTTCCCATGTGTTCATTTGCTCCAGCGGGACCTTGTAATCCCAACGTCCGTAAACTTTCGTCATGATGCTTTCAACGCGATGGCCGAAGTCCGTAATCAACGCCATCAGGCTTATGCCAACCCTTCCCTTCACGCCAGCATCGTAGGTATGTCTCATCGTCGTAAGAGAACCCATCAACCTTAACGGGAAACACATCCAAATCGCGCCACTCAACGATTTGATAGCGAACAAACCCACCGCTGCATTCCCTCAAATCTGCGCTGTAAACTTCCGCCAGCCATCTTGGGTCGTGCCAGTTGAAAACCTCGTGAAGTCGTTTGCTGCCTTCGGCCTCTATCACGGGATCGAAGTTGAGCACCAAAACTTTAATGGGTTTTCGGTTTGACGGTTCGCCCCTAAGCGATACTAACCAAAGCGATGTCGTCACCAACCCGATTAGGAAAACGCTTTTCATCTTCACCAAAGCACCCCCAGAAAGCCTCATGGGCTTCAACTCCGCCCGGATTTCATCAACTACCTCGCTTGGCCTTGTCGCCGGCCTGCCCCTACAAAGGATATGTTCCCATGAACATGGTCCGGAATGGCAATACCAGGATAATGGTCGTCATCGGTTTCAAACCCATGCACAACATCGGGCAATCCCATTGTAGGGGCAACCACCCTGTGGTTGCCCAAAATCATGGGCAGGCACGGGGGCCTGCCCCTACGAGGATGGTTACGATCTATCTTCCGAATGCAATCGTCCTCGGTGATTGCTTCTACTTCAGCCTTTAGCTGCTCGCTGATTTTTGCATAAAGGCGCCGCCCAATTTCTTCCAAGTGCTCGTTCATGTCCTTGCCTAACATTTGCCAACTTTCTGGCACATGTCTCTTGGAAACTTGTGCTTTGCTTCCGCTTGAAGGAACTTTTTCAGATAGCGGTGCCATATCGTTCGGTCGGCATCGGCCAATCCCATTTCGATCATTTTCCTGTTGACAAACAGATGGTTTCTTAGGAAAAGGTAAGCAGGAATTGTTTTGCTGGGGGCTTCTGGTGGGCGGTCAAATCGAAGCAAAACTCGTTTGCCCAAAAGAAACTGGCGGAGGTAAGCAAGCGCTCTTTCTTTTTGCTCTGGCGGAACTTTGATGCCCAAGATTTGCACAGTCAGGCCATTTTCCATCCGCAATGTTCGTTCGTCCAAAACGGCAACGACCTTATAGGTAGCTTCATCCCCAAACCTCAATTGCTTCGGGTCAATCAGCGGCTTCGTATCTTTAACCCTTGGCTTGTAATCAGGAGGCGGGGGAAGGGGCAGCAAAGGTTTTTCCCGCTTGCAGATAGTCACAGGTAGCGGTATCAGTGGGTTTTCAGTTATGCCGAGTTTCTGGCGGATGATGGGTTCAAAGGCAGGTTGAATTTCGTATCCGATGGCATTGCGACCTAACTCCAAAGCTACTTTCACTGTTGTGCCACTTCCCAAAAATGGATCAAGCACTGTATCGCCGACAAAGGAAAACATGCGGATAAGCCGGCGGGGCAATTCTTCAGGAAACATTGCCTCGTGGAGCACCTGCTTCTCGCCCGCAAATTCCCAATGTCCGCTGAAAAATGCTTTCCACTCATCGCGGGTAAGTTTAGATGCTTCCTTGACTTCGGGTTTTATAGCATCCCGTGATTCTTGCTCAGCGCTCTTAGGAGGCTTTTTGAACAGCAGGATGAATTCGTAGTCCAGTTCAACAATGCCGTTAGGTGGATAGGGGAAAGAACCCATAACAACAGCGCCACCGGTGGTCTGCATCGTCGTCTTTTTGCGCCAGATGATCGCCCCCATGTAATCAAAGCCAATGGTCTCGCATTGGGCGATGATTTCCGCATGGAGGGGGATCACCTTGTAACGACCGTAAATGACGGCCCGGGCGAATTGATCGCCGATGTTGATGCAAAGTCGTCGACCGGGCTTGAGCACGCGCCAACATTCGCGCCAAACTCGGCTTAAGTCCAGCAAGTATTCATGCAAACTTTGCCCGTAACCGATCTGCCCTTCAGCGCTGTAGTCCTTAATGTGCCAATAAGGTGGGGATGTCACGATTAGGTCGATGCTTTCCTCGGAAACCTCTGCCATGTTTCGGCTGTCAGCGATGTAAATGATGGCTTGAGGCTGCATGACTTTCACTCCTCTTTACCAGTCGGCAACAGACCGTTTTCAGCTATGACCTTCTGATACCAGTAGCCGCTGTCCTTGATGATACGCTTTTGGGTTTCGTAGTCAACATAAACGATGCCGAACCGCTTGGTGTAGCCATGCGCCCATTCGAAATTATCTATTAAGGTCCAGATGAAGTAGCCTTTAAGCGGCACCCCATCTTGGATGGCTTTGTGGGCTCGAAGGAAGTGCTCGTGCAAGTAGTTCAACCTTTGCTCATCGTGGACTTTGCCATCCGAGGTCACCTCGTCCTTAAATGCCGCGCCGTTTTCGGTGACGTAGATTTCGGGGATTTTGTAATCGCGATTAAGCCTGACGAGTAACTCATAAAGCCCGTCGGGATAAACCTCCCATCCCATTTCGGTGTATTCGCTGCCCTCGATATGGACGCCGCGAAGTTGTAACAAGCCACCTTGTGGATCGTGCTTAACGACGCTTCGGGTATAGTAGTTGACTCCGAGAAAATCGATGGGTCGGCCGATGATCGACATATCGCCCGGCTTAACCTCGGGTGCCAACCGACCGAACCATTCCCACATATCGGCCGGGTAGCTGCCGGCGAGGATTGGATCGAGGAACCAGCGGTTACTGTAGCCATCGTTTCTTTGCGCTGCCGCTTTGTCTTCCTCGCTTTCCGTCGCCGGGTGGACCGGGGATAGGTTTAGCACGATGCCGACTTTGGTTTCAGCATCGCCTAACTCTTTCAAGATCTCGAGGGCCAAGCCGTGGGAAAGCAAAAGGTGATGGGCTACCTGGAGAGCGACCTTCATGTTTTGGATGCCCGGGGCGTGGTGTCCCCACGCATGTCCGACCCAAGCGACCACCCAAGGCTCGTTATGGGTCATCCAGTGTTTCACACGATCGCCCAAACGATGAGCGACGGCTGCGGCGTAATCGGCGAAATAATAAGCCACATCTCGGTTCGCCCACCCGCCTATGTCCTGCAACGCTTGCGGCAAATCCCAGTGATAGAGCGTGACGAAGGGTTTGATCCCAGCATCGAGCAAGCCGTCAACCAGCCGGTCGTAGAACCCAAGCCCTTTGGGGTTAATCGGACCTGCGCCTTGCGGGATGATGCGGGTCCAAGCGATTGAGAAACGATAGGCCTTGACGCCCAACTCCTTCATCAAAGCGATGTCTTCACGCCAGCGGTGATAATGATCACAAGCGACATCGCCTGTTGAGCCATCGGAGATTTTTCCTTGGGTATGTGAGAAAGTATCCCAGATTGAAAAGCCTTTGCCGTCCTCGTTCCATGCACCCTCGATTTGATATGATGCCGTTGCCACTCCCCACAAGAAGCCTTCCGGAAACCGTGCGATTGTAGCCACTCTTGACCACCTCGCTTCATATGAATTTCGGAGGTTTCGTGTAGTGCCAATTCACCTCCTCTTACTCCGATCCTCGGATTCATTTTAACTCATTTTTCGCTCGCTTTCAAGGCCTTGTGGGGGCTGTGCCTGCCCTGTTTTCGGGCAACCACAGGGGGTTGCCCCTACTCCCATTCCCAAGGGGTAATACCTTACATCGGGTAGGAGCCCAACCATGTTGGGCGTTCCTCTCCCCAGGGGTAATACCCAAAGGTTTAACGGTTCAACGCTTTGCTCCATGCTCCTTGCTCTTTGCCCCCTTAGCCATCACCATACTCCCATGCTCAAATGAAGGGGTGGTTACCTTGTGGGTAACGCAGTCGCTGCCGGGCTTGACATGGCTTTGAAATTGGGTTATAATTGTTGAATGCAATGTGAAGGCATTAGGAGGGGTAGGGATTGGCAGAAGGGATGCTCGAGGACATACTGGAGCAACCGGATGTAATCCTGAGGATAGCAAAGGGAGATACCGGTCGATTAAAGGAGGCCTCGCGTTTGCTCAATGGTAGGACCCAGATCTTCATAGCAGCCAGGGGAAGCTCTATGAACGCAGGCCTTTATGCAAGATACATTTTCGAAACCAGATCTCATATATCCACATCGCCTGTTATCCTATCCACCATCACCTTATATGGATCGATTCCCTCGCTCGATCCGAAAAAATCTGCCTTGCTTGCGATATCCCAATCGGGTGCTGGCGAGGATATAGTTGCCTGTGCCAAGGCATTTAGGGATTCCGGCATCCCGACCATAGCCGTAACCAACACCCCTTCCTCCCCCCTTGGGGATTGCTGCGATGTGGTCCTGGATTGCATGGCCGGGCCGGAGAGAGCTATACCTGCCACCAAGAGCTACACAGGGGAGCTGGCCATGATCTACGCCCTGGCCGAAGCTTCCATGGGGAACGAGGATTTAGGGGAGATCCTTTCGGATCTCGCGGAGAGGATGAGGTATATAATCTCCATATCCGATCCGGTCCTCGAGATGGCTATGAGGAGGAAGTGGATGGAGAGGCTTTGGGTTATATCGAGGGGATATAACCTACCGACCGCCCTCGAGGTATCTTTGAAGGTCATGGAGACATGCTATGTCCATAGCATAGGGATATCGGCCGCCGATTTCCTCCACGGTCCCATTGCGGCCTTTGGGGATGGGGATGTTGCGATGCTCTTTTCCGCTGGGAAGGGATCTTCCTCATCCCTCGGGGTTGGGAAGGCCCTGCTTGGTGAAGGAGCGGATCTCATAGCCTTCGGGGATGTGGGGGAGCTTATGGCAAGGGGTGCCGAGGGGATATCTTTGGAGCTCCCCATCCCGGAGGAGCTCACCCCGATCCTCCTCGTCCTCTTCGGACAGTTCTTCGCCCTTGGCCTTGCCAGGGCAAAAGGGCTCGATCCGGACAGGCCGAGGAGGCTCAGAAAGGTAACATCTACGAGATGAAGGTCGTCGTCACCGGAGGATCCGGGCTCCTTGGCAGATACGTCGTTCGGGAGCTCTCATCCAGAGGACACGATGTAGTGGTCCTTGACATAATACGGCCCCACTGGTGGGAAGGGAGATACGTAAATGTCGATATCCTCGACCTCGGAGGGCTTGTATGGGCTTTTCAGGGGTCCGATGTCGTAATCCACCTCGCCGCCCTCATAAACCCCTTCAAACATACGCCGGAGAGGATCTTCAGAACCAATGCCCTTGGGAGTTTTAACGTCTTGGAGGCTGCAGCAAGGTGCGGTGTAAGGAAAGTGGTTTTCGCATCGAGCGAGGCAACGCTTGGCTTCTGCTATATGGAGAGAAGGATCGTTCCGGAAAGGATCCCGATAGACGAGTCACATCCGTTGCGACCTCAGGACCCGTATGGGCTTAGCAAGCTGGTGGGCGAGGAGATATGCAGAGCGTATACGAGGAGATACGGGATTAAGACGGTCGCCCTCAGGATGGCGTGGATATGGTCCGATGAAGAGAAGGAGCTTTGCAGATCCCTTGTATTCGATCCGGACAGGTGGCCCTGGGGCCTTTGGGCTTATATACATGTCATGGACGCCGCGAGGGCCTTCGGCCTCGCCCTCGAAAAGGAGGATATCCCTGACCACGTATCCTTATTCTTAGTTGCGGACGACAATGGAACGACCGTGGATTCCATCGACCTTATAAGGAAGCACTATCCCGAGGTAAATGAAATAGAGGAGGGGTTTGGAGGGAGGGATTCGTTGATATCGAACAAAATGGCCAAGGAGATCTTAGGGTTTGCACCGGCTTATACGTGGAGGGACATAGTGAAGGCATGAGGAGGGTCATAATAGATACGGACTGTGGGGTGGACGATGCCCTTGCCATAATCCTCGCCCTCCGTTCCCCGGAGGTAAAGGTCGAGCTTATAACGACGGTAAGCGGGAATGTGGATGTGGAGCGGACAACGAGGAATGTCTTATTAGTCCTCGAGATCCTAAGGGATGAGGTTGGGGAATCGATCCCGCCCGTCTCCAAAGGCGCAGGGATTCCTATATCCCCGCTTGGCCCAATCGTAAAGGATGCCTCCGACGTCCACGGCAAAGACGGGCTTGGGGGCGTGAGCGGCATCTACCCAGTTCCGTCCATCGAGCCGATGGGGAAGGATGCCATAACGGCCATGGCGGAGCTCCTGGATGAATCGCCAGGGGAGTTGACCATAGTAACCCTTGGTCCCCTCACAAACCTCGCCCTCCTCAGGATCCTAAGGCCTAAATCCTTCCTCAAGGCAAGGGAACTCGTGATAATGGGCGGGGCCTTCAGGACGTATGGGAACACGACCCTCCTTTCCGAGTTCAACATATCGTTCGATCCGGATGCTGCGGCCATGGTCATAGCTTCCGACCTCCCAAAGCTCATAATCCCCTTGGATGTGACCGAAAGGATAAGGTTGATGAGGGATGAGATTGCAGGGGCGAGGGGGAGGATCCCGAAGTTCGTATCCGAAGCGACATCGAGTTATATGGATGCCCATAGGGAGAAGGACGGATTCGACGGCTGTTACCTACACGATCCCATAGCCGTAGCATCCCTGATAGACAGGTCTATCTTCACGACGAGGAGGGCTAAGGTCTACGTCGAGACGGAAGGGAGGTTGACGAGGGGGATGACGATTGCCGATTTGAGAAGGGATTTCGAGAACGAAATGAACGAGATATGCGTCTCAATAGATGAAAAAAAGTTCATGGAGGTCTTCAGGGAAAGGGTTTTAAAGTGAGGTCGGATGCTGAGAAAGGAGAGGATAGGGAATGAAGAAGGGCATATATTTCGGATGTCTTCCGGGGAACCTTGAGCTGAGGGAACGGTTCAGGCTCGCAAAGGACGCCGGTTTCGAGGGGGTCGAGCTATGTTCGGTCTCCTCCGATTCGGAGATGGAGGCGGTTAAGGCACTCGCTGATGAGTTCGGGCTCGAGACCCATAGCATAATGGGGTCTCTCCACTGGCAGTTCCCGCTCTCGAGCCCCTCTTCCGAGGTCAGGTCGAAGTGCCTGGAAAATATGAAGATGGCCATAAGGCATGCGAAGATGATAGGAGCCGATGCCATACTGCTTGTCCCGGCCGTGGTCACGAGCGAGGTCACCTATGAGGATGCGTATAGGAGGTCGAGGGGGGAGATAGCGAAGCTCATAGAACCTGCCGAGGAAGCTGGGGTGGCCATAGCGATAGAGAACGTATGGAACAGGTTCCTCCTATCCCCTATAGAGTTTGCAAGGTATATAGACGACTTCGGAAGTCCGTCCATAAGGGCGTATTTTGACGTCGGGAACATAATGCTTTATGGCTTCCCGCATCATTGGATAAGGACCCTCGGATCCAGGATATGCAAGGTCCATCTGAAGGACTTCAGGGTTGGGCCCAAGGAGTTCGTGGACATCCTGGAGGGGGATGTCCCATGGAGGGATGTGATGAAGGCCCTTAAAGACGTTGGTTACGATGGATATCTGACCATAGAGGTCTCATATGGGAAGCCCGAGGAGGTCATGGAGGCATCGAAGAAGCTCGACAGGATAATCGAGATGGCTGGGAGGTAGCATTAGGGGGTTAAGGTATGAGGGTTCTAAGGAGGATAATTGGATATGCCCTAAGATACTGGCGCCGTATGATCCTCGCGTTGATATGCCTCCTTGCATCAACTGCCGTGGGGGCTATCCTCCCTCAGTTCATAAGATGGGCGATAGACATAGGGATAGGGCAGGGGAAGACAGGGTTGCTCCTATGGCTTGTGATGGCGGGGGTTGGGGCGACGGCGCTAAGGGGGCTCTTCTCCTTCGGACAGAACTATACGATGGAATATATCTCTCAGAAGGTGGCATATGACATAAGGAAAGAGATGTATGAGCAGATACAGATCCTGTCCTTCTCGTATCACGACAGGGCGAGGAGCGGACAGCTCATGGCGAGGGCGACATCGGATGTGGAGGTCGTGAGGAGGTTTGTGGGGAGTGGGGTTGTGGAGATCTCCGCGAACGTCCTGATATTCCTCACGATCCTCGTATTCCTCCTATTCATGCACGTAAAGCTCACCCTGCTCTCTATATCCACTATCCCGATCCTCGTATACGTCGTGGTTAATTTCTCCAAAAGGATAGTTCCGCTTTTCCAGGATATGCAGCAGCAACTCGCCCTCATGACGAACGTCGTAGAGGAGAGCCTGACGGGGATAAGGGTTGTGAAGGCCTTCGGGAGGGAGGATTACGAGATAGGGAGGTTCTCCAAGGAGAACATACTCCTGAGGGACAAGGGCATAAGGATAGGGAGGACCTTCTCCCTCTTCTTCCCCCTGATGGGCGCTATATCCGGTATCGGGACCGTGTTCATCCTCTGGTATGGGGGATATGAGGTTATGAGGGGGCATCTTACGCTTGGGGAGCTCATGGCCTTCAACTCATACCTCGGGATGCTCATAGGCCCTATAAGGATGCTCGGCAGGTCCCTGACGATGGCGCAGGAGGCCGTGGCATCCGGAAGGAGGATATTCGAGATCCTCGACTCGAGGTTGATGATAGAGGAGAGGCCCGATGCCATGGATCTACCGGATATAAAAGGGCATATAAGGTTCGAGAACGTATCGTTCACATATGCCTTGCCTGGGGAGGAGGAGCCCCTTGTCCTTAAGAACATAAACCTCGATATACCACCAGGGAAGGTCGTGGCCCTCCTCGGCCCCGTGGGATGTGGGAAGACGACGGTAATCAACCTCATACCGCGCTTCTACGATCCTACGGAGGGCAGGATCCTCATAGATGGATATGATATCAGGGATGTCACGTTGAAATCCCTGAGGAGGCAGATAGGGATAGTGATGCAGGAGACGTTCCTCTTCTCCACCACTATAAAGGAGAACATAGCATATGGAAAGCCATCCGCATCCATGGAGGAGATAATAGAGGCGGCGAAGGCCGCCGAGATACACGATTTCATCCAGTCCCTGCCAAAGGGATACGAAACCGTGGTAGGGGAGAGGGGGTTAACCTTATCGGGAGGGCAGAGGCAGAGGATAGCTATAGCGAGGGCGCTCCTCGCCGATCCGAGGATATTGCTCTTGGACGAACCCACATCGAGCGTCGACCTCGAGACGGAGGCCGAGATACAAAGGGCGCTCGATAGGCTGATAGAAGGGAGGACGACCCTGATAATAGCCCAGAGGCCGTCCACCATCCTCAAGGCCGACATAATAGTCGTCATGGACAAGGGGGAGATAGTGGAGATAGGAACGCATGATGAGCTCATTAGGAAGGAGGGCTTCTATAAAAGGTTTTACGAAACACATTTCGCTGAGAAGGTGCAGGAGGGATATGTATGAGGGGAGGGCATTGGGCTCTCGAGGCGGAGGGCGGGAAGGCATATGACCCTAAGGTTATAAGGAAGCTTCTTTCCTTCGTCATCCCATATAAGTGGTATTTCGTGGGAGCGCTATCCTTCATGATCGTGAACATCCCCCTTAACCTGATAGGACCTTACCTCATGAAGATAGCGATAGACGATGGGATAGCGAAGAGGAACATGTTGGTCCTTGCCCTTTCTTCGGGTGCATACCTCCTCTCCATGCTCCTCGGCCTCCTCTCTTCCTTCGGCCAGGGATACCTCCTTGCCAAAGGGGGGCAATCGGTCCTGTTCGAGATAAGGGGGAGGCTCTTCTCCCATATCCAGAGGCTCTCCCTCGGATTCTTCTCGAAGCAGGAGACAGGACAGCTCATATCGAGGCTTGTGAACGACGTCGGAGCCTTGCACGACTTCCTCAACTTTGCCGTCATATCGATAATAAACGACCTTCTGACCCTTATCGGGATAATTGCCATAATGCTTTACATGAACCTCGAGCTATCCCTCATCTCCTTCGCGTTCCTCCCACTCCTTATCGGGCTCGTCCTCTCCTTCAGGTCGAAGATGAGGAGGGCTTATAGGGAGGTTAGGAGGAAGATAGGGAAGGTAACGGCTGGGATCCAGGAAGGGGTGGCGGGGGTGAGGGTAACCCAGTCGTTCGCAAAGGAGAGGGAGAACCTCGAGAGGTTCAACAGGACGAACCTGGAGAACCTCCAGGCCAATATGCAGGCCGCCGTCGTCTGGTCCTCCTTCTTCCCCCTCGTGGATATAGTCGGGGCCCTGGCAACCGCGGCCATAATATGGTATGGGGGGATTCAGGTAGTCCACGGGAAGATGACACTTGGCGTCATAGTGGCCTTCTTGGGATATGTCCAGAGGTTTTTCTGGCCGATAATGGACCTTACGAGGATATACAACATGATGCAATCCGCAACAGCCGCTTCCGAGAGGATATTCGAGGTAATGGACACGAAGCCCGAGATAGAGGATGCCGAGGACGCGATCGAGCTTACGGACGTAAAGGGGAACATAAGGCTAAAGGATGTATGGTTCAGATATAACGAAGAAGATGGGTTCGTGATAAAGGGGATAAGCAATGAGATAAGGGAAGGGGAGGTGGTGGCCCTCGTCGGCCCTACGGGATGCGGGAAGACGACCCTTGTGAACCTCATATCCAGGATGTATGAGCCACAGATAGGGGCGATATACCTGGATGGGGTTGACATAAGGAGGATCAAGCAGTCGTCCTTGAGGAGGCAGATGGTCGTCGTGCCACAGGATCCTTTTATATTCTCCGGAACGATAAGGGAGAACATAAGGTATGGAAAGCTGGAGGCGAAGGACGAGGAGGTGGAGGAAGCTGCGAGGATAGTGAGGGCTCACGAGTTCATAGCCGAGCTCCCAAACGGATACGACACGGAGGTTGGAGAAAGGGGGGCGAGGCTCTCCGGTGGACAGAAACAGCTGATATCCTTTGCGAGGGCGCTCCTCGCAAACCCGAGGATACTTATCCTCGACGAGGCTACATCCAATATAGATATCTACACGGAGATGCTCATCCAGGAAGCCTTAGCCGAGCTGTTCAGGGGAAGGACGGTGATAGTCATAGCGCATAGGCTCTCCACCGTCAGGAGCGCCGACAGGATACTGGTGATGGAAGATGGGAGGATAGTGGAGGAAGGGAGCCATAAGGAGCTCCTCGAGATGGGTGGGGTTTACAAAAGGCTATATGAGGCGCAGTTTGCAACCCTCTCGCCATGAAGATCTGCTTTATATTCAGTAAAAAAGCAGGAGGCCAAAGGATCGGATCCATAAGCTGGGAGATAAGGAAATACATGGAAAGGGCTGGAATCGAGTTCGAGATGGAGATCGCAGAGTATCCGGGACACGTCGAGGAGATGGCGAGGAGGGCATCGTGGGCGGATGTCGTGGTGGCCGTCGGGGGCGATGGGACGGTGAACGAGGTGGTGAACGGGATAATGGGGAAGGGGGCAGCCCTCGGTATAATCCCCATAGGTAGTGGGAACGGGTTCGCAAGGAGCCTTGGGATTCCGTTATCCGTGAAGAAGGCATGCAGGCTAATAAGCGATGGATCCATAAGATTCGTGGATATCGGGTTTGTAAGGACGCCGAGCTGTAAAAGGTATTTTGCAAGCACCTTCGGATGCGGCTTCGATGCCATTTTAGCCAAGGAGGCATCGCATGAGAGGAGCATATTCAGGGCCCTTTGGGTCTATATATGGAAAGGCATAAAGTCTTATGGGATATTCAGGAGGAGGATAAAGAGGATGAGGGTGGAGGGGGAAATGGACGGGGAGGAGTTTAAAAGGACTTGTATGATGATGAACTTCGCCAACTCCAGGGAGTATGGGGGAGGAGCGAAGGTCGCGCCAATGGCATCCCTTGAGGATGGGATGTTAGACGTTGTCCTAATGGATCCCGTCGGCATATGGCGTGGGCTCGGGCACCTATCCGCTCTTTTCATGGGGGGGTTCACGGACAGGCCGGGGATCGAGAGCAAGAGGATCGAGAGGGCATTCCTGAAGATAGTGGACCCACCTATAGCCCAAATGGATGGGGATCCCTTCCCCTTAGAGCTTCCCGTCGAGGTTGGGGTTATCCAAAAGGGGCTTCCGGTTATTTCTTGATTTTTACGTCTGAAAGGTCGGACCCCTATTTCGGGCAAACGTCATCCTTTGTAGGGGCAAGCCCCTATGTAATAAACGTTGGAACGTTTAAACGTTGGAACGTTCAGTGTGCCCGCCCTGTTTTTGGGCAACCACAGGGGGTTGCCCCTACAAGGGATCCTCCCATGCTCAAATGAAGGGGTGGTTGCTTTGTGGGTAACGCGGTCGAGGTCAGGCCCTTTTCCCTTGACAAACTGTTGAGCTTATCCTATAATTAATAATAAACCCCGCTTGGAAGGAGGGAAGAAAGGTGGAAGAGCTTGATAGGATTAAGGAGGTCCTCGAGGATATAAGGGCTATCCTTCAGGCCGATGGAGGGGATCTGGAGTTCTTAGGATATGAAGAAGGGATTGTGAAGCTCAGGCTCATGGGCGCATGTGGGGCATGTCCCTTCTCTCAGATGACCCTCAAGATGGGCATAGAGAGGATTCTGAAGGAGAAGGTGCCTGGGATAAAGGAAGTCGAGGCCGTTTGAGAAAGTTTTGGATAGGGGAAGACACGAGGAGGTGCGTAAGGGGAATGCCGAACATCACTGAGCTTAATCCCTCTAACTTCGAGGAAGAGGTGATAAAATCGGATATCCCTGTTCTTGTGGATTTCTGGGCTCCTTGGTGCATGCCATGTAAGATGATGGAGCCCGTTGTAGAGGCCGTGGCGAGGAGATACGAGGGTAGGTTGAAGGTAGGGAAGGTTAACACCGACGATCATCCCTCTATCGCTGCAAAATACAACATATTCGGCATACCAACCATTATCCTCTTCAAAGATGGCCATGAGATAGAGAGGATGGTGGGTTTCATCTCGGAGAAGTCCCTTGCATCGAAGGTGGAGCCGCTCCTCGACAAGGAGAGGTAGGTGTTTGTCAGGGAGATCCTTGCTTCCCCTTTAATCCCATAGTTCGAGGCCTTCCGGGATGCAAGCCCACGAGTTTATTCATATGAGTAGGTGAGATGCCGATCCCATGGAAGGTTAGATCGCACATAAGGGATCTCGTGAGCTCCGAGATCGGGAAAGGGAAGATCCCGTCCGGATCCGACCTCTCTATGGTTCTGATCTATCCCGGCCCTTATGGGGTTGGGATGGCAAGCCTTGGGTTCCAGACGATCCTCTGGGAGGTTACGAGAAGGGGGGATTTAATCTGCGACAGGGCCTTCCTCCTCGAGGATATATATATGGAGGAATTGAGGAGGAGGTCCTCTCCCCTCCCATCGATGGAGCTCCTCAGGCCTATAGATCGTTTCGATATAATAGCCTTCTCCATATCCTACGAGCTCTCCTACCCGGAGATAGTGAGGATCCTCGACGCCGGTGGCATACCCGTTATGGCTTCGGAGAGGGAGGGGCTTTTCCCCTTGCTTATAGGAGGGGGTCCTTGTTGCTTCATGAACCCGGAGCCGATAGCCGATATATTCGATGTATTCGTCGTTGGGGAAGGGGAGGATCTCATACATGAGCTCCTCGACCTTATAAAGAAGAGGGCCGTAGATAGGAAGGGATCCAAAACGGATCTCCTCTTAGAGATGGCAGAGCTGGAGGGCATTTATATCCCGAGCCTTTATAAGCCTTGTTTTGATGGTGGAAAGTTCCTCGGACACGTCCCATATCCAGGCCTCCCCGAGAAGATAAGAAAGAGGGTGGTTGGGGATTTCCATAGGAGGCCGATCCCTGATTTCATCGTCACCCCTTTCTCGGAGTTCGGTTCATCTTACCTCATAGAGGTGGTGAGGGGATGTGGGAGGGGATGCAGGTTTTGCGTAGCCGATTTCCTCTATCGTTCCCCGAGATACAGGGATACGGGGCTTATAATGGAGGCGATGGAGAGGGCTAAGGGGATATGCGAATCCATCGGACTCCTGGGGGCGGCCGTCTCGGACCATCCGGATGTTGTGGAGATAGCGAGGAAGGGGGTTGAGATGGGGTTCAGGGTCCAGACCTCCTCCCTCAGGATAGAGGGGACATCCCCAGAGCTCGTGGAGGTCCTGGGGAAGGGAGGGGAGAAGACGATAACCTTCGCCCCCGAATCCGGATCCCCGCGTTTAAGGGAGAGGATAAACAAAGCCCTGGACGAGGAGAGGCTCATGGATCTGGCCGAGGTCGCCAGGAGGAGCGGTATAGAGGCGATGAAACTTTACTTTATGATAGGGATCCCGGGGGAAGAAGATGGGGATATGGAGGAGATAGCCGGTTTGGTCCGGAGGATATCGGAGAGGTTCGGGAGGAAGGTTATTGTGAGCGTTGGAGCGCTTGTTCCGAAACCGTTCACGCCATTCCAATGGATTCCTATGGAAAGCCAGGGGACGTTGAGGAAAAGGCTTGGGATACTGGAGAGGGAGATAAGGGGGAGGGTAAGGCTCGTTATGGAGGATCCAAGGAGGTCCATCCTTGAGTGCGTGCTCTCGAGGGGGGACAGGAGGCTTGGAAAGGCCATAATTTCGGTTGGGCTGGAGAAGAAATCTTGGCGAATGGCCCTCTCCGATCTCGGGATAAACCCGGAGGAGATCGCATGCAAATCCCTTTCCTCTAACGAACCCCTTCCCTGGGGGGTTTTGGACTCGGGGGTTCCCGAGGGGCTTTTGAGGAGGGAGTTCAGGAGGTCCCTTTACCCCGAGGCCAACCTCTGCGCGACCTTGTAGTCCGTTATCAGGACGTTTATAAGCCTGCCTTTAAGGGCTGCCTTTATAGCCTTCGCTTTTTCCAATCCCCCAGCAACCCCTATCACATACGATGTCCCATCCTCCACCTTTGCCTTTATATCCTTCAGGCTTAAGACGAAATGTTCAACATTATGAGAGCTGTCTATGGGATTTCCATCCTTGTCGAAGATCTGGAAGTTCACATCGCCAACGGCATTGAGCTCCTTCTTCAGCTTCTTTATGGAATCCGGGCCGCTAAGGAGGTCGACCCATCCGTATCCGAGCTTTGCAAGCCACATAAGCCTTCCATCGGCGGAGAGGTTCCCTATCCCCATTATCATTATATCTGCGTTCTTGGCCCCCTCGAGGGTATCCTCTATGAGCTTCCTCGGGACGATCGATTCCACATAATCGTCGAAGGGATATCTGAATATACGGGCCTTCCATTTGGCCGCTATTATGCCGGCTATGGTGTTGGAGGCGAGATAGGTGCTTGTTGGGAGCGCTGCGGCCATCGAGTAGACAACCATATCCTTCCTCTCCACCCTTCTCAGGGACTCGGCGAACTCCAACATGGTTGTCCCTCCTGATACCGCTATGCTCCTCAAGCCGTTCTTCTCTATCAAATCCTCGACGAATGAGGCGGCCTCCATCCCGAGGATCTCGGGTATGCTTTCCGATCCGTCGACGAAGACAACCCTCGAGTCCTTAAGCCCCCATCTCTTTATAAGCTCGAACTCGAGATCCAGGTGTCTTGGTGGATCCACGATTATCTTTATGATCCCCGAATCCCTTGCTATCTTGAGGAGCCTGGAGACGGTGGCGAGCGATATCCCGAGCTTTTTAGCTATCTCAGCTTGTTGGAGCCCTTCCCTGTAATAGAGGATGGCACATCTGGCCACCTGTCTTTCCATATCCTCCTGGCTTCTCGACCTCATTCCTCATCCCCTCCATCAACCGAGAACCTTTCCTCCACGAACTCCCAATATCCATAGACGAGCTCGGATGCCTTGCTCCCTTCATCTATAAGGAAGACGAGGCGGCCACGGGCGCTCTCCCCCGGTGAGAGGTAGAAATAGGAGAGCGAGTCGGGGAGGGAGATCGTGGATAGGATGTCGCATCGGACCCGCTGCCCCTTATCCGTCACCAGGGCGAAGTAGAACGGGCTCATATCGAGGGGGGAGGAGGTCAGATTCTTTATAGTTACATCTAAAACAGCATATTCCCTTCCCTTTGGTGCGGCCCTATCCTCCATCTTCCTTAAATATTCCACGGAGTTTATCTTAACCTCTATCCTCCTCGAGGGATTCGAGATGAGGGGATCGTTGGAGGAAGAGGTGGAGGGGTTATCTTCGATATGGCATCCGATTAAGAAAATGGGGATAAGAAGAAGACAAGCCCTTTTCATAACCCTTCCTCCCTTCAGGGATAAGGCCTGAGGGGAGGCCGAAGCGACAGGTAAGCCGGGTTCTGTTCCGATCCCAGGTTTCCCAAAGGATCGGCGGCAATCATTCATCTTGGGCCTCACGCCTCGAGCGGCCTACCCGGGGACATCCGGACGGGCCATCCTTAGGCAACATCCCATAGGATGTTGCTCCATCCCCCTATTTGGCCTTGCTCCGGGTGGGGTTTGCCAGGCCAGGCTGTCGCCAGCCTGCCGGTGGGCTCTTACCCCGCCTTTTCACCCTTGCCTGATCGGGCCAAAATCGGCCCGCCATCGGCGGTATGTTTTCTGTTGCACTTTCCTTGGGGTCACCCCCACTGGGCGTTACCCAGCACCCTGCCCTTTGGAGCCCGGACTTTCCTCGGACGGATCGGACGTCCGCGATTGCCAGTGTCGCTTCGGCCACCTCGGCCTGAGGGAAGCGGCATCGTTGGCAAGGGAGTCCGCTTCCCTATTCCCCTCCCTGGAAACGTGCTCTATATCGAACGAAGCAAACATCTTAGAAAGCCGGAGGGCTTCTTTATAAAGCTCAAAGATTCCCGGATCCCTTACCTTATAGATTCCCTTCATCTGCCGGCAGAGTAGCTCGCTGTCCGAGTAAACGATCACCTCTTCGCAGCCAAGGGCCGCAGCCCTCCTGAGCCCTTCTATTAACGCTATGTATTCGGCCTTGTTGTTCGTCGTAAAGCCTATGAAACAGGATATCTCCTCCAGAACCCCATCCTCGTCGGATATAACTATCCCAATCCCTCCAGGCCCTGGATTCCCTATGCAGGCACCATCGGTCTTAAGTATCAGCCTCCTCCCCATAGGGTTCATGGGGCGTATATTATCCTGGCGCAATGGGAACAGAAGTTTATTTCGTCGTTCCTGCTCACAACCACGACGAATTGGGGAGGAAGCGTCATGAAACAACCCTGACAAACCCCATCCTTTATGGGAACGACCGCAAGCCCTCCCCTGTTCTTGAGGATCCTCTCATATTGGAACAAGAGATCCTGCGGAAGCTTGGACGTTATCTCCTTCCTCTTCTCAGCTATCTCATCGACTTTGCTTATAAGCTCTTCCGCCTCGCTTTCTATATCATCCATCTCTTTCTTTATCAATCCCTCCATCGTATCGAGCTCCTCGTCCATCCGGTTCAACTCCTCTTTCATTTCCTCCATCCTGTCCAGCATCGCAAGTATCTCGTCCTCTTTCTTCGAGTTGGCCATCTTCATCGCCTCTATCTCCTTCATAAGGGCCGTGTATTCCTCATTGCTCCTGACCTTATATACTTTTCCCTGTAATTCCTTCAAAGCTTGCTCGTCCAACTTCAGCTGGAGTTCCTTCCTCCTTACCTCCGCTTGGAGCATTGCGAACTCGTCCTTTATCGCCTGCAGCTTCCTCTTATACTCCTCCGGCTTCTGGCGGATCATCTCCATCCGCATCTCAAGCATCTTCTTCCTCTCCACAAGCTTTTCGAACTCCGAATCGATAGACTGAAGCTCTATAAGCAACTTAAGGTGAGGGTGCAAATATAACGACCTCCTTTGCAATGGGATAGAAAGGAAGGAGGGAGAACATGGTGGGCGATGGCGGATTTGAACCACCGACCTCTGGTATGTGAGACCAGCGCTCTAACCAACTGAGCTAATCGCCCCCTTTGGTGGGCCCACCCGGATTCGAACCAGGGACCAACTGATTATGAGTCAGCTGCTCTACCGCTGAGCTATGGGCCCACCCTCTCCGAGAAGCTCATTATATAGTTTATCACAATTTTCCCCCTTTGTCAAGACCCCCGGGGCTGCTTTGACCGCGTTACCCCATAAGGTAACCACAATAGGGAATTCGGAATCGTAGGGGCAACCCAGAAATATTGCGAATTGCGAAATGCGGATTGCGAAAAGACAGGTCACCATTCCTCATTTTCGCAATTCGCCTTCCGCAATTTCTCTTGGTGTTTGCCCAAAATCATGGGCAGGCACGAGGGCCTGCATTGGGCAGGCACGGGGGCCTGCCCCTACTGAGGATGGTTACGATCTATCTTCCAGGTCCGGTCGGGCATTATCGGCCCTTCTTTTCCCCATCGCTATCTTACTTAGATAATCCATCATCCGTTCTCCGAGCTCCTCGTCCATGAGCACATAAGATATAAATGCCTTGAAGTAGCTCTCGAACGTCCCTATGTCGTATCTCCTATCGAACTCCGTTTGTTTTAGACACAGCACCCTATGTCCGTCATGTGCCATGGCCCTTATGGCATCCGTTAGCTGGATCTCGCCCCCATATCCCGGCCCTATCCTTTCTATGTAATCGAATATCCTCGGTGAGAAGATATACCTGCCGGATATCCCCCATCTGCTCGGGGCCTCCTCCGGATCCGGCTTCTCGACGAGGTCGGCAGCATCGAACGCCTCCCCCCACCTTCCCGATCCCGACCAACCCCCCGGCTTCGCTATCCCATACCTCTTCACCTCATCCGCCGGAACCTCCTCGACGGATATTACGGCCGAAACATCCCCAAATCTTAAGTTCGATTCCTCCCAGAGCATAGCCATCCTGGCTATGACCCCAGGCCCCTTTTCGCACGAGAATATACAATCTCCTAAGGCGACGACGAACGGCTCGTCCCCGACAAACCCTTTGGCGAGCCTTACGGCGTCCCCAAGCCCCGCCTGTTTCTTCTGCCTGACGAAGAAGTAATCGAGCTTAAGCCCCTCGAAGGAGAGCATATCCTCGAGGATCTCACGGTTTGAAGACCTCTTCAGCTCTTCTAACAGATATGGATCGCTGTCCAGGTAATCCTCTATGGCCCTCTTCTTCCTCCCGGTTATAACGAGGACCTTCTCCACCCCGGATCTCTCGAGCTCCTCCATAACGTAATGTATTACTGGCTTCCTCCCAACGGGAAGCATCTCCTTCGGCTGCGATTTGGTGGCTGGAAGGAGCCTCGTCCCAAGTCCGGCGGCTGGAACGACCGCTTTCTTAACAACCATATGCCGATACCTCCTTTAGTATTCCACCTCTACAAGGTATAATCCATGGGCCGGTGCCCAGAAGCCCTTTATCGGGAGCTTTCCCGAACTCAAGGCCTCCCTTATAATGGATGTATCCGCCTCCCCTTTGCCTATCATCATAAGCGCTCCGGCAAGCCCCCTAACCATCCCCCTTATGAAGGAATTGGCCCTTATATCGAATGCCACTATGAACCCTTCCCGGCATATCATCCCAGGCCACAAGGGAACCTCATCGATAACCTTTATCCCGGCCTCGTATACGGTCCTCCTCATATCCCTCCCCTCTTCACGCCCTACGGAGAAGGGGGAGAAGTCATAAGTCCCGATTATATCCGCCGCTGCCTCCCTCATCCTCTCGACATCGAGGGTTCCCTTGACCCAGAAGGCATATCTCCTTAGAAATGGGGGAATCCTATCGCCACAGAAGAAGCAATATCTGTATAACCTGCTTTTTGCCGAGAACCTGGCATGGAAGGACCTATCCATCTCCTCGACGGAGATAACGGATAGATCGTCCGGGAGCAAGGCGTTCAACGCCCTTTTCATGATATCGACGTTTAATCGGCTTTCCGTAAGGAAGCTGGCCACCTGACCTATGGCATGCGCTCCGGAATCCGTCCTCCCCGCCCCGAAAACCCTTATATCCTCGCATGTCAACCTCCTTAGCGCATCCCTGAGGACCCCCTGAACGGTCCTCTTCCCCGGTTGGATCTGCCATCCGAAGAAATCGGTCCCATCATACTGAAGGAGGAGTTTTATGGTCCTCAATGGAAGGTGGAGCAAAGGGCTTCCTCACACCTCCATAACATACATATCCCTTGGCCCCTTTTTCCCCTCTATGAACCTATACAGCTCATCCCTCCTCGGCATGGAAGGCTGGGCTCCCATGACGGTTACCGCTAATGCCCCGGCGCAATTCGCCATGAAGACCGCATCTTCTATCCCCTTCCCTTCCGCGAGGGATGCTGCGAGGGCTCCGTTGAATGCATCCCCTGCGGCCGTCGTATCCACCACATCCACGTGATGGGGGAGGAAGTGGAAGGCCCTGTCCCCCTCGCATAGCAAGGCTCCATCACCCCCCATCGTCACCACGACGACCTTAGGTCCAAGCTCAAGAAGCCTTCTCGCCGCCTCCTTCGCGGCATTCGGCCCGTTTACCCTGATCCCGGAGATCAAGCTTGCCTCGAGCTTGTTTGGGGTGAGCACATCGACCTTCTCAAGGATGGAGCTCGGTATATCCCCCCTTGCCGGGGCGGGGTTTAGGATCACTGTCAATCCCTTATCATGGGCCATGGAGATGGCCATCTCCACGGAATCCAGGGGTATTTCAAGCTGAGTTATGAGGACCTTGGCGCCTTCCATCGCCTCTTCTGCCGAGGCGATCTCCTCTGGTGAGAGCAATTGGTTAGCACCCGGAGCGACAACTATCGTGTTCTCCCCCCTTTCGTCGATTATTATCAGCGCAACCCCTGAGTGGGATGAGGGGTCCCTGAGGACATATCTCGTGATTACGTTCTCCTGCTCGAGGTTTCTAAGTATTATGTCCCCGAAGAGATCCGTCCCGATCTTTCCGATAAAGCAAGTCCTGCACCCAAGCCTCGAGGATGCCACGGCTTGGTTCGCCCCCTTCCCCCCAGGCACCATCGCAAACCCCCCACCTATAACCGTCTCCCCCCTGTCGGGCATCCTCAGGGTCTTCACCGCCATATCGATGTTAGCGCTTCCAACGACGACAACATCCCCATCCCCCATCGTAATCCCGCCCTTTCCTCCATCCTACCTCCTCTTCGATTCCATGTTCTTCCTAAGATCCGTTAGCCTCTCCTCGCTCTCCTGCAGGAACTTGCTCAGCATCTCCTCGAAATCCTGGTTCCTCTTGCTTTCCACATCGCGCTGAGTTGAACCCTTTTTCCCTTCCTCCTTCGCCTTCTTTATAGAGAGGTCGTAGCCACCTTTGTGGTTTTCCCTTAAGATCTTAACCCTCACCCTGTCCTGCTCTTTCAGGTAATCGGAGACGTCCTTTACGTAGGCATCGTCGATCTCGGATATGTGTATAAGCCCTTTCTTCCCATCCCCAAGATCGACGAACGCCCCGTATTTCGTGATCTTAATGACCACTCCCTCAACTATGCTCCCTATCTCGAAGCCCATATTCCCTTCCTTCTACCTCCCCTTTCCCTTGAATATGTAGATCTCCTCGCCCTCCTTCATATCGAGGAGATCCCTTTTGATGGATGCCTTCCGCACCTCCCTTCTAAGGCTTTCCATCCCCATCTCCTCCTTTCTTATCGCCCTCTCGACATCCCAGTTCCTCTTCCACTGCCTTGCAAACCCGACTATGGCCCGGGCTGCTGAAAGGGCTATGGAAATGGAGAGGCAGATCGCTATCGCCCACAGGATCAACTTGTCCTTCCCTAATCCGCCTAACCTCATCTCATCCACCCTAAGGCAGGTTCCATGGCCTTATGAGCTCCCCTATCCCTCGTCCCTCATGCCTTCCCCTCTGCGGAAGGCCATCGTCTTTATATATCCTCAGAAGCTCCGAAAGGGCGTTGTTAAAGAGGGAGCAAAGGAAAGCACCTTCCAGAAGTGGGAAGCCAAGCCCGGACAGCATGAGCAAGAGCGAGACGGCGAGGGCGAAGGAGGAGATGAGCAGGGTATATGGGAGGTGGCGGATGACGAGGGCGGATGCAACCCTTATAGCCGAGCATGGGCCTACGTGAAGGATCAAGGGAAGGCCGTATATCTGCGCCATGGCTAAGAAAAAGAGGATCCAGAAGCCCAAACCGGAGAGGAAGAGGGCCGGAATCCCCCAACTCTCGTATCTCCTAAGGTAGAACCCTATGCTGAACGAGACAGGCATGGATATGAGGAACGATATCCCCCAGAACCCGAGAAGCCTATGGAAACCCTTCCTCACACCGGCCAGGAAATCCTCGATGGATGGATCCTTCCCGAACATCGAGATATATGTGAACTGGAGAAGGCCAGCGCTTGCCATACACAAAAGCAGGAGGGAGAGGACGGAGGGGATAACAGCCCTATGGACCGCGAATAGAAAAAGGGACAGGAACGGGAGGAACCATAATAAGCTCGCCCCAACCATCCTCCCAAGGGAGTCGTAAAGATCCCAGAACGAGTTCCTCACGACAACCTTGAACATATCCCCATTCCAACCCTCACCATCCTCATCGCCCTTTCCGCGGCTGCGATAAGGAGGGATGGCGCCCTGCTTATGGCCTCCTCTAAGGTCATAGGTTCCGTTACCGAGGAATCCATAGCATCTATGCCCCTATCGTAGAGGAGGGAGGCCTCGAAGGCGAGGGAACCACATATCGCTATAACTGGAACCCCATATTTCCTCGCCATCTTAGCAACCCCCATGGGCGCTTTCCCCTTGATCGTCTGCCTGTCCATCCTGCCTTCCCCGGTCACCACGAGATCGGCGGACTTTATCTTGTCCTCAAGCCCGCATAGCTCGGCTATTAGCTCGAACCCATTCCTTATCTTAGCCCCGAGAAAGGCTACGAGGCCGGCCCCGAGCCCTCCAGCTGCCCCTCCTCCGGGCATCTCCCTTACATCGATCCCTATATCCTTGGCTATGACCGCCCCTAAGGTCTCGAGCCCCCTCTCCAACTCCTCCACCATCTCCGGGGTTGCCCCCTTCTGCGGCCCATAAACCCTCGCAGCCCCTTGGGGTCCAAGAAGCGGGTTCGTCACATCAGAGGCCACTATTATCTCCACATCCTTTATCCTCGGATCCAACCCAGACATGTCTATCCTCACCAAATCCTTTAACGCGCCCCCGCCAAATCCTATCTCCTTTCCGCTTCCGTTTATGAATCCGACCCCAAGGGCCTGCGCCATCCCACAACCCCCATCGACGGTAGCACTCCCCCCTATCCCAACTATTATCCTCCTAACCCCTTCCCCTAAGGCGTCCTTTATCAGCTCCCCCGTCCCATATGTGGTGGTTATCATGGGGTTCCTCTTCGATCTATCCTTTATAAGGGCAAGCCCGGAGGCGGCGGCCATCTCTATAATAGCGGTCTCCCCATCTTCTATGATCCCGTATTCCGCAACGACCTTCTCCCCAAGCGGTCCGGTTACCTCCACCTCCTTCGTCCTCCCCTTCGTGGATGAGATAACCGCCTTTACGGTCCCTTCCCCCCCATCTGCTATCGGGACCTTCTCTATATCTGCATCCTCGAATACCCTCCTTATCCCCTCCTCGATGAGGTCTGCGACTTCGACGGCCGTTAGGGATTCCTTGAAGGAATCGGGAGCTATGACTATCCTCATCTCTGCCACTCCTTCACCATCTCTATGTATATATTCGCAAGCTCCTTCGCCCTGTCCTTCGAGCTCGCCTCAGCCCAGACATGGAACAGAGGCCTTTCGGAATCCGGTATCAGCGCAACCCATCCATCCTCGTGGAACACCTTAATCCCATCCATGGTTTCAGTCCTCGCACCGGATGTCTCCTCCAAAAGCTTCCTCATTATCATCCCCTTCATCTCCCAAGAGCAAGGGAGGGAATCGCTTACCATCTCGTATCTGGGCACATCCTCCATCAGGACGCTTATCCTCTCCCCCAACTTCCCCATCATCTCGAGGATCTTCCCGACGGCAAACATGGCATCGAAACTCGGATGGAACGATGGGAATATGAAGCCGCCATCCATATCCCCGAGGAAGGATACGGCTCCACCGGCAGCCGCCTCCATCATCGCCCTCTCCCCCGTCTTCGTCCTTATGACATCGAAACCATAGGCATCGGCCATTATCTCGATGGCCGTCGGGGCTATGATCGGGACAGCCACCGCATTCCTTTTCTCGGATGTTTTGAAAAAGAGCAAGGAAACAATGGAGAGGAGCATATGGCCGGAATATATGTTCCCCTTCTCGTCCACCATGAAAAGACGTTCCCCCTCTTCCTCGAAGAGGAATCCCACGTCCGCACCGACGGTCGTGACGATGTTCGATATCCTCCTAAGAACCTCCTCTACATCCCTATATGGGGTTAAGGACCTCGATGTATCGAGGTATGCGTTAAGGGATATCACATCGCATCCGAAATCACCGAGTATAGATGGGAAGATGAGGGATGCGGAGCCGAACCCGTAGTCCATGACCACCGTCATCCCCTTACTCCTTATAAGCTCTACGTCAAGGCCGTTCATGTATCCCTCCCTGTATTGATCTATGACCCTATAGGATGGGAAGGAAAGCTCCCCCGTCTCCTCCAACATAACCCTCCTGAAATCCTCCCTGTAGAAGAGCCTCTCTATCTCCTTCTCCTTGGAAGGGGGGATATCCAATCCCCTCGAGTCGAAAAACCTTATGTTTACCATGTCCGGGTCCTGTGGGCACCTCCTTATGTGATACCCCCCGACAGCCGATAGGGTTCCGAGGTGATATCTGACCACGGGAGCGGGGAGCACCCCGAGGTCGAAAACATTCACCCCTGTTGAGAGTATTCCGGACATCATGGCCCTGTTCAACATCCTCGATGCCTTATGCGCATCCCTGCTCGCCACAACCGAGCTCCCCTTCTCAAACGTGGCACCATAAGCAGCCCCTATCCTCGCCGCCAGGTCCGGGGTGAGCTCGAGGTTCGCAAGCCCGGATATCCCATTGGATCCGAAAAGGCTCCTTGTCCATTGATCCCCCCAGACGATGCTCGTGGCCACAATGGCCCCATCCTCAACGTATTTCCTCGGCCATATCTTGACGTCCGGCTTGACGGAGCTCCCAACCCCTATCACGCAGTCGTTGCTCACAACCGCCCCATCCCCTACATATGCCCTCGCCCTTATCTGGGATCTGGAGCCTATGATGCAGTTCGAAAGCCTTGCCCCCGGACCTATCGTGCAATCGTTCCAGATAACCGACCCCTTAACCGTAGCCCCTTCCTCTATCTCGGTCCCATCCCCTATCACGGAATCCGTTATGTAAACCCCATCCCCTATATCACACCCATCCCCTATTATAATCGTCCCCTCCAGCTCCGCCCTCTCCGATATCCTCGCCCCCTTCCCAACCCATATGTCCTTCCCTATCTTCCCAACCCTCTCCCCCGATATCTCTATATCCACCTTCCCCCCGAGGATATCGCGATGAAGGACTATGTATTCGGATGGATTCCCTACATCCTTCCAGTATCCCGTGGCTACGTATCCATAAAGCGGCTTCCCAGAAGAGAGGAGCAGTGGGAACAGGTCCTTGCCGAAGTCGAAGGGACGCCCATCAGGTATATAATCGAGCACCTCGTCCTCGAGGACGTAGATCCCCGTGTTAACGGTATCGCTGAAGACCTCGCCCCAACTCGGCTTCTCCAGAAACCTCATTATCCTCCCATCCCTATCCGTTATCACGATCCCGAACTCCAAGGGGTTGCTAACCCTTGTTAGGGTTATCGTGGCGAAGGCTTTCTTCGACATGTGGAAATCGAATATGGAGGATAGATGGAAATCGGTTATTATATCGCCGCTTATTATAAGGAAAGGGCCGTCAAACCCTTCTCTCGATACGGCGAACTTGACAGCCCCGGCCGTTCCCAAATCCTCTTCCGTCGTTACAGATCTTGCCCTAACCCCCCACCTTTCCCCATTCCCGACGTAGTTCCTTATGATCCCAGCTTGATGATATAGGACGACGAGGATCTGATCGAATCCGTTCTTGGCAAGAAGCTTCATTATATGGTCTATCATCGGCCTATTTGCGACGGGAACCATAGGCTTTGGGATGGTATAGGTGAGGGGCCTTAGCCTCGTCCCGAGACCTCCGGCCATAACCACGGCCTTCATCGTATCACTTCTCCTTTATCCCGACCACCCCGAGTTTCGTCCCGAACCAGACGTATCCACCATAAAAGGCGACGGACATGACGTCCATGTTCTTCAAACCCTCCCTCGTCCCATACTCCTTCCAGCCCCCATCCGGCCCTATCCTGCATCCCCCTCCCCCTTCCATCCCAATCCAGACGCTCTTCCCATCGGAGAAGATGGATGTCACGTTGTTATTTGGGAGCCCGGGCGCGAAGAGGGAGATAGGCCAGTGCCTCTTCCTATATATCCTCCACTTCCCGCTCCTCTTGTCGAACCTCGCAACCCCACCCCCGGACGACCTCATCCGCCCGGTTGGGCTTACGGAAAACTTTGCCCTAAAGCCGACCCAAACGGAATCCCCCGCCAAGGCTATCGAGGAAACTTCGCCATCGGAAAGGATCGGCTTATCCTTGAACGTCTCCACATCTCCTGTAGAAGGATCGAGCAGAAGGATCCCGAAGCCATCCGTCCCAACCCATATCTTACCGTTATCGAAGGCACATGCCGTGATCCTCTTTTTCGGAAGATACCTGGAGAGAACGCCTGTGGACTTATCTAAGACGGCGAGTCCGGATATCGTCCCGAAACATACCTTTTCCCCAGAGATCGCTATGCAGTTCACGTCGTCTCCGGGAAGGCCGTTGGCCGTGGTATATACCCTCGTCTTCCCGGTCCTCCTATCCAATTCCAGGGCCCCTTCCCATGTGGCGAACCAGATCTTCCCCCCATCGCTTACAACCGCTCTGACCCTCTCCGAGGGAAGGCCGTCCTTCTTCCCATACCATCTCCATCTCCAATCCTTAAGGGAAAGGACGTTCGCACCGTATCCCCTATAGCCGAAGGAGAACCATATCTCCGGAACCGATGGGTTTAGGAAGGAGTATCCTATGTAGTTGTCCATAAGGGCCGGCGCAACCTTCTCCCATCTCCCCTTCCTCTTGTCGAACCTCCCAACCCCATAGCCGAACGTCCCCGCCCATACGTAGTCGCCGTCGACGGCTATGGATTCCACCCTATCCGCCTCCTCGAACGTCTCATGCTCCTTGGCCACGAAGGGATAAAAAGCCGGGGGGATTATAAGCTTATCGCCTTGCCTCGTATATCTGTTAACGCCTCCATATGTCCCGAACCAAACGGTTCCGGAGTCGAAGGCCATACAATAGACCCTGTTGTCGGCCAGCCCATCGGAGGTCGTATATACGACCTTTTCGAGGAAGCCGGTGCTCTCGAACCCGGCCTTCTGGACCAACCTCGTGACCCCGCTTCCGGATGTGACGAGCCATACGTTGTTCCCATCGACCACTATCTGCTCGGCCGGGAACCCTATAGGTTGATCCTTGAACTTCGTCGTTATCTTCTCCATAACGAACCTCCTGCTTTTCTTATCGAACCTCGTTACCTCCCCAACGCTCGTCCCAAACCATACATATCTTTCCCCAACCCCTATGGACGATATGAAGTCGCTTGGAAGCCCATCCTCGGATCCATACCTCTCCCATCTCCCGAGCTTTGGGTTACATACGGCGGCCCCTCCGCCATCTGTCCCGACCCAGATCTCCCCGGTCCATCTATCGAAAGCCATGGCCCTTATGTGGGGGTTTGGGAGGCCATCCTTCGTCGTTATCCACCTCCAGGTCCCGGATCTCTTGTCGTATACGCATATCCCATCCCATGTCCCGAACCATACTTCCTTCCCAAGGACGACCATGCACATGACGACGTTGTTCCTAAGCCCGTCGTATACCGTGATCGCTTTCCAGGTATCCGTGTTCTTATCGTAGACCCTAACCCCGGCATTTGTCCCGAACCAAACGAGGTTCCTATCCACGGGATCGGGAACTATGGTGTAGAAATGGGTTGGGAACGATATATGGATCGCTTCTTTAACGAGCTTAGGGCCCCTTGGGGCGAGGACGACGAATATGATGAAGGTTACGAGTATCGGCAGGCCATATATGAAAAGGTTCCTCCAGAGGGACGATCTCGACCTCTCCTCCATCTCCTATCCCCTCCTTTCCTCAGAAAGGGGATGCGGGGCAAGCTTTCCTTCCAACCACCTCTTCCTGATGGCGAGGGCAGGGCCGGAGGCGACATATCCTATGAACCCGATGAACAGGAAGAAAGGGGGGCAAAGGAGGAAGAGGAGGAGGAAGAGGACGGATAAGCTCAGGAACCTGAAAAGGTTCATGTTAGCCCAGCTTACGCTCTTTAAGCTCATATACCTTATATCGCTTATCATGAGGTAAGCTATCGATATGACGATTACCGGCATGAACCAGGATATCCAGAAGAATATCGGCGAGAGCCTATCGAGGATCGGCCTTAGGAGGGTTATCTCCCCGGAAAACTTCCCCCCCATCATCGATTCGTATAGGTAGACGAAGGAGGAGAGGAGGCCGGCAGCCGCTGGGATAGGAAGCCCTACGAAATCCCTTTTCTGAACCGTATCGGCCTGGACGTTGAACCTGGCGAGCCTGAGCCCACCGCAGAGGACGAAGAACCAGGAGGCAAGGAGCCCCAACCTCTCGTGCTGGTTCAGCGCAAAGTAATAGATGAGGATCGAGGGAGCAACCCCGAAGGAGACTATGTCGGCGAGGGAATCGAATTCCAACCCGAACCTCGAGCACGTATTGGTCATCTTCGCAACCCTCCCATCGAACCCGTCGAACAGCATAGCGAGAAGTATGAAAAGGGCCGCCTTCCCAAAATCCCCCTTCACCGCCATCGTTATGGACAAGAAGCCAAGGGACATATTGGCCATGGTGAGAAGGTTGGGGATTATGTAGAAAGCGTTTCCCACACCCCTATTTCCTTCCCTCCTCATCCTAATCCCTCCTTCGATGCGACGATCGTCATCCCGCCTCTGACCACATCCCCTACTCGAACCCTCGCCCGACATCCGTCGAAGGCGAGCTCCGTCCTGGAGCCGAGGACCATCATCCCTATCCTCTGGCCAGCCTCAACCCTTTCCCCTTCCCCAACCCAGCAGATGAGCCTCCTCGCCAGGATCCCAACTATCATCCTGAGCCTAATGCAGCCACCATCCTCCCAATCTATCGTCAGCTCCATCATCCTGTTAAACCTCGAGGCTTTTTTGGAGAAGGCGGGGCTGAAACCCCCATCCCTCCTCTCCACCTTCCTTATAATGCCGGAAACAGGGGCTCTGGCCACGTGGACGTCGAAGATGGAGAGGAATATGGAGATCTTACCATCCTCAACATCCACGACCTTCCCATCCGAAGGGGCTAATATCTCTCCGGGGCCGCATATAGCCTCCCTCTCCGGATCCCTGAAGAAGAAGGAAATGAACATCGCCAGGACGATGAAGAGGATCCCACCGATCAGAAGCCCTACCCCGCCCTCTTTGATCCAAGATGAAACGAGAGCTATACCTATCCCGGCGGATATGGCTATCTGAGGCAGCCCTTCCTTCCTCACGGGCAACATAATGGGTCATCTCTTCAACCAAGGCATCATGGATCTGAGCTTCCTCCCAACCTCTTCTATCCGATGTTCCGCATCCCTCTTCCTCAATGCGTTGAAGACAGGCCTATTTGCCATGTTCTCCAGGATCCACTCCCTCGCAAACTCACCGCTCCTTATCTCCTCGAGTATCTTCTTCATCTCCTTCCTCGTATCCTCGTTTATTATCCTCCTCCCCCTCGTCAGATCCCCGTATTTTGCCGTATCGCTCACCCTGCTCCTCATCCCATCTATCCCTTCGGAATATATGAGGTCCACGATGAGCTTGAGCTCGTGCAGGACCTCGAAATACGCTATCTCCGGTTGGTATCCGGCCTCTACAAGCGTCTCAAACCCGGCCTTTATGAGCTCCGTAACCCCTCCACATAGGACGACCTGCTCCCCGAAGAGATCCGTCTCCGTCTCCTCCGCGAACGTCGTCTCTATCACCCCGGCCCTCGTCGCCCCTATGCCCTTTGCATATGCAAGTGCTAAGGGGAGGGCGTTCCCGGAACGATCCTGGTGAACGGCCACGAGGGATGGGACCCCCATCCCTTTCTCATACATCTCCCTAACGAGGGGGCCCGGGCCCTTCGGCGCCACCATTATGACGTCCACGAAAGGCGGTGGGACTATTTGGCCGAAATGTATATTGAACCCATGTGCGAAGAGCAAGGCCTTCCCCTCGACGAGGTTCGGCTCTATGGACTCCTTGTATACCTGTGGTTGTATCGTGTCCGGTATCAGGATCGGTATTATATCCCCTTCCCTCGACGCCTCCTCGATCGAAACGGGGGTAAGGCCGTCCGCCTTTACCCTCTCCCTCTCGACATCGAGGCATCCGACGATCACGTCGAGCCCGCTATCCCTCAGGTTAAGGGACTGGTGCCTCCCCTGGGATCCATACCCTATAACACCTATCCTCTTCCCCGACAGGATGGACATATCCACATCGGCATCGTAATATATCCTTGCCAAATCTATCCCCTCCTTATCCCCTTACGACCGATACTATCCCCGTTCTCGCTATCTCCTTTATCCCGTATGGCCTGACTATCCTCAGGAACCCGTCCACCTTCTCCTTATCCCCGGTTATCTCAACCGTTATAGTCGATTGGGAGACATCCACTATCTTCGCCCTGAATATGTCCACAAGCTGGATTATGTCGCTCCTCGTTGAAGAAGTGGCATTCAACTTTATGAGGGCCAGCTCCCTCTCTACCCTCTCCTCTTCGGTGAGGTCCGAGACCTTTATAACGTCTATGAGCTTGTTGAGTTGCTTTATTATCTGCTCGAGGACCCTCTCGTCGAGGGCATCGACGACTATGGTCATCCTCGATACGGTTGGATCCTCCGTCTCCCCAACGGTCAAGCTCTCTATGTTATAGCCACGACAGCTGAAGAGGCCTGCTATCCTCGCCAGGACTCCGAACTTGTTCTCCACGAGGAGGGAGATCGTATGTCTCAAGGCATTTGCACCCCCTTCCTAAGGATCAAGCCAGGTTCACCGCCTCCCATTTCGTCATCACCTCGCTTAGGGCCGAACCCGCCGGAACCATTGGGAATACGTTCTCCTCGGGCTCTACTATGAAATCTATCAGGAATGGGCCCTCTTCGTAAAGGGCCCTTTCGATAGCCGGTTTTACCTCCTCCCATCTCGACACCCTTAACCCCTTTATCCCATATGCTTCCGCTATCTTAAGGAAGTCCGGGGTCCCGCGGAGCTTGGATGCTGAATACCTCCTGTTATAGAAAAGCTGCTGCCATTGCCTCACCATCCCAAGATATGAGTTGTTTATTATCATGACCTTTACCGGTATCCCATGTCCCGCTACGGTTCCGAGCTCCGTCATCGTCATCTGAAAGCTACCATCCCCATCGATAACGATAACCGGCATATCCGGAACCCCGACCTTAGCCCCTATCCCCGCTGGGAGGCCGAAGCCCATGGTCCCGAGCCCTCCGGACGATATAAGGGTCCTCGGCTTTGTGAACTTATAGAACTGTGCCACCCACATCTGGTGCTGTCCGACCCCGGTAGCTATTATCGCATCGCCCTTCGTCAGCTCATAAAGCGTCTCTATAATGTATTGGGGCTTTATCCCCCCTTCCCTTGAGTAGGATAAGGGATACTCCTCCTTCCACTCCCTTATCCTTTCATGCCAATCCCTTAGATCCTTAGGCTTTACATACTTTATGATCTCCTTAAGGACGGCCTTGAGATCCCCAACTATCGGTATGTCAGCGAAGACGGTCCTGTTTATCGTGGCCGTGTCTATGTCTATATGGATGATCCTGGCGTGGGGGGCGAACTTGTCCACCCTCCCCGTAGCCCTATCGTCGAACCTAACCCCCATCCCTATTATCAGGTCTGCCTCCGTCACCGCATAATTGGCGTAAACCGTTCCGTGCATGCCGAGCATCCCAAGGGACAGGGGATCGGTAAGGGGGAATGAGCCAAGGCCCATCAAGGTCATCGCCACAGGTATTCCGGTTATCCTGACGAGCTCCCTCAGCTCATCCGATGCGTTCGCCGATATAACCCCTCCCCCTGCGATTATAACGGGCTTCTCCGCCTCTTCTATAGCATCCACCGCCCTCCTTATCTGGAGGTGATGGCCTTTATAAGGGGGTTTATAGCCTCTTATCTCAACCTTGTCGGGGAATTCGAGATCCGCCATGGACCTGCTGACATCCACGGGGATATCTATCAGGACCGGCCCCTTCCTGCCCGTGGAGGCTATATAGAACGCCTCCTTTATGACCTCCGGCAAGTCCCTTACATCCTTGACGAGGTAGTTATGCTTAGTTATAGGCCTGGTTATCCCCGTCGTATCGGCTTCCTGAAAGGCATCGTTCCCTATGAGGCTTGTGGCAACCTGGCCCGTTATGGCGACTATTGGGCTCGAATCCATGTAGGCCGTCGCTATGCCGGTGGTGAGGTTCGTCGCCCCCGGGCCGGATGTGGCTATGCAAACCCCGACCCTCCCGGTCGCCCTCGCATAGCCGTCCGCCATATGTGCTGCTCCCTGCTCGTGTTTGGTCAGATAGAAGTTTATAGGGGAATCGTAAAGGACGTCGAATATGGGGAGGACAGCGCCTCCCGGTATTCCGAATACGACCTCTACCCCTTCCCTCATAAGCCCTTCCACGAGTATCTGGGCGCCCTTCTTCAACCCATCCATCCCCCCTGTCTGAGCTTCGCCCCAAACCTTCTCCCCATAGCCTCCACTATCCTCGCCTGGAGCTCGTCGACCTCCTCCCCCCTCAACGTCCTCTCGGGGGATCTGAAGGTTATGGAGAAGGCGAGGGCCTTCATCCCATCCGGTATCTGCTCCCCTTTGTATAGGTCGAAGAGGATGACATCCTCAACCAGTTCCCCGCCTTCCTCCCTTATCGCCATCTCGACCTCCTTTGCCGGGAGATCCTCCGGGACGATGAGCGAAATATCCCTCCTCACCTCCGGATACCTCGGGATCGGGACGTAGTGCTTTTCAAACCCGACTTCCTCTATAAGAGGAAGAAGCCTTATCTCCGCTACATAAACCCTCCCCTTTATATCATATCCGGATAGGAGCTTCGGATGGAGCTCCCCCATGATCCCGATCCGATTGCCGAAGGCGAAGATCCCCGCACACCTCCCTGGGTGGAACGATGGATGTGAATCCCTGACGAAATCCGCCGATATCCCCATTGAAAAGAAGAGGCCCTCAACTATGCCCTTTAGATCGAAGAAATCCACATCGTCTTCCCCGAAATGCCATGACCTCTTGTATCTCCTCCCCCATAAAGCTATTCCAAGCATCTCCTCCTCCGATATCCCGTCATCCTCCCTGAAGACCTTTCCTATCTCGAATATCTGGACCCTCTGGACCTTCCTCCTCATGTTCCTCTCCACAACCCTTAGAAGCCCCGGGATGAGGGTTGTCCTGAGGAGTTCTTGTCCCGAGGAGATCGGGTTTAGAAGCCTTATGGCTTTACTCCAATCATCTGTAGGGGGAACGTCCATGGATGCAAGGTCATTGTATCCCATGAAGCTGTAGTTTATGGTCTCAAAAAGCCCATAACCGCAGAGTATATCCCTTATCCCTTCCAGGACGAGCTCCTTATGGGATATCGGTGCTGGCAATATCTCCCTTTCGGGGACCTTCTCCGGGATCCTGTTGTAACCATATACCCTCGCTATCTCCTCTACCAGGTCTATCTCCCTCTTCACATCCGCCCATCTGAAGCTTGGGACCTCGACGAGGAATGGGGATGAACCCGATACCTTAAACCCAAGCCTTTCAAGGAAGGAGGCTATATCTCGATCGGAAAACCCTACCCCAAGTATCCCCTCGATCTTCTCCTTCCTCAGCCTGATGAGGACCGGCCCCTGCGGTTTCGGGTATGAATCCACAACCCCCTTCGCCACGACCCCTCCCGATATCTCGCATATGAGCTTCGCACACCTGGCGGATGCGGTAGGCGGTATTTCCGGATCGGCACCCCTCTCGAACCTGTAGGATGCTTCTGTCCTCATCCCCAACCTCTTCGCCGTCCTCCTTATGGATACCGGGTTGAAGTAAGCGCTTTCCAGGAGGACGTTCTTCGTGGAGTCCGTTATCCCGGTTTCCATCCCCCCCATAACCCCGGCTATCGCTATCGCCCTATCCTCGTCGGCTATGACGAGGTCTTCCGGGGAAAGCCTCCTCATCTCCCCATCGAGGGAAAGGATGAGCTCCCCATCCCTCGCCCTCCTAACCCTTATATAACCCCCAACGAGGTCGTAATCGAAGGCGTGGAGGGGGTGGCCGAGCTCCATGAGGACGTAGTTCGTGGCATCTACGATGTTGTTTATAGGCCTCATCCCAACCGCCTCAAGCCTCCTTGCCATCCATTCGGGGGATGGACCCACCTTAACGCCCTTTATCACCCTCGCCGTATATCTCGGGCATCCATCCGCATCCTCTATTGTCACCTGGACGAGGTCGGATACGTCCTCCTCCCCTTCTAAAAGGGATGTATCGGGGAAGATGAGCCTCCCCCCTCGCATGGCCACTACCTCCCTCGCTATCCCCAATATCCCAAGGCAATCCGGCCTGTTTGGCGTTACCTCCAGATCTATTATTGGGTCGTCCCCGTCCTCAACACCCTCTATCCCAAACCCGGCCTCCAGGAGCGAATCGAGCAGGTCCTTGAGATCCACCTTCGGTTCGATATAGTCCAAAAGCCAGCTATATAAAACCCTCAGCCCTTATACCCCCTTTAGAACTGCTCCAGAAACCTGATATCGTTCTCGTAATAAAGCCTTATATCGTCGACCCCAAACCTCATCATGGCTATCCTGTCTACCCCCATGCCGAACGCGAAGCCCCTGTATATCTCGGGATCGTAGCCGACGTATCCGAATACCGACGGATCTATCATCCCACATCCAAGTATCTCTATCCACCCCTTGTATCCGCATGTCCTACATCCAGACCCTTTACATATCGTGCATCTCACATCGACCTCGGCGCTCGGTTCGGTGAAGGGGAAGAAATGAGGCCTGAACCTAAGCAAGGCATCCTTTCCGAACATCTCCCTTGCGAACACCATCAAAACCCCTTTCAATTCCCCGAACGTCACTTTCTCATCCACCATGAACCCCTCGACCTGGAAGAAGGTATGGGAATGGCTTGCGTCGAGCGCCTCATATCTGTATATCTTCCCAGGGGCTATTATCCTTATGGGTGGCTTCCTCCTCTCCATAACCCTGACCTGGACCGGGGATGTTTCCGTCCTCAGCAGTATCCCATCCCTTATGTAGAAGGTGGACTTCAGATCCCTTGCGGGATGGTCTTCCGGGGTGTTCAGTGCGACGAAGTTATAGTAATCCGTCTCCACCTCAGGCCCTTCCGCCACTTCGAACCCCATCCCTCTGAATATCGAAACGATCTCCCTTATCGTCCTCGTTATGGGATGGATCCTTCCCCTTTCACGAGCCCTTCCTGGGAGGGTTACATCTATCGTCTCGGCCTCAAGCCTCCTCCTTATCCCCCTCTCCCTCGCCTCCCTTATCCCCTCCCTTATCCTCTCCTCCATCCTCTCCTTTATCTCGTTCAAGGCCTTGCCCATAGCGGCCCTTTCCTCACGGGGCAAGGAGGAGAGCTTTTTAAGGGCTTTGGAGACGATCCCTTCCCTACCGAGGTATTTCGCCCTGAGGGCGTTCATATCCTCTTCGGTCTCGGCGCGCTCCATATCCGCGCCGAACCTATCCCATATATCCTTTACCCCTTCCACTTGCCCTTTACTCCCCCTCGGCTTCCTCCTCCTGTTCTTCCTCCGACTCCGCCTCCTTATAAACCAGGTAAGCGGAGATGAGCCCGCTGAGCTCGAAGAGCTGCCAAAAGATATCGGCTACCTCGCCCTGATTCCCTCCCATATTTCAACCCTCCTTAGGGACGGCAAGGGCTTCCTTTGCCGTCTCCACGATCTTTGCGAAGGCTGCCGAATCCGTCACCGCTATGTCGGCAAGGCTTTTCCTATCCACCATGACACCAGCCTTCCTAAGTCCATCTATAAGCCTGCTATAGGAAAGACCATGGATCCTCGATGCCGCATTTATCCTAACTATCCAAAGCCTTCTGAAGTCCCTCTTCCTCTGTCTCCTATCCCTATATGCATATCTCAAGGCCCTTATTAGGGTTTCCTTCGCCTTCTTATATAACTTGCTCCTGGCCCCGTAATATCCCTTCGCTTGCTTCAAGACCTTCTTGTGGCGCCTCCGAGTCACAACGCCCCCCTTAACCCTTGTCACTCTCTCTCACCCCCCTTCTATCCGTAAGGAAGGAGCCTCCTTACAACCTTTATCTCCTTCTTGCTCACGAGGGCCGGCTTCGAAAGCCTCCTCTTCCTCTTAGGCCTCTTCCCCGTGAATAGGTGGCCGGCATAGGCCCTCCTCCTCAGTATCTTCCCGGTGGCCGTTATTTTGAACCGCTTCTTCGCAGACCTCCTCGTCTTAAGCTTCGGCACAGATCCCCCCTCCTACTTCCTCGGCGCGAATGTTATCGATACCATCTTCTCCTCGAATACAGGGCCCTGTTCCAAGACCCCTATATCCTCTAACTCAGAGATGATCCTCTTCACAAACTTATCCACCAACTCGGGATGTTCTCCAAGCCTTCCCGGAACCTTTATGAACACCCTCGCCCTTTTCCTCCCCTCCAAGAACTCCCTGAGTTGCCTGATCTTGAACCCGTAATCGTGTTCTCCGATCCCGACCTTCATCTGCATCTCCTTGATCTCGGAAGCGGATGCCTGTTTCTTCCTCGCGTCCTTCGCCTTCCTCTGCTGCTCGTATTTGTATCTCCCATAATCCATTATCTTGCATACCGGTGGATCCACGTCGGGGGCGACCTCCACGAGGTCCAACCCCTTTCCATAAGCAAGCTGTAAGGCCTCCCTCAACCCCATTACCCCTATCTGCTTCCCATCCTCTCCTATAACCCTTACCTCCTTCGCCCTTATCCTCTCGTTCACCCTTAACTCCTTATCTATAATCCATCACCCTTCCCTTCCTTCTATCTCCGTGGATATCATCGCTATAAACCCCTCGATGGTCACGGAACCCAGCTCCCCCTTGGATCTATGCCTGACCGATATCACCCCTTCTTTCTCCTCCTTGTCCCCGACGACGATCATATAGGGGACCTTCATAAGCTGGGCGTCCCTGATCCTCGAGCTGAGGGTCTGAGGCCTCCCGTCCATCTCAGCCCTAATGGAGGAGGATCTCAGGGCATCCAGAACCCTCATCGCATACCCCGTATGCCTGTCCGCCACAGGGATGATCCGGGCCTGAACCGGGGAGAGCCATGTTGGAAAAGCACCGCCGTAGTGCTCTATGAGGATCCCTATGAACCTCTCGAGGGATCCGAGTATAGCCCTATGAACTATGACAGGCCTGTGTTCCATCCCATCCGGACCCCTGTATGAGACGTCGAACCTATGAGGAAGGTTGAAGTCCACCTGTATCGTCGTGCATTGCCAGCTCCTTCCTATGGAATCCCTGAGGTCTATGTCTATCTTGGGTCCGTAAAACGCCCCGCTCCCCTCGTCGACCTCATAAGGTATCCCCGAGGATTCCAAAGCCCTCATAAGGGCGCCTGTCGCCATATCCCAAGAATCCTCGTCCCCTATGAACTTCTCGGGCCTCGTCGATAGCTTAGCCTCATACTCCGAGAAGCCGAAAACGGACAACATCTCCCTCGCAAACCTCATAACCCCTAAGACCTCATCCTCGAGCTGCTCCGGGAGGCAGAATATGTGCGCATCGTCCTGTGTAAAACCCCTGACCCTTAGAAGCCCATGAAGGGTCCCGGATATCTCGTATCTATAAACCGTCCCCAGCTCGAAAAGCCTTAAAGGAAGCTCCCTATAGCTCCTTATCCTCGAGTTGTAGAACATTATATGGAAAGGACAGTTCATGGGCTTCAACATATACTCCTCATCCTCTACCTCTATCGGAGAATACATCTTGTCCCTGTAAAAATCCCAATGCCCCGACCTCTTCCATAGATCCAATCGGGCTATGTGGGGTGATACAAGGGGCATATAACCCCTTCTCATATGCTCCTTCCTTATGAAATCCTCTATCACCATCCTAAGCATAGCCCCATAGGGATGGAAGACCGGGAGCCCCACCCCTATCTCCTCGTATATCTGGAAGAGGCCCAAATCCCTCCCAACGATCCTGTGGTCCCTCTTCTTCGCCTCCTCCATGCCCTCGAGATACCTGAGGAGCGCTTCCTCCGTCTCGAAGGCCGTCCCATAAACCCTCTGGAGCATCGGGTTCTTGCTATCCCCCTTCCAGTATGCCCCGGCTACCGATAGGAGCTTGAAATGCCTTATCCATCCCGTGCTCGGGACATGAGGACCACGACATGCATCGAAGAAACCCTCGTTCCGGTAAAAGCTTATGGTCTGATCCGGCAGATCCCTTAGGTGCTCGACCTTGTAATCCTCCCCTACCTCCTCCAAAATCCTTAGCGCCTCCTCTTTTGGCAACTCGAACCTCTCGAACGGTATGTCCTTTTCGGAAAGCTCCCTCATCTTCGCCTCTATGGCCGGAAGGTCCTCAAGGCTTATCGGAGGATCGGTATCGAAGTCATAGTAGAACCCATCGGATGTGGCCGGCCCGAATCCAAGCTTGACTTTTCCGTATAGTTCCTTGACGGCGAATGCGAGCAGATGTGCGGCACTATGCCTCAATATGACCCTCCCATCCTCGCTCGATATCCGTATTATCTCCATATCGCAGTTGGAAAGGAGGGGGGTGGAGAGATCGACGAGATCCACCCCGTTTAACTTGGCGGCGACCGCCTCCCCAGCCTTATCAGGGGCGAGCTCCTCTATCACTTCCTTTATCGTCTTCCCGCTCTCGAAATCCCTTTCCCCAACCCCAAATATCCTTACCTTTATCCTTTTCACCACGCTATTCGTCCTCCACGAGAGAAATCCATTCGGGGGTGCTTTGTCCTTAAGTATACTATAAATTGGTGGGATTGTCAAGAGCATGGGCTTCTGATGCGCCTGGAAGGCAGATCATAACCATCCTCGTAGGGGCAGGCCCTGTGTAATAAACGTTGGAACGTTTGAACGTTTAAACGTTGGAACGTTCAACGTGCCTGCCCTGGGTTTTTAGCGAACTCATCCGTCCCTTGAAATGAACAGTGATTTGTGGTATAATTTAAGCAAAAGCCCTTATAGGAAAAGAGGATGAGGAAAATGAGATCGATGGATAGGATCGGAATGCGAAAAAGCCCTATCTTCGTCCCATCCCTTTGCTCCGATATCCTTTTCCTATTCGCCTTCAGCGTCCTCATGTTGCGAGGGCGATCCCTTCCAAAGGCATAAGGCCTTTCTCGGATGAAAAACGCCAGGTCGTTAAAAGCGCTTATCGTTTTTGCGATCACTGCAAGGTAGTTTGTTCTAAATAGGAGGGGATGAGATCTATGGAGGATATGAGGAAGATCTATATATTCGATACAACCCTGAGGGATGGGGAACAAGTTCCGGGAGCCACCCTCAGGCCTCAGGAGAAGCTCCGCATAGCGAGGCAGCTTGAGAAGCTCGGGGTAGATGTGGTGGAAGCCGGGTTCCCTATATCTTCCCCCGGGGATTTCGAGGCGGTATCCCTAATAGCGAAGGATCTGGAAAGGCCTGTGGTCGCCGCACTGGCCAGATGTAACGAGGAGGATATAATGGCTGCCTGGGAGGCGTTAAAAGGAGCGAGGAGGCCGAGGATCCATGTGTTTCTCCCGGCATCAGATATACATTTGGAGAAGAAAATCAGGAAGACGAGGGAGGAGGCGAAGGAGTTAGCGGTTAAGTGTGTGAAGTTCGCCAGAAGCCTGGTAGATGACGTGGAATACTCGCCGGAAGATGCGACCAGAAGCGATTTCGGTTATCTTGTTGAGGTCATAAGGGCTGTTGTCGATGCCGGAGCGACCGTCGTCAACATCCCGGATACGGTTGGGTATTCGATCCCGGACGAGTTCGGGGAGATGATAAGGAGGCTTAGGGAGGAGATCCCGGAGCTTGGGAGGAAGGTGATGCTCTCCGTTCACTGTCATAACGACCTCGGGCTTGCCACGGCAAACAGCCTCGCAGCCGTTAAGAACGGGGCTGACCAAGTGGAGTGCACAATAAACGGGATAGGGGAGAGGGCTGGCAACGCCGCCCTGGAAGAGGTCGTGATGGCCATAAGGACGAGGAGGGATCTCTTCGGCGATGTATATACGGAGATAGAGAGCAAGGAGATAGCAAGGACGAGCCGGCTTGTCTCCGGGCTCATGGGGATCCCAGTCCAGCCAAACAAGGCCATAGTTGGCGCGAACGCGTTCGCCCATTCCTCCGGAATCCATCAGGATGGAATCCTAAAGGACAGGAGGACATATGAGATAATAAGGCCGGAGGATGTAGGTGCGGAGAGACATGAGATAATCTTAACGGCCAGGTCGGGAAGGCACGGCTTGTTGGAGAGCCTCAGATCCCTTGGGTATTCGGACATATCGGAGGAGGCGATAGAAAGGATATACAGGAGATTCCTCGAGATAGCGGACCACAAGAAGGTCGTATTGAGCGAGGACCTCGAAGCCATAATATCGGATGAGATGATGACCCCGAAGGAGATCTGGAAGTTGGAGCGGATCCAGGTCGTGACGGGAAGCAACATCACCCCAACCGCCATGGTAAAGCTGTCGCGGGAAGGGGAGGAAGTGGAGGAAGCGGCCGTCGGGGATGGTCCCGTGGATGCGGTTTACAGGGCGATCCTCAGGATCGTAGGGATAGATGCCAAGCTCGTCGATTATTCTATAAGGGCGGCTTCTCCGGGAACGGAAGCGGTTGGGGAGGTCAGGGTTGCCGTCGAATACGACGACGGATCTAAGAGGGCATCGGGGAGGGCATCCGGGACGGACATAATAGAGGCGAGCGCGAGGGCTTTCATAATGGCCATAAACAAGCTCATGGAATAGAGGCCGTTGTTCGCCGAGGTCGGCCCGATACCGTCTCCTCTCTTCTCCCTCGCCTCAATAAAGCGCGTCGGTCAGGTCCTTCTCCCTGAGCATCCTCCTTTTCCACGTCGATATCTGTGGGACGACATAAGGAAGAAGCCTAAGGGAGTAATAAGGGGGAAGGATAGGAACCCCAAGCATATCCCCCATGGTCACGAGTATGAAAAGGTGCTCCATGTTGGATCTCGTCTTCAACGCATAACGCGTCATATCGTGGGCGGCCATGCCGTAGATGAGCTCCTTGACCCCCTTAAATACCCCTTTTATCCCCATCTTTCTCCCCCTCCATATAAACGCAGGAATTACGCATTTGGATTTGCGACCGCGCTAAATCCGCAATCCGACCACAAAATGAGCTCCCGGTCGACTGCGTAACTCCTTTGTGATAACAATTATAGCACTGAAGGGGAAGCATGTCAAGTTGGATTGCGAATTTCGAGGCATTCGGAAGGTAGATCGTAACCATCCTCGTAGGGGCAGGCCCTCGTGCCTGCCCTGTTTTTGGACAACCACCAATAGAGAGATTGCGAAAGGCGAAAAGCAAAATACAGAGCTAACCAGTCTTTTCAATTCCGCAATCCGCATTTCGCAATTCGCAATATTTCTGGGTTGCCCCTACAATTCCGAAATGCCCGATTGTGTCGCCCCCTGGTTGGGCATTGACAAGGATAGCGGTAGGCGTGTAAAATAAAACCCAGGTCATCCCCATAGGCTTTTGATCATGAGGGTGGATGGGGAGGTGATAGGATGGGGCCGAGGTATGGGCTTCTCGTTGGTCTTATCCCGGCTTCCATAACTTTTTCCATTTCGGGAGGGATGGCGATGGGAAAGATAAGGCCTACATACCTGCGCTGCGAATACAGGGTGAATCCGATGGGGATAGATTCTACAGAGCCACGCCTCTCCTGGCTCCTGGAGTCCATAGGCCAAGAGGAGAGAGGGCAGATACAATCCGCATACCGAATCCTGGTCGCCAGCAGCAGGGAGAATGTGGAGAAGGATATCGGGGATCTCTGGGATACGGGGAAGGTGGAATCGAACCGGACCTTCCAAATAGCTTATTCTGGAAAGCCGTTGCGCTCCGGGATGGAATGCTGGTGGAAGGTCATGGTATGGGATAAGGACGGAGAACCTTCGGATTGGAGCGAGCCGGCGCGCTGGACCATGGGCCTATTGGATCCCTCAGACTGGAAGGCGAAGTGGATAGGATACGATGCGCCTTGGGAGGGGTTCGGGACGGAGTTGCCTCCGCTTCCGTTTTTGAGGAAGGAGTTCTCCATAGAGAAGGGTATAAAGAGGGCGATCCTGTATGTGAGCGCCCTCGGAAGCTGTGAGGTGCGCTTGAACGGACAAAGGGTTGGGGAGGATATCTTCATCCCTGGATGGTCCTACTTCCGCAAGAGGGCGTATTATCGAGCATATGATGTGACGGATCTTTTAAAGGTTGGGAGGAACGCCATAGGGGCGATCCTGGCGGACGAGTGGTATGCCGGCTTTTGCGGGGGATGGGGGAAGAGGAATGCATATGGTGGCGAACCAAGGCTCTTGCTCCAGCTCTCCATGGATTTCCAGGATGGCACGGAGGGGGTTCTTGTAAGCGATGGGACGTGGAAGGCGAAATACGGCCCGATCCTCGAGGCCGATTTCTACATGGGGGAGACATACGATGCCCGAAGGGAGATGCCGGGATGGGATAGCCCAGGGTTCGATGATTCCGATTGGGAGCCGGTAGCCGTGACGGATAAGGTCGGGATACAACTGACCTCACATCCTGGAGAACCCGTTAGGAAGCTCATGGAGCTCCGGGCAACCTCGATGCATGAGCCGAAGCCGGGGGTTTTCGTATTCGATATGGGCCAGAACATGGTAGGATGGGCCCGCATAAAGGTGAAGGGGGAAAGGGGGAGAAGGATAACGCTCAGGTTTGCGGAGGTCTTAAACCCCGATGGCACCATTTACAGGGAGAACTTGAGAAGGGCCCGCTGCACGGATACATACATATGCAAGGGGGAAGGGGAGGAGATATGGGAACCCGGCTTCACATTCCGAGGATTCAGATATGTGGAGGTGACCGGATACCCTGGAAGGCCTCCCCTCGATGCCGTAACCGGGGTCGTGGTAGGATCCGATGTCCCCATAGTTGGGAGCTTCGAATGCTCTAACCCCCTTGTCAACAGGCTCCTCCAGAACATAATCTGGAGCCTCAGGGGGAATTACCTCGAGGTCCCAACCGATTGCCCGCAAAGGGATGAGAGGCAGGGTTGGACGGGAGATGCCCAGATATTCGCGAGGACGGCATCTTATCTTGCCGATATATCGGCCTTTATGACGAAATGGCTCATAGACCTAAACGACAGCCAAAGGGATGACGGGGCATATCCGGACGTCGCCCCATTCACAGGGGCTGGATTTGGAACCCCAGCATGGGGGGACGCCGGGATCATAATCCCTTACATCCTATACCTCGTCTACGGCGATAAGCGGATAATCGAGAGATACTATGAAAGGATGGCCCGCTATATAGATTACCTCGTCAGGAACAGCAGGGATCTGCTACGACCGGATCACGGATATGGGGATTGGGTCCCGGCAGGTGCAGAGACGCCAAAGGATGTCCTGGCGACGGCGTATTTCGCATATGTGTCGAAGCTCATGTCCGAGATGGCGGAAGCGATAGGGCGGAAGGAGGATGGGGATAGATACAGGGATCTCTTCGAGAAAATAAAGGATGCGTTTAACAAGGCATATGTCTTGCCGGATGGGAGGATAAAGGGGGAGACGCAGACATGCTATGTCCTCGCCTTATACCTCGACCTCCTTCCCGAAAGCCTGCGCCCCTTAGCCCTTAACCACCTCGTATCCGATATAGAGAGGAGGAATTGGCACCTCTCAACCGGGTTTGTAGGGACGAGGATGCTCCTACCCGTCCTATCCCGGTTCGGGAGGGACGATGTCGCTTACCGCCTATTCCTCCAGGAGACATATCCATCTTGGCTCTATCCCGTGAAGCATGGGGCGACGACGATATGGGAGAGATGGGATAGCTGGAGGGAAGACCGTGGCTTTCAGGATCCCGGGATGAACTCCTTCAACCACTATGCATTTGGATCCGTAGGGGAATGGATCTTCAGCACCGTCGTCGGGATAGATACCGATGGGCCTGGGTTTAGAAGGATAAGGATACATCCGCATCTCGATGGGCTCGATTTCGTCAGGGCGAGGTATAAGTCCATCGCCGGGGAGATAGGGGTTGAGTGGAGGAAGAGAGGGGATAAGCTCGAGGTCGATCTCTTGATCCCCATCAACGCTAAGGCGACGGTTTACCTTCCGGCCAAGGGTCCGGAATACGTCCTGGAAGGGGGGGTGAGGGCCGATCTTAAGGAAGGGATAGCGTTTCTGAGGATGGAAGAAGGGAGGGCCGTTTACGAAATCGGCTCCGGGAGCTATAGCTTCGTCGTAGAGGGATATTAGGAAAAGGGGAGGGAATGAAGAGAGGCATGGGGAAGATAAGGCTTGCGATAATAGGATGCGGGGGGATGGCCCGAGGGCATCTCAGGGCCTATGAGGAGATAATGAAAAGGAGGCCGGATCTCTTTGAGATCTCGGCCACGTGCGATCCGGAGATAGGAAGGGCTTCCTCCTTCGCCGAGAGGGCGGAGGGCTTCCAGGGCAAAAGGCCGAGGGTTTACGGAAGCGTGGAGGAGATGCTGAGAGAAGAGGAACTCGATGCTGCGGACATATGTACTCCACATTTCGACCATCATATATCCGGCGTAGCATGCCTCGAGGCCGGCGTGAACGTCCTCATAGAGAAGCCATTCGGGGTAACGGTAAAGGCGAGCAAGAAGATAATAGAGGCTGCGGAGAGATCGGGCAAGATAGCCGCCACGGCGGAGAACATAAGGAGAGGGCCGAACCAGAGGACGGCGTGGTGGGCCATAAACGAGAGGAAGCTTATCGGCTCCCCTCGCATCTTCTACGCTATCCATGCGGGATGGAGCGAGCCGAATCCTAAGGACAGATGGCACTGGAGGCTCGACAAGTTCTTGGGGGGCGGTGGGATGGTCATGGACAGCGGCGCCCATTTCTGCGACACGATGAGGTATCTATTCGGGGATGTGGATTACGTCTTCGCCAGGGTCGAGATGCTTGAGAGGAGATCGGCGATGAGGGGGGATGTCCAGGTCCCGAACTCCGTGGAGGACACATGGATAGCAACGCTTTGCTTCAAAAACGGGATGATCGGGGTATGGAGCTGGACGAGGTCCGCGCCCGGCCACGAGTTCACGAAGGTCGTATATTACGGGAGCGATGGCGCCCTCCTCGATAGCGGGGATGTGTTCCACGGGCCTTTCGAAGATGCCCAGTTCCTGTTAAAGGATGGAACGTCCATCCCGATGAGGGATCTCAGGAAGGAGTTCCTCGATGGGCTCTCGGAGCAGGAAAGGGATAGGCTGTTCCCGTTCGGGTTCATGGACGGGGTTGTCCTCGAATGTTATGACTTCCTCGATGCCATAGCCACCGGTAGGAAGCCGGAGGTTGACGGGGTTGATGGGATGAAGGCCAAGGCCATAAGCGAAGCGATATTCGAGTCGGCGTGGAGTAAGGAGCCTGTCAGGGTCGACGACGTCATAGAGGGGAAGGTCGAAGGGTTCCAGAAGGAGATAAACGAGAGATGGGGGCTATAAGGAGGAGAGATCATGGGGATCAGGTCGAGGGTCGAGGAGCTTATCTCGAGGATGGACCTGGATGAGAAGGTCGCGCAGCTCGGATCCATCCCCATCCAGGAGCTTATAGAGGATGGGAGGTTTTCGGAATCGAAGGCCGAGAGGCTTATAGGGAAAGGGATAGGGCAGATAACCAGGATAGCCGGCGCTGGTATGTTCGACCCCAAAAGGGCCGCTGCAATGGCCAATGAGATCCAGAGGTTCCTCAAGGAGAGGACGAGGCTCGGGATCCCCGCGATAGTCCATGAGGAGTGCCTGAGCGGTTTCATGGCGGATAGGGCTACGACGTTTCCACAGGCTATCGGGATGGCGAGCACCTGGGATCCCGAGCTCATATCCCAAGTAACCTCTACCATAAGGAGACAGATGAGGGCTACCGGAGCGCATCAGGGCCTGGCCCCAGTCCTCGACGTCGTCAGGGATCCGAGATGGGGAAGGGTTGAGGAGACCTTTGGAGAGGATCCATACCTCGTCGCCGCTATGGGGATACACTACATAAAGGGGCTTCAGGGGAACGGCGAGTTGATCGCCACCGCCAAGCATTTCGCCGGACATGGGTTTCCGGAGGGTGGGAGGAACTGCGCCCCCGTTCACCTCCCCGAAAGGGAGTTAAGGGAGGTCTTCCTCCTCCCATTTGAGGCGGCAGTGGTTAAGGCTGGGGTCGGCTCGGTTATGAGCGCATACCACGAGATAGATGGGATACCGTGCACGGCATCCGGAAAGCTCTTGACGAGGATCCTGAGGGAGGAGTGGGGGTTCAAGGGGTTCGTGGTCTCGGATTACGGGGCCGTCGATATGCTCGTGCATACCCACAGGACGGCCGGCGGGAAAATGGATGCGGCGAAACAGGCCCTCGAAGCCGGGGTAGATGTGGAGCTTCCAGATTTCAATTGCTTCAGGGAGCTCGTCGTGGCTGTGAGGGAAGGGGTTGTATCCGAGTCCACGGTGGACATGGCCGTGGAAAGGGTTTTGAGGGCGAAGTTCGAGCTCGGCCTTTTCGAGAACCCGTGGGTGGATCCGGAGAAGGCCCTGGAGGCCTTCGACACGGAGGAAGACCGTCGGCTCGCGCTGCGCGCAGCGAGGGAGTCGCTGGTCTTGCTGAAAAACGATGGGATCCTGCCCCTTAGGGGCATGAGATCGCTGGCGGTCATCGGGCCGAACGCGAACAGCACCAGGAACCTTCTCGGCGATTACAGCTACACCGCTCACCTCTCTAAGCCGGATGCGGTCAGGATAGTGTCCGTCCTGGAGGGGATAAAATCGAGGAAGCCCGATGGGGTAGAGGTCTTCTATGCCAAGGGGTGCGAGATCTCCGATAGATCGACGGATGGATTTCAGGAGGCGTTAGAGGTTGCGAGGAAATCCGACCTCATAGTGGCCGTTGTAGGGGATAGGTCTGGGCTCTCCAGGGAGGATACATCGGGGGAAGGGAGGGACAGGAGCGATCTATCCCTCCCGGGGGTCCAGGGGGAGCTTATAAAGGCCCTCTGCGAGCTCGGGAAGCCCATAGTCCTCGTCCTGGTTAACGGAAGGCCTATCGCCTTGGGTGATCTGGTGGATAAGGCCTCCGCCATAGTTGAGGCATGGCTTCCGGGGGAGGAAGGGGGAACGGCGATAGCCGATCTCCTATTCGGATACTACAACCCGGGTGGGAAGCTCCCCATATCGTTCCCCAAATCGGTTGGACAGATACCCGTGAACTACAACAGGAAGCCATCCTCTTATAGGACCTACATATCGGAGGACTCGAATCCACTTTTCCCCTTCGGGCACGGATTAAGCTATACCGAGTTTGAGTATTCCGGGCTCGAGATATCCCCGAACAAACTCGGGACGGCCGGGAATTTCTCGGTCAAGTTCGCTATCAGGAACATCGGGACCCTTGGAGGGGACGAGGTGGTCCAGCTCTACATAAGGGATGTCGTAGCAAGCGTATCCAGGCCCGTTAAGGAGCTCAAGGGATTCAAGAGGATCCATCTTGAGCCGGGGGAGAGGAAGGAGATATCCTTCTCCATATCCACCGAGCTCCTCGCCTTCTACGACGAGCATATGAACCTCGTTGTCGAGCCAGGGACGTTCGAGATAACGATCGGCTCTTCCTCGGAGGATATAAGGCTTAAAGGGGAGGTGGAGCTCATAGGGGAGAGATGGATCGTCCCTAAAAGATCCGTATTTACCTCCCTTCCCCAGGTCCTCGATCCTATGCCGCTATAGCGATAACCTGTTCGACGAACTCACGGGGAGACAATCCACGGCGACAGATCTCCCGGTATAACGGGACCTTGGACAGATCGTCCTGGCGGTAGATATGGAAAGGAGGAAGGGAGGAATCGGCAAACGACGGAATCCCCAATGCCTCCGCCCGGATGGCGAGATGTCGATCTTCGCCCCAAAACGTCAATCCCTTGATCTCCTCGAACCGAATCCCTTTCTCCAAAGCGATACGAGGGAAGAGGGTACAGGCGCCGAATCCATGAACTCGGTAAACCCCGGGTTCCTTCCTCATGGCCGAAATGAATGCATCCATACGCCGTTGCACCTCGATGAGGGAGATCTGTTCGGAACGAAGGCGTTTGTATAGCCCATAGGAATCGTGCAGCCAGACATTTGGCAAGGGTGGTTGCTCGGGCATGAATCTCGTCCAAAAAACCATCGCAACGATCCCCAAGCGATGCGATAGTAACCTCCTTACCGTTTCAGGATGGAGGACCAGGTCGGAATCCACCAGCAGGACGGAATCCATCTCGTTTTGAAGGGCGAACTCGAAGATGGCATCTTTGAAGGCGGCAACCCTCCGGATGAGCTGTTCATTCCAACGATGGGTGCGTTCATCGCATAGATATCTTCCGACGATCGGCGTCCGCCATATGATGACAGGAGCCAAGCTTCTCTTGGCGAATTCGCTAAGCTGCCTTGATGCCGCCAAGGTATCGTTGTTGTCTACGAATAGGAAAACCGGATCGAAACCGGACGTATCGAGCTCCGAGAGGGACGAAAGGAACTCCCGGAGTATATCGGGATGCTGCCGCACGGGGGATCCGATCAGGACCTTAGGACGCTCGGGGAACCATCCTTGCCCCTTATCGTCATAAATCGCCACCCAGCGCGCACCATCATATGGTTCCGTTGTAAAGTCCCTGTAAGCCGCAAAACCTCGCTTTTGCCACCAATCCTCTGGAAATTTCTCGGCGCGGGCCGTCGCTATAACCCATCGTCGAGCTAAGGAACGCATCTTCCTCAACGTTTCTTCTGGATCCGCGAATTCGTCGATGCTACGGCTTGTCAGCACGCAATCATATAAGCCTATCTTGTCCGAAAGGGGAATGAAACAGCTGCTTAGGGTGGGGAATCGGGACCGAGCCATATCGACAACCGACCTCTCATCGGTCCCACAGATTTTGGAAAAGGGCAGGGATTCCCAGAGAAGGGAGACGGCCTCCCCAGTGCCACAGCCGAAATCCAGGATGGAAACGGCTGCCGAAGATGGGAAAGGCAGGTTTTCCAGAAGCAGCTGTCCGATCCTCGACCTCACGAGGTCCAAAGATAGACCCCCTTTCCATCGATCAAATACCGTGCTGACACCTTTCGAGGCATTCCGAAGCCCTGAGGAACCATTTCATCGCCTCCTCCCATTTCCCCGCCTCCTGGAGGAGTTCCCCTATGAAGATGGCGATCTCCCCGATCTCCCTGAGATCTTCGAGCTTCGGGATGAGGGAAAGGGCCGTATCGTATGAGGCTTGCAGATCCCCCACCATCTTATAGCAATGGACCAGGAGCAGGAATGGCTCTTTCTTCTCGGGATGGATTTGCGTCAGCTCGACAAGGAGCCCTATTGCCTCCGCATATCTCCCCTCATTGAATTTCACCCTTGCGAGGTTCATCATGGAATCCGGATGTCCTGGCATGACGAACAAGGCCTTCTGGAAGAACTCCGCCGCTTCTTCCATCTTCCCTTCCTCCATCGCTATAACCCCCATGTTGCAGAGCGCATCGCAGTTTAAGGGATCGAGTTCGAGGGCAAGGAGGTAATCGCGTTTCGCCTCCTCTAACATCCCTATCCTATGATAGCATATGCCCCTGTCGGATAGGAGGAGGGAACTTATACCCCTGGATTCCATGTATCTGGTGTAATGTTCTATGGCATCCTTGTAGTTTCCCATTGCGTGATGACATCTCGCCATAAGAAGGGAAGCCTTCGAGTATGTTTCACGGAAATGTTCTATCTTCCTTATCGCCTCATGGGTTTTCTTCGACTTTATGCTCGCATCCACGAGGATCGGGAGGAAGAGATCGGGATCTGCCCCTATCTCCTCAAGCCTCCTTGCACACCTTATGGCATCCTCCCAACCTCCGATCTCCATAAAGGCGTTCGCTATGACGGGAAGAAGCTCCCTCTCATCGCCCCCCTCCTCTATCGCCTTCCCATAGAAGGAGATGGCATCCTTAAACCTCCCTTGCCTTGCCCTTATGTTCCCCATCCAAAGATATGCCTTCCAGGAGGAGGCCCCTGCATCGACCCCCATTGGTATGGGGGAATTCCTACACTCGATGGCCCTCTCGAAACAGCTCATAGCTCCTTCCAGATCCCCTATCTCCGATAGTATTATCCCTTTGTTCAGCCAGAGGTCTGGATATTCCGGGATTATCTCAAGCCCTTTTTCGCAGAGTTCTAAGCCTTCGGGGGCCCTGTTGAGCTTTATAAGGCATCCGGCAGCATAAGCGCATGCGCTTGCCATATAATATGGCTTGGAACCAGAAGCCTCGTTAAGCTCTATGGACTTGAGGAATGCGGAGAGGGCCTTTTCCGGATCGGTATTGAACATCTCGATCCCGAAGTTATAATAATGGAATGGCTCTTCCGGCATCTCCTCCATGGATTTGACTAAAAGCCCTACGTTCCTTTCCTTCTTCCCCTTCTTGGCCTTGACCTTTGGCGTATATCCTATGTGATGGATTAGGATGTCCGGAGCCATGATCTTCATATCCTCTGTCCTTCCGAAGCGATCTATGTGGAAGACCTGTTCGTGTATCCTACCCCTGAACTTTATGCTGGGGTCGTTTGGGAAGAGGCGAGGGTTGAAGTGTATGACTGCCTTGGCCGGATTTTCCTCATCATCGAGGTAGTTTATCATCTTCGCCATGTATATAGGGGGGTAGAACGGATCCGGCCATGGCGAGGATACGATTGCTTTTATCGGATCCTTGCTTCCCGGATCCATCCATTCGTCCGCATCGAGGACGAGTATCCAGTCGCCACTTGCTAAGGAGAGCGAGTAATTCCTCGCCTTTGAGAAGTCGTCCTCCCAGCGGATTTGGTAAACCTCGGCCCCGAATTCCCTTGCCACCTCCTTCGTCCTATCCGTAGATCCCGTATCTACAACTATTATCTGGCCCACAACCTCCTTTACCGAATCCAGGCATCTCGCTATGAAATCCTCCTCGTCCTTGGCTATCATGCAGAGGGAAATCCTCGGGGGACTGAGGAGCTGGAGGAGGGATGGATCGGGGAAAGGGGTTTCACGCCTCATATCCTTTATGGCGTTGAGGTTATAGATGGCCGATTCCATATCCGGCTTGAACTCCAATGCCTTCTTGAAAAACATCTCGGCCTCCCTCATCCTCCCTATACCTGAAAGGGCCACGCCCATAGCGTTATACCCTTTTGGATCCGTCCTATTTAGCTCTATAGCCCTTTTCAAGCATCTTATGGCATCCCATGGCCTCCCCATCTCGATATAAGCCCCGCCCAAGTTCAGGTAGAGCCTATAGTCGTAAGGAGCGATCGTGCATAGGGGCCCGAGGATCTTTATCGACTTGTTGGCGTTTCCCGACTCATAAAGCCATATCCCCTCCATGAGCCTATTCTCATATGCATTCCTGTCCCGCAAGAGCTCCGTCCCTTCCACGTTCTCACCCCCTCATCCTAAGGGGATCAATTATCGTGCCAGCTATGGGGGATAAGCGATCCAAGGCTTTATAAAGGCAAAGATAGGGCATATATTCGCAGGCTATGGGGAGATATTACCCATCCCGTCCGTCGGCCACATGCATTCGGAAGGCGGATCGTAACCATCCTCGTAGGGGCAGGCCCCCGTGCCTGCCCTGTTTTTGGGCAACCACAGGGGGTTGCCCCTACAAGGGATCCTCCCATGCTCAAATGAAGGGGTGGTTACCTTGTGGGTAACGCGGTCATGTCCGTCGGCCAGCAGGGGCTTGACAAGGGGGGCTGAAATTTTGTAGAAATAATGAGGTGGTTCTGGAAGCGTCCCGTTGTGGATGCTGGAAGCCGAGAGGCATCGAATTAGGAGGTGAAGGATGAGATGGCGGAGGAGAAGAGGGTTGGTTTTGTCACGATGGGCGAGGCGAGGGGGGCTGTTGGGGAGATACCGGAGATAGGGATCGGGATGCTCGGGTATGCCTTCATGGGGAAGGCGCACACCAACGCTTACAAGAAGATCCCTTATATATGTTGGCCTCCTGTTGCCATGCCGAAGCTCGTCGCGATAGCTGGGAGGAACGAGGCGGCCGTTTCGGAGGCGGCTCGGAGGTATGGGTTCGAAGGATACTACACGGATTGGCGAGAGATGATGAAGGACGAGAGGATAAAGATATTCGACAACGCGGGCCCGAACAACATGCATGCCGAGCCCTGTATAGAGGCGGCCAAGGCTGGGAAACACGTAGTTTGTGAGAAGCCCCTCGCCAGGAACGCCGATGAGGCCAAGAGGATGCTCGATGCCGTGAAGGGGGCGGGGGTTAAGCACATGGTGGCCTTCAACTACAGGTTCGTCCCGGCCGTCAGGCTTGCTAAGAAGCTCATAGAGGACGGGGTGATAGGGGAGATATATCATTACAGGGCCCAATACCTCCAGGAATGGATAATGGATCCGAACTTCCCGATGGTCTGGAGGCTTTCTAAGGAGGTGGCGGGGAGCGGGGCCCTTGGAGATCTCGGGGCTCATATAATAGACCTCGCCAGGTTCCTCGTAGGGGAGCCGAAGGCGGTCATGGCGAAGACCGTGACGTTTATAAAGGAGAGGCCATCTGCCGAGGATCCGTCGAAAAGGGTTCCCGTGGACGTGGACGATGCGTTTGAAGCCGTTGTGGAGTTCGAGAACGGAGCCATAGGGACCCTCGAGGCATCGAGGTTCTGTGCTGGGAGGAAGAACCACGAGTTCTTCGAGATAAATGGATCCAAGGGGAGCATAGCCTTCGACTTAGAGGATATGAACAGGCTAAAGGTATACCTTAAGGGGGATAGCCCTGAGGTCTCCGGCTTCCACGATGTCCTCGTTTCCGAGTCATATCATCCTTTCTGGGAGTGGTGGTGGCCTCATGGCCACATAATAGGGTGGGAACACACGTTCGTCCACGAGCTCTACCATTTCATAGATTGCGTGGTGAACGATAAGGATGTCGGACCATATGCTGCCACTTTCGAGGACGGATACAGGTGTGCCGTTATATGCGATGCGATAATCAGGTCCTCGGAAGAGGGGAGGAGGATAGAGATAAGCTATTAAGCGAAGAAGGGAGGATGGATGGGAATGGCGAGGCCCGTCACGCTTTTCACGGGGCAGTGGGCGGATCTGCCCTTGGAGGTCCTTGCGCAGAAGGCGAGCTCATGGGGATACGATGGGCTGGAGCTTGCATGCTGGGGGGATCATCTGAACGTAAGGAGGGCTGCAGAAGATCAGGATTACTGCAGGGAGAGGAAGGAACTGCTTGGCAAGTATGGACTTAAGGTTTGGGCCATAAGCAATCACCTCGCAGGCCAGCTCGTGCTCGACCCTAATACCGACCCGAGGTCCGATGCTTTCGTTCCCGACGATGTGAAGGGGGATCCGGAGAAGAAGAGGGAGTGGGCGATAGAGGAGATGAAGTATACGGCGAGGGCGGCGAAAAACCTCGGGGTGGAGGTCGTCTGCGGGTTTACCGGATCCCCGATATGGCACCTCGTTTATCCTTTCCCTCCGGTTCCTCCGGAGGATATAGAGGCCGGATACAAGAGGTTCGCAGAACTCTGGAACCCAATACTCGACGTCTTCAAGGAGTGCGGGGTGAAGTTCGCCCTCGAGGTCCATCCTACCGAGATCGCCTTCGATATATACACGGCGGAGAGGGCGTTGGAGGCGATTGGGAGGAGGCCGGAGTTCGGATTCAACTTCGACCCAAGCCATCTCCACTGGCAGGGTGTGGATCCGGTCCAGTTCATATATGCGTTCCCCGATAGGATATTCCACATGCATGTCAAGGATGCGAAGGTAACGCTCGATGGGAAAAGCGGGATACTTTCATCCCACCTCCCATTCGGGGACAGGAGGCGTGGCTGGGATTTCCGTTCCCCTGGGAGGGGAGGGATAAACTTCGAGGAGATAATAAGGGCTTTAAACAACATAGGGTATCAAGGCCCTCTCTCGGTGGAGTGGGAGGACAGCGGGATGGACAGGGAGCACGGGGCGAAGGAGGCTTGTGAGTTCGTTAGGAGGCTCGACTTCCCGCCTTCCGCCGTCTCTTTCGAGGCGGCCTTCGCCGAGAGATAAATCCTTTGAGGGAGAAAGGGGGAGGGAAGAGGAAGGATGCTATCGGACATAGAGATCGCCTATAGGACGGAGATGAAGCCGATAATGGAGATAGCGGAATCGTTGGGGCTTTATGAGGACGAGATCGAGCTCCATGGGAAGTATATAGCCAAGATAAGCTTATCCGTCCTCGAGCGCCTTGCGGACCGTCCGAATGGAAAGCTGATAACGGTGACGGCTATAACTCCAACGCCCCTTGGGGAGGGGAAGACGGTCACGGCCATAGGGTTGGGGCAGGCCCTCCATCGCCTCGGGCAGAGGGTATGCAACACGATGAGGGAGCCTTCCAAGGGACCTACCTTCGGGATAAAGGGAGGGGCGACAGGAGGGGGCTATGCACAGGTCCTCCCAATGGTCGAGATAAACCTGAACTTCACCGGAGACATACACGCCGTCGAGTCGGCCCATAACCTTTGCGCCGCCGCAATAGATGCCCATATCCTTCATGGAAACAAGCTGAACATAGATCCGCTTCAGGTTACCTGGACCAGATGTGTGGATGTAAACGACAGGGCCTTAAGGGACGTAGTTATAGGGTTAGGGGGGAGGGCGAACGGATATCCGAGGCAAACGAGCTACGATATAACCGTGGCTACGGAAACGGCCGCGATCCATGCCCTCGCCATGGGCTTGAAGGATCTAAGGGAGCGCCTTGGAAGGATCGTCGTGGGGTTCACATACGATGGAAGGCCGGTCACCGCCGAGGACCTGAAGGTAGCAGGGGCTATGACGGCGCTTATGAAGGATTCGATAAAGCCAAACCTATGCCAGTCCTTAGAACACCACCCGGTATTCGTCCATGGCTTCCCGTTCGCAAACGTGGCTTTCGGGAACAACTCCGTCCTGGCCGACATGATAGCGCTGAAGCTCGCCGATTACGTCGTTACCGAGAGCGGGTTCGGAGCGGATTGCGGCTTCGAGAAGCTGATAGATGTGAAGTGCAGGCAGAGCGGGCTTAAGGTCGATTGCGCCGTCATCGTCGCCTCTATAAGGGCCCTGAAGCTACACGGAGGGGCGTTCCAGTTTCGTCCCGGCCAATCCTACGAGTCGATAAAGGATAAGGTGGAAGCGGAGAACCCGGAAGCGGTGGAGAAGGGATGCGAGAACCTGGCATGGAACATAGGGATAGCGAAGAAGCTCGGGGTGCCGGTGGTCGTGGCGGTGAACAGGTTCACAAAGGATTCGGACAGGGAGATCGAGATAGTCATGAAGAAGGCCATAGAGGCGGGAGCGGACGGCGTGGCCGTATCCGAGTGCTGGGCCAGAGGAGGGGAAGGTGGGATAGACCTGGCCAAGGAGGTTATGAGGGTTATAAAGGAGAAACCGGCAGCCATGAGATATCTATACCCCGACGAGCTCTCGATCCAGGAGAAGGTAGAGATCCTCGCTAAGGAGATATACAACGCATCCGGGGTAGAGTTCACATCGGAGGCGCAGAAAAAGCTCGAGCTCTACACGAAGCTCGGCTATGACCGCTTCCCTATAAACATGGCCAAGACGCACCTTTCCATATCCCATGACCCGAACTGGAAAGGGGTTCCGAAGGATTACATCTTCCCCGTTAGGGATATAAGGGCATCGGTAGGTGCCGGCTTCCTCTACCCGATAGCTGGGGAGATGAGGACGATGCCAGGACTTCCTTCGCGCCCGGCATTCGTCGATGTAGACATAGATGAACAGGGGAGGGTGATAGGGCTGTTCTGAAGGAAGTGGGGATAGGCGGACTGCTCCTGTCCTGGAGCGGGGGCAAGGACTCCATGATGTCCTTGCACGAGCTTAAGGGATCGGGGGAAAAGGTCGTTGGGCTCCTGGCGACCTTCAACGAGGCCTTTGGACGGGCATCCATGCACGGGGTTCGGGTAGAGCTTATAAGAACCCAGGCGGATTCCCTCGGTATCCCCCTGTATGAGGTCTGGCTTCCATACCCTTGTTCTAACGAGCTCTACGAGGAGAGGATGGGGGATGCCGTAAGGAGGTTTATGGAGCAGGGGATTAGAAGGTTTGCGTTCGGGGATATATTCCTCGAGGATGTAAGGGCTTACAGGGAAAGACAATTGGGGATGGTTGGGGCCGAGGCCCTGTTCCCGCTGTGGGGGAGAAAGCCGGATGAGATAGCCAGAAGCTTCATATCCCTCGGTTTCGAGGCGGTTGTGGTATGCGTGGATGGGGGAAAGCTCGACCCCACTTTCCTTGGAAGGCGGTTCGATGCGGGGTTCCTGGAGGATTTGCCGGAGGACGTGGATCCGTGTGGGGAGAAGGGGGAGTTCCACACGTTCGTCTGGTCCGGCCCGGGCTTCAGGAACCCCGTGGCCTTCTCATTTGGGGAGAGGGTTTTGAGGGATGGGTTCTGGTTTCAAGATCTCATCCCCCGAGCTTAGCGGCTCCGATCAGGGCTTGTCCAAGCGATATCCCTCCATCGTTTGGGGGGACTTCCCGATGGATTATCGGATTTAGCCCGAGCTCTTTGAGGAGCCTGATGGAATCGGAGAGGAGGAGGGAGTTCTGGAAGACCCCTCCGCTTATAACCACATCCCTTATCCCCGTTTCCTCCGATATCCTCGAACATATCCCGGCTATCATCTCCGATATGGTCCTGTGGAACCTCGCGGAGATGAGGCGCGGATCCTCCCCCTTCTTATGCTCATGCCATATCTCCCTTATAGCAGGCGAGAGCGATATGAGGATCCTATCCCTTAGCTCTATCGCCTCCCAGGGGTAAGGAGGGAGGCTCGGATCCCAAACATCCGTTGCTACCATCTCGAGCTCCGCCGCCGGTTGTCCTTCGTATGTCTCCTCCGTGCATACCCCTATCATGGCGGAGACGGCATCGAATAGCCTTCCCATGCTGGATGTGAAGGGTGCGTTGGCCCTTCTTTCCAGGATTACGTCTATGATCCTCCCTTCCTTCTCGTCCAGGAGCCCGGTTGGATCGAGCCCCGAATCCCTCATATAGCTCCATGCCATCCTCAGAGGCCTCCTTATGGCCGCTTCACCTCCCGGCATCGGGATGGGCTTGAGGTGTGCAACCCTTTTAAAACCATCTATCGGATTCCCAACGAAGAACTCCCCTCCCCATATGGTCCCATCCTCCCCATATCCGGTTCCGTCGAAGGCAACCCCAATGCAAGTGGATAAGATCCCGTTCTCGGCCATGCAGCTCGCTAAGTGCGCGTGATGGTGCTGGACCATTAAGGTTCGAATCCCTAATTCCCTTGCTCTCCTCATGCCATATGATGTGGAGATATACCCTGGATGCATGTCGCAGATGATCGCGATCGGCTTTACCTGAAGCAGACCCATCATATGATCTATCGCCCTCTCATAATAGGAAAAGGTCTCAGCCCATTCCAGATCCCCTATATGCTGGCTCGGAACCGCCTCCCTCCCGAATGCCACGCAGAACGTGTTCCTCATATCGGCTCCACATGAGAGGATGGGAGGGGAATCCAAAGGGATCTCCACGGATGTCGGGACATATCCCCTGGACCTCCTTATCATTATGGTCCCCAGTCCCATGTCTTTGATAACGGAATCGTCGCAGGGCACATATATGTCCCTGTTGTGCATGAGGAAGAGATCCACCATATACGATAACCTCTCCTTAGCTTCCTCGTTCCTGTAAGCTATCGGCTCCTCGCTGAAGTTACCGCTTGTCATAACAAGCGTTTGAGGGGAATGGCGGAAAAGGATAAGATGGAGCGGTGTATATGGGAGCATGACCCCGAGATATGGGTTCTTAGGGGCCACAAGTGGCGATATCCCGTTCCCCTCCCTCGCCCTTGCCAGGAGTATGGGCCTCTGAGGGGATGTGAGGATCTCCTCCTCCCTTTTGGAGATCTGGACGACCCTCCTCGCCTCCTCCAGGTCGGAGCACATGAGCGCAAATGGCTTCCAAGCCCTCCCCTTCCTCCTCCTCAGCTCCGATACGGCATCATCGTTCCTCGCATCACATGCTATGTGAAAGCCCCCAAGCCCTTTTATAGCCACTATCATCCCCGTAGAAAGCGCCCTCCCCACAACCGCAATCGGATCCCCGTCCAAGGAGAGGCTCGAGGGTTTGAAATCGAACGCATCGGATACCTCTACCCAGACCCTGGGACCGCAGACAGGACATGCGTTCGGCTGGGCGTGAAACCTCCTGTCCAGGGGATCGTTGTATTCCCTTTTGCACTCCTCGCACATCTCGAAAACCTTCATGGTCGTCTTAGGCCTGTCGTATGGTATGAACTCCACTATAGTGAACCTCGGACCACAATTGGTGCAGTTAGTAAAGGGATAAAGATATCTCCTGTTGGATGGATCGAATATCTCCCTCTCACATTCCTCACATATGGCCACGTCAGGAGGTATTACGGGCCTAAGATCCCCTTCTTGAGAGCTCCCTATTATGGAGAAGCCGGATTCCTCAGGGATCGGATCCATCTCCTCGGAAAGGATAGAGGTTATCCTCGAAAGGGGTGGTTTTCTAAGCATTATGTCCTCGACGAACTTCTCCAGAACCCCTCCTTCCCCCTGGACCTCGATGATCACCCCGTCCGGCGTGTTCTTAACCCAGCCGGAGAGGCCGAGCTCGTGTGCGAGGCGGTATATAAAAGGCCTGAACCCAACCCCCTGGACTATCCCCTGAACCGTTATCCTCTTCCTCCTCACGATCCCCTCCTCACCCCTTTTTAGGATCTGCCCGACCTCATTCTACATCATCCCAGCCCTTATGGTCAATGGGATGGGCGACGTGGTTCATATTGACTTGTTGGCAAATTCCATGGTAAACTGGGAAAAAACAGGAAAGGGGGTTGAAATTTCGATGAAGGGAGATAGGTGTTTCGTGGTTGACACATCGAGGTCGCCATATGCACGCCTCAGGCCTTTCCCCATAAGCGCCGTTCGCCTTAACGACATCTTCTGGGCGCCTCGCATCCGAAGGCTGAAGGAGGTGACGATCCCAACCCAATACGAGCTCTTAGAGGAGACGGGAAGGCTGCACAACTTCCGACGTGCTTCTAAGAAGGAAGGAGGGGATTTCCAAGGGCTTTTCTTCAACGACTCGGATGTCTATAAATGGTTAGAAGCCGCTGCCCTTTCGTTGGCAAGCGGGTGGGACGGGAAGGTTGTGGAGCTTATGAACCGCGTCATACCCGAGATCTCCGCAGCCCAGGACGAGGATGGATACCTGAACACATACTTCACCTTTGAGAGGAAGAAGGATCGCTGGACGAACTTAAAGGACATGCACGAGCTATATTGTGCCGGCCATCTTTTTCAAGCCGCCGTAGCCCATCGCCGGGTCATGGGGGATGAGTCCTTCCTCGACGTCGCCCGACGTTTTGCGGATCACATAGACCGGACCTTCGGACCTGGGAAGAAGGAGGGGGCTTGCGGCCATCCGGAGGTCGAGATGGCGCTTGTGGAACTATATAGGGAGACGGGGGACAGGAGGTATCTCGACCTGGCCAAGTTTTTCGTGGATCAGAGGGGGTATGGGAAGATAGGGGGTTCCCCTTACCACCAGGATCACAAGCCCTTCAGGGATCTCGACGAGGTCGTTGGGCATGCGGTCAGGATGCTATACCTAAACTGTGGGGCGGCGGACATATATGCGGAGACAGGGGATCGTTCGTTGCTGGATGCTTTGAGGAGGATATGGCGCAACCTTGCGGGAAGGAGGATTTACGTGACGGGGGGATGTGGGGCAAGGCATGAGGGGGAGGCATTTGGAAGGGATTACGAGCTCCCGAACGAGAGTGCATATGGCGAGACATGTGCGGCCGTTGCGAACGTCCTCTGGAACTGGCGTATGGTCCTTATCACTGGGGAGGCGATATATGCGGATATGATGGAGCTCTCCCTTTTCAACGGATCTCTGGCCGGGATAGGCTTGGATGGGAAAAGCTATTTCTACGTAAATCCTCTTTCCGATCGTGGGGGGCATCGTCGGCAGCCTTTCTTCCCATGTGCCTGCTGTCCCCCGAATATCGCCAGGCTCATCGCCATGGTTCCCGGCTTATTCTACAGCGTGAATGGGGAAGGGATCTGGGTTCACATGTATGCCGAGGGGACGGCGGAGGTAGGGATAGGGGGATCGTCCGTTGTCTTCTCCCAGCATACTCGCTATCCATGGGATGGGGAGGTGGAGATAGTGGTCGAACCTTCTCGTCCTATGGAGTTCGGGATTTTCTTGAGGATTCCAGGCTGGTGTTCCGAGGCCAGGGTTTCCGTAAACGGCGAAGGGGTTTCGGGGATAAAGCCGGGGGATTACATCGAATTGAGGAGGGAATGGAGGAAGGGGGACGAGGTCCATATCGACATGGCCATGCCTGCTGAATGGATCGTCGCCCATCCCTTTGTGGAATCGGATGGGGGGAAGGTGGCCTTGAGGCGTGGGCCGATCATCTACTGCCTCGAGCAGGCGGATAACCCTCATGCCGATGTGTGGGGGATATCGGTCCTTACGGATAGGCCTCTCGAGGCGGAGTTCGTGTCGGATCTACTTGATGGGGTTGTGGTGATCCGCGGGGAGGGGATGGCGGTTGAGAAGGCCATATGGGATAATGGGCTTTATAAGCCCATGGATATAGTCCGATCGGCATCCAGGAAGGTGGGTTTTGTAGCGATTCCCTACTATGCCTGGGCGAATAGGGAGCCAGGGCCTATGGCCGTATGGTTTCCAAGGGCATGAGTTTCGGGATTGGGGAAATCCTTTGTAGGGAGCAGGTCCCCGTGCCTGCCTATGATTTCGGGCAACCACAGGGGGTTGCCCCTACTCAAATAAAGGGGGTTACCCTGTGGGTAACGCAGTAGGTCAGTGCTTGACTTTTCACTGAAATTTTTGTATAATTGGGAGTTGAAGAAAGTCGGAGGGGAATTGGTATCAGGTGCTGATATCAACCTGTTTGCGGAAGGAGGCCATGGGGTTTGGTGAGACACGCTCTGGTTTAATCCTGGTTAAGAGCGGTTTGGTAAAAGATAGGAGGGGGAAGGGATGTTGATTTCGGGAAAGACGTATATGGCGAAGCCGGAAGAGGTGGAAAGGAAATGGTATCTGGTAGATGCATCCGGTAAGAGGTTGGGGAGGCTTGCAAGCCAAGTAGCGGCCATACTTAGGGGGAAACACAAGCCGATCTTCACCCCCCATCTCGATGTAGGGGATTTCGTCGTGGTGATAAACGCGAGCAAGGTCGTCCTTACCGGGAAGAAGCTCGATAAGAAGGTGTATTACAGGCATTCCGGATATCCAGGGGGTCTCAAGGAGATACCTTATAGGATACTTCTCGAGAAGAATCCGGTAAAGGCCTTCGAGCTCGCCGTAAAGAGGATGCTTCCTAAGAACTCCCTTGGCCGGAAGATGTTCAAGAAGTTGAAGGTTTATGCCGGACCTGAGCACCCCCATCAGGCCCAGAAGCCCGAACCCCTTGAACTGGGATAGCAATCTTAAGGATATGTCCAGGTAGATCTTATCCGACTATGGCTGCGCTTCTGTAGTTCATCCCCTTTATTGCCTCCAATAAACCCTATAAAGGGGCGTCCTTGTCCGAAAATGGGGCAAGGACGCCCCCTCCCTTCATAGAAAGGCCCTTCCGATGAATATATGATCAGGCCTTACGCAGTTGACATGGGCGAATTTTCATGGTAAGATATAACCTGAGAGAGGAAGGAATTAATTGGGCTGGCGTTTCGCGGCTGCCTGTGAGGAGGTGGGGATAAGGTGCGGAGGGGTTTAGCCCTTTTCATCTTCCTTTTCGTCCTCCCCTCATGTGGGGGTGGGGCATCTAAGAGGGAGATAAGGGATATCCCCGTCGACGAGGTTGAGATAAAGAGGCCGGTAGAGGTGGTTTTCTGGCATACCCAGGCCGGGTCGAACGCGGAGGCGTTGAATAAGATAATATCGGATTTTGAGGCGACGAACCCTTTGATAAGGATAAAGGCCGAGTATGTGGGAGATTACACACAGCTATACCAGAAGATAATGGCCGCGATCCAAGCGGGGAGCCCTCCCGACATGGCCGTTTCTTATGAGAGCATGGTGGCGGAGTATATGAAGGCTGGGGTTGTCGTTCCGTTGGATGAATACGTTGGAAGCAAGCGCTACGGCCTTTCTAAGGAGAGCTTCGAGGACATTTTCCCGGGATATATAGAGACGAACAGGTTTCCCCAGTTTGGGGGGAAGCTTCTCTCCTTTCCTTTCACCAAGAGCAACCTTATGCTCTACTATAACCTCGATATGATAAGGGCTGCCGGGTTCAAAGGTCCTCCGAGGACATGGGACGAGTTTATAGAGCAGTGCATTGGGGTGAGCAAGAGACTTGGGAAGAAAGGGTATGCCTTATCCGTGGATCCATCTATGGTCCATGGGATGATATACAGTTTCGGTGGGAGGCTTGTCTCTCCGGATGGGAGGAGGACGTATTTCGACAGCCCCGAGTCCATAATGGCCTTCAAGGTTCTGGAAAGGCTTGCGAAAAGCGGGGCCATTTATCAGATAAGGCCTGGGAGCAGGGATGACGAGAACGATTTTGCGAACCAGAGGGTTGCCTTTGTGATAAGATCGAGCACGGGGCGCCCATTCCTCCAGAAGCTTATAGGGAAGAGGTTCAGGTGGGGGATGGGCCTCATACCACAAGGGAAACCCGGAAACAAGGTCACGGTGATGTTTGGCGCTAATATATGTATCTTTAAAACGGGCCCTGAGAAGCAGCTCGCCTGCTGGGAGTTCATAAAGTATTTTACGGATAGGGAGAGGACGGCTTATTGGGCCACCGTCACCGGCTATATGCCGGTTAGGAGGAGCGCTTTGAGGGAGAAGGTTTTCAGGGATTTCCTCTCCGCGGATCCGGTGAATAGGGCGGGGATTGAGGTTTTGCCGTATGCGAGGCCTGAGCCGAACGTTCCGGGATGGCAACAGGTGAGACAGCTCGTTGCGGATGCCGAGACATCGGTCATAACGGGGAAGGCGACGGCCGAGGAGGCGGCCAGGAGGTTAGCGAGGGAAGCGAACGCCGTCCTCGTCAAAAAGGGAAATGAATGGGAAGGGATGGGTAGATAGGGGTTGGTATCTGACCCTTGAGTTCTCGACCTCCGGCTCCTCGAACTTCGAGAAGGCCTTGGAGCTCGCGAGGTCCCATCCCGGATTCTCCGCCATAGTCGACAACGATTATGGGGGGATAGTTTTCAGGGTGATATACAGGAGGGAGAACTTGGAGGGTTTCTGGCCCCTTTGGGAGATGGTAAGGCAATGGAGGTCTGTGAAGATATACCTTAAGGGGGATGAGGTAAGCCCTCAGGATGTGGAACCGGGGATCAAATGCTATATAAACTCCTTCGATGATGAGCTTTGTTACCCAAAGGGCATCCCGAAGTATATAGGATGCCCTCAAAGCCGGATCTCCGTTTATCCCGGCCTCGAGAACCCGTGGTATAGAATAGGGAGGATAGAGGGGAAGAAGTTCATGACGGACAAGGTGGCGATAAAGGCCGCTGTATCCTGTCAGCTGGAGGAGGTATGGTCGTGTCCGGTCGTGGACATAGAGGAGGCCATGAGGCAGATAGAGCTCCTTCCCGATGAGATAGATCTGGAGGGGAATGGGATCTGGGAGGTGCAAAGGGACCCGAAGAGGAGGAGATACCTCCTTCACCTTCTGGACCCCGAGGCATATATCGCGATGATGAAAGAGGTGTTTAGGGGGAGATGAGGGATCTCGAGCTTTACATAAGGGCCCGCTACCCCATCATATACCTGCTCTCCTTCGAGGAGGAGAGGGCGATAAAGGAGATAAGGTCCATATGCCAGGGGATGGGGAAGAGCCTGTGGATTTGGTCTATGACGGAGGGGCTGAAGATGGGGGGAGCCATCTCGAATAGGGATCATTTAGAGGTGCTCGAGGCGATATCGAAGGCAGAAGGGGGTATCCTTTGTGTCCTCAAGGATTATCACTACTTCATCTCGGAGCCAAAGGTTACGAGGAGGCTCAGGGATTTGGTTTCGGAGTTAAAGAGATCGAGGAAGAGCTTGATCATCCTTTCCCCCGTCCAGAAAGTCCCTCAGGAGCTCGAGAAGGACATTGTGATAGTCGACCACGATCTTCCAGGGGAAGAGGAGCTTTCGGCGATGCTGGAGGAGATAGAGGGGGACATAAAGAGGAGGGGGGACATAGCCTTTGAGCTTTTGGGGAGGGAGAGGGAACTACTTGTCGAGGTCGCTAAGGGGTTGACGTTGGGGGAGTTCGAGAACGCCATATCCAAGGCCATAGCCATTTACGGGGCCCTCGACGGGAGGGCTGTCGAGGTCGTGTCGAAGGAGAAGAAACAGGCTGTCAGGAAGTCCGGGATCTTGGAGTTCTACGAGGCGAAGGAGGGGATATCGGACATAGGTGGGTTGTCAGAGCTTAAGGATTGGTTGAGGAAGAGGGCCAAGGTCTTCTCGCCGAAGGCGAGGGTTTGGGGGCTTCCTGAGCCCAAAGGGATACTCCTTGTCGGGGTCCCTGGATGCGGGAAGTCCCTGACGGCGAAAGCAATATCGTCCTTATGGAAGCTCCCCCTCCTCAGGCTCGACTTCGGAACCATATTCAGTGGGATAGTTGGATCTTCCGAGGAGAACATGAGGAGGGCCATAAAGACGGCCGAGGCCCTCGCCCCTGTTATACTCTGGATAGACGAGATAGAGAAGGGGACCTCGGGGTTCGGAAGCTCGAACTGGAGCGATGCCGGGACGGCCGCAAGGGTATTCGGGACGTTCGTGACATGGCTCCAGGAGAGGAAGGAGGGGCATCCGGTATTCGTCGTGGCAACCTCGAACGATGTATCCCAGCTCCCCCCCGAGCTCTTGAGGAAAGGGCGATTCGACGAGATATTCTTCGTCGACCTCCCATCATATGAGGAGAGGAAGGAGATATTCAGGATACATCTTGCTAAGAGGAGGAGGAACCCCGATCATTTCGATATAGATCTGCTGGCCATGGAGTCCGAGGGGTTCAGCGGTGCGGAGATAGAGCAGGCGATAATATCCGGATTATATGAGGCATTCGACGAGGGGAAGCCCCTTTCCACGGACCATATAATCGCGAACATCAGGGCGACCGTCCCGCTTTCGAGGATGATGGAGGAGGAGATAATGAGCTTGAGGAAGTGGGCTGAGAAGAGGGCGAGGCCGGCATCTGGGAGATGGTGGGCGAAGACCGGGAGGGTTTGATGTGCCAGGAAGGGTCGAATGGATAGAGGTGCATTTCCACTCCGGCAAGAGGGGATATCGGGCGAAGGAAAGCCCAAGCATTCCTTTTGTGTCCGGGAGGAGATGCCCGAAATGCGGCTGGCTTTGTAGCTATGAGGATCTGGAATGCTTCAGGTGTGGATATCCCCTCCTCTCCAGGGTTAAAACCCCCCTGCCGGAAGGCCCGAGGGTGAGGGTGGAATTCTCGCCCGTAGGGAATCCGGAATCGCTTCCCCTCCACATCTATATGAGGAGGATGAAGGAGGAGAGGTCGGCCCTCTTGCAGGGTTTCGATAAGCTCATATCCCTGGATCTCTCTAATGTCGATAGGTATGAGCACCAGATAAAGGCCGTTATAAAAGCCCTTAGGGGAATGGGGAGGGTTATATTGGCGGATGACCCGGGCCTTGGGAAGACGATAGAAGCCGGGCTCATAACCAAGGAGCTTGTGGTGAGGTCCATTGTGAAGTCGGTGCTTATAATAGCCCCCGCTGCTCTCCTAAGCCACTGGGAGGAGGAGATGAGGACGAAGTTCGGGCTGGATTTCGTGATAGTCAGGGATCCCGAGGACTGGGGAAAGGGCGATATGCTCATCGCATCCATGGAGCTAATAAGGGGGAAGAGGCACGTTCCGGTGCTGCTCTCGAGAAGGTATGACCTCCTCATAGTCGATGAGGCTCATAAGATCAAGAATATAAAGTCCAGGACTTTCAAGATCGTCGACCTCATAAGGAAAAGGTTCTTCCTGCTCATCACCGCCATGCCAATACAAAACCATCTGCTCGACCTCTATAGCCTTGTGAACCTCATAAGGCCGGGGTTCCTTGGGACCCCGAGGATTTTCAGGGATAGGTTCCTGAATCCGAGGAATCCCCTCCTTCCCAAGGATCTCGGGGGGCTGAGGACGGCCATCTCGGATATCCTCATAAGGACGAAGAGGGAGGATGCGGGGATCCAACTTCCTCCCAGGAAGGTCGCTATATACCGCTTGGAGATGGGGGAGGAGGAGAAGGCGCTTTATAACGGAATCCTCGGTCTCCTCGAGATACAAGGGCTTAAGTCCATGGTCCCAACCCTTCAAAGGGAGTTCTGCAGCAGTCCTCGGGCCCTCTCCTCCACCCTCATGAGGATGAGGAAGGGGAAGGAATGGGGGGAGGAATTGGAAAGGCTGGCCGATATGGCATTTGGAATCGAAAAGGGATCCAAGCTCATAGCCCTTTCCGAAATAGTGGATGGATACAAGGATAAAATAGTCATATTCACGGAATACAGAGGGACGGTCCTCTGGATAAAGGGGTTTCTGGAAGGGATGGGATATGGGGCATCGGTCATCCATGGGGGGATGGGGCATGAGGCTAAGATGGAGGCGTTAGAGGATTTCAAAGCGGATAAGAGGTTCCTGATATGCACGAGCTCCGGAGCGGAGGGGATCGAGCTCCATTTCTGCAACGCCATGGTGAACTTCGATATTCCATGGAACCCTTTAAGGATAGAACAAAGGATAGGGAGGATGCACAGGCTCGGCCAGAGGAGGGAGGTCTTCATCTTCAACCTCGTCCTTTCCGGGACCATCGAGGAGGAGGTTATGGATCTATTCTTAAAGAAGCTCAGGATGTTCGAGCTCGTGGTTGGGGAACTCGATATGGTGATGGAAGGGATGAGGGGCAGGATGGAGTTGGAGAAGGCGGTGGAGGAGGCGATAACCTCCGGGATGCCCAAGGAGGTCCTCGGGAAGATAGGGGAGAAGTTCGAGATGAGGAGATCCGAATATGAGAAGGCAAGGGAGCTCAGGGATCTCGCGCTCGGATAGCCTGTCCGGCTCAAAGGTCGTTTATGCCAAGGCGGGACTTCCAGCGAGGTTCCATCGCGATAGGATAGATCCGCCGAAGGTTCATGGGGGGAAGATAGTAGGGGTTGAGGAGGGGGTGGAAGGGGAGAGGCTTTTCCTCTTCTCCTTCAAGATCTTATATCCATGGGATGGGAGCGAGGAGATAGTGGACATAGCGGTGGACGGGAATGAGGCGAGGAGGATGAAGATAGAGCTCGACTCCGCATTTCCCCTCCCGACCTCCGGGATCCCGGATGTATGGCGTGAGCTGCTATGCATAGCTGAGGAGGAAGCTGGAAAGGCGGCGCTGGAGAGGGCGAGGTGGTGGGAGGAACTCGCTGAAAGGAGGCTTTCCGAGGATCTATCCAATCTATTCCTATATTACAACGGGATTAGGACTGGGGAAGCGCTGGAAAGGAAGGCGGAGGAGATGATGGATTTCTGGACCTGGAGGATCTCGATATCTTGGCTTGGGTTATTAGAGCTTATAAGGCCTAAATACAGGGCCCGCATCTATCTATCCTCCTTCTCCGGGGATCTGAAGCTCGAGATATCGCAGGATTTATATTCCGGGGAGATCCGATATCCGAGCTGCGGGAGATGTGGGAAGGCCCTCTATGAGGAGGTATACGTGGCGAGGGACGAACCCATCCCCCTTTGCAGGGATTGCTCCCTCATCTGCCCTTCCTGTAATCACGTCGTCGGCCTGGATTCCACCGGCATATGCCACCTGTGTGGTGATCGGTTCTGTTCTGAATGCCTCGTAAGATGCCCTTATTGTGGGAAGGATGTATGTCCTACATGTAGTGGTAGGTGCTGGATATGTGGGGCCGTCCTATGCCGGGGGTGCTTGAGACATTGTGGCATTTGCGGAAGGGGGATTTGCCCAGACCATATCCTCTCCTGTGTTTCTTGTGGGAAGGAGGTATGTCCTGACTGCCGCTTCCTATGCTCGAGGTGCGGGGAGGCGATTTGTAAAGAGCATGCGAGGAGCTGTTCTATATGCGGCCAGGTCTTCTGCGATGGATGCATGGCAACGTGTGATATCTGTGGAAGGGACGTGTGTGTATTCCACATAAATACGTGCCCTATCTGTAAGCGCTATATATGCGATGAATGCTGGGATGGCCATGAGGGGAGGGAACGGATGTGAGGTTCGGGGTTCATGTCTCCATCGCTGGGGGTCTTGTAAAGGCGGTGGAGAGGGCGAAGGAGAAGGGATGTGAGGCGATGCAGGTGTTTTTAGGGAGCCCGCGAGGATGGAAGTCCAGGCCCCTTGTGGATGAGGAGATCGAGGGCTTCAGGAGGTCGAGGGAGGAGGTTGGGATATATCCGGTGGTCGTCCATACCTCCTATCTCCTGAACCTGGCATCCGAAGGAGATCTATACGAGATGTCCAAGGAGGCGTTGAGGGAGGAGATGAGGAAGGCGAAGCTCCTCGGCATGGAGTTCGTCGTGACCCATATAGGTCACCTTAAGCCCGGGATGGAAAGGGGGAAAGGGAGGGAGAGGGTTGTGGCGGCCATCGAGAGAGCCATAGAAATAGCCGATGAGGGTTGGCCTAAGCTCCTCCTGGAGAACGTAACGGGTCCGGAATCCGCCGTTGGAGCGAGCTTCGAGGAGATAGGGAGGATAATGGAGGGGGTTGGGATGGATGAAAGGGTTGGGGTATGTATGGATACATGTCATGCCTTTGCCAACGGATACGACCTGAGGAATCCGGAGGGTTTAGAGATGCTCCTCGAGGAGATAAGGGGTTCGGTGGGGATCGATAGGCTTCTGCTCATCCACGCGAACGATTCCAAAGCCCCCTTAGGAAGCAGGAAGGACAGGCACGAGCATATAGGGAAGGGGGAGATCGGACTTCCCGCCTTTGAGATCCTCGTAAACCATGCGGCTTTATCGGAACTCCCCTGTATCCTCGAAACCCCCGTTGAGACGGAAGAGGACGACAAGATGAACCTCGCTGCCATAAGGAGCGTTTACCATGGCAAGAGGTAGGTGGATCTCGACATCCTCCCCCTTGCAAACCTTCGAGATCGGCATGAAGATCGCGAGATCCTTGAAACCAGGGGATGTCGTCCTTCTGGTAGGGCCCATGGGGTCTGGGAAGACGGTGCTCGCCTCAGGGCTTGCAAGAGGCCTTGGGATTAAGGACGTTCAGAGCCCAAGCTTCGTCATAGCCAGCACGTATCCCCTCCCAGGAGGGGCATACTTCCATCACATAGACCTTTATAGGATATCTGGGGAGGAGGAGATGGCAACGGCTGGGATCATGGATTACATCGGGGATGATTCCATATCCGTCGTCGAATGGGGCGAGAAGCTCATGGGGTTCATCAGGGAATACCTGATGGTGGAGATAGAGATGGGGAGAGGGTCGAGGAGGAGGATGAGGATATCGGGTCGTGGGGAGAGGGGGGAGGAGCTTGCCAGGATGGTGGAGGGGGTTGACCCATGAAGGTCCTCGGGATAGAATGCTCTACCAAGAGCTTAAGCGTAGCGGTCCTCGATAATGGGAGGCTTCTTTTCGAGCACCTCGAGAATATAGGCCTTAGGCATTCCGAAAGGCTTATCTATCTCATGGATCTCGCCCTCAAAGGGGCGTCTTTATCCTTAAAGGAGATAGATGGGATAGCCGTATCGTTAGGACCCGGTTCCTTTTGCGGCCTAAGGGTTGGGATAGCCACGGCGAAGGTCATATCTTATGGCATGGGGATACCGCTTGTCGGGGTCGGGACTTTAGAGGCGCTCCTTCTTCAGTTCCCAAGCCCTCAAAGGGTCTGCGCCCTCATCGATGCCGGGAAAGGGGATGTCTACTACGGGATCATGGGAGGCGATGGGCTCATAAGCTCTTTTGGAAGGCTTATCGACTTCCTTCCTTCGCTTGAAGGGGAATGGGTATTCACCGGGGACGGGGCTATAGCTTACAGGGATGAGATAATAGGGGTTTTTGGAGAGAGGGCTGGCTTCCCGCCAGATCCTTTGCTCCTCCCGAGGGCATCTATGATCGCATTGGTTGGGATGAAAAGGATGGAGAGGGGGGAAAGGGATGATCCTTTCTCCATAAGCCCGATATACCTCAAGAGATCATATGTGGAGTGAGGCACTATGAAGGAAGGGGATAAAGGGTTAGAGCTCGATATAAAGGAGATGACGTTAGAGGACCTCGATCAGGTGATGGAGATAGAGGTGGCTTCTTTCCCAACCCCATGGAAAAGGAGCATGTTCGAGAAGGACCTGAGGATGGGCAAGGGTTTTTGCATCTATAAATCGGCGAAGATAGGGGATAAGGTGGTGGGATACGTCGGCGGATGGGTTATAGGGGATGAGATGCACATAACCACGATAGCGGTTGCCTCGGAATACAGGGGCAGGGGCATAGGGGATGCCCTCCTCTCCGATATATTGGAGGAGGCGAGGGAGCGAGGATGTAGGATAGCGACCCTTGAGGTCAGGGAAACGAACTGGATAGCCCAAAACCTTTATAGGAAACATGGTTTCCTCCCCATCGGGTTGAGAAAGGGATATTACAGGGATACGGGGGAGGATGCCATAGTCATGGTCCTCGAGCTCTGAACCAGGAGGAGGGGATGAGGTCGTCGGGGCTTTTAGAGAGGGGGAGGATGAGGAGGATAGGGGCGATATCGGGGATCGCCCTCGGACTCTTCCTCCTCTTCTATTTCGCGAGGTCTACAATCCTCCTCTTCATCATCATATTCCTCTTCGCATATCTGCTTGATTATCCCGTCGAGATAATATGCTCTATCGGCTTGCCACCGAAAGGATGGAGGATGCCGAGGTCCATTGGGACCTTGCTTGTCATGGCCATCGTCCTGATCCTCATACTATCTTTCTTGTGGGGGATCGTCCCTCCTTTCCTCAAGCAGTCCTATGAGCTCATGAGGAGATTTCCGGAATATTGGGAGAAGATCCAGCAGAAGGTAGAGGGGATAGGTATTTTGACGGATGAGAGTAGGATGCCCGAGCCTTTAAGGGATGTGACGAGGAAGGCCATCGATTACGCCTCCTCCCTTATCACATATATGATCGAGAAGACGGTGAGGATCATCATCGCCTTCTTCTCCCAGATAATCGGCCTCTTCATAATCCCCATAGCTCTTTACTATATCCTTAAGGACAAGGGCAAGCTGATGGATGGGTGCATAAGGGCTATGCCCCCTTGGATGAGGGATTCGTGTGGGGAGTTGCTTTCCGATATAAACAGGGCTTTGAAGTCCTATGTCAGAGGCCAGATAACCCTTTGCCTGGCGGTGGGATTGGCGGTTTGGTTAGGGCTTAAGGCGATAGGCGTGGATTACGCCGTGGCCCTCGGGGTTTTCTCCGGGATAACGGAAGCGATACCGATAATAGGTCCGGTGATCGGTGCCATTCCGGGGGTAGTCCTCGCCCTTGCCAAATCCCCGATCCTCGCCCTGAAGGCGCTCCTCCTCTACATAGCGATACAGATAGTCGAAAACAACTGGCTTGTTCCGAGGGTTATGGGGAACGCCCTTAGGATTCATCCACTTGTCATGATGTTCATAATAGCGGTTATGGGGGAGATCCTGGGGTTTATCGGGATGATCCTGGCGGCCCCTACGGCCGCGGTTTTAAGGGTTTTTTACGAGAGGATAAGGGCATGAGGAAAGAAGGTGGGCTGAAGATGAACGTGAAATCGCTGGCATTCATCCTATTGACCCTACTCGTTCCCGGGGCATCATATGGGGTATCGCCCCATCCAAGGTGGGATATAGGGGGTGGATCTGGGAGGGGTTCCATCCCAAAAGGGTTCTGGGATCCGGACGTTCCCAGGATCGGGTATGCCCCGAGGGTTCCGGGGGTGGAAAGGTTGCTTGTCCTCCTCGTGGACTTCCCGGACAGGCCTGCAAGGAGGCCGAAATCGGATTTCGACAGGGCGATATTCGGAGGGCCGGATGTCGAGAGGAGCTTAAGGGGTTATTTCCTCGAGATATCGGGTGGGAAGCTCGACGTATCACCTGGATACCTCGGGGGTTGTTCCCAGTGGTTAAGGTTGAAGAAGCCCCTTTCGTATTACGGGGCGGACGATCCATCCCAGCCATTTCCTGTAGGGCTCGATAAGGGGATAGTTACGTTGGTAAAGGATGCCCTCAGGGCGGCCGTGGAGAACGGGATAAAGCTTTCGGAATACGATTCCGATGGCGATGGATACATAGACCATCTGATGATAGTCCATGCTGGGGAAGATCAAGCCGAGTTCGACCCCTTCGGCCTTTATCCAAACGATACGATATGGTCCTCCTCCATGCCCCATGAATTCGGGGAATACGGAGGGGTTAAGGCCAAATACGCCATGGTTGTGGCGGAGGAGCCCGATAGGTTTGCACTTCCTATCGGGACCTATTGTCACGAGTTCATGCACAGCCTTGGGGCACCGGATCTATACGATTACGGGCAGGATGGGGATCCGGTGGGCTATTGGTGCATAATGGGAAGCGGATCTTGGCTCGGGGGTGCCCAGACCCCAGCATACCCATCTGCATATCTGAGGTGGGACATAGATGGGGATCCGTCCAACGGCAGGGTTGGGTTCATAGATGCCGAGGAGATAAGGTTTGGCGGTTCCTTCTCCTTGGATTGTGCGGAATCGCCCGTTGGAACCAGGGCTTATATCATTAAGATACCCGGAACCAAGGAGCTCTTCATCTTGGAGAACAGGCAGAGGATCGGATACGACGTTGGGCTTCCTAACTCCGGGATCTTGATATGGCATGTGGACGAGGGGATGCCGGATGGGCTTGGAAGGCCTAACGATGGACCTCCATCCAACAGCTTCTATAAGGTATGGCTTGAGGACCCATCGGATCCGGATCACAGGAAGTGGGATTCCCCGGGATTCCTCGGGACTCCCGTCTTCTCCATGGATTCCGGATATACGGAGTTCGGCCCCCTTACAAACCCGAGTTCCGCATCTAACAGGGGGATGAGGTCGGGCATATGGGTTAAGGGTATAGGCCGCTCCGGACCGAAGATGGATTTCGAGGTCGAGCTCGAATGGGAGATCCCGGAGGAGATCCCGGTCCCAACCGGGATCCTGGCGGTTCCTGGAAATGGGCGGGTTGGGATCTCATGGAACAGGGTCGGATACGGCTCCCCGTTTTCATACCATATCAAGGCCTTAGCTCCTGGGGAGATCCTCGTCTTCGAGACGACCACAAAGGACGAGAGGATCCTCGTCGATGGGCTCGAGAACGGAATTTATTACAGATTTCTCGTTTCGGTTGTATCGGATGTGACAGGGAAGGAAGGGAAAGCGGCGGAGATCCATATAGCGCCGACGCCATCCCCAAAACCACCGCCACCTCCCTCCAACGTTAGGGTCCTTCCAGAGGATGGAATGGCCAGGGTATTCTGGGATCCGGTAGAGGATCCGAGGATCGTCGGATACTCGGTTTCGTATTCCACAAAGCCCTTCGGCCCTTACTTCTCAGAAAAGGTCAAGGTTTCCGGGAATAGCGCGGTTGTCATAGAGCTCACCAATAACCAGACCTATTACTTCAAAGTCTCCTCCGTCGACCTGGCAGGCACGGAATCGGATCCTAACTTAGTAACCCCCGTTCCCGCAACACCCATCCCATCCGGGAAGAGGACGGTGGAGGTCTGGCCGAATATCCTCATGGGATATGGATATGTCAAGATAAGGGCTTATATGAGTCCGGGGAAGATTGGGATGAGGGCTTTCATCGTCGGGACCGATAGGATCTCATACTATGCGGGCTTTTCCAGGCCTATATACCTCTACGAGACGAGCCCGGGGATCTACGAGGGGACATGGGATGGGACGAACGATGTTGGAAGAAGGCTATCCGGAAGGTTCCTCGTCGTTATCTGGCCATCGATCCCACCTATATTCGGGGTGGTGGACCTCGCCCTTCCCTTAGACGGAACGATCTCCGTATGGCCTTCCCCTTTCCGCCCCGACGGGATAAACAAGATGGTGATGGCGTTTTCGATCGATCCGACATGGGTTGCCGGGTTCGAGGATCTGGAGGTCCTGATCCTTTCGGAAGCGGGTGAGGTTATCGCAGGTGGCGATGGATCGATCCCGATGAGGCCGATAGCAATGGCGGATAGGGCCAGCTACGAGGCGCTCTGGAACGGATGCGATCGATCCGGAAAGCCCTTGCCGGAAGGGGAATACGTGGTGGCCATAAAGGGGGATAAGGGCCTTATCCGAGGCGCGAGATGGAGTGTGAGGATCGGGCCTCCATCTACCCCGAAGCTCTACGCAGACCCTTCCCAGCTCCTTATAGGGGACGGGGAAACGAAGGTGACCCTCGATGCGCCGGCTATACCAGGAAGGCCGGACCTGCAGATCTTGATAACGGATGAGTCGGGAAGGATATTATGCGGCCTGAACAGGTTCATATACATGGAGGAACAATCCCCAGGACTATATTTAGCGAGATGGGATGGGAAAGGGGATACGGGATCGTCCCTCGATCCGGGGAGCTATACGATAAGGGTTTGGAGCCCACAGCTTTGGGCCGAAAGCTCTCACATCTTCCCGGGCCTTGCGGCGAGGATCCAGATCTTACCGCCCATTGTGAAAAGCCTCGTCGCATGGCCTAATCCATTCTCCCCGTCCCACGGCCAGAGGGCTATCGTCATCTTTAAAGGGCCTGTTGGGAAGACGGATCTCGAGGCCGTTGTCGTTGATCCCGAGGGGAAGAGGATATTGAGGGGATACGAAAACCCTTTGAAGGCTTATGAAGTAAAGGATGGGATTTACCAAGCCTTCTGGGATGGGAAGGACGACTTAGGGAATATAGTGATGCCGGGACGCTACATCCTGCTTGCGTGGGACAACGATACATCGGATTATATACCGGACGTCTTCGGGACCGTCGACGTGAGCTTGGAGGTCGTCGTAAGCGATCCGGAGTTCCGTCTCATCTCCTCGAAGGCATATCCAAACCCGGCGAGATCGGGTTCCAAGGCCTTTATAGAATGTAGGACGACGGCCCCTGCATCGGACCTCAAGCTTTACCTCTATAACGTATCCGGGCAGAGAATCGGGGCTTTGGATTCGTTCGAGATATTGGATATCGGGCATCCATCGGCCTATAGGTTCGTGTGGAACCCAAGGAGCTTAGGGGAAGGGGCGTATTACTATATCGTGGAGGCGACCAACGGGAACAAAAAGGAGAGGATTGTGGGGAAGGTGGTCGTCTCGAGATGAGAGGTTGCGCTAAGCTCGTAATCCTCCTCTTCCTTCCCATCTGCGGTTGTAACCTTTTCTCATGGATCCAGCCCTATTCCGAGGACCCGAGCCTTGAACTCGAATCCGGGAAGGCTTATATGGAACAAGGCGATTTTCAAAGAGCCATCTATCACATGAACAGGGCTTTAGCTCTTTCTAAGGATCTCAAGGATAGGGAGGAGGCGATCTACTTAAGGTGTGTGGCGATCCTAAAGATGGAAAGGGTTAACATACTATACATTATCCTTCCCGAGAAGGTTGAGGAGGTATACAGGACCCTTGAAAGCGGGGAGGGTGCGGAAAAAGAGATGGCCGTCGTAGCCGGTTCTATAAGGTCTTCTGAGGTAGCGAGGATGCTCCCGATATTGAGGAGGGAGGAGGTATCGGCCATAGACACGGTGACGGGGATAGAGGTCGAGGATGGGGAGGCGAGGTTCGTCGGCAGAAAAAGCCTGGGGCCTGAGGTCAACCTAACAGCAGGCGTAATACATTCCATCCTTGCAGCGGCATATGTGGCCGACATCGACGGCGATGGATCCATTTCCGATGCCGAGGGGGCCGTATTCGGTGAGGTTGCGGATCTCATGAAGCGAACCATATCGCCGTCGAAGGTGAGGGAGTTCTATGGGAAGAAGGTATCGGATATGCTTGGGTTCCCCTATGGGTCCGATGGATATAGGAGGGCGCTCGACGGGATAAGGGCGAAGGTCCTATCCGAGATCTCCATTGCGAGGGTTAACCTCGAGGTGGCAAGGGATTCCCTTTCAAGCGTGGAAGGGGCGCTGAAGGATAGGATAGACAAGGCCCTAAGCATTCTCTCGGTAGCAAGGGGTGCTTTTTCTTGGTAAACACCGCATCTTTTCTCCTCGCTTTCTCCTTACTTGGGCCTCTCTCCGCGATAGGGGCGAGGTCTGCGGGGATGGGGTATATTGGGGTCTCGTCTTCCTCGGGGCTCGATTCGTTCTATCACAACCCATCTGGCATATCGCTTTGGAAGGGATGGGATTTCGAGATGATCGGAATAACGGACGACGAGGGTATAAAGACGGCTGGGTTCATAAGGGAAAGATGGGAGGATATAGCACATGCCTTGATCGATCCCTCAATAGGCAATCTCTTCGCCCTCTTGGAGGATGAGAGGGCCGGGAACCTATCGCAAACCCTCCTCCTTTCATCCGCCTTCGGGTATTGCTCCGGAAGATGGGCTGCGATGGTTAGAGGGGTAGGCCTTTCCCTCTCGGAGGTGAGATCCATCGATCCTACAGGGCTCGATACACACTTATCCCTGATCTTGGAGGGGGATCTGGAGGTGAGGGGCGGGCTCTCGCAAAGGATAAGCCTTCTTGGGATGGATGGATACCTCGGCCTCGCCATGAAATACATCCAGGTCCGAGGATCGAGGAAGAGGGTCGATGAAGCCACTGCGAAGGACCTAATAAAAGGGATCGCAGAGGACCTATCTTCCACAACATCCGGGCTCGGGTTCGATATCGGGATAACGCTTAGGAGGGAGCCTTTCTCCCTCGGCCTCTCCCTCATGGATATATATGGGACATCCCTAAAAGGGCCTGATACCTCCTATTGGATAGGGCAGACCGTGAACTTCGGGATATCGCTCGGGAAGCCAGATGGTCCGATCGTAATGGGATTGGACTTCCTGGACATCCTGAATCCAAGGGATCCTCTGAAGAAGTTACGGATTGGGATGGAGGGTCGTCCCTTAAGCCCTATCTCCATAAGGGTTGGGGTGAACGACGGATATCCATGCTTCGGATTCGGGATAAGGTTTTCACACGTAGGCCTGGATTACTCCAGGGTGGGAATGGAGGTGGGATCGAGGATAGGAGAGGTTGAGAAGGTATATCACGTCGTTTCCGTATCATATAGGTTTTGAAGAAGGAGGGGGTAGGATGATAGGGGTTTTGACGCTGGCATTCGTGGCTGTGAACACGGCCTTTTACGTCGCTCCTGATGGAAGGGATGAATGGTCGGGGACGAGGCCAACTCCCAATAGATCGAGGACCGACGGGCCTTTTGCCACGTTGGGACGCGCCATCGACGCTATACGCCAGCTAAAGGCACGGGGAGGTGGGAAGCTCGATCGTCCGGTGACCGTGTTCATAAAGGGAGGGAACTACTTCCTGGATGAGCCCTTGACCTTTACCCCTGATGATTCCGGGACGAAGGAATGTCCTATAACGTTTAAGAATTATAAGGGCGAAAGGGTTGTTATAAGCGGAGGAAGGGCCATAACCGGATGGAAGGAGGTTGTAGTAGAGGGGAAAAGGCTTTGGGCTGCGGAGATACCGGAGGTTAAGGAAGGGAAATGGTTCTTCCGAGAACTATGGATCGATGGGGAGAGGAGGAAGAGGGCCAGAAACCCCAATAAGGGGTATCTATCCGTAGCAGAACCCCTCGATGTAACCCCCCAGAGCCCATGGCATGAGGGCCAAAAAAGGTTCGCATTCCATCGTGGGGACATGAGCTCCTGGCCAACCGCTTCCTCGGGAGAGGTCGTCGTTATGAACAAGTGGGTGGAGTCCCGCCTTCCCATAGTTGGGATAGACGAGGGGGATTGTGTGGCGTCGTTCTCCAAGAGGAGCGTGTTCAAGCTCGATCCGGGGGACCTCTATTATGTAGAACACGTATTCGAGCTCTTGGACGAGCCCGGGGAGTGGTATCTCGACAGGAAGGGCGGGATCCTTTACTATATGCCCATGCCTGGCGAGGATATAGGGAGGATAGAAGCCATAGCGCCGAGGATCCCGCATCTCATCAGGATGATCGGGGATCCAGGTGCCGGCCGCTACGTCGAGAACCTGATCTTCCAAGGCTTGACCTTCTCCCACACCGAGTGGTATCCGGAAGAGGGGTTTAGGGCTTCCTGGCCCGGTCCGGATGTAGGAGGATTTTCTCAAGCGGCCTTCGGCGTTCCCGGAGCGATCTTTGGAGAGGGGGTAAGGGATTGCGCTTTCGAGGGATGTAGCTTCTCCCATATCGGAAACTACGCCATAGAGCTTTCGAGGGGTTGCCGGAATAACAGGATATCCGGTTGCGAGATATTCGATCTCGGGGCGGGTGGGATTAAGATAGGGGAGACGACGATAAGGGACATGGAAGGGGAACAGAGCTTTGGGAACCTCATAAGCGATTGTCATATTCACGATGGAGGCCTTATATTCCACAGCGCCGTCGGGATATGGATAGGCCAGAGCTATAACAACATCATATCGCATAACCATATACATGACTTCTACTACACCGGGATATCGATAGGATGGACATGGGGATATGGGAGATCGCTCGCATATGGGAACGTCGTGGAATACAACCATGTTCATCACATAGGGGTTAGGTCCGACGGGGATGGTCCGATCCTAAGCGATATGGGAGGGATATATACCCTCGGGATCCAGCCCGGAACCGTTATCAGGTTCAACATCTTCCACGATATAGCCGGATACAGATATGGGGGATGGGGGATATATTTCGATGAAGGTAGCACGAACATAGTTGCCGAATATAACATAGTTTACAGGACAACGCACGGAGGATTCCATCAGCACTACGGGAAGGAAAACATAGTCAGGAACAACATATTCGCATATGGGAGGGATCAACAAATACAGAGAAGCAGACCCGAACCTCATAGGAGTTTCGTCTTCGAGGGAAACATCATATACTGGAAAGAGGGAAATCTTTTTGGAGGAAATCTATCGGATTTTAACTTTTCCTTCGACAGAAATATCTACTGGAGGGAAGGGGGAGGGGAGATAAGGTTTGCCGGCCTTTCCCTCGAACAATGGAGGGGGAAGGGGATGGATGTTAACTCTTTAATAGCGGATCCCATGTTCGTGGATCCGGAAAGGGGCGATTTCAGGATAAGGAAGGGATCTCCGGCTATAGCGCTTGGTTTCAAGCCGATAGATACAAGGGGCATTGGGCCGAGGAGGAGGGCGAGGAGGTGATGGAGGTGGCAAGGGTATCAAGGCGTGAGTTCGTTCGTATCGTAACGGGCGCTGGCGCCATGCTCGGAGCCGCTTCCTTCCCAGCGCAGGGGGCTAAGGCACAGAGGGATGCTTTTAAGATCGGCCTCATAGGATGTGGGGGACGTGGTCGAGGGGCGATCGTCGATGCGCTCGAGGCTGGAAAGATCCTCGGATACGATGTAAGGGTGGTTGCGCTCGCCGATTGGTTCCACGAGAGGGCGCTCGATGCCGGGAAGACGTTCGGCGTTCCTCCGGAAAGATGTTTCGGGGGGCCGGAGGCATACAAGGCATTGCTCGAGACGGATGTGGAGATAGTGCTCATGTGCGAGCCGCCGGCATTTCGTCCTATGCACCTCGAAGCGGTGGTGAGGGCCGGGAAGCATGCGTTTGTCGAGAAGCCGTGTGCCGTCGACCCTCCAGGATGCAGGAGGGTGATAGCGGCTGGGGAGGAGGCCCAGAGCAAGGGCTTGGTCATCACATCCGGAACCGAGATGCGCCACGATTGGAACTTCAGGCTGACACACCAGGCAGTGGCGGTTGAGAAGGCTTTTGGAAGGCTTTATGCCGGCCGCATCTCCTTCTGCATCGGCCATATGTTCTCAACACGCCCTATTAATCCGAGGAATGCGGACGACCTCGTGCGCACATGGCAGAACTGGGTTTGCCTTTCGGGCGACCACATCGTAGAGCAACACATCCATAACATAGATATCGCCAACTGGTTCTGTGGAAGGCCTCCTTTAAGCGCGGTCGGATTTGGGGGAAGGGCTCGGAGGAACGCCGGCGACCAATATGATTTCTTCAGCGTCGATTACGATTACGGCGACGGAGTGCACATCCATTCCATGTGCCGCCAGATAAACGGTTGCTGGAGCTGGGTCGGACACGAATTCGTTTACGAGCGTGGGAGGACGGACGGAAGCGATTATCCTAAGCCGAAGGAATCGCCGATACCTCCGGACCTGCCGCGTGGGCCGACCAGTCACCATCAGGAGCAGATAGATACGCTGTATTACGTGGCCAAGGGAAAGGCGGTGAACGAGGTTCGTGCCCTTGCCGAATCGACGGCCGCAGCTATCATGGGGCGTATATCGGCGTATACCGGCCGCCAGGTCTTCTGGGACGAGATAATGGGGGATCCGAAGAAGAATCCCGATCTATACAACTTAACGCTTTCCCCTACTCCCGAGGATTTCATAAAGGGGGTTGTCGAGATGCCGAAGGAGAACGTCGTCTCCCTTCCAGGATTTTCCCCGTAGTTTCGGGCATGTGCTCGGAAGGCTGATCGTAACCATCCTCCGAGCTATAAAGCCGCTGTGCTTTAGGGAGATCTCATCTACCAAGGCAGAGGTTCTACGCTAAAAATGATCTCGGTGGTATACTTCTTAAGTTTAGCCAAAACCTCGGAGTATTTAGAACTCCGGTTCTCACAATCCATTGTTCTGGAGTAGTAGTAAGCCGCTATGCCATGACTTACATCATCTATGTAATATCTGAAGGGGAGGTCACCCCGACCATCGCGCGGAATGTTCCTTCCCATAATCCTGTAATGCCAGCTCTCGGTTACTTTGCATTCATTCGTGGTCTCAGAGATTTGGAATTGACCTTCCGCCGTGATCGCCAACCCTTGCCCGGTCTCATCGACGTTTCCGCTGAAGGTCCATGCTCCTGTATCCTCCGGATGAGAGGCCGAGAAGGAGTTACCGCTCCAGGTTACCGGAAGGTTCTTATAGTTGCCACCTAAACAGTCTTCATCGATACGGTCGCTGGTCTTGACTATTATACCACCATACCAACTATAATACTCGTAGCGAATGTCACCACAGAACGTCATCTCAATAATAGATATGTAGCGAGTATCCTGGACTCGTGCTTGAGTAACGGTGATATTTCCCAGATCCACCATATTGTTAGTTGGGAGGTTCCAGTCGACGGAGATCGGGATATCTGTGACCTGTTTCCCTTGCGTAATCCGGAGATAAGATTTTCCGGGGAATATGAAGGGAAGGACGAACTTCCCATCCTTATCTGTCTTGGCCTTAAATCCAGGTGAGAGCGAGTATTCCTTGGTTCCCACCTTAGCCAGCGGCTCAACTGTAACCCCTGATAAAGGACTCCCTTTGGGGTCAAGAAGGCGCCCTCTCCCAAAATATTGCCATCCCATAATCCCCATAACGACGGTGAACTTCTCGGCCTCTTCGGCGCTCAACGAGTCCATGATGTTCTGCCGAAGCCTGTCTATATCCGTAGCCCCCTTGGCGATGATCTCGAAGATCCTCTGATAGCTAAGGCCCATAACAGGAACATC